>JAESGQ010000030.1_pt1 | contig 99443 bp, 89 predicted proteins | sample 9266251 | NCBI WGS metagenome assembly JAESGQ01 (sample SAMN17056778, study PRJNA650883) | algae metagenome | isolation source: Kaiparowitsia implicata GSE-PSE-MK54-09C and co-occurring heterotrophs from... | place: USA: Kaiparowits Plateau, Grand Staircase Escalante National Monument, UT ... | reverse complement strand
CTCGATCACGTCAGGGTAGATGGTGCCCTGGGCGAGGAACTTGATGTTGTCCAGCTTGCAGGACTCGGCATCGAACACGTCGATAAAGGTGCGGCCGATGATCTTGCGCTTCTTCTCTGGGTCCGCTTCGCCGGCGAGGTTGTTGAGGAACTGCTCCTCAGCGTTAGCGCGGATCACTTTGACGCCCATGTTCTCGGCGAACATGGCCATCACCTGCTCGCCTTCGTGCAGACGCAGCAGGCCGTTGTCGACGAATACGCAGGTCAGCTGGTCACCGATGGCTTTGTGCAGCAGCGCCGCAACCACTGAGGAATCCACACCGCCGGACAGGCCGAGCAGCACGTTGGCACTGCCAACCTGAGCGCGCACATTGGCGATGGCATCTTCAACAATGTTGGAGGCGGTCCACAGCGCTTCACAGCCGCAGATTTCCAGAATAAAGCGCGAGAGGATGCGACCGCCCTGCTTGGTGTGGGTCACTTCCGGGTGGAACTGCACGCCGTAGTAGCCGCGGCTGTCGTCGGCCATGGCGGCAATCGGGCAGCTCGGGGTGCTGGCGAGAATATGGAAGCCGGCAGGCATAGCGGTGACTTTGTCGCCGTGGCTCATCCATACATCAAGGCCGAACACGCCGTCGTCATCAACGTGGTCTTCGATGCCGTTGAGCAGACGGGCTTTACCGACGATATCAACGCGGGCATAGCCGAACTCACGCAGTTCGGAGCCTTCAACCTTGCCGCCCAACTGCTCGGCCATGGTCTGCATGCCGTAGCAGATACCGAAAACCGGCACGCCGAGGTCAAACACGGCTTTCGGCGCACGCGGGCTACCGGCTTCATGCACCGACTCAGGGCCACCGGCGAGGATGATGCCGCGTGGGGCGAAGGCACGGATGTCATCGTCGCTCATGTCGAACGGGTGCAGCTCGCAATACACGCCAATCTCGCGCACGCGGCGGGCAATCAGCTGGGTGTACTGGGAACCGAAATCCAGAATCAGGATGCGGTGAGCGTGGATGTCTTGATGAGCCATGGCCGTCTCTCGTAGCGGAATTCACAAATGACTCGGGGCTGCCCTGTAAAACAACAGTGACAGCCCCGGGCTTTATATCAACTGATCAACAATCAGCCCACGCGGTAGTTCGGGGCTTCTTTAGTGATCTGTACGTCGTGTACATGGGACTCGGCCATGCCAGCGCCGGTGATGCGCACGAACTCAGGCTTGCTGCGCATCTCTTCGATCGTCGCACAACCGGTGTAGCCCATGGAGGCACGCAGGCCGCCCATCAGTTGGTGAACGATGGCTGCCATTGCGCCCTTGTACGGCACGCGGCCTTCGATGCCTTCCGGCACCAGCTTCTCGGCACCAGCCGAGGAGTCCTGGAAGTAACGATCCGAAGAACCCTGCGCCTGCGCCATGGCGCCTAGCGAACCCATGCCGCGGTAAGCCTTGTAGGAACGCCCCTGGAACAGTTCGACTTCGCCCGGCGCTTCTTCAGTACCGGCGAGCATCGAACCGATCATCACGCAGGACGCACCGGCAACGATGGCCTTGGACAGATCACCGGAGAAACGGATACCGCCATCGGCGATCAGCGGCACACCGGTGCCAGCCAGTGCGGCGGCAACGTTGGCCACGGCGGAGATTTGCGGCACGCCAACACCAGCGACGATGCGCGTGGTGCAGATCGAGCCAGGGCCGATACCGACCTTGACTGCATCAGCGCCAGCTTCGGCCAGGGCCTTGGCGGCTTCGCCGGTGGCGATGTTGCCGCCGATCACCTGCACGTCCGGGAAGTTCTGCTTGACCCAACGCACGCGGTCGATCACGCCTTTGGAGTGACCATGGGCGGTGTCGACGATGATCACGTCAACGCCGGCGTTAGCCAGTGCAGCGACGCGGTCAGCGGTATCGGCACCGGTGCCGACAGCTGCGCCAACGCGTAGACGACCTTGGTCGTCTTTGCTGGCCAGCGGGTAGGCCTTGGCTTTTTCGATGTCCTTGACGGTCATCATGCCCTTCAGGTGGAAGGCACCATCGACGATCAGGACTTTTTCGATGCGGTGCTTGTGCAGCAGCTCGCGCACCAGGTCTTTGTCAGCACCTTCCGGGACGGTGACCAGACGCTCTTTCGGCGTCATCACTTCGCGCACGGTGGCGTCCAGGCGGTTTTCGAAACGCACGTCACGGGAGGTGACGATGCCGACCAGGTCGCCATCGCTCAGCACCGGTACGCCGGAGATGTTGTGCATGCGGGTCAGTTCGAACAGATCACGTACGGTGGCGTCGGCTTCGATGGTGATCGGGTCCTTGACCACGCCCGCCTCGTAACGCTTGACCTTGCGCACTTCGGCAGCTTGCTGCTCGACGGTCATGTTCTTGTGGATGATGCCGATGCCGCCTTCCTGAGCCATGGCAATCGCCAGACGGGCTTCAGTCACGGTATCCATAGCAGCAGAGAGCAACGGAATATTCAGTTCAATGCCACGGGTCAGACGCGTTTTGAGGCTGACATCCTTCGGCAGAACTTCGGAATAACCTGGAATAAGTAGAACGTCGTCGAAGGTAAGAGCTTCTTGACTGATACGCAGCATGGCGGGGGCTCCCGGACGGGAAAATTGGAAGCGCGCCATTATACTCAGACGCCCCCCTGCACTCAACGCAAACAACAACATAACTGCGCGAAGCCTACACGGTGCTATCCAGAGTTGGATGAGATAAATACAATAATGATTCTCAAAAACATCCGCGACTGAGTAGCACATGCCCGCCACCCGCCTCTCCTCCGCCCAGCCAGCCTGGCGCTTCACCCTCCTCGCTCTGGCCTTGATACCTGCCGCCAGCAGCCTCGCGGCTGAAACTGCCAGCCCGCTTGAGCTGCCCAGCCAGGCCATCACCGCACCGCGTGAAGACGACAGCAGCTACAGCGCCAGCACGGCCAGCACCGCAAGCAAAAGTGCCGTGCCGATCATGCAAGAGGCCCAGGCGGTGCAAGTGGTCACCGAGCAGGTGATCGAGGACTACCAAGTGCAATCGCTGGACGATGCGATGAAGTTCGTCAGCGGCATGACTCAGAGCAACACCCTGGCCGGCACACAGGACGGCTTCGTCAAACGGGGCTTCGGCAGCAACGCCGACGGTTCGATTCTGCGTGACGGCATCCGCTCCAGCCTGTCGCGCAACTTCAGCGCCACCACCGAGCGGGTGGAAGTGCTCAAGGGCCCGGCCTCTCTGCTGTATGGCGCACTGGAGCCCGGCGGCCTGATCAACGTGATCAGCAAGCAGCCCGAATACCAGCGGCGCACGCAGATCAGCGGTGAAACCAGCAGCGAGGGCGGCGGCAACCTCATGCTCGACACCACCGGCCCGTTGGGCGACAGCGGCTTCGCCTATCGCCTGATTGCCGAACGGCAGCACGAGGACTACTGGCGCAACTTCGGCGCGGACAACCACACCTTGGTAGCCCCGTCCCTGAGCTGGAGCGGCGAGGACCTGCGCATCAGCTTGGCCTACGAGCATAAGGAATACTCGACCCCGGTGGATCGCGGCACGGTGATCATCAACGGCAAACCGGCGAACACCAAGTACAACGCACGGTTCAACGAAAGCTGGGCCAAAGCCGAAGGAACCGATGAGCTGTTTACCGCCAAGGCCGAGTATCAACTCAACCCGGACTGGCTAAGCCGCCTGACCTACGGCTGGAACAACGAGCGCTACGACTATGCCGAAGCGCGGCCCAACGCGCTTAACGCCAGCACCGGCGCACTCAGCCGCCGCGCCGACGGTAGCGAACACGACAACCAGACCCAGTACCTGACCTGGGACTGGATCGGCAACGCCAGCCTGTTCGGCCAACAGCATGACCTGCTGCTGGGCATGGACAGCGAGCGCGTCGACAACTTCCGCGGCGACACCTACCGCGGCCCGGCGGTTAGCGGCTTCAATATCTACCGCCCGGTCTACGGCAACCTTGCCGAACCGTCGCTGATCAGCGCCGCGCAGAGCGACAGAAGCGACGAACTGCATTCGCGCTCGCTGTATGTCAAAGACAACTGGCACCTCAACGAACAATGGATAGTCGTAGCCGGTGGTCGCTACCAGCACTTTGACCAGTTAGTCGAACAAGGCCGCGGCAACAGCTACACGAAAACCACCGACCGCCAAGACTATGCCTTCTTGCCGTTTGCCGGCTTGGTTTATCAGCTCAACCAACAGGTTTCGCTGTACGGTAATTACAGCCGCTCATTCGTACCCAACGCCTCAGACGCCAACACTAGCCAGGCATTCGACCCAGAGGAAGGTCGCAGTTACGAGCTAGGGGTAAAACTTGACCTCCCCCAGGGTATCGGCGCCAGCCTGGCACTGTTCGATATCGAGAAGGAAAACGTCGTGGTCACCAACAACGCCGTGTCTGAAGCGGCAGGCAAGGTTGGCTCAAGGGGCGTGGAAATCGATATCAGCGGGCGAATTGCCGAACGTTGGGAGCTGCTCGGCACCTACGCCTACACCGATACGGAAATCCTTGATGACCCGGATAACCAGGGCAACGCACTGGTGAATGCCGCGCAGAATATCGCCAGCCTGTACCTGACCCACCACCTGGCGCTGCCCAGCGACACCGGACAATGGCGAGTAGGCGGCGGCGCGCGCTATGTCGGTGAACGCGCCGGCGATAACGCCAACAGCTTCTGGCTGGACAGCTACACCGTGGCCGATGCGTTTATCAGCTGGGAAAGCCAACTACTGGGCGACAAGACCCGCCTGCAGCTGAACGCGCGCAACCTGCTCAACCAGGAGTACTACCCCTCCAGCGGCGGCAACCTGCGCGTCGCCGTCGGTGAACCGCGTGAGCTGCGCTTGTCGGCCAGCGTCGAGTTCTAACTATTTAGATCGGTTCAAGGACGAACCAACTCAGGCAAGATCGACCCGCACCAGAGAAACCGGATAGCCCAAACGCGCAGCAAACTCGTCGAGAAAGCTCTTCTTAAAGCCGGCATCCGCCCAGTTGTTAAAGATAAAGCCCAGATTGGAAAAGCCGCAGGGCTGCAGAAACAGAAAGCCGTTGATATCGTCTTCATGGCCGCACAGCGGGCAGCGAAAGTTATCGGTATGCCCCGGCATCCATTCTTCCAGGCTGTCGAACAACGCCTCGCCCACTTCCTTGCGGCACTTGGCGCAGCCAGCCTCCTCAAGAAAGCCGCTGGTCGGGGTATAAATGCAGCGTTTGTAGATAATCTCCAGCCCATGCACCGCCTGCCCGAACGGCAACAGCTCGGGACGCTCGACCACCCGCCGCGCGCCATCGGCAATGCCGTAGCCCATATGCTTGAAGGTACGCCCACAGGTGGTCAGCTGTTCTTCGATGATGTTCTGCTTGACCAGCCAGCGCACGATCAACCGCGCCCGCGCCTCATGGCCGGGAAAGCTGGAAATCTGCGGCACGATGATCGCCTGCTGCTCACTCATAACGGGACTCGGTTTGCGCTAAAGGCGCGCAGCTTAATGGGCTTACAGCAGCGGTCAAGGCCAATCCTCTATGGCAGGCAGGGCAAAGCCTTTACTATGCGGGCCATGATCAAAGACCCCTTCCAACGTCTGAACCTCGACCGCGAGGTGCTCAGCGTCAGCCAACTGAATAATCGCGCACGCCTGCTGCTGGAAGATGTATTCGGCGGTATCTGGGTCGAGGGGGAAATCTCCAACCTGGCCAAGCCGGCGTCCGGGCATATCTATTTCACCCTTAAAGATAGCCAGGCCCAGGTGCGCTGCGCGCTGTTCCGGCAGAACGCCACCAAGGTGCGCCAAGCGCTGCGTGATGGCCTGGCGGTCAAGGTGCGCGGCAAAGTCTCGCTGTTTGAAGGGCGCGGCGACTACCAGCTGATTCTCGATGCCGTGGAACCTGCCGGCGATGGTGCGCTGCGCCTGGCCTTCGAGGCCCTGAAGGAAAAACTCAGCGCTGAAGGGCTGTTCGCGGCCGAGGCTAAAGTCGCCCTGCCGGCTCATCCGAAACGCATCGGAATTATCAGCTCGCCGACCGGCGCGGTGATCCGCGACATTATCAGCGTATTCCGCCGCCGCGCCCCACAGGTCGAACTGACCCTGATCCCCACTGCCGTGCAGGGCCGCGAGGCCACCGCGCAGATTGTTCGCGCCCTCGGCATAGCCGATACAAAAGGTTTTGATGCGCTGATCCTAGCCCGTGGCGGCGGCTCGCTGGAAGACCTCTGGTGCTTTAACGAAGAACCGGTGGCCCGCGCCATTGCCGCCTGCGTCACGCCCATCGTCAGCGCCGTGGGCCATGAGACTGATGTGTCCATCGCTGACTTTGTTGCCGACGTGCGTGCGCCAACGCCCTCGGCCGCTGCAGAACTGCTGGCCCCCGACAGCAGCGAACTGGTGCAACGTCTGCACAATCTCAAGCGCCGCCTGAACCTGCGTATGCAGCACCGCCTGGAACGCGAACGTATGCGCCTGGACGGTTTGCAGCGGCGTTTGCGCCACCCCGGCGAACGCCTGCGCCAGCATGCTCAGCGCGTGGATGATCTGGATATGCGCCTGACCCGTGCTTTTGCACGGCAACTGAACAGTCGCCGCGAACGCCTGAATCATCTGCAAACCCGCCTGCTAAGCCTGCACCCGGAACGCAACCTCAAGCTGCTGGATCAACGCCTGCAAGCCCTGGCCGAACGCCTGCAACGCAGCATGCGCGAAAGCCTCAAGGCGCGCCGCCTGCAACTGCACAGCCAGGTGCAGACGCTGCACGCGGTCAGCCCGCTGGCGACCCTCGGTCGTGGCTACAGCATTCTGCTGGATGAGCGGGGCCGTGCCATTCGCAACGCCACCGACACCCAGCCCGGCCAACGCCTGAAGGCGCGCCTGAGCAACGGCGAGCTGGATGTGCGGGTCGAAGACAACCATGTGCAGCCGATCACCCTTTCGCTGCTCGATTGATTTCCACACAGGTCCCCCATGCGTTTATTCACCCTGCTTACCCTGTTCTGCCTCGCCCTACCCGTCCACGCCGAAGGCTTCATCAGCCGACTACTGAACAAGCCGGTGCCCGGTGGCGTAGCCGTGGTTGATCTGGGGCCAGCAACCAGCGCGCCTACGGTTCGCTATCAGAACAAACCGGTATTGGTGATTCACGAGGATCAGCAGCGCTGGATCGCCATTGTCGGCATCCCGCTCAGCATCAAGCCAGGCAGCCAGCAGATCAGCGTCAACGGCAGCCAAACGCTGAGCTTTCAGGTAGGCAGCAAGCATTACGTCGAGCAACGCATCACCATCAAGAACCAGCAGCAGGTCAATCCGAACGCCAAGAACCTTGCACGCATCGAGCGCGAACTGGCCGAGCAGACCCGCGCCTACCAGCAGTTCAGTGCGCGGCAACCGAGCAACCTGCTGTTCGATAGGCCGGTCAACGGCCCGCTGTCCAGTCCCTTCGGCCTACGCCGTTTCTTCAACGGTGAGGAACGCAACCCGCACTCGGGTCTGGACTTCGCCGCCAATAGCGGCACCCCGATCAAGGCCCCGGCCGCTGGCAAGGTGATCTTGATTGGCGACTACTTCTTTAACGGCAAAACCGTATTTATCGACCACGGCCAGGGCCTGATCAGCATGTTCTGCCACCTCTCGGCCATCGGCGTAAAAGTCGGCGATGAAATTCCCCGTGGCGGTGTACTCGGCAAAGTCGGCGCCACCGGCCGCGCCACCGGGCCGCACCTGCACTGGAATGTCAGCCTGAACGATGCACGCGTCGATCCAGCGATCTTTATCGGTGCCTTCAAGCCCTGAACAGGAGCACCGCCATGCGTATCCGTGCTCAAGAATCCTGCCTGCTGATTATCGATATTCAGGAGCGCTTGTTCCCCGCCATCGCCGAACATGCCGAGCTGGCCGCCAATACCCTGTGGTTGCAGCAGGTGGCGCGGCGTATCGGCGTACCCGTGCTGTTCACCGAGCAATACAGCAAGGGCCTGGGGCCGACCATTGCATCGCTGCGCGCTGGGCATGCGCCCGAGGCGATTGTCGAAAAACTGCACTTCTCCGCCGTCAGCGAGGGCGAGCTTTTGCAACGCCCAGGCGGCGAGTGCCGACAATTCGTAGTGTGCGGCAGCGAAGCCCATGTCTGCGTGCTGCAAACCGTGCTCGACCTGCTGGAGCAAGGCCGCGCCGTGTTTGTGGTGGCCGAGGCCGTTGGCTCACGCATGCCAGCCGACAAGCAACTGGCGCTGCAGCGCATGCAGCAAGCCGGCGCAGTGATCGTCTCGCGGGAAATGGTCGCCTTCGAATGGCTGGAGCAGGCCGGAACCGAGCTGTTTCGCAGCATCAGTCGGGAATTTATCCGCTAGCGGCGCTACAGGCCGCGCAATCAAAGGTCAAAGCCGCACGCCACAGCGCTATAAAATCGCAACCATCTACACATGGCGCGATTTATCACCAATTTTTCAGGCAGACTTGCACGCTTTACCCTCGCTGAGTAGGGTTGACGCCATGCACACTAATCACACTCTTATTCTGCTGCGCCAACACGCCAACCTCTGCTTGGTCAGCCAGCGACTGCGTGGCTAATTCTTACGCCCACGCCCTGCCTTATTTTTTTCAAATTTCGCCCGGCTCGCCGATTGCCGCCGCGCTAAAGGATTGCCCCATGAGCATGCTTAAAGACCCGTCCAGCAAATACCGCCCATTCACCCAGATCCAGATTCCAGACCGCACCTGGCCGGACAAGATCATCGACAAGGCGCCAATCTGGCTGTCCACCGACCTGCGCGATGGCAACCAGTCGCTGATCGAGCCGATGGACGCCGAGAAGAAGATGCGCTTCTTCAAGTGCCTGCTGGCCGTGGGCCTGAAGGAAATCGAAGTGGGCTTCCCGTCGGCCTCGCAGACTGATTTCGACTTCGTTCGCGAGCTGATCGAAGGTGGCCATATCCCGGATGACGTGACCATTCAGGTGCTGACCCAGGCCCGTGACGACCTTATCGAACGCACTTTCGAGTCGCTGAAAGGCGCGAAGAAGGCCATCGTTCACTACTACAACGCCTGCGCGCCGAGCTTTCGCAAGATCGTCTTCAACCAAGACAAGGCCGGCGTCAAAGCCATCGCCGTGGCCGCCGGCCAGACCATCAAACGCCTGGCCGACGCCGCTCCGGAAACCCGCTGGGGCTTCGAGTATTCGCCAGAAGTGTTCAGTTCCACCGAAATCGACTTCGCCGTCGAGGTGTGCAACGCGGTGATCGCGGTGTTCCAGCCGACCCCTGCGAACAAGCTGATCCTCAACCTGCCGGCGACCATCGAGTGCGCCACGCCAAACAACTACGCCGACCAGATCGAGTGGTTCGGCCGGCATATCGACCGGCGCGGCAGCGTGCTGCTCAGTGTGCACACCCACAACGACCGTGGCACCGGCGTCGCAGCCTCCGAGTTGGCCGTTATGGCGGGCGCGGATCGCGTCGAAGGCTGCCTGTTCGGCAATGGCGAGCGCACCGGCAACGTCTGCCTGGTGACCCTGGCGCTGAACCTCTACACCCAGGGCGTCGACCCTGAACTGGACTTCTCCGATATCGACACCGTGCGCAAGGTGGTCGAGGACTGCAACCAGATCCCCGTGCACCCGCGCCATCCGTACGTCGGCGACCTGGTGCATACCGCGTTCTCCGGCTCGCACCAGGATGCGATCCGCAAGGGCTTTGCCCAGCAGAAGGCCGATGCCGTCTGGGAAGTGCCTTACTTGCCCATTGATCCGGCCGATATCGGCCGCGACTACGAGGCGGTGATTCGCGTCAACAGCCAGTCCGGCAAGGGCGGCATCACCTTCCTGCTGGAGCAGGAATACGGCATCAACCTGCCGCGGCGCATGCAGATCGAGTTCAGCCAGGTGGTACAGAAGGAAACCGACCGCCTCGGCCTGGAGATGAGCGCCGCACAGATCTACCAGCTGCTGGAGCGCGAGTACCTGCAAGCCACTGCGCCCTATGCCCTGAAAGGCCATCGCCTGCAGGAAGAAAACAGCACCAGCGCGGTTGATGTCGAAGTCGTCAATGCCGGCGAAACCCAGCACTGGCGCGGTATCGGCAAAGGCCCGCTGGAAGCCCTGGTCGCCGGCCTGCCGGTAGCCGTGGAGATCATGGACTACAGCGAGCACGCCATCGGCGCCGGCACCAACGCCAAGGCGGCAGCCTATATCGAACTGCGCGTTAACGGCGGCCGCGCGCTGCATGGCGTCGGCATCGACGAAAACCTCACCACGGCAAGCTTCCGCGCGCTGTTTAGCGCGCTGAATCGGGCTATCGGCCAGGCAGCCGAACAAGCTGCCTAGCAGTGCGTTGAAAACTACCTGCGTTGGCAATACTGCGTTGAAAACGGCCTCAGAATGCTCATTTACAACACGTAAACTGCGCTTCTTCGGCCGTTTTCGCCTTGTCTTGCCTGCCTCGCCTACGCTTTCAACGCACTGCTGATCGCTGCAGCCGCCATCAGCGCTATACGGCTGACGGCTCACTCGCCAGATAGCGCGCCGTGGCCTGTAACGCCTGACCGATATCCGGCCAGTGCAGTTGATAGCGCTGCGCCAAGGCCTGAGTTGCGGCGGTGTTAAAACGGGTGGTCTGGATAAAATCCAGCGACTCGGCGTCGGTACGCAGCAAACGCGGCATCCCCGGAATTTTCAGCAACGCCCGCAGCAAAGGAATCGGCACATGCCGACTTGGCGCGCTGACGCCTAGCGTGTGGGCCAATTGCTGCAGCATGCCCTGCAGGTTTGGCGTCGCGGCATCTAGGGCGAGAATCTCCTGCCCTGCCTGCTGCTCATCAAAGGCCGCGGCCACGATCAGCTCGGCAAGAAAATCCACACTGACCAGCGGCAGCCAATGTGCGGCTGAACCCGGAATCGCCCCGAGCAAACCGCCAGCCAGATTGCCGATCAGCCCAGCCAACGGCTGCGCCGGCAGAATGTGCCCGCTGCGGCTATGGCCGCACACAGTGGCCGGATGCACCACCGTCAGTGGCGCCTGCAGCTCAGCCATACGCGCGTGCACGCGAAAATGCGCCTCAAGCTTACTGCCCTCATAGGCGCCAGTGCGTTGATAGACCTTGTCCCAGTCAGTGCGTTCGGGCCGTTGCAGGTCAATACCGATACGCTGCAAATGCCCATGATTGGCCAACATAAAGCCGCCCACCATCAGCAGCCGGCTGCCTTGCTGCGCCGCCAGCTCAGCCACCGCCAACGCGCCCTCGACATTGACCTGACGCGCCTGTTCGGCAGCCAGCCCCCAGGCAAACTGCGCGCCCAGGTGGAACACCACGGCAGCTTGACGCACCTGCTCACGTGCAGTGGCATCCAGGCCCAGGTCAGCGCGCCCGAGGTCACCAGCCACTGCCGTCAGCAGCTCACCGCGGCCACCCAATTGCTCAATCTGCGCACGCAAGGCCGGCAAGGCTTGTGGCTGGCGCATCAGCAACGTCGCCGTGTGGCCCTGACGAGTCAGTAGCGCCAGAAGATGCTGACCGATAAAGCCGCTGCCGCCGGTTACCAAACAGTGTTTGTTCATGATCAATCCACCCGAACCATTAGTGACCCGAGCAGGCTAAACTGTCGAGCACACTCTACAGTCAAGCGAGATTTTCATGCGCATAGGCGAACTGGAAAAACGCAGCGGCGCCAGCCGTCACACCCTGCGTTATTACGAAAGCCTGGGGCTGATCAGCGCCCTGCGGCGCGACAACAATTACCGCGAATACAGCCAGCAAACGCTCAGCGACCTGGGCTTTATCCAGCAGGCGCAGGGCATGGGCTTTTCCCTCGGCGAGATCGGCGAGATCCTCAAGGCCCGGCGCGAGCAACAGCTCGACTGCGCCCAGGGCGCAGCGCTGGTCAGCCGCAAGCTGGTTGAGGTGGAGCAGAAACTTGCCGACCTGCAGCAGCTGCGCGACTTTCTGCGTAGCGAGAAGCTGCGCCTGGAAGCCAGCGCCGCCGAACAGGCAGCCATACAAACAGCCATGGCCACGCGCTAAATCAGCCCAGCTATCAGACCAAGCGCACGGCGACCGTACGGGTGACAACTACACTGCAATCAATAGATCGCAGGAGTACCTGACCATGCGTTCACTGACACACTGGATGTGCACCCTCACCCTGCCGCTGCTGCTCGCCTGCAGCGCAAATAGCCTGGCAGACACCGTGGTTATGGCCTTCGGTGAAAAAATTCCGCCCTTCTGCTTTCCGGAGAGTGACAGCGGTATCGAGCTGGAAGTGATTGGCGAAGCCCTGGCCTTTCGCGGCCATACCCTTGAACCGCGCTACTTCCCCCTGGCCCGCGTGCCCTTGGCGTTTCGCAAAGGTGAAGTGGATGCGGCCATGACTGACCTGGGTCAAGACCTTGCGGCAGTGGGTGGCCATTACGGCAACCCGGCGGTGATCTACTACAACGTGTTTGTCAGCCTGAAAGGCCGGCGCTTCAACATCCAGAAGCCCGAGGACATCAAGGGCCTTAGCATCGTGGCCTTCCAGGGCGCCGCCCAGCGCTACCCCGAATGGTTGGCCGCCAGCCAGAAAGATGGCCTGTACTTCGAGCAGAACAATCAGGAGCTGCAGGTGCTTGGCCTGAACAAGGGCCGTTACGATCTGGTACTGAGTGATCGCAGCATCTATCGCTACTTCGAACTGCTACTCGAACGCACCACTCTGTTCAAGGCCAAAACTATTGCCATGCACCAGTTTGTCGAGGAAGACCCGCAGAACTACCGGCCAGTATTTCGCGACCCGCAGATCCGCGATGACTTCAACGCCGGCCTCGCCCAACTCAAGGCCAGCGGCCGCTACCAGGCGATCTACGACCACTACCTAAAGCAGTGAAGTCGCCCATCAGCCAGGGTGAAAGCATCCGCATCTCGATAAGCCGGGAAACGCTCACGGTAAGCAGCCAACTCCGCGGCCTTGAGAGCTACCCGAAATACGCCATCCGCCGCCCCAGGCTCCAGCAGCGCCTCGCCCTGAAAATCCAGCACCTGACTGTCGCCGCTGTAGGCATGCCCCTTGCCGTCCTCACCGATGCGGTTTACCGCCGCCACGTAACACAGGTTCTCGATAGCCCGCGCTGGCAACAGGCGATTCCAGTGCTTGCGCCGCGCGGCTGGCCAGTTGGCGGTGTAGAGCAACAGGTCGGTGGTCTGTGGGTCGCGACTCCATACCGGGAAACGCAGGTCGTAGCAGATCAGCGGCCGCACCTGCCAGCCCTTCAGCTCCAGCAACACCTGCTTTTCACCTGCGCTGTAGTGCTTGTGCTCACCGGCCATGCGGAACAGATGACGCTTGTCGTAGTGCGCTACAGAGCCATCCGGCCGCGCCCAGAGCAGGCGGTTGCGGTAGGAACCATCAGCGGCCTGGATAATCAGACTGCCAGTGACGACAGCCTGCAGCGCCTGAGCCTGCTCACGCAGCCACTGGCTGGTGGGGCCATTTTCGGGCTCGGCCAGGGCGGCGGAGTCCATGGAAAAGCCGGTGCTGAACATCTCCGGTAGTACGATCAGATCCGCACCACGCGCCTGCGCCAGCAGCGACTCAAAGTGCGCGCGATTGGCCGCCGGATCCTGCCAAGCCAGAGTGGTCTGGATCAGCGCCAACTCAAGATCGGGCAACAGGCTTAGATCGCGCATAGTTTGTCCGCCGCCTGGCGCAGGGTTTCTTCCCGCTTGGCAAAGCAGAAGCGCACCAAACGCAAGTCCTTGGGTGGTGTCTGGTAGAACACCGATACCGGAATCGCTGCCACGCCATGTTCGCGGGTCAGCCATTCGGCCATGGCGACATCATCCAGATCATTGCGAATGGCCGAGTAATCGACCAACTGGAAATAAGTGCCCGCAGCGCGGGTGAAGGTAAAGCGCGAGCCGGCCAGCAGGTCGCAGAACAGATCTCGCTTGGCCTGGTAAAACGCCGGCAACTCTTCGACGTGCTCGGGATGCTCGGCCATATAGTCGGCCAAGGCCCATTGCAGCGGCGTCACCCCGCAGAAACTGACGTATTGATGCACCTTGCGCAGCTCGACGCTCAAAGCCGGCGGCGCCACCACATAGCCGGTTTTCCAGCCGGTGACGTGGTAGGTCTTGCCGAACGAGCTGACCACGAAGGCACGCTGATACAGCTCGTCATGGGCCAGCACGCTGGCATGCTGAATGCCATCGAACACCAGATGCTCGTAAACCTCGTCGCTGATCAGGTAGATATCGCGCTCGCGGATCAGCGCCGCCAGTTGGTCCAGCTCGGCGCGGGAAATCAGCGCGCCGCTAGGATTGTGCGGGCTGTTGAGGATAATCAGGCGAGTCTTGTCGCTGAGCGCATCCTGCAGACGCTGCCAGTCGATGGCGAAATCCGGCAAGGCCAGCGGCACATGCACGCAACGCCCGCCGGCCAGCTCGACCGAGGGCTCATAACTGTCGTAGCTGGGATCGAAGACGATCACTTCGTCGCCCGGCTGAATCAACGCCTGGATAGCGCAGAAGATGCCTTGGGTAGCGCCAGGAACTATGGTGACTTCAGTATCGGCGCTGACCATACGGCCATAACTGCGGGCGATCTTCGCCGCCACCTGCTCGCGCAGCGCTGGTAAGCCGGTCATCGGCGCGTACTGATTATGCCCGGCGGCAATATGCCGGCCGACCGCATCGCGCAAGGCCTGCGGACCATCGAAATCCGGAAAACCCTGGGACAGATTGAGCGCGCCGGTTTCCACGGCGAGCTGCGACATGCGGGTAAAGATGGTGGTGCCGACGTTCGGCAGCTTACTGATAATCATCGAGGCAGCATCCGGCTTGAGCGCGAGTGATGGCGCAGGATAGCCGATCCCCCAGAGACGCAAAAGGCACCCGAAGGTGCCTTTATAGAGCGTTAAAGCTGGAAATAACTCCAGAGCTTAGCGCTTGTCTTTGCGCTTCTTCTCGGCCTTTTTGTGATGGCTCATCAGACGACGCTTCTTGTTCACCTGACGATCCGTGAGGGTGTTCTTGTTGCCCTCATAGGGGTTATCGCCGCCCTTGAACTCGATACGAATCGGCGTACCGACCAGTTTAAGCACGCGGCGGTAAGTATTTTCCAGGTAGCGGATATAGGACTTGGGCACCGCCTCGACCTGGTTGCCGTGAATCACGATCAGCGGCGGGTTAGCACCACCTAGGTGGGCATAGCGCAACTTGATGCGGCGATTGTTGACCATGGGCGGCGCATGATCGCTGACGGCGTCTTCAAGAATCGTGGTCAGACGGTTGGTCGGCCAGCGGGTGATCGCCGACTTGAACGAGGCCTGCACCGACTTGTACAGGTTGCCCACGCCGGTGCCGTGCAGCGCCGAGATAAAGTGGATATCGGCAAAGTCGACGAAGAACAGCCGGCGTTGCAGCTCGACCTTCACGTAATCGCGCTCGCTCGGCTCCATGCCGTCCCACTTGTTCAGGGCGATCACCAGGGCGCGGCCGCTTTCCAGGACGAAGCCGAGCAGGTTGAGGTCATGGTCGACCACACCTTCGCGGGCGTCCATGACGAACACTACGACGTTGGAGTCCTGAATCGCCTGCAGGGTCTTGACCACCGAGAACTTTTCAACCGCCTCGAAAATCTTGCCGCGACGACGTACGCCAGCGGTGTCGATCAGAGTGTACTTCTCATCGTCGCGCTCGAAGGGGATATAGATGCTGTCGCGGGTGGTGCCGGGCTGGTCATAGACGATGACCCGGTCTTCGCCGAGCATGCGGTTGACCAGGGTCGATTTGCCGACGTTGGGCCGACCGATGATCGCCAGCTTGATGCCGTCCTTCTCGCTCGGGCCGGGAATACGCTTGGCTTCCTGACCTTCGAGAACAACTTCCTCTTCCTCGCCCTCTTCCGGCTCGGAGGCATCCTTGGGGAAGGAGCCCAGCACGGCTTCAAGCATCTGGGTGATGCCGCGACCGTGAGCACCGGCAATCGCCAGGGACTCTCCCATGCCCATGCTGGAAAACTCAGCGCGGGCCAAGTCGGCGTCGATGTTGTCGACCTTGTTGATCACCAGGAAGCTGCGCTTGTTGCGGCGACGAAGGTGCTCGCCAATCATCTGATCGGAAGCAGACAGACCGGCGCGCGCATCCACCAGAAACAGCACGGCATCGGCTTCTTCGATAGCCTGCAGCGACTGCTCGGCCATCTTCGCGTCAATGCCTTCCTCGTCACCGGAAATACCACCGGTGTCGATGACGATATAGGTTCGCCCCTGCCACTTGGCCTCACCGTACTGGCGATCACGGGTCAGACCAGACAGGTCGCCGACAATCGCGTCACGGGACTTGGTCAAGCGGTTAAACAGGGTGGACTTGCCGACGTTAGGGCGGCCCACCAGGGCAATTACGGGAACCATTAGGCTCTCCACTTCGTTATTTCAGAAAATACAAAAGCCGCTGCAGAGGCAGCGGCCGGAATTCATTGCACTGGCCAGTGCTGCACAGCCCTAAGTGCTGTGCAGCATAGCCAAAGCGTCAGCGAGCGATCACTTGATGGTTAGCGCCACCAGATTGCCGCCGTTGCCGTAGGCATACAGCCAATCACCCACGACCAGCGGACGGGCACGCAGGCCGTCGCTGTCGATACGCGTACGGCCGACAAAACGACCGTCCACCTGGCTGACCAGGTGCAGGTAGCCTTCCAGGTCACCGAACGCGATATAGCTGGAGAACACTTCCGGAGCCGACAACTGGCGGCGAGCCAGGGCATCGTTGCTCCACAAGGCCGAAGCCGAACGCTCGTCGATACCTTCAACGGTACCGCTGGCCAGGCTTACGTAAACACTGCCGTAACCCTGGGCAACACCGACCGAACTGGACGCTTCACGCTGCCAGAGGATACGACCGCTTTCCAGATCCAGCGCGGCAACGCGGCCCTGGTAGCTGACGGCGTAGAGGGTGCCAGCCGAGAGCAGCAGACCGCCGTCGATATCGACTACGCGATCCAGCTCGGAACGGCCCTGCGGAACAGCCACACGCTGTTCCCAGACCGGAATACCGCGCTGAGCATCCAGCGCAATCACCTTGCCGGTGGACAGACCGGCAATCGCCAGACGGTTGGTCAGTACCGGGCTGCCAGTGCCGCGCAGGGTCAGTACCGCCGGGGTATTTTCAAAGATCCAACGCTGCTCGCCAGTGTTCATGTCCAAAGCGATCAGACGGTCATCCTGGGTCTGTACCAGCACCACGTCGCCGTTCAGCGCAGGAGGAGCCAGCACTTCACTGGTCACACGGGCGCGCCACTTCTCTTCACCGCTAGCGGTGTCGAGCGCGATGATCTCGCCTTTCAGCGTGCCAACCACCACCAGGCCATAGCCAGCACCGACCGCACCGGACACTGGGAGCTCCAGGTCAGCTTTCCAGATGACCTTGCCGGTCATGCGGTCCATGGCCACGACCAGGCCTTCGACGTCGGCGGCATAAATCTGCTCACCATCAATCGCCGGTACCAGCATGTTGAAGGACTCGCCCTGGCCGTCGCCAATCGAACGACTCCATTCTTTCTGCAGGCTAACCTCCTCCTCAAACTTGGGCAGATCGGCCGGAGGCAGTTCCTTCTTGCTATTGCTGCTGCAACCTACGGCCAGAACGGCCAGGGCCAGCAGTGCGGCATTCTTCCAGCGCATCACGTCACGCATCCCCTTTTGCCAGATCATCCAGCTTCATTTGCAAACCACCGACTGCGGCATCTTCAGATAGTGCGGCCTTGGCTTTTTCGTAGGCGGCGTGCGCATCGTCGGCACGGCCGAGCTGCACCAGCAGGTCACCCTTGAGTTCTTCACGGCTGGCGGCAAACGCCGGCGCAACCTTGGCATCCAACAGTTTCAGGGCATCTTCTGCCTTGTCCTGCGCAGCCAGCACACGCGCCAGGCGCTGACGGGCCAACTCAGCCAGGCTGTCATCAGCAGGCTTGTCGACGATCGCCTGCAGCTCGCTAGCAGCGTCATCCAGCTTGCCCGCTTCGACCGCAACCTTGGCTACAAACAGGCTGCCGTATTGGGCGTAATGGGTATCGGAGAAATCATTCTTCAGCGTGTTGGCCAGCTCGGCGACCTTGCTCGCATCAGGCTTGCCGCTTGGGTCCAGCGCAGCTTCGAGCAATTGCTGATACACCAGCGAAGCGCCCTGGGACTGATTAGCCTGATACTTCTGCCAGCCCTGCCAGCCAAACACCACCACCAACGCCAGCGCAACACCGGTCAGTAATGGCATGCCATTGCGCTGCCACCAGTCCTTGATTACCGCCAGCTCTTCATCATCAGTACGCGAAACCACCCCAACACTCCTATTCGCTAAATCACTCAACAGGCGCTCAGGCCTGATCGGCGCAGGTCGCCAAATGGTCGGCCAATGCCGACCAAGCAATACTTTGTTGCTCGCCCTGACCGCGCAGCGGCTTGCAACCTACCACTTGCTGGGCCAATTCGTCTTCACCCAAGATCAAGGCATACAGCGCGCCACTCTTGTCGGCCTTCTTGAACTGACTCTTGAAGCTACCAGCCCCGGCATTGACCTGCAGACGAAGGTTCGGCAGCTGATCACGCAGACGCTCGCTCAAGGCCAGCGCCGCCAGCTCAGCCGGCTCGCCGAAGGCGCACAGGTAAACATCGACCGTACGGGCGATTTCAGCCGGTACTTTACCTAGAGTTTCGAGCAACAGCACCAAACGTTCGATGCCCATGGCAAAACCCACGCCTGGGGTCGGTTTACCACCCATCTGCTCGACCAGACCATCGTAGCGGCCACCCGCGCAGACAGTGCCCTGGGAGCCGAGTTGATCGGTTACCCACTCGAACACCGTTTTGCTGTAGTAATCCAGGCCACGCACCAGCTTGGGATTGATCACGTAAGGCACACCGGCGGCGTCCAGGCGGGCCTTGAGCCCCTCGAAATGCACGCGCGACTCTTCATCTAGGTAATCCGCCAGCTTCGGTGCATTGACCAGCAGAGCCTGAGTTTCCGGCACCTTGCTGTCCAGTACACGAAGCGGGTTGCTACCCATACGGCGACGACTGTCTTCATCCAACTGATCGGCATGGGCTGTAAGGAACTCAACCAATGCACCGCGATACACCGCACGGGCGGCACTGGTGCCGAGGCTATTGAGTTCAAGTTTCACCGCATCACGGATACCCAGCAGGCCCCACAGGCGCCATGTGAGCACGATCAACTCGGCATCAATGTCCGGGCCGTCGATATTGAAGACTTCCACACCAATCTGATGAAACTGACGATAACGGCCTTTCTGCGGACGCTCATGACGGAACATCGGACCGATGTACCAGAGTTTCTGGGTCTGCCCACCACCAGCAAGGCCGTGCTCAAGTACGGCACGCACGCAGGCAGCGGTGCCTTCCGGACGCAGGGTCAGGGAGTCGCCGTTGCGGTCGTCGAAGGTGTACATCTCTTTTTCAACGATATCGGTGACTTCACCAATAGAACGTTTGAACAGCTCGGTGAACTCGACAATCGGCATACGGATCTGCCGATAGCCATAGCCGTCCAGCAGACCAGCGACGGCACCTTCAAAATAACGCCAAAGCGGAGTCTGCTCGGGCAGGATATCGTTCATGCCACGGATGGCTTGCAGGGACTTGCTCAATTCAATTCCTTAACGGTGTTAGCTGCGCAGAATCAGAGCGGCGTCAGCTGCGACCTTGTCGGCCGCTTTCTGGCGGATCAGCTTTTCCAGCTCATCGACCAGGTTGTCATTGCCCAGCTTGAGCGCCGGCTTGCCATCGATATAGATCAGGTTTGGCGAGCCACCGGTCAAGCCGACATGGGCTTCCTTGGCTTCGCCAGGGCCGTTGACCACACAGCCGATCACCGCTACGTCCAGCGGCACCAGTAGGTCTTCGACGCGCTGCTCCAGCTCGTTCATGGTTTTCACCACATCGAAGTTCTGCCGTGAGCAGCTCGGGCAGGCGATAAAGTTGATACCACGGGAACGCAGGCGCAGCGACTTGAGGATGTCGTAGCCAACCTTGATCTCTTCAACCGGATCAGCGGCCAGGGAAATGCGGATGGTGTCGCCAATGCCTTCGGCCAGCAGCATACCCAAGCCCACGGCCGACTTGACCGTACCGGAGCGCAAACCGCCGGCTTCGGTGATACCTAGGTGCAGCGGCTGCTCGATCTGTTTGGCCAGCAGGCGATAGGCTTCGACGGCCATAAACACGTCGGAGGCTTTTACGCTGACCTTGAAGTCAGGGAAATTCAGGCGATCCAGATGCTCGACATGGCGCAGCGCGGACTCAACCAGCGCAGCTGGTGTCGGTTCGCCGTATTTCTTCTGCAAATCCTTTTCCAGCGAACCAGCATTCACCCCGATGCGAATCGGAATACCCTTGTCACGCGCAGCTTCAACCACCGCGCGTACGCGGTCTTCGCGACCGATGTTGCCCGGATTGATACGCAGGCAGTCGACACCAAGCTCAGCCACGCGCAAAGCGATCTGGTAATCGAAGTGGATATCGGCAACCAGCGGCACCTTGACTTGCTGCTTGATGCGGCCGAAGGCTTCGGCTGCATCCATATCCGGCACGGAAACCCGCACAATGTCTGCGCCGGCATCTTCCAGGCGACGAATCTGCGCCACGGTGGCAGCCACATCATTGGTATCGCTGTTGGTCATGCTCTGTACGGCGATGGGCGCATCACCGCCAACCGGTACGGAACCGACCCAGATTTTGCGTGAAATACGGCGTTTGATCGGTGACTCGCAGTGCATGTTACTGCCCACCCAACTTCAGACGCGCGGTCTCACCGGAGATAAACGGCGCCACATCCACTGGGCTGCCGTTAAGGCTGACCTGCACACCACGGGCATAACCCAGACGCAGCTCCAGAGGAGCCTTACCGGCCAACTGCAGGCTATCGCCTTTACGCTTGAGGGCGCTGAACAGCACCTTGCCATTGGCATCGGTCAGTTGCGTCCAGCAATCGGCAATAAAGGTCAGGCTGACCACTGCCTCGCCTGCGGCAGCTTGCACTGGCGCGGCGTCAACTGGCGCAGCAGGTAATGTCTCGGCAGCAACCGGCGCGGCGTTTGCCGGAATAGCCGGTGCGGCTGGAGTTGCAGGCACACTTGCAGCATCGGCTGGCGCTTGCGGCTGCTCAGGTTGCGAGGTCACGGCTGCAGTCTCACTGCCTGCAGCGTCTGGCAACGCAGCAGTACCCTCGGGAATCAGCGGCAACGCGGTTTCTGCGTCCAACTGGGCAGCTTCCACTGCCTGATCTTCCGGCTCATCCAATGGATGGATCTGCGTGGTGCCGTCGGCGCCGTCTACTTCAACATGCTCAAGGCTGGTTGAAGCCAGATCTTCGGCCCGCCGCTCGGCCTGTTCCTGCCACCAGAAGAAGCTCAAACCGGCCAGCGCCAGCAACAGCACAAAACTGACCATGCGCAAAATGCGCTGCGAGTAGCTGACTGGCTCCTCGATACGCCCCAAGCTATGCACGCTGCTGCCGGCGGCATCGCTACCCGTGAACTGATCGAACTCCAGCACCAGACGGTTCTGATCGACGTCCAACAGCTTGGCGTAAGCACGCACATAACCACGGGCAAAGGTATGCCCTGGCAGCTTGTCGAAGGCACCTTGTTCGACCTGACTCAAACGCTGCGGGGTCAGATTCAACTGCGCGGCAACCTCGGCAATGGTCCAACCGCGGCTCTCACGAGCCTTGCGCAAAGTCTCACCCGGATTGATGCGGGGAACTGCTAGCACTTCAGGATGCGCCGCTTTCATCATTGCTCCGACAGGTATTGCTGATATTCCGGCGTGCCCGGATAAAGTCGCTTCAACTGCAAACCGAGACTCGCGGCATTGTCGCGCTCCTCGAAAATCTTCGCCAAACGCACCCCCAGCAGCAGGCTGCGGGCGTCAGGCTGGGCAAGCGCCATATAGCTGTCGTAATAGCCGCGCGCGGGGACATATTGCTTGTCCTCATAGGACAGCTGCGCCATTTCCATCAAGGCGCGAGGCCGGCGGCTATTCAAGCGCAGCGAACGCTCGAAATAGGCCTTAGCCTGCTCGCGCTGCTTGAGTTGCAGCGAGGTCAAACCGAGGTTTTCAAACACCCGTGAGCGCTCGGGGTAAAGGGTGTCCTGGGCAGCCTGGGTATAGCGCTCCAGCGCCTCCGGATAACGCTGCTGTTCGAACAGGAAACTGCCGTAGTTATTCAACAAGCGGGCATCGTCACTGCGTTGCGAGAGCGCCTTGCGGTAGTGATCGTCAGCCAGCTTGGGTTCCATTTCAATCTGGAACACCAAGGCCAACGCCGCGTGCGCATCAGCATTTGAGGAGTCGAGCTCTAGTGCTTTTTTCAACGGTACCTTGGCGCGCTCGGTTTCGCCTTGCTGCAAATAACCAATACCCAGCTGGACATAAGCATCGCGCGCTTCGTCGCGGCCCTTACCGGTTTTCATCGGATCAACATTACCGGTTGTAACGCAACCGGCTAACAGACTGGCGGCCAACAGCAATAACGCGGGACGCAAGGTCATGGGTATCCTCCCCTCAGGTTCGATTGGCGGCGGAACTCGGCGTTTCTGCCTCGCTACTCAATTCACGCACAGCAATATAGCGCTCACTACGGCGGGTACGGTCCATAACCTGGCCGACCAACTGACCACAAGCCGCGTCGATGTCCTCGCCCCGCGTGGTGCGTACGGTGACATTGTGCCCGGCTTTGTGCAGCAGGTCCTGGAAACGGCGAATAGCATTATTGCTTGGCCGCTCGTAGCCGGAGTGGGGGAAGGGATTAAACGGAATCAGATTGATCTTGCAAGGCACATCTTTGAGAAGTGCGATCATTTCCTCAGCGTGCTCGGTCTTATCGTTGACATCCTTGAGCAGGGTGTACTCAATTGTAAGCACGCGCTTCTCGCCAAGGCGCGAGACATAACGCTTACAGGCCGCCAGCAGCATTTCCAGCGGGTACTTCTTGTTGATCGGCACCAGTTGGTTACGCAGTGCATCATTTGGCGCATGCAGTGACAGCGCCAGTGACACATCAATCACCTCACCCAGCTTGTCGATCATCGGCACCACGCCCGAGGTGGACAGCGTCACCTTGCGTTTGGAGATGCCATAACCGAGGTCGTCCATCATGATTTTCATGGCGGCGACGACGTTGTCGAAGTTCAGCAGCGGCTCGCCCATGCCCATCATCACCACGTTGGTGATCGCACGGTCGATCTTCGCCGGCACGCTGCCGAACGACTTGTTGGCGATCCACACCTGGCCGATCACTTCGGCGGCGGAGAGATCGCTATTGAAACCTTGCTTACCAGTCGAGCAGAAACTGCAATCCAGCGCACAGCCGGCCTGCGACGACACACACAAGGTGCCACGCGTGCCCTGGGGGATATACACGGTTTCTACGCAACTGCCTGACGCCACCCGCACTACCCACTTGCGCGTGCCATCAGTGGAAATATCTTCGCTGACCACTTCCGGGCCGCGGATTTCAGCACAGGCCTTGAGCTTTTCGCGCAAGACCTTGCTGACGTTACTCATGGCATCGAAATCATCGACGCCAAAATGGTGAATCCATTTCATCATCTGGCCGGCACGGAAACGCTTTTCCCCGATGCTTTCGAAGAATTGTTCCATCTCTGCCTGGGTCAGACCCAGCAGATTGATTTTACCGGTAGCTTCAGTCATGGCTTCACCCTCACCCGATTCGCTTAGCGAATACGTGCGCAAACTTCGGTGGCAGCGAAGAAGTATGCGATTTCGCGGGCAGCAGAGGCTTCCGAATCGGAGCCGTGAACAGCGTTTTCGTCGATGGAAACGGCGAAATCAGCACGGATGGTGCCGGCAGCTGCTTCTTTAGGGTTGGTTGCGCCCATCAGATCACGATTAGCCAGAACAGCGTTTTCGCCTTCCAGAACCTGAACGATAACTGGACCCGAGGTCATGAAAGCAACCAGGTCTTTGAAGAAGCCGCGCTCGCTGTGCTCAGCGTAGAAGCCAGCAGCTTCGCGCTCGGACAGTTGAACCATTTTCGAAGCAACGACGCGCAGGCCGGCTTTTTCGAAACGAGTGGTGATCTCGCCAACAACGTTTTTAGCAACGGCATCAGGCTTGATGATGGAGAAAGTGCGTTGAACAGCCATGTGAAACTCCAGAAACAATGATTAAAGCGAAAAATTAAACCCGCGAATTATACGCGGGTTCCGGTTAAATGCGTAGGGTAGGCCAAAAGGCCGATTAATCCGCTTCTTCGATCCAGGCCGCCTGAATGGCTTCAAGCACCTTCTCTCCCCCGCGCTGCGGATCGTCACTGAACTCCGGCAGGGACAGAATCCACTTGTGCAGATCGACAAAATTCACGTAACGAGGATCTACCTCAGGTTTGGACTCAGCCAGCTGAATGGCGATTTCCAGAACATCAACCCACTTCAGACTCATAACAACTCCTTGAATCAGTGCGGCGCTTCGGCGGCGTGGTTGAGCGAGTACTTGGGAATTTCGACGGTCAGGTCTTCATCACCCACAATAGCCTGACAGGACAGGCGCGACTGCGCTTCCAACCCCCAAGCCTTGTCGAGCATGTCCTCTTCCAACTCATCGGCCTCGGCCAGCGAGTCAAAGCCTTCACGAATAATGCAGTGGCAGGTGGTGCAGGCGCAGACACCGCCGCAGGCGCTTTCGATCTCGATATGGTGCTCATGCGCCACCTCAAGCACCGAAGTACCCGGCGCAACCTCGACCACCAGACCATCCGGGCACAGCACAGCGTGGGGCAGAAAAATGATCTGCGGCATGCTTATTCCTCAATCTCGTCAAGACTACGGCCGGCCAGTGCAGCCTTGACCGTGGCATCCAGACGACGCGCGGCAAAAGCGTCAGTCACCTGGGTCAAACGTTTGGTTTGCTGCTCAATCGCCAAGCCATCAGTGCCGGCCATCAAGTCGCGCAACTGCTCTATCTGCGCATCGATAGCCAGACGCTCATCGGCATCCAGCAAGCGTTCGCCATCGGCCAGCAATGCGGCTTCAACTGCTTCCAGCAGACGCTGAGCGTCGACCTGCTGCTCGCGCAGAACACGGGCAACCTTGTCGTCGCCGGCATTTTTGAAGGAGTCCTGCAGCATGCGAGCGATTTCGCCGTCGGTCAGCCCATAGGACGGCTTAACCTGAATACTCGCCTCGACACCGGACGCCAGCTCACGCGCAGCGACGCTAAGCAGACCATCGGCATCGACCTGAAAGGTCACGCGAATCTTCGCAGCACCAGCGACCATCGGCGGAATACCGCGCAACTCAAACCGCGCCAGAGAACGGCAATCGCTGATCAGCTCGCGCTCACCTTGCAGCACATGCACCATCATGGCCGTCTGGCCATCTTTATAGGTGGTGAAGTCCTGGGCGCGAGCCACGGGAATGGTGGTATTGCGCGGAATCACCTTCTCCATCAGCCCGCCCATAGTCTCCAGGCCGAGCGACAGCGGGATCACGTCGAGCAACAGCAACTCTTCACCGTCGTCACGCTTGTTGCCAGCCAGAGCATCGGCCTGAATAGCCGCACCGATGGCTACCACCTGATCAGGATCGATATCGGTCAACGGCTCGCGCATAAACAGCTCAGCCACCGCTTGGCGCACGCGCGGCACGCGGGTCGAACCGCCGACCATGACCACCGCCTCGATTTCTTCCAGCTCAATCCCCGCATCACGCACCGCGCGGCGACAGGCCTTGAGGCTGCGCGCCAGCATCGGCTCGATCAGCGCATCGAACTGCTCACGACTCAGTTGCCCTGTCCAGCCGGCATAACTGAGCGGCGCACCGGCACTCTCGGTCAGCGTTTCTTTGGCGGCGCAGGCGGCCTCCAGCAACAGGCGCTGCTGAGTTGGATCGAGATCAGAGGAAATTCCAGCCTGCTGCACAATCCAGCCAGCAATCGCGTGATCGAAGTCATCACCGCCCAGCGCGCTATCGCCGCCAGTAGCCAACACCTCAAACACACCGCCGGTCAGGCGCAGCACGGAAATATCGAAGGTACCGCCGCCCAGGTCATAAATAGCGACTACGCCTTCGGCGTGCTGATCCAGACCATAAGCCACGGCTGCAGCGGTTGGCTCATTGAGCAGGCGCAGCACATTCAACCCAGCCAGACGCGCAGCATCCTTGGTGGCCTGGCGCTGCGAATCGTCGAAATAAGCCGGTACGGTGATTACCGCACCCACCAGCTCACCCCCGAGGGTCGCTTCGGCACGCTGACGCAGCACCTTGAGAATATCCGCCGAGACTTCAACCGGGCTTTTCGGACCCTGGACGGTCTCGATAAACGGCATATGCGATTCGCCACCGACAAAGCGATACGGCAGCTGCTCACCGAGCTGTTTGACGTCGGCCAAACCGCGCCCCATCAGGCGCTTGACCGACAACACAGTATTCAGCGGATCGCCCGACGCAGCAGCCTTGGCGACTTCACCCACCTCGACACGGCCCGCGTGGTAGCGCACGGCAGACGGCAGAATGACCTGCCCGGCAGCATCGGCCAACGGCGCGGAGAGACCGCTACGCACGGCGGCGACCAACGAATTGGTGGTACCCAGATCAATCCCCACCGCCAGTCGACGCTGGTGTGGCTGGGGGCTTTGTCCGGGCTCAGCGATCTGCAGTAAGGCCATAGTTAATCAGTGCTTAGTATCAGGCGCGCCGCAACAGGCGCCCCAGCGTTAATCGTCGAGGCGCTCTTCCAGCTGGCGAACCTCGTGAGAGAGCTTGTCGAGAAACTGCATACGACGCATCAGGCGCTCGGCCTCTTCGCGTCGCGAGGCATCATCCCAACAAACGGCAAAACTTTCGTTGAGCTCATCCTGAGCCACCTTCAAACGCCGCTTGAACTGCGCCACACCCACCAGGTCTGCACTGTCATGCAGATCTTCCAGCTCTTCGCGCCACTGCATCTGCTGCAGCAGGAAGTCCGGATCCTGCACCGTCACTTCCAACGGCAACTCAGGGCCGCGCAGCGCCAGCAAATAGCGGGCACGCTGCGACGCACTCTTGAGCGTGCTGTAAGCCTCGTTGAGACTGGCGGACTGCTCGAGAGCCAAACGCTGATCACGCTCGGAAGCATCGGCAAACCGGTCCGGATGAACATTGCGCGCCAGCTCGCGATAACGCACGGCTAGCTGGTCAAGATCCAGGCGGAAACCCGGCTGCAGGTCAAATAAAGCAAAGTGACAAGGACTGCCCACACGCGCCTCAGATATTGAAGCTTTCGCCGCAGCCACATTCGCCGCGCACGTTCGGGTTGTTGAACTTGAAGCCTTCGTTCAACCCTTCTTTGACGAAGTCGAGCTCGGTGCCATCGAGGTAGACCAGGCTCTTGGGATCGATGATCACCTTGACGCCATGGTTCTCGAACACCTGATCTTCGCTGGCGGCCTCATCGACAAACTCCAGCACATAGGCCAAGCCGGAACAGCCCGTGGTGCGCACACCCAGGCGAATACCTTCGCCCTTGCCGCGCCCCTCAAGAGAGCGACGCACGTGCTGAGCGGCAGCTTCGGTCATGCTGATAGCCATCGACAAACCTCCTTAGAGCAAGCCTTTCTTCTGCTTGTAATCGCGCACAGCGGCCTTGATGGCGTCTTCGGCGAGTACCGAGCAGTGAATTTTCACCGGTGGCAGAGCCAATTCCTCGGCCAGCTGGGTGTTCTTGATGGTTTCTGCTTCGTCCAGGGTCTTGCCCTTCATCCACTCGGTAGCGAGGGAGCTGGAGGCAATCGCCGAACCGCAACCGTAGGTCTTGAACTTGGCGTCTTCAATCACGCCCTGCTCGTTGACCTTGATCTGCAGACGCATCACGTCACCGCAAGCCGGCGCGCCGACCATGCCGGTGCCGACATCCGGGTCTTCCGCGTCCATCTTGCCGACGTTGCGCGGGTTTTCGTAATGGTCAATGACCTTTTCACTGTAAGCCATGCTGGTATTCCTTCCTCATCAGAGAGTCGCTCTTGCTCGGCGACTACTTAGTGCGCCGCCCACTCAATCTTGGAGATGTCGACACCGTCTTTGTACATATCCCACAGCGGCGACAATTCGCGCAGCTTGGTGACCGCCTCGCACACCTTCTGCGCGGCGTAATCGACTTCTTCATCAGTGGTGAAGCGGCCGAAGGTAAAGCGAATCGAACTATGTGCCAGCTCGTCATTGCGGCCCAGGGCGCGCAATACGTAGGACGGCTCTAGCGAAGCCGAGGTACAGGCCGAACCAGACGAAACCGCCAGGTCCTTGAGCGCCATGATCAGCGACTCACCCTCGACATAGTTGAAGCTGAGGTTGAGATTGTGCGGTACACGGGCTGTCATGCTGCCGTTGATGTACAGCTCTTCCAGACCATCGACCTGCTTGAAGAAGCGCTCGCGCAGGGCCAGGATGCGCTGGTTTTCCTGGGTCATTTCTTCCTTGGCAATGCGGAACGCCTCACCCATGCCGACGCACTGGTGGGTCGCCAGGGTGCCGGAACGCATGCCGCGCTCATGGCCACCGCCATGGGTCTGGGCCTCCAGACGCACACGTGGCTTACGACGCACAAACAACGCACCGACGCCTTTCGGGCCATAGGTCTTGTGCGCAGAGAAAGACATCAGGTCGACTTTGAGCGCTTCAAGATCGACAGCCACTTTGCCTGTGGACTGCGCCGCATCAACATGCAGAAACACGCCGCGCGAGCGGGTCAGCTCACCGATGGCCGCGATGTCGTTGATGGTGCCGATTTCGTTGTTGACGTGCATGACCGACACCAGAATGGTGTCCTCACGCAGCGCCGCCTCGATCATGGCCGGAGTAATCAGGCCATCTTCACCAGGCTCGATATAGGTCACTTCGAAGCCTTCGCGCTCAAGCTGGCGCATGGTATCCAGCACCGCCTTGTGCTCGATCTTCGAGGTGATCAGGTGCTTGCCTTTGCTCTTGTAGAAGTCGGCGATGCCCTTGATCGCCAGGTTGTTGGATTCGGTAGCACCGGAGGTCCAGACAATTTCACGCGGATCGGCATTGACCAGCTCGGCCACCTGGCGACGAGCGTTTTCTACGGCTTCTTCAGCTTTCCAGCCGAACACGTGGGAGCGCGACGCCGGATTGCCGAAGTTGCCGTCGACCAGCAAGCATTCGCTCATTTTTTGCGCAACACGCGGATCAACCGGCGTGGTGGCGGAATAATCGAGGTAAATCGGCAACTTCATCAATTCTCTCCTAATCAGGTATCAGGCCAGCTAGCCAGCGCTTAGCGCTCAATCGACGGCGGACGTTTCGATCTTATCCAGGTAAGGCGTCCTGCCATTGCAGCGGCGCTGATCCTGGCGCTGGGCAACTTCCTGCACTTCACGGCGGGTCACCAAGTCAGCGAGACTGATGCCACTTAGAAATTCGTGTATCTGCTGGCTGAGGTCACACCACAAATGGTGGGTCAGACAGGTATCACCCGCATGGCAATCGCCCTGCCCCTGGCAGCGCGTGGCATCGACAGACTCGTTGACCGCATCGATAACCTCAGCCACCTGAATGCCCTGCATGTCGCGCGACAGCTGATAACCACCGCCCGGCCCACGCACACTGGAAACCAGATTACCGCGACGCAACTTGGCAAAGAGCTGCTCCAGATAGGAAAGGGAAATACCCTGCCGCTCGGAAATATCAGCCAGAGACACCGGCCCATGTTGCGCGTGCAACGCCAGATCAAGCATGGCGGTAACGGCGTAACGGCCTTTGGTGGTTAGTCGCATAAGGGATTACCGCGTGGTCGCAATATGCCGCGAGTATGCAATTCCCGAGCATTTAAGTCAACTATAAGACCTACTGCTTTAGTCGGGATTAGCCAAAATGGAGGGCGCGTAGCATAGCAAAATGCACGCGCCAGCACCATCAAGCCGCAGGCTTGTCTGCGTCTTTGACCACGCCTGCGAAATCCTCGTCACGCAGTTGCGGCAAATCCTTGGCGCAGTAGTCACTGCCCAGGGACTTGAGGGCGCCGCACATGCCCTCAAGGCGCCCATCCACCGCATGCAGATGGTCGAGCAGCTGACCAATGGCGCGAGCAACCGGGTCCGGCATGTCCTGGCTAACGCCATAGGCATCGAAACCGAGCTTCTCGGCAATCGCCTGACGCTTGGCTTCCTGCTCATCGTCAGTTTTGACGATGATGCGACCGGGGATACCCACCGCAGTAGCGCCCGCCGGCACTTCTTTGGTCACCACGGCATTGGAGCCGATCTTGGCGCCCGCACCGACCGTGAATGGCCCCAACACTTTGGCACCAGCACCAACCACCACGCCATCTTCCAGCGTCGGGTGGCGCTTGCCTTTGTTCCAGCTGGTGCCGCCCAGGGTCACACCCTGATAAAGGGTGACGTCATTACCGATCTCTGCGGTTTCACCGATAACGATGCCCATGCCGTGATCGATAAAGAAACGCCGGCCGATCTTCGCGCCCGGATGGATTTCGATACCCGTCGTCCAGCGCCCGAAGTTCGACACCACGCGCGCCAGCCACTTCCAGCCACTGCCCCACAGCGCATGCGCCACGCGATGCAGCCACACCGCATGCAACCCCGGATAGCAAGTGACCACCTCAAAGGCATTACGCGCCGCCGGGTCGCGATGAAATACGCTTTGGATATCCTCTCGCATGCGCTCAAACATCTGCCTTCTCCTGCCTTGGGTGCTCGCCACGCGCCGCCTTGATGGTTTCCGTCAAGATCCCGCGCAAGATATTCATTTCCAACTTACTGACCGCACTACGCCCGTACAAGCGGCGCAAGCGACTCATCAAATGTCGCGGCTTGGCCGGATCAAGAAACCTGATCTCAACCAGCGCCTGCTCCAGATGACGATAAAACGACTCCAACTCATCCGCAGCAACCGGCTCCTCATCCGGATCCACAACCGCAACCTGCTTGACCGGCCGCCCTTCAGTGGCCAACCAGGCCATACGCACTTCGTAAGCCAGCACCTGCACTGCCGCCGCTAGATTCAACGAGCTGAACGCCGGATCAGAGGGAATGTGCACATGGAAGTGACAGCGCTGCAGCTCCTCGTTGGTCAGGCCGGCATATTCACGACCGAACACCAACGCGACCTGCGCGCCTTGCTGCGCCTGCTCACACGCCGCCACGCCACACTCGCGCGGCTCCAGCATCGGCCAGGGGATATGCCGATCACGCGCACTAGTACCCAGCACCAGCCGGCAACCGACCAACGCATCTTCAAGCGTCGCCACTACCTGCGCCGCGTCGAGAATATCAGTAGCCCCAGAAGCTCTGGCCACCGCCTCTTCACTCGGAAAATCGCGCGGATCAACCAGCACCAACTGCGACAGCCCCATGTTTTTCATGGCCCGCGCCGCGCCACCGATATTGCCCGGATGACTGGTGCCGACCAACACAACGCGAATATTTTCCAGCAACGCAAACGCTCACAGACAAGGCTTAGAGGGGCAAATCTTACATAAGCCACCCGGCTTACGCCACGCAAGGCGCAGGTTGCACTTCAACCGCCGGGCTTTTCTGCTAGAATGGCCGGCTTTCTTTAACGACCCAGGTGAACATCCATGCAGCCCATGCTGAATATCGCGCTGCGCGCAGCCCGTAGCGCCGGCGAAATGATCTTCCGCTCGACCGAACGCTTGGACGTCATCTCGGTCGACGAGAAAGAAGCCAAGGACTATGTAACTGAAATTGATCGCTCCGCCGAGCTGCTGATCATTCAGGCCCTGCGCAAAGCTTTCCCGAACCACGGCATCCTCGGCGAGGAAAGCGGCCTCAGCGAAGGCAGTGGCGACGGCGCCGATTACCTGTGGATCATCGACCCGCTGGATGGCACCACCAACTTTATCCGCGGCATTCCGCATTACGCCGTGAGCATCGCCTGCAAATACCGTGGCCGCCTTGAGCACGCTGTGATCATCGACCCGGTGCGCCAGGAAGAATTCACCGCCAGCCGCGGCCGTGGCGCTGCCCTCAATGGTCGCCGCCTGCGCGTTGGTAATCGCAAGAGCCTGGAAGGCGCCCTGCTCGGCACTGGCTTCCCGTTCCGCGACAGCCAGATGGAAAACCTGGAAAACTACATCGGCATGTTCCGCAGCCTGGTCGGCCAGACCGCCGGCATCCGCCGCGCTGGCGCAGCGAGCCTGGACCTGGCCTACGTGGCCGCCGGTCGCTTCGATGCATTCTGGGAATTCGGCCTGTCCGAGTGGGACATGGCAGCCGGCGCACTGCTGATTCAGGAAGCGGGCGGCCTGGTCAGTGACTTCAGCGGCAGCCACGAATTCCTTGAAAAAGGCCAGATCGTGGCCGGCAACACCAAGTGTTTCAAAGCTGTGCTGACGGCTATTCAGCCGCACCTGTCGACCTCGCTGAAGCGCTAACCGCCAGCGCTAGCCACAAAAAAAGCGCCCCGAGGGGCGCTTTTTTTATTGCCCCGCAGTTTTAGTTAGCCGTCTCGTCCGCCAACACCAACTGACCATCCTTGACCGGAATCTGCCGACCCGGATCACTGGCCATACGCACCTGGCCCACCTTGCCATCCAACTCGTATTTGACGTCATAACCCACCAGTTTCTCACTGGTGTCAGTCACTGTGCTGCAACGGGTTTCAGTGGTGGTGTAGGTATCACGGTTCTGCAGATGTTCTTGCGCCTTGTTGCCGGCATAACCGCCACCAACCGCACCCGCGACTGTAGCCAGCTTCTTGCCGTTACCGCCACCTACCTGATTACCCAGCAAGCCGCCAACCACCGCGCCAATCGCCGTACCAGCTATCTGGTGCTGATCCTTGACCGGCGCCTGACGGGTTACCGCCACATCCTTGCAGACTTCACGCGGGGTCTTGATGGTTTCATTGATCGGTTTCACAGCAAGCACTTCGGCATATTCCGGCGCGCTGACGATGTTGTAAGTGGCCACCGCCCCGCCCGCCGTTACACCTACTGCACCCAATACTGCGCCTACCAACATGGACTTATTCATATGTGCCTCCTTCAAACCACTGCTTAGCGCTTAACGCACCGTACTCCATGCCTTGGAGTACAAAAAAGCCGGGCAAGTTCAATACCTGCCCGGCTTACTCAATCATTTGCGATAAAGCGCACAGAATTATGGGCGCTCATCGACCTCTTCTTCGACCACTGGCGGGATAAGGTCATCAACCGTCAGGTTGAGCCACACCAGCACCACGTTGGCGATATAGATCGACGAATAGGTACCCGCACTCACACCGACAAACAGCGCCACCGAGAAGGCGAACAGGTTGTCACCAGCAAACAGCAGCAGCGCAGCAATCGCCAGCAAGGTGGAGATCGAGGTCGCCATGGTGCGCAGCAGCGTCTGCGTGGTGGATATGTTGATGTTCTCGATCAACGTCGCCTTGCGCAGTACGCGGAAGTTCTCGCGCACCCGGTCGAAGACCACAATGGTGTCGTTCAGCGAGTAACCGATGATTGCCAGCAAAGCCGCCATCACCGTCAGATCGAAGGTGATCTGAAAGAACGACAGGATGCCGAGCGTGACAATCACGTCGTGGATCAGCGAGACAATTGCCCCCACACCGAACTTCCACTGGAAGCGAAAGGCCAGGTAGAGCATCACCCCGCCCAGCGCCAGCAGCAAGCCAAGACCGCCCTGATCGCGCAGTTCTTCACCCACCTGCGGGCCGACGAACTCGACCTTTTTCACCTCAAGCTGCTCGCCCGCCTGACGCAGTGCAGCAGCCACTTTATTACCCAGCTCGGGATCATTGCCCTGCATGCGCACCACCACGTCGGTGGTAGCACCAAAGCTCTGCACCACGGCATCGGCATAGCCGGCACCGGCCAGCTGCTCGCGGATATTACCGAGGTCTGCCGGCTGCTCGTAGCTCAGCTCGATTTGCGTACCGCCGGTAAAATCCAGCCCCAGGTTCAGCCCTTTGGTAAACAGGCTAACCAGTGCCAGCAACGCCAGCAGCAGGGTGAAGGCGAACGCAATATTGCGTACCCCCATGAAGTTGATCGTACGATTCATCACAGCCCCTTAAATCCACAACTTCTTGAAGTCACGCCCGCCGCAAGTCAGGTTGACCATGCAACGCGTCACCAGAATGGCGGTAAACATCGAGGTGAGGATACCCAGCGACAGAGTCACCGCGAAGCCTTTGACCGGCCCGGTACCCATGGCGAACAGGATGCCGCCGACCAGCAGAGTGGTCAGGTTGGCGTCGACAATCGCCGAGTAAGCCCGATCAAAACCCTCATGGATGGCCCGCTGAATCGACATGCCATTGGCGATCTCTTCACGAATACGCGAGAAGATCAGCACGTTGGCGTCCACCGCCATACCCATGGTCAGCACGATACCGGCGATACCCGGCAGGGTCAGGGTGGCACTGAGCAACGACATCAGCGCCAGCAACAGCACCATGTTCAGGCCCAGGGCGATGGTCGCCAGTACACCGAAGAAGCGGTAGATGGCGATGATAAACAGCGAAACGAACAGCATCGCCCACATCGAGGCACTGACGCCCTTGGCAATGTTGTCAGCACCCAGGCTCGGGCCAATGGTGCGCTCTTCAGCGAAGTACATCGGCGCAGCCAGACCACCGGCACGCAGCAGCAGGGCCAGCTCGGACGACTCGCCCTGACCATCCAGGCCGGTAATGCGGAACTGGCTACCCAGCGGCGACTGAATGGTGGCCAGGCTGATGATCTTCTTCTCTTCAACGAAGGTCTGCAGCTCGACTTCCTTCTCGACGCCATCAACCACCTGGCGCACGTAGCGGGTTACCGGCTTCTGCTCGATAAAGATCACCGCCATGCTGCGACCGACGTTATTGCGGGTCGCGCGGTTCATCAGGTCACCACCGCGTCCATCCAGACGGATATTGACCTGCGGGCTGCCGTTCTCATCGAAACTGGCCTGGGCATCGGTCACCTGGTCACCGGTGATGATCAGATCACGCTCCAGTTGGGCTGGCGGACGGCCTTCCTCGCGGAATTCGAAGCTTTCGGTCGCTGCCTTGGCAGCGTCCGGCTCGGCGGCCAGACGGAACTCCAGGTTGGCAGTCTTGCCGAGAATACGCTTGGCTTCGGCCGTGTCCTGCACACCTGGCAGTTCAACCACGATGCGGTTGGCACCTTGACGCTGAACCAGCGGCTCGGCCACGCCCAGCTCGTTGACCCGGTTACGTACAGTGGTCAGGTTCTGCTTGATCGAGTATTCGCGAATTTCGACCAGCTTGGCCTGAGTCAGCGCCAGGCGCAGCACCTGCTGCTCGCCACGCTGCACAGTGGTCAGGTCGAAATCGGTGAAGTCCTTGCGAATCAGCTGCTGAGCTTTTTCCAGCGCCGCTTCATCGGCAAAGCCCAGCTGGATAGCACCATCCAGCTCAGGCAGGCTGCGATAACGCACGCGTTCTTTACGCAGCAGGCTCTTGACCTCGCCTTCGTAAACCTTGCGGCGCGCATCCAGGGCTTTGTCCATGTCCACTTCCATCAGGAAGTGCACACCACCGGACAAGTCCAGGCCAAGCTTCATTGGGCTACCGCCCAGGTTGCGTAGCCAATCTGGCGTGGTTTGCGCCAGGTTCAAGGCCACCACAAACTCGTCGCTCAAGGCCTTGCGGACCAGCTCTTTGGCTGGCAGCTGGTCTTCAGCGCTATTCAAACGCAGCAAGCCGGCACGGCCCTGATTGGCCAGGCTGACAGCTTTGACGCTGATACCGGCTGCTTCCAGGGCGCGGCTGGCGCGGTCCAGGTCAGCCTGCTCGACGCGCATGGCGGAGCTGTTGCCACTGATCTGGATCGCCGGATCATCCGGGTACAGATTGGGCGCGGAATAAAGGAAGCCGATTGCCAGCACAGCCAGAATCAGCAGGTACTTCCAGAGGGGAAATTTGTTGAGCATGACGCCGCCCGTTATGACGCGGGGCGCATTAAGCGCCCCGTCGAATGGTAAAGGTGTGTTGCTTAGATCGCTTTCAGCGTGCCCTTAGGCAGCGAGGCGGCAATCGCCACTTTCTGAATCTTCAGCTCGACGGTGTCGGATACTTCGATTACCACGAAGTCATCGGAAACCTTCGACACCTTGCCAGCGATACCGCCGCTGGTTACCACTTCGTCACCTTTCTGCAGGCCGCTGATCAGACCTTTGTGCTCTTTGGCACGCTTGGCCTGTGGGCGCCAGATCATCAGATAGAAGATGACCAGAAAGCCGACCAGAAATACCCATTCAAAGCCACTACCAGCAGGACCGGCAGCCGGTGCGGCGCCTTCAGCGAAAGCAGCGGGGATAAAAAAGCTCATGTAACACTCCTGTTGCAAGGGTCTTTAAAAGGTTGGGAATCAATCCAGAGGCGGCGTTGGCAGCCCGCGTTTGGCATAGAAGGCATCGACAAAGGCGGCCAATGTACCCTGTTGAATAGCCTCGCGCAAACCAGCCATAAGCACCTGATAGTGCCGTAAGTTGTGGATTGTATTGAGCATGCTACCGAGCATTTCGCCACATTTATCCAGATGGTGCAGATAGGCGCGGGAGAAATGTTTACAGGTGTAACAGTCGCAGGTCGGGTCCAGCGGCGAATTGTCCTGCTTGTGGAAGGCATTGCGGATTTTCAGCACGCCGGTGTCGACAAACAGGTGGCCGTTGCGCGCGTTGCGGGTCGGCATCACGCAGTCGAACATGTCCACACCACGGCGCACGCCTTCGACCAGGTCTTCCGGCTTGCCCACGCCCATCAGGTAACGCGGTTTATCGGCCGGCAGCTGCGCCGGCAGGTAATCCAGCACCTTGATCATTTCGTCTTTCGGCTCGCCGACCGACAAGCCGCCAATGGCATAGCCGTCAAAACCAATCTCTTCAAGCCCATCCAGAGAAACTTTGCGCAATTCCTCATGCATGCCGCCCTGGACTATGCCGAACAGCGCCGCCGTGCTTTCGCCATGAGCCTCTTTCGAACGCTTGGCCCAGCGCAGCGACAGCTCCATCGAGCGTTTGGCCACATCGAACTCGGCCGGATACGGCGTGCACTCGTCGAAAATCATCACGATGTCGGAACCCAGATCGCGCTGCACCTGCATCGACTCTTCAGGCCCCATAAATACCTTGGCGCCATCGACCGGCGAGGCGAAGTACACGCCCTCCTCCTTGATTTTGCGCATCGCGCCGAGACTGAATACCTGAAAGCCGCCGGAGTCGGTAAGGATCGGCCCTTGCCACTGCATAAAGTCATGCAGGTCGCCGTGCTTCTTGATCACCTCGGTACCGGGACGCAACCACAGGTGGAAGGTGTTGCCGAGGATGATCTGTGCGCCAATCGCCTCGATATCCCGCGGCAGCATGCCCTTGACCGTGCCGTAGGTGCCCACCGGCATAAACGCCGGGGTTTCCACCACGCCACGGGGGAAGGTCAGCCGACCACGGCGCGCCTTGCCCTCGGTCGCCAACAATTCGAAAGACATGCGGCACGTGCGCGTCATAGCTGTTCCTCTGGCCCGCGCGGTGCGGGGTTGCGGGTGATGAACATGGCATCACCGTAACTGAAAAAACGATAATTCCCGGCAATCGCCGCCTGGTAGGCCGCCATGGTTTCCGGGTAACCGGCAAACGCCGACACCAGCATCAGCAGGGTCGATTCCGGCAAATGGAAATTAGTCACCAGCGCATCGACCACATGCAGCGGCCGGCCGGGGTAGATAAAGATATCGGTGTCGCCACTAAACGCCTTGAGCACGCCATCGCGCGCAGCGCTTTCCAGCGAACGCACGCTGGTGGTACCGACGGCAATCACCCGACCGCCACGCGCGCGGCAGGCGGCCACGGCGTCGACCACATCCTGGCCGACCTCCAGCCACTCGCTGTGCATATGGTGATCTTCGATGCGCTCGACTCGTACCGGCTGAAAGGTGCCCGCACCGACGTGCAGGGTAACGAACGCCCGCTCAACGCCCTTCTCGGCAATTGCCGCCAGCAGCTGCTGATCAAAATGCAGCCCGGCAGTCGGCGCCGCAACAGCGCCGGCACGGTCGGCATACACCGTCTGATAACGCTCGCGATCCGCCTGCTCATCCGGCCGATCAATATAGGGTGGCAGCGGCATATGCCCGACCCGCTCCAGCAGCGGCAGCACTTCTTCGGCAAAGCGCAGCTCGAACAGCGCATCGTGACGCGCAACCATCTCGGCCTCGCCACCGCCGTCGATCAGAATGCTCGAACCCGGCTTCGGCGACTTGCTCGAACGCACATGGGCCAGCACGCGGTGGGCGTCCAGCACGCGCTCGACCAGAATCTCCAGCTTTCCGCCCGAAGCCTTCTGGCCGAACAGCCGCGCAGGAATCACCCGGGTGTTGTTGAACACCATCAGATCGCCGGGACGTAGGTAATCCAGCAGATCACTGAACTGTTTATGAGCCAGCGCACCTGTCGGCCCATCAAGCACCAGCAAACGGCTGGCACGACGTTCGGCAAGGGGGTGGCGGGCAATCAGAGCGTCTGGCAGCTCGAAATTGAAGTCGGCAACGCGCATGGTCGGAAGGGGGTCGTCTAGCAGGGCGGCAAAGCTTACCGGAAATCATGCATTCTGACCACGCAAGTGGATTGACCAACCCCAACACCATCCCTATACTGCGCCGCCATTGTGCCCCGGTGGCGGAACCGGTAGACGCGGCGGATTCAAAATCCGTTTTCGAAAGAAGTGGGAGTTCGAGTCTCCCCCGGGGCACCATAGATTCGAAGAAAGGCCTTGATCATCAAGGCCTTTTTTATTGCCTGCAATAAAGTCGCTGGCAGCCAGGACAACGAGCCGATATCGCACTACCTAGTACACCCCTAGCCCCGTAAAAGGCCTTTTCTAAGAAGCGCACAAAACACCTGCAGCCCAACAACTGCATGCCCTGCAGGGGCTTGGCATTTGCCTGGAAGTTGGCGTAAAGTTTTCCCACTGTGTTTGCATAGGTCGCCGAAAATCGTGACCTGGTGCAGTAGATCATCTAGATCCGCTACATCCCGCTCGACCGTCGCACACCGCCTTGCAACCAGTATTCAGCCCCTCATGTCGAGTAGCGGCTGTCATCAACTTCAGGTTCAAGGAAATACAACATGTCGAATCGTCAGAGCGGTACCGTCAAGTGGTTTAACGACGAGAAAGGTTTTGGTTTTATCACTCCTGAAAGCGGTCCGGATCTGTTCGTGCATTTCCGCGCGATCCAAAGCAACGGTTTCAAGAGCCTGAAAGAAGGCCAGAAAGTCAGCTTTATCGCTGTGCAAGGCCAGAAAGGCATGCAGGCTGACGAAGTACAAATTCAGGAGTAATCCTGCCGTACTGAAGAACCCCTGATGGCAACATCAGGGGTTTTTTATGCCCTGCCATCCATGGCGACCACCCTTTGGGCCGTCGCTGCGCGACGTTAAACATGACTCCCGGTCATTTTTTATGGCCGGCCATTCATATGAATGCCGTATTGTTGCCGCCATTCTGCCAGCCGATTGAGTAAAGAGCCGACCATGCCGAAACACCTGCTGCGCCCGCAGGGTGAATTCCCCAGCGCCGGACTGATCCGCCGCCTCGCTGCGATGTTTTATGACTTTTTGCTGTGCATCGCGCTGCTGATCGTCGTGACCTTTATCTACAAGCTGATCCTGATGGGGTTCTACGGCGAGGCGCAGCTCAAGCAGATGTCCGACGCCGGCGCCCTTGATGGCGATCCTCTGCTCTCGACTGTGCTGTTTCTCAGCCTGTTCGGTTTTTTCGCCAAATTCTGGACCCACAACGGCCAGACCCTGGGCATGCAGGTGTGGGGCCTGCGCATCCAGAACACCGACGGCACGGCGATCAGCCTATGGCAGGCACTGCTGCGCTTTCTGGTCGCCATCGGCTCCTGGCTGCTGCTGGGCCTGGGCTTTCTCTGGATGCTCTGGGACAAGCAAAAACGCAGCTGGCATGACATCTATTCGGACAGCCAAATGATTCAACTGCCGAAGAACATCCATAAGAAGTAAACGCCAGACAATAAAAAATGGCCGGGAGCCATTTTTAACGTCGCGCAGCGGCGGCCCGAAGGGTGGCCGCCATGGATGGCAGGCAATAAAAAGCCGGGCTGCACTCAGTGTGCAGCCCGGCTTTTTTACGCCTGAATCAACCCGCGCGGCGTAGCAACCAGACGCCGGCCAGCGCGCAGATACCGGCTGGAATCAACACCGCCAGCAGCGGCGAGAAGCCGAATACCAGGCTCGACGGACCAAGCAGGTCCTGGCTGATCTTGAACACAAAGCCCACCAGCACCCCGGTAAATACCCGCTGCCCCAGGGTTACCGAGCGTAGCGGGCCGAAGATAAATGAGATCGCCATCAGCACCAGAGCTGCTGTTACCAACGGCTGCAGCACCTTGGTCCAGAACGACAGCCAGTACTGGCTGTTATTCAGCCCTTGCTCGGCCAGGTAATGGATGTAATTCCACAACCCAGTCATCGACAGCGCATCCGGCGCCAGCACAACGGTGCCAAGCAGCTGCGGCGTCAACTCGACATCCCAGCGCTCGCTGCCCTGCGTAATAACCTCACTGCTGCGCTCACGGAAATGCGTGGTCGCGACATCTTCCAACTGCCAGTGATCGCCCTGGTACTGGGCACGCCGCGCGAAGCTGGAAGACTGCATGCGTTTCTGTTCATCGAAGCGATAGCGAGTAACGCCCAGCAGCACACCATTGGGCTGCACGGCGTTGATATGCACGTATTCCTGACCCTGGCGATGCCACAGACCGCGCTTAGCGCTTTGCGCTTCACCGCCGCCCTGGGCCATGGCTCGACTGGCCTGGGCCTGATTTTCGCTATAGGGCGCGAGGTACTCACCGATCAGCACGCCGACCAGCATCAGCACCAGCATCGGCTTCATCACCGCCCAGACAATCCGTCCGATCGATACACCGGCCGCACGCATGATGGTCAGTTCGCTGTTACTGGCCAGTGAGCCCAAACCGATCAGGCAACCGATCAGCGCGGCCATCGGCAGCATTTCATAGATGCGCCGCGGCGCCGTCAGCAGTACATAGCCGAGGGCATCGAGCAGGCTGTAGTTGTCCTCGACATCGCCCAGCTCATCGATAAAGGCAAACAGCAGCGCCAGGCCAACAATGATGCCCAGCACGGCAAGAATGGCGACAAATACCTGCGCACCGATGTAACGATCCAACTTAACCACGAGCCACCTCCTGTGCCACACGACGGGCCGCCCAGCGCAAACGCAGCGGCTCCCAATAAAGCAGCAGTAGCCCGATCAATACGAACACGCCATGCACCCACCACAAGCCAAGGGCTGCGGGAATCTTCTCTTTATCCAAGGCGCCACGAGCGCCGATCAGCAGCGCCAGATAAGCCATGTACAGCAGAATGGCCGGCAACAGCTTGAGAAAGCGTCCCTGGCGTGGATTGACCCGCGACAGCGGCACCGCCAGCAGGGTGACCACGAAAACCAGCACCGGGATCGACAAGCGCCACTGCAGCTCGGACTGCATGCGCGGTTTGTCGCTGCCAATCAGCTCGCGCGTCGGCATCGCCTCGCGGTCGGTGACTTCCACCGCCACTTCTGGCTTGGGCAGCAGCACGCCGTAAGTGTCGTACTTGATGGCGCGGTAATCGGCCTGACCCGGATTGCCGTCATAGCGGTAGCCATTTTCCAGAATCAGGTAGCGGCTGCCATCGGCCTGGATCTCCTGACGACCGGACTCGGCCACCAGCACAGAAATACCACGCTCCTTGTCGCCCTCGCGCGATAGCTGCTTCTCGGAGATAAACACTCCGGCCAGCGAGCCGCGATCTTCCGACAGCTCCTCGGTGTAGGTCACCCGCGAGCCATTTTTCATCGATTGAAAGCGCCCAGGCACCAGGGTATCCAGCTCAGTCATGGCACTCTGCTGGTTAAGAATCCGCGCCACATGCTCAACGCCCTGCGGGGCCAGGCCCAGGCTCAACCAGCCGGCCAGTAACGCCACCAGGGCCGCAGGTGCCAGGCTGTAAGTCAGCAAACGCTGCTGGCTCATGCCGGTGGCCGAGAGCACCGTCATCTCGCTGTCCAGGTACATCCGCCCGTAGGCCAGAAGAATGCCGAGGAACAGCCCAAGCGGCAGAATCAGCTGGAGGAAGCCGGGAATGCGGTACGCCATGATCATCAGCAGCACCCCAGGGTCGAGCAGACCCTGCGCCGCCTGGGCCAGGTAGCGGATAAAGCGGCCACTCATAATGATGACCAGCAGCACCGCGCTCACGGCACTCAGGGTCAACAACACTTCACGAGACAGATAACGGAAGACGATCAAACCAGACACTCCAGGGTTGTCAGGCTCAGGCGGCTAAGATCAAACTAGCCGCACTGCTTGCCGGCTCGCCCAACTGGCGAACCATCGAAAAATAGCCGGCATTATCCTGCAATACCGACGCCTTGTCTTGGGGACACCACGTAATGGAATTTATTGTTAAAAGCGCACGCCCAGAAACACTAAAAACCGCCACCCTGGTTATCCCTGTTGGTGAGGGCAAAAAGCTCGGCGAAACCGCCAAGGCTATCGACACCGCCAGCGCCGGCGCGATCAGCGCCCTGCTCAAGCGCGGCGACCTGGCCGGCAAGGTCGGCCAGACCCTGCTGGTACACAACCTGCCGAACCTGAAAGCCGAACGCGTACTGCTGGTCGGCACCGGCAAAGACAGTGAACTGTCTGACCGCCAACTGCGCAAATTGATCACCAGCGTTTACAGCAGCCTGAAAAACCTCGGCGGCAGCGACGCCGTACTCGCGCTCGACGAGCTGCAGGTCAAAGGCCGCGAAGCCTACGGCAAAACCCGCCTGATGGTGGAAAGCCTGGCCGATGCTGGCTACTGCTTCGACCGCTTCAAGAGCCAGAAGGCCGAAGCCGGCGCACTGAAGAAGCTCACCCTGCTCACCGACAAAGCCAACCTGACCGACGCCGAGCGCGCCAGCACGCACGCCCAGGCGATTGCCGCCGGCATGGCCTTTACCAAGGACCTCGGCAACCTGCCGCCGAATCTCTGCCACCCGAGCTATCTCGCCGAAGAAGCCAAGAACCTGGGCAAGGCCTACAAAAACCTCAAGGTCGAAATCCTTGATGAGAAGAAGCTCAAGGAACTCGGTGCCGGCGCTTTTCTCGCCGTGGCCCAGGGCAGCGACCAGCCGCCACGGATGATCGTCATGCAGTACCAAGGCGGCAAAAAATCCGAGAAGCCCTACGCCCTAGTCGGTAAAGGCATCACCTTCGACACCGGCGGCATCAGTATCAAGCCCGCCGCCGGCATGGATGAGATGAAGTACGACATGTGCGGCGCCGCCAGCGTATTTGGCACCCTCAAGGCCGTGCTTGAGCTGCAACTGCCAATCAACCTGGTGTGCCTGCTGGCCTGCGCCGAGAACATGCCGAGCGGCGGCGCCACTCGCCCTGGCGACATCGTCACCACCATGAGCGGGCAGACCGTGGAAATCCTCAACACCGACGCCGAAGGCCGCCTGGTGCTGTGCGACACTCTGACCTACACCGAGCGCTTCAAACCGCAAGCAGTGATCGACATCGCCACCCTCACCGGTGCCTGCATCGTTGCCCTGGGCAGCAATGTGTCCGGCCTGATGGGCAATAACGACGAACTGGTGCAGCAGATCCTCGGCGCGGGCCTAACCGCCGATGACCGCGCCTGGCAACTGCCGCTGTATGACGAATACCAGGAGCAGCTCGACAGCCCATTTGCCGACATTGCCAATATCGGCGGGCCAAAAGCCGGCACCATTACCGCTGGCTGCTTCCTCTCGCGCTTTGCCAAGAACTACCACTGGGCGCACCTGGATATCGCCGGCACCGCCTGGATCAGCGGCGGCAAGGACAAAGGCGCAACCGGTCGTCCAGTGCCGATGCTGACGCAGTATTTGCTGGATCGCAGCAACGCCTGAGCCTCTGGCGCATTGTAGGAGCGGTCTTGACCGCGATTGACTGGTAAGCTGCGCGCCTGTCAGCAAGCCGCTCCTGCAAATAACGCCAAAGCGTGTCGCCATGCCCCGAATAGAATTCTATGTACTCTCAACCGCCATGCCGGGTGACCGCCTGCGTGCGGCCTGTCAGTTGGCGATGAAAGCCTGGCGCGCCGGCCTGCCGGTGTTTCTGCGTGGCAGCGATGCGCAGCAATGCACCGAGGTGGACGAACTGTTGTGGCGCTTCAAGGCGGAAAGCTTTGTGCCGCACAGCCTCTACCAGGATGACGCGCAAGCACCGGTGGTGATTGGCCTGGACGAAGAACCCAGCAGCACTCAGGGCGTACTGATCAACCTCGGCAGCACCCTTTCACCGCAGGTCGAGCGCTTTAGCCGGGTGATTGAAATCGTCAACCAGGAACCCGATCTGCTGACCGCCTGCCGGGAGAATTTCCGCAGCTACCGTCAGCGCGGGTATGATCCAAAACGAGTCGAACTCTAGTTGCACAGTATGGACACCCCAAAACCGCCGCAAAAACCCGCTCAACTGCTGAACGACCTGGAGTCGATCCGCCAACTGCTGGGCGATGAAAACCTCGAACCGCCACTACTGATCGACTCGCTCGATCCAGATAGCATCCCCCTGCTCTCGGAAATCGTTACCCCGCCGCCAAGCGTCGCAGCCCAGCAGCCAAGCCCCAAGCCTGGCCTTATCACGCCCGCACAGAGCCTGCGCGCTACGGTGACCCAGAGCGTCAGCCGTGATAGCGAGATGAATCGTCTGGACAGCGAACTGCGCGCCGCGGCTCAGCTTATCCTGCAGGATGTGATCGACGATTTCGTGCCGCAGATTGAGGCTGAGCTGAAACGCCGCCTGGATGCCCGCCTGACCCGCTTGCTGCCGCCGCGCAGATAGCTGCCCGTAGTGCCACAGCGCAATCCGGGCGACAAGTGACTCCATAAACCTTACGCCCACCAGTCAGCCGTTCCACGCCCGGCCTTACGCCACAGGTGCCATCCCCGCTATACTTGCCGGCTTTTCCGTCTAGCCGTCATAAGGGTCCCGCCGCGCATGGACAAGACCTACCAGCCGCACGCCATTGAAACCGCCCTGTACCAGAACTGGGAGGCGAATAACTATTTCGCCCCACAAGGTTCGGGCGAGCCCTACACCATCATGATCCCGCCGCCGAACGTCACCGGCAGCCTGCACATGGGCCATGGTTTCAACAACTCGATCATGGATGCGCTGATTCGTTTCCGCCGTATGCAGGGCCGCAACACCCTGTGGCAGCCGGGCACCGACCACGCCGGTATCGCCACCCAGATGGTGGTAGAGCGCCAGCTGGCCGCCGACGGCATTGGCCGTCACGATCTGGGCCGCGAGAAGTTCCTGGAGAAAGTCTGGGAATGGAAGGAGCAGTCCGGTGGCACCATCACCCGGCAGATTCGGCGCCTGGGCAGCTCGGTGGACTGGTCGCGCGAGCGCTTCACCATGGACGACGGCTTGTCCGAATCGGTTAAAGAAGCCTTTGTCCGTCTGCATAAAGACGGCCTGATCTACCGCGGCAAGCGCCTGGTCAACTGGGACACCAAATTTCACACCGCCATCTCCGACCTCGAAGTGGAAAACCACGACGAGAAAGGTAGCCTGTGGAACCTGCGCTACCCGCTGGCTGACGGCAACCAGACCGCCGACGGCAAGGATTACCTGATCGTCGCCACCACTCGCCCGGAAACCATGCTCGGCGACAGCGCCGTGGCCGTGCACCCGGAAGACGAGCGCTATAAAGCGCTGATCGGCACCTTCGTCGAGCTGCCACTGGTTGGCCGCCGTATCCCGATCATCGCCGACGATTACTGCGACCCCGAGTTCGGCACCGGCTGCGTGAAGATCACCCCAGCCCACGACTTCAACGACTATGAAGTCGGCAAGCGCCACAACCTGCCGCTGCTGAATATCTTCGACAAGAACGCCGCCGTGCTCGCACAGGTCCAGGCGTTCAATGTCGATGGCAGCGTCAACAGCGAGATCGACTGCAGCCTGCCGGCCGAATACGCCGGCCTGGATCGTTTCGAGGCGCGTAAACAGATCGTTGCCGCCTTCGAGGCAGCAGGCCTGCTGGAAAGCATCGACGCCCACGCCCTGAAAGTGCCGAAAGGCGACCGCTCCGGCACCATCATCGAGCCGTGGCTGACCGACCAGTGGTACGTCAGCACCAAGCCGCTGGCGGAAAAAGCCATCGCCGTGGTCGAGAGTGGCGAAATCCAGTTCGTGCCCAAGCAGTACGAAAACATGTACTTCAGTTGGATGCGTGATATCCAGGACTGGTGCATCAGCCGTCAGCTCTGGTGGGGCCACCGCATTCCGGCCTGGTACGACGATGCCGGCAACGTCTACGTCGGCCGTGACGAGGCAGAAGTACGCGCCACGCACAACCTCGGCGACGCCAACCTGCGCCAGGACGAAGACGTTCTCGACACCTGGTTCAGCTCCGGCCTGTGGACCTTCTCCACCCTCGGCTGGCCGCAGCAAACTGAAGAATTGAAGACCTTCCACCCCACCGACGTGCTGGTCACCGGCTTCGACATCATCTTCTTCTGGGTTGCCCGGATGATCATGCTGTCCACCCACCTGACCGGGCAGATTCCGTTCAAGACCGTGTACGTGCACGGCCTAGTGCGCGATGGTCAGGGCCAGAAGATGTCCAAGTCCAAGGGCAACGTGCTCGACCCGCTGGATATAGTCGACGGCATTACCCTAGACGAGCTGCTGGAAAAACGCACCAGTGGCATGATGCAGCCCAAGCTGGCCGAGAAAATCGCCAAGCAGACCCGCGCCGAGTTCCCCGAGGGCATCGCCGCCTACGGCACCGACGCCCTGCGCTTCACCAACCTGGCGCTGGCCTCCACCGGCCGCGATATCAAGTTCGACATGGGCCGCGTCGAGGGTTACCGCAACTTCTGCAACAAGATCTGGAACGCCGCCAACTTCGTATTGGAAAACACCGACGGCCAGGACACTGGCGTCAATGGCGAGCCGGTCGAGCTGTCCTCGGTGGACCGCTGGATCATCTCCGCCCTGCAGCGCACCGAAGCCGAAGTGACCCGCCAGCTCGACGCCTTCCGCTTCGACCTGGCAGCGCAGGCGCTCTACGAATTTATCTGGGATGAGTACTGCGCCTGGTACCTGGAGCTGGTCAAGCCAGTGCTGTGGGACGAAGCCGCACCGATCGAACGCCAGCGCGGCACCCGCCGCACGCTGATCCGCGTGCTGGAAGTGGCGCTGCGTCTGGCCCACCCGTTTATGCCGTTTATCACCGAAGAAATCTGGCAGCGCATCAAGGCGCAAGCAGGTGTCAGTGGTGAAACCATCATGCTGCAAGCCTGGCCGGTGGCCAATGAAAGCCGTATCGATGCCGCCGCTGAAGGCGATATCGAGTGGGTCAAGCAGCTGATGCTCGGCCTGCGGCAGATCCGTGGTGAGATGAAAATCTCCATGGCCAAGCGCATCGACATCATCCTGGCTAACGCCAGTGAAGAAGACCGCCGCCGCCTAGCTGACAACGCGCCGCTGCTGAATAAGCTGGCCAAGCTGGAATCGGTGCGCGTGCTGGAAGCCGGCGAAGAAGCGCCGATGTCCGCCACCGCCCTAGTCGGCGATATGCAGGTGCTGGTGCCGATGGCCGGGCTGATCGACAAGGACGCCGAGCTGGCGCGCCTGGACAAGGAAATCGCCCGCCTGAGCGGTGAAGTGCAGCGCGTTGGTGGCAAGCTGAGCAACGAAGGCTTCGTCGCCAAGGCGCCAGCCGAAGTGCTCGATAAAGAGCGCGCCAAACTGGCCGAGGCCGAGCAAGCCCTGAGCAAGATGGTTGAGCAGCGCGGCAAGATCGCCGCTCTCTGATCCACTGGCAACACCCGCAGCCCGCGCCCTCAACGGCGCGGGTTTCGTTTTTTCTGGGGCTGGGCTTTAGCCAGCCACGGCTCTATTGATCGACCGGTACACCCATGACTGATGCACGCTCTCCTTCCCTGCTCGATGCCCTGCTGCCGATTGGCGTGCTGGTGCTGCTGCTAGGCCTCTCCGTTTACCTGTATGGCGACAGCTCCTCCAGCGGGCCGAACCAGATCGCGCTGATGAGTGCGGCCTTTGTCGCCGGCCTGGTCGGTCTGAAGAATGGCCTGCAGTGGGCGCAGATCGAGGAAGGTATCCTCGCCGGCATCCATATGGCGATGAAGGCCAACCTGATTCTGCTGGCGGTCGGCGCGCTGATCGGCACCTGGATTCTTGCCGGCACCGTGCCGACCATGATCTGGCTGGGCCTCAAGCTGATCTCGGCGGAATACTTCTACGTCACCAGCTGCCTGATCTGCGCCCTTACCGCACTGTCTATCGGCAGCTCCTGGACGGTAGCCGGCACCCTGGGCATCGGCCTGATGGGCGTGGCCGCCGGTTTAGGGCTGGACCCGGCGGTTACCGCCGGGGCGATCATTTCCGGCGCCTACTTTGGCGACAAGCTCTCACCGCTGTCGGACACCACCAACCTGGCGCCCGCCGCTGCCGGGGCCGAGCTGTTTGCGCATATCCGCCTGATGCTGCGCACCACGGTGCCGGTGCTGGGCATTGCCCTGGTGCTGTTCTTTATCCTCGGCCAGCAGGCAGACGGCAGCCATGACACCGCACGCATCGCCGAAGTGCTGCAGGCGCTGGAAAGTCAGTTCAGCCTGGGCTGGCATCTGCTACTGCCGGTGGCGCTGCTGCTGTTTCTCGCGGTGCGCCAGTGGGCGGCCTTTCCGGCGGTGTTTGTCGCCGCGCTGCTCGGCGGCGTGTTCGCCGTGGCCTTTCAGCCCGAGGTGATGGCGCGTCTGGCCGACCCGGCAGCAGGCAGCCTGGCGCCGCTGAAAACCGTGTGGACCGCGCTGTTCGCCGGTTATGAATCAAGCAGCGGCAACCCGGCGCTGGACGGCCTGCTATCCAAGGGCGGTATGGCCAGCATGCTCACCACTGTGTGGCTGATCATCTGCGCCATGTGCTTTGGCGGCGTGCTGGAAAAACTCGGCCTGTTGCAGCGCCTGTTGCAAAGCACCCTGCACCTGGCGAAAAGCACCAGCAGCCTGATCGCCAGCACCATTGCCACCACCATCGGCACCAATATCATCACCGCTGACCAGTACATCGCCCTGGTGTTGCCGGGCCGCATGTACCGCGCTGAGTACGAAAAGCGCGGGCTAGCGCCGGTCAACCTGTCACGCGCCCTGGAAGACGGCGGCACCCTGACCTCGGTACTGGTGCCGTGGAACACCTGCGGCGCCTATATGGCCGCGACGCTCGGCGTGGCGACCCTGAGCTACCTGCCGTACTGTTTCTTCAACCTGCTGATGCCGCTCTTGGCCATCTGCCTGGCGTTTATCTTCCCGCCGCAGCCCGTGATGCCGGCCAACGCCGAACGCGACGACCTGTCGCAGGCCTGAGCCAAAACCCGCCCGCGACTGCGTATCCCACGCAGTTCGGGCGCGGCAGCGCTAACCAATCAGTCAGAAAAACCCTGCGCAAGTCGCAGGCAGGCTCGCTGCGCGATAAATCCCCTCCCAATTTCTGAGCAATTCAGGCATCTTCGTCGACGCATCAAAAGCCTCCGGCACCTCTAATTCAATAAAAAAGCCCTGCAAATGGAATTCTGACCATGTATGCGTTGATGGCATTGATCTTTGTCCTCGGTTACCTGTGCATCGCCCTCGAACATCCCCTGAAAATCGATAAGGCCGCGTCAGCCATCCTGACCGCGGTGATTTGCTGGACCCTGCTGGTACTCGGCGCGGACAGCATTCTGCCGCTGATCGGTGCCGCCACCGCCGGGGCCAGTGGCAATGACCATCACGTCACCGAAGAGCTGCGCCATCATCTGGGCGAAATCTCCGAGATCCTGTTCTTCCTGATGGGCGCCATGACCATCGTCGAGCTGATCGACGCCCATGAAGGTTTCAAGGTCATCACCGACCGTATTCGCACCAACAAGCGCGTCACCCTGCTCTGGGTGGTGGCGCTGATCACCTTCTTCCTCTCGGCCGTACTGGATAACCTGACCACCACCATCGTCATGGTTTCGTTGCTGCGCAAACTGGTTGCCGACCAGAAAGAACGCTGGTTCTACGTCGGTATCGTGGTGATCGCCGCCAACGCCGGTGGCGCCTGGTCGCCGATCGGTGACGTGACCACCACCATGCTGTGGATCGGCAATCAGGTCACCACCAGCGGCATCATCGCCAACCTGTTTATCCCCAGCGTGGTCTGCCTGCTGGTGCCGCTGCTGGTACTCAGCATGACCATGAAGGGCGAAATCCAGCGCCCACTGCTCAGCGAATCCGATGAAGAGCGCCGCGACCCGACGACACCGTTCGAGCGCAACCTGGTGTTTATCCTGGGCATCGGCGCCCTGGTCTTTGTCCCAGTGTTCAAGACCGTGACCCATCTGCCGCCGTATATGGGCATCCTGTTCGGCCTCGGCGTGCTCTGGGTGGTCACCGAAGTGATTCACCGCGGCAAGAACGACGAAGACAAACACCCGCTGTCGGTTGTCGGCGTACTGCGACGCATCGATACCACCAGCGTGCTGTTCTTCCTCGGCATCCTGCTGGCGGTCTCCAGCCTCGCCACTGCCGGCCACCTGACCCAGGTCGCCACGCTGCTGCGTGAAAGCCTGGGCAATGTGTACGCGATCAATATCGCCATCGGCCTGCTGTCGTCGGTGGTGGATAACGTACCGCTGGTAGCCGGCGCCATGAAGATGTACCCACTGATCACCCCGGAAGCCCTGGCGCTGGCCGGTGCAGACACCGCCTGGCTGAGCAACTTCCAGGTCAACGGCACCTTCTGGGAAATGCTCGCCTATTGCGCCGGCACCGGCGGCAGCTGCCTGATCATCGGCTCGGCGGCCGGTGTAGCGGCCATGGGCATGGAGAAGATCAATTTTATCTGGTACCTGAAGAAGATCAGCCTGCTGGCCTTCCTTGGTTATATCTCCGGTGCGGCGACCTATATCGCGATTGCCACACTGAGCTGACCCTCAATCAGGCCGTGCGCCAGTGGCGCACGGCATCAAGCCAGGAACAGGGCCCATGGACGTCAGTAAAACCCGCACCAGCTTCTACCGCCGCCTGTATGTGGCCTGGCTGATCGACAGCGGCGGCGCCACCAGCGTCCCGGCGCTGATGGCCGCCACCGGCATGCCCCGGCGTACCGCCCAGGACACCCTGGCCGCCCTGGCCGAGCTGGATATCGACTGCGCCTTCCAGCAGGAAAGCGGCGAACGCAATAACGCCGGGCACTATGAGATTCGTGACTGGGGCGCGATCAATCCGCAGTGGATTGGCGCCAATCTGCCACAGATAAAAGCCGTACTCGGTTATCCCTGAACGAAACTGCCAGGCCAGATGTAACCCCCCGCGCAGCTGATTTACAGCTATCGACAAGCAAGCCGCGCCCAGCTGTGGGAAAATCCCGCGCCCCAAGCCTTAGATCCGCCTGCCATGTCCCTGCCGCCGAAACGCCCCAGCCGTAAACCCAGCGCACCGCGCCCTGCCCCGAGCAAGCCCACCGGTACGCCCGATACGGCCAAGGGTCAGTTGCACCCGCGCAATTGCCACCAGGGTCGCTATGACTTCCCCGCGCTGATCAAGGCCAGCCCCGAGCTGGCGGCCTTTGTGATCATCAATCCCTATGGCAATGAGAGCATCGACTTTGCCAACCCAGCGGCGGTCAAGGTGTTCAACCGCGCGCTGCTCAAGCAGTTCTATGGCATCCAGCATTGGGATATTCCGGCGGATTACCTGTGCCCGCCGATTCCCGGCCGCGCCGATTACCTGCATTACCTGGCCGACCTGCTGGCCGCCAGCAACGGCGGCGAGATACCGCGCGGGGCCAAGGTGCGCGCGCTGGATATTGGCGTGGGGGCCAACTGCATCTACCCGCTGCTGGGTAACCGCGAATATGCCTGGCAGTTTCTCGGCTCGGACATCGCCGCCAGCGCCATCGCTTCGGCCAAAACCATAGTGCAGGCCAACCCAGGCCTGAGCGAGGCCATCGAGCTGCGCCAGCAGAGCGACAGCACGCATATCTTCCAAGGGCTGCTGCAACGCGATGAGCGCTTCGATCTGACCCTGTGCAACCCGCCCTTTCACGCCAGCGCGGAAGAAGCCAGCAGCGGCAGCAAACGCAAATGGCGCAACCTCGGTAAGCTCGACCCCAAGCGCAAACTGCCAGTGCTGAACTTCGGCGGCCAGGCGGCGGAGCTGTGGTGCAAGGGCGGCGAAGCAGCGTTTGTCAGCCAATTAATCAAGGAAAGTGTCGAAGTTGGTCAGCAGGTGCTGTGGTTTAGCAGCCTGATTTCCAAGGCTGGCAACCTGCCAGGCGTGTACAGCGCTCTGAAAAAGGCCGGCGCGCTGCAGGTACAAACAGTGGAAATGGCCCAGGGCCAGAAGCAGAGCCGCTTTGTTGCCTGGACCTTCCAGACACCGGAGCAGCAGCAGGCCTGGCGACAGAACCGCTGGAAATAACGGCCTACCAGGGCAGCCAGCCGCCCAGCCCTAGCCACAACCCAGCCACGCCCATGCTAAGTAAGGTCACCGGTACGCCGCTGCGGGCAAAGTCGACAAAGCTTAGCGGCACGCCCTGGCGCCGCGCGCTTTCGACGACGATCAGGTTGACCACGCTGCCGATCAGCAACAGGTTGCCGGCCAGCGTCGACATGATTGCCAGGCCTACCAGCATCGATTCGGACGCCTCGGGCTGCACGCCCAGCAGCAGAATCACGAAGGGCACATTGCCAATCAGGTTACTGGCCAACAGCGACGCACTGGCCAGGGAAATCACCCCCTCAGGCAACAAGCCCAACTGCGCCAGACTGCTGGCCATACCCGCCACCTGCGGCAGGCTGAGCGCCGCACCGGTAACCACAAACAGACCGGAGAACAGCAGCAACAGGTTCCAGTCGACCTTGTGCACATAGTCGCGGCTATCCACCCGCCGCGAAATCATCACCAGGGCGGCAATCAACAGCGCAGAAATCTCCCGTGGCATGTCGGTGGAAAACAACCCGAGCAGCACCAGGCTGGCCAGCAAGGGCTTGAGATAACTGCGTACGCCATAGATATGCTGCACTGGGGTTTCTGCCTGCACCACGGGTTTGGCCGTGCCCCAGCGCTTGCGCCACTGCAGCCAGATCACCGCGTAGGTGATGGCTAACGCCGCCAGTGCCGGCGGCCCGGCAATCCAGGTGTAGGACCAGAAATCCAGGCCGCCGGCCTGGCCAATCAGAATGTTCTGCGGGTTGCCGATCAGGCTCGCGGAGGAACCGGCATTGCACGACAGCGCCAGTGCCAACAGAAAGGGGCGTGGGTCCAGCCCACGGGCCAGCAGGCTATGGCACAGCAGCGGAGTCAGGGCGAAGGCGACGATGTCATTGACCAGCAACGCCGACAGCACACCGCCCAGCAGTACCACGCCCAAAAGCAGCAGCGCCGGCTGCTCGGCATAGTGGCTGAGTTGCTGGTTAAGCCAGGCGAATACCCCGGAGAAGTCGAACTGCGCACTGACCAGCATCAGCGCCAACAGCAGCAACAGCGCGCCGGCATCCAGATGGCTGGCGGCATCACTGGGTGACTGCGCGCCGCTGACCAGCAGCAATACCGCCGCGCAGCCGGCAATCCAGCTGCGATCGACGCGCAGGCCACGAATCCCCCCTGCAGCCATGCCCAGGTAGGTCAATACAAACAGAATTGAAACGACCCAGAAGGTCATGCGCCAGCCATCCCCTGTTACCCGCGCGATTGCGCTGCAGCACTCTAAAGGGCCCGAGGCCGGCGGGGAACTGGCCGCCAAGAAAAAGGCGCCAGGAGCGATTTTCAACGTCGCGCAGCGACGGCCCGAAGGGTGGCCGCCAGGGATGGCAAGCCATAAAAAGCCGGCGCAACAGGCCGGCTTGCTTGGCGTTCGGCCAGACGCATGCATCGCGCCTGACCGATAACAGGCGTACTACTTGAGCAATTCGAACAGCGCGACGTTGCCGCTCTTCTCCAGGCCGGTGACCAGGAAATGCCGACCATTGTGCTCGACATGCGCCAGACCTTCCGGCGCCAGCAGACCGGAACCTGCGCCTTCACCTGCGCCGATTACCTGCAGCACCTTGGGTTGCGCCGCTTGGTCCAGATCGATCAGGGCCAGGGCATCCGCACGTTCCAGGGTAGCCACCGCCAGGCGTTTGCCGAAGGCATCGAAACTCACCACACCTTCTGGTTCGCTGCCTTTGTTCGGGCTGCGTACATCCGGATAAACGCCGGCCTGAGCAGCCATATCATCGAGCTGGCTGCCGGTATCGCCGAGCAGCTTGCCGCTCATGGCATCGAACACGCTGACCGTGCGCCCACCACCGCTGGGCAGGCCAGCCTTGGTCTTGGCGATTTTCGGGTCGGTATCGCCTTCATCGGCGCTGATCAGGTAACGACCATCGGCGCTCACCGTCAAGGCATCGGGCTCGCGCAAGGCGAACAGCTCGGCTGCCGGTGCGTACTTGCCGTCATCGACGATATCGGCGGCATGGCGCACGGTGCCAACGCCAAATACCTTGTCCAGCTTGCCTTGCAACACATCCACCACGGCAATCGCGTTGCTCTCTTGCAGGCTGACGTAGGCCCGCGCGCCGTCCGGGCTGAAGGTCACGTATTCCGGCTCGATATGCTCCGGACTGGTGCCGAACGGCACTTTCAGCTCTTCGCCGTCGATAACCCGCTCCAGCAGACGCTGATGTTCGGCCTGGGTTGTGCCCTCGACACCCTTCAGGTCCGGCAGATTGATCAGGCTGTGCTTGGCCGCTGCCACGCCGCCGCGCAGGTCGATCAGGCTGATCGAGCCTTCGCCACTGCGGAATCCCTCGCCGTCGCGCACATAGCCTTCGCCTTCGTTGGCCACCACGATGAAGTCGCCTTTGGGCGAAAACGCCAGGCTGTCCGGCCAGATGCCGATTTCCACGGTGTTGAGCAACTTGCCATCGGCCGCCGCACGCAACTCGACCCGGCCGTTTTTCAGGCCATCGCTGTTGCGGATGCACACGGCAAACAGGTCTTCGCTGGGATGGAAAATCGCCGAGGTGATTTCTCCCGTGCCTGCTGCCACCAGGTTATGCCGGGCAATGCGGTTGAGGCCCTTGGCCGGGTCCAGCTGCAGCACATCCACCAAGCCTTCGGCGCTGTTGGAGACAATCACGCGCATGCTCGAGGCCTGCGCACTGACAATTTCAGTGCCGGCTGCAAAGCCGCTCTGATACAACGCCAAGGGTTTAAGCTCCAGGGCCGAGGCCAATGGAGCCAGGGCAAACAGCGCACACAGTGTAGGGATTCGCAGCACAGCAACTATCCTTATGCAAAGACACGGGGATTGGACAAATCCGCAGCAGTCTTCACGCGCGCGATGACGTTTTAATGAAACATTAATGGCGTTTTATCTGCGCCTGCGCGGTGGTATTACTGGCTTATAACCACGCGTACGCGATATTCCCGGTTGTCACTAAGGGGCTTCAATGAAGTGGAAAAACCTGTTCGTCGCCTTCTGCTTGCTGCTGGGCCTGCCCGCGCAAGCCAGCGAACAGCCTGAGCTGAAGATCAGTGTCGGTGACTGGCCGCCTTATCTGTCCAGCGAGTTGAAACACAACGGGGTGATCGCCCACCTGATCAGCGACCTGCTGGCCGATGAAGGCTATCGCGTCAGCTTCCAGTTTCTGCCCTGGCCACGGGCCTATGCTGCTGCGGCTGCCGGCCGCTTCGACGGCACCGCGGTGTGGATGCACAAGGCCGAGCGCGAGGCGGATTTTCTGTTCAGCGCGCCGCTGCTCGATGAAAAGTTCGTGTTCTTTCACCTGAAAAGCCTGCCCTTTGACTGGCAGCGCTTTGACGACCTTACCGGCATGACCCTCGGCGGCGGCCTGGAATACAGCTACGGCGCGGATTTCGACGCCTTTCTCGCCGAGAACAAGGTGAAGATCGAGCGCGTCTCCAACGACCAGCAGAACTTCGACAAGCTGCTCAAGGAACGCGTGGTGCTCTACCCGCAGGAGATGAACGTGGGTTACGCCGCCCTGCGCAGCCACTTCAGCGCGGAAGATCAGGCCAAGATCACCCATCACCCCAAGCCGCTGCTGGTCAATCTCAGTTACCTGATGCTGCCGAAAAGCCTGGAAGGCAGCCCGGCGCTGCTTGAGCGCTTCAATAAACGCCTGCAGCTCTACCGTGACAGCGGGCGTTATCAGCGTTATTTCGATGATCTACAGCAAGGCAAGTACCAGCAGGAGCCGTCAGCATCACCGGCAAGCGAGTAAAGCCCGGTCTTTTATGCACAACTGACTAGAGTGTTTTAGAGGATCACATGCATACCCAGAATAAGAAGAAATGGACGGACGGGCCCTGCAGTGGCCTGCAACCATGGCAAGGAGCCTATCGATGACCTTTCGACAGCGGCTGTACGGCCTGGTCACCAGCTGCCTGCTGCTGCCGGGTTTTGCCAGCGCAGCGGAGCCTGGCCTGAGCACGGATGAAGTACGGATCGGCATGGTCAACGCCCAGAGCGGCCCTGCGGCGGCCCTGGGTTTGGGCATGCTCAATGGCGCCCAGGCCTACTTCAAGCGCGTCAACGCCGAAGGCGGAGTGCACGGCCGACGGATCAACCTGCTCAGCCTGGACGACGGCTACGAGCCCAGCCAAACCGCCGCGCATACCCGCAGCCTGCTGAAAACCCAGCAAGTGTTCGCCCTGCTCGGTTATGTCGGCACGCCCACTTCACGCGCCGCCGTGCCGCTGGCGTTGCGGGCGCAGGTGCCTTACCTGTTCCCGTTCACTGGCGCAGAATTCTTGCGTACACCGGCGAAACCTGGGGTATTCAATATTCGCGCTTCCTATATTGAGGAAACCGAGCAGCTGGTCGAGCGCGTGACCCAGGACCTCAAGCTGAGCAAGATCGCCATCCTGATGCAGGACGACTCCTTCGGTGAGTCGGTCAAAGGCGGCCTTAACGGCGCCCTGCTCAAGCGCGAGCTGAAGATTCATGCGCAGGCGCGCATCCAGCGCAATTCGCTGGACGTGACCGCAGCCATCAAGGCCCTGCAGCGCACCAAACCGGAAGCGGTGTTCTTTGTCGGCACCTACAGGCAACTGGCGGCCGTGATCAAGCAGGCGAAAGCGCTGGGCTTCAATACACGCTTTATCAGCGTGTCGTTTATCGGCACCGAAGGCTTTATCCGCGAGGCGGGCAATGACGGCGATGGGGTCTATATCACCCAGGTAGTGCCCTCCCCACACGACAGCTCGCTGGCTCTAGTGCAGGCCTATCAGGCCGACATGCAGCCCGCCGACTTTGACCATGCTTCGCTGGAGGGTTATATCGGCGCGGCGGTGTTTACTCAGGCACTGCGCAAGGCCGGCGCTGAACCAACGCGGGAGGCGTTTCTTGACGCGCTGGAACACCTCGAAACGGACCTCGGCGGCTTCAAGGTGGCGTTCTCTCGCAGCCAGCATCAGGGCTCCAGCGCGGTATACCTGACCCGTATCGAGAATGGCCAAGCCATACCCGTCAAGACCATGCGCTAGAGCTGCCGCGCAGTTGCGGCTTAGCGCCCGGCCAACTGCCCCTGCAGCAGATCGGCCACCGGCAGCGCCACACCGAGGCGACTGAGGTTCCAGTAATGCCCTTCCAGCGTGCGATTGACCAGCAAGGTGGCCGGTGCCGGCTGCAGGCTACCCAAGGCACCCAACACATCGGGCAACAGCCGTTGCACCTGTTCATGCAGCGGCGTGGCGGCAAAGTCCCAGTGCACACCAGGCTGCAACAGCGGCCCGAGCAAACCATGCAGCTGGCGGTACAAACCATAGGGAGTGGTGGATTTCGGCTGGCGTGTGCCGAGCGCCTGGAAGGCCTTTTCCAGCTGCTCGCCGTCGCGGGCCTGCAACGCCTTGTAGGTTTGCACATAGGCCGCCAGCAACGGCGCGGACAGCGCCTGCACGCAGCCGAAGTCATACACCACCAGCTCACCCGTCGCGGTGTAGGCGAAATTGCCCGGATGCGGATCGGCATGCAGCAGGCCCAGCTCGAAAGCCTGGGCACTCAGCCAGCGCACCAGGGTCAGGGCCAGGCGCTCACGCACTTCGGCACTGGCCTGGCTAACCTCGGCAAACGGCAAGCCGGCTTCCTCGCTGAGCGCCAATACACCGGGGCGGCAAAGGTCTTCCTGCGGTTGCGGCAGGCGCAAGTCCGGCCAATCGGCGAAATGCGCGCGAAAGTCCTGCAGGCGGCGCATCTCCGCCGGGTAATCCAGCTCAGCCTCGATCACCGCCGCCAATTCCTGATACAGGCCTTCCAGCTGCTCGGCGGGTGCGCGGAACAAGCGCCCCAGCGGTAGCAAACGGCGCAGCTGACGCAGATCCGCCTGACATATCTCGGCAATGCCTGGGTATTGCACCTTGAGCACCAGCGCCCGGCCATCCGCCGCTATCGCGCGATGCACCTGACCGAGGGACGCAGCGGCAAAGGGTTGTTCGTCGATCTGCTGAAAGAACTGCCCGAGGTCCGCGCCATACACCTGCTGCAGATGCCCGCGCAGGGCGCTGAAGGGCAAGGCCGGCACACGGTTCTGCAGTGAGGCCAACGCCAGTGCCACCGGCTCGGGCAGCACACCCTGCCACTGCGAGGCCATTTGCCCCAGCTTGAGCACCGGGCCTTTCATCTCGCCCAGCACATCCGTGAGCAGATCGCCCACCGGCTGCCAGTCAATTCCGCTGCGGCCAGGCCGCAAACTCTGCCCCAGCACGCTGCCGCCGATACGCGTAGCGGTACCCGCCAACGTAAGAAAACGCCCAAGCGCAGAGGCAGACGGTAGAGCGGCGGGAGGCTTGGCCATGCGGCAATACTCATCGAGGCGAAGCACGATCATGCGCCTGCGCTTGGCAAGCACCAAGCATTAACCGGCTCAGTGCTGAGAACGTGCCAGAAAATCCCGCACCTGCTGCTGATAGGTCACCGACTCGCGCTGACGTTCGATTTCATCCCAGATGCGCGCGGCATACGCGGGGTTGGTCGCCACATAAGCATTGGACAGCATCAGGTAGTAGGCCTTCTCCTCCAGCGGCAGCTTGACCTTCTCCAGCCGCGCCGCCAGCTCAGGGTTGGCCTGCAGCACAAAGTCGCCGCGCAGACTCTGCAGCGCCGCTGCTTCGATACGCTTATGTCTAAGCATCTGCAACAGCGCCAAGGGATCGCGGCTGGTTTCATCCACCTCGGCGCCCTGAGCACGAATAAAATCGACAATCGAAAAGCCGCTCAGGGAGCCAACTCGCCCGTGCAATTGGCGAAACTCCTCGCCGTTCCAGCTCACCGGGCTGCCCTTGCGCCGGTACAGGGCGTAGATCGAGGTGTGCAGGCGTTTGCGCTCATCCAGGCGACCATCGGCATCCTGTGGGTAGCGACCGAGAAGCAAACGCTCCTCTTTGAAGCTGGAGGCAAAGGCGCCGTCATAAGTGCCTTGGGCGAGCCCGGACAGGCAGCGCTTCCAGGGCACCGCAACGAAACTGAACTGCATCGGCAAGGCATCGGCGACCAGCCGCAGCAACTGCAGATTGAGCCCGCTGCCGTCAGTCATCACCCAGGGGTAGGAGTTCTGATCCTCATAACAGAGGGTCAAGGCCTCGGCCGAACGCGGGGCCGCATGGACATCAACAACCAGGCAATAGCAGCACAGCAGGCAGATCAACAGCTTGACCAAGTGCAATGCTCCGAGACAGAGGTAACCGCCGCTCCCGGCGGATTTAGAGACCGCTTCCTGCGCGCTAAGCCTCAGTATAGGTAGGCATGGCCAAAGCAACGCTGGCGCAGATCAATTGTCCCGCGCATTCACCGCAAAGCGCTTATCCAGGCCGCTGTAGCCCATGCCGACACCCTTGTGCACTTTCAGCTGCACCGGGATGCGCTCCTTGAGCGCCTCGACGTGGCTGATTACGCCGATCATCTTGCCGCTGGCGTTGAGGTTATCCAGGGCATCCAGGGCCACCTCCAGGGTTTCGCCGTCCAATGTGCCGAAGCCTTCGTCGAGAAACAGCGAGTCGATACTGGTCTTGTGGCTGACCAGATCGGACAGCGCCAAAGCCAGGGCCAGGCTGACCAGAAAGCTCTCGCCGCCGGAGAGGGTCTTTGTGTCACGCGCCGCATCGGCCTGCCAGGTGTCGATCACCTCCAGCTCCAGCTCGCCACTGCTGCGCCGCGCCAACTGGTAACGACCGTGCAGGCGTTCGAGCTGCTGGTTGGCCAGGTAGACCAGATGATCCAGGGTCAGGCCCTGGGCGAACTTGCGGTATTTGGCGCCATCCGCCGAGCCGATCAGGCTGTTAAGTTGCTGCCAGAGATCGTATTCGCCCTGCTTGGCGCTAATCGCGGCGAACAGGCTTTGCTGGCCGAGCCTGCGCGCATCGTCACCCTGCAGCTGGGCGCGGATTTCGCCTTGGCGTTCGCTTAGGGCCTTGAGCTGGGCGTTAAGAGCGAGCAGCTGTTCGTCCAGCTGCGCAAGGCTAAGTGCGGTTGCCGGGCTGGCCTGCAACGCGGCCAATTGCTGCGCGGCGGCACTGGCCAGGGCCTGAGCATCGCTCAAGGCTTTATCCAGACGCTGACGCAATTGCTGCAACGAGGCACGCTGAGCTTCATCCAGCAGGGCGGCCAAATAATCGGCATCGACATTGAAGGGGCTGGCAACCAGAGCGGTCGTCCACTGTTGCTCGGTCTGTTGCAGGCGCGCTTGTTCATCCTGCAAACGGCTGGCTAGGGCCTGACGGCTACCGGACAGCTGCTGCTGGCGGCGCTGCGCCTCTTCCAGTTGAACCTGCGCCTGCTGCAAAGCCGCCTGAGCAGCGGCTGGCTTGGCCAAGGCCGGTTGATCGGCCAGGCCCAATGCATCCCAGCGTTGCTGCCAGAGCCGGGCAAGCTGAGCTGCGTTTTGTAGCCCATGATCCAGCTCGCTTAACTCGCGCTGTAAATCCAAGCTTTGCTGCTGATTGTGCTGCCAGCGCTGCCACTCGGCCTGACGCTCAGCCAGCCAGGCGCTGGCGTCGGCCGGCAGCTGATAGCCGAACTCGGCCAGAGTTTGACTTAGGCTAGCGGTGCGCTTATCGGCAGCGCCCTGCAGCTGCTGCAAGCGCAGTTGGCCTTGCTCACTCTGCTCCTGGCGTTGCTGCAGTTGCAGACGGTTAAGCGCCTGCTGCTGTTCCAGCTCGCTGCAAAGTTGCTGCAAACCCAGCCGCGCCTGCTGGCGCTGTTCAAGGTTGCTATTGAGCTGTTGCAGCTGCTCAAGGCACAGCTGCAGTTGTTGCAGCTCACTGCGCTGTTGCGTCTGTTGCTCAGCCAGGGCAACAGCATCGGCCAGCGGGTTTTCCAGCTGCGCATTAAGCGCCTGCCAGCGTTCGCCTTGCTCGGCCTGGGTCTGCTGGCCCCGTTCAAACTGCTGCTGTTGCTGCTCTAGGCGGGCGGCGAGTTTTTCCAGCTCGCCGGCCAGTTGCCGACCTTGTTCAGTCAGGGCTTCCAGCTCGTTGCGTTTGCTATTGAGCAGCGCCTTGGTCGCCGAGACATCCAGGGCCTGGTAGGCGCTGATCGCCGGATGCGACTCGGAGCCACACAGCGGGCAGGCCTCGCCGGGTTGCAGCTGAGCGCGATGGGCTTCCAAAGCCTGGATGCGCTGCTCCTGCTCCAGCAGTTTTTCCTGGGCCTGCACCTGTTGCTGCAAATCCTTGTAGCTCAGGCGCAATTGCGCCACCTCGGCACCCTTGGCCTGATGCTGCTCGCGCAAGCTGGTCAGGGCTGTTGCCAGCTGGGTTTGCTCGGCCGTTAGGCGCTGCCCGGCCGTGGCCAATTCGCCCAGCTGGGTCAGCACACCGCCCTGGATATGCAGCTGCTGCCAGCGCTCACGCAAGGCCGCTTCGCTGCGCCCAACCAATAATTCATCGCGTTGCTGCTGTGCGGCGTCTTGCTGCTCGCGGGCCTGCTGCAGACGAAGCTGTTCGGCGCCAAGTTGCTCAGTTTGCTGGTTCAATTGCGTCTGCGACGCGGTGATGGTTTCTTGCAGCTGCTGTTGACTGAGTTGCAGCTGGGCGATTTCCTCGGCCTGTTGCTGGCGCGCCTTAAGCTGCTCGCCCCAGCTACCCAGTTGCTCACCCAGACGACCATGTTGCTGCTGTGCGGCCAGTTGCTGCTGTAACTGCTGCAGGCGCTCGGCCAGCTGCTTACGCTGTATTTGGCAGTCGGCGAGCAGCTCGGCGCTAAGTTCACGGGCCTGCCAGCTGTGCTCGGCAATGCTCTGCTCAACCTGGCGCTGCTCAGCGGCATTCTGCTGTAAGCCCTGTTCGGTCTGCGTCAGGCTCTGGCGGGCCTGCTGCCAGTCATGGTGCAGTGGTTGCAAGCGCAGTGCAGGCTCGCTGGCGGCCAGTTGCGCCAGCTGTGGCTGGGCCCGTTGTAACTCCTGCTGTGCCGTCTGCTCGGCCTGCTGACTGGCGTGCAACTGAGCCTGGGTCTTGCTCAGCTCCTCGCACCAGCGGTGCTGGCGCTGCAACTCGGTTTGCTCTTTGCCCAGGCTGGTTTCTTCAACAGCCAGTTGCTCGGCCTGCGCTTGCAGCTCGCTACGCTGCTCTTCGCTGAGCAGTTCAACGCCTTCGGCCTTGGCGCGCAACTGGTCGAGGGCGACCTTCACCTCGCGGCACTGCTCGAACACCCGCTGGGAAATCTGCCCATAGATATCGGTGCCGGTCAGCTCTTCCAGCAGTTCGGCGCGTTGGTTGGCATTGGCTTCGAGAAAGGCGGCAAAACCGCCCTGGGCCAGCAGCATGGACTTGGTAAAGCGCTCGAAATCCAGGCCCGTGAGGCGCTCGGTTTCACGCAGTTTCTCGTTGATCTTGTCGGTGATGATTTGCCCGCTGGCATCGGCCAGTTCGACCTTGGGTGCCTGCAGTGCGCCATCGGCCTTGTCGCGAGCGCGGCGCTGGCTCCAGAACGCGCGGTAACCGACGCCCTTGACCTCGAATTCGACCTCGGCCAAACAGTCGGCGGTATGCCGGCTCATCAGCTCGTTGGCGCTGGCCGACACCGTGCTCATACGCGGCGTGCGGTGATACAGGGCCAGGCAGATGGCGTCGAGCAGCGTGGTCTTGCCCGCCCCGGTAGGGCCAGTGATAGCGAACAGGCCGTTGTCCTTGAACGGCTCGGCGGTGAAATCGATCTTCCACTCACCTTTGAGTGAATTGAGATTCTTCAGACGCAGGCTAAGGATCTTCATACCTCGCCCTCGCGCAGCTCGCTTACCACTTGCTGATACAGCCCCAGCAGGCGCTGCTGCTCGGTTTCGTCCAGGCTTTCACTGCTTAACCGTTGGGCGAACACATCCTCGACACTCAGCTCATCGAGGGTTTCTTTGGCCTGGCCCTGCAGCCAAGCCACTGCATTGCCACGCTCGCGGCGGATACACAGCACCTCCACCGGCAGGCCCTCGCACAGCGCGGCGATACGCAGCTGCAGGTCACTCAGGTAATCGTCGGTGCCGACCAGCACTTCCAGCCAGACTGGCTGCTCGGCGCCGCCCTGTTTGGCCGCCTCCTGAATGGCGGCTTCCAGCTCCTTTAGCGAACCGCGCAGCGACAGCAACGGCTGAAAACGTGGCACCGGCAGCGCGGTGATCTGGCGCAAGCCGCTGCTATCCAGCTCCACCAGCAGCACTTCTTTCTGCTGTTTGGCTTCATCGAAGCTCAGCGCAATTGGCGAACCGCAATAGCGGATATGTTCCAGCCCGCCGACCTTCTGCGGCCGATGGATATGCCCCAGGGCGATATAGGCCGCCGGCGGAAAGGCGCTGGTGGGAAAGGCCTCCAGACTGCCGACATAAATCTCGCGCACCGAATCGCTGGCGCTGGCGCCGACCGTGGTCAGATGGCCGGTGGCGATAATCGGCAGGTCGCCGCCCAGTTCGGCACGCTTTGCCTCGGCCAGGGTGTAGAGGTCCTGATAGTGCTGCTGGATCGCCTGTTGCAACGACTGTTGCTTGTCCTGCGCACTCTGCCCGGCCTGGCTAAGCAATACATCGCGGGGGCGAATAAAGGGGATGCCACAGAGAATCGCACCGGGCGAGCCGTCGCGCCTATGCAGCACCAGCAGCTGTTCATCCAGCTGCTCGCAGACGCCGGGAATTACCCGCGTACCCAACTGCGCCAGCAGCGTCTTGCTCTCACCGAGCATGGCCACTGAATCATGGTTGCCACCGAGCACCACCAGCTCGCAGCCGGTGCCACGCAGTTCGACGATAAAGCGGTTGTACTGCTCGCGGGCGTAGCTGGGCGGCGCGCCGGTGTCGAAGATATCGCCGGCAATCAGCATGGCATCCACGGCCTGCTCGCGTACCTGTTCGATCAGCCAGGCGCAAAACGCCTGATGCTCGGCCTGGCGGGTCTTGCCCATAAAGTGCTGGCCGAGGTGCCAGTCGGAGGTGTGCAGAATGCGCATGCTTAGAACACCCAATCCTTAACCACCATATGGGTCTTCACTTTCTGCATACCGGGGAAGTTTTCGATCTCGCCGCGAATCTCGCTCAAGCGCTGCATCGACGCGGCCTCAATGGACACCAACATATCGGTCTCACCACTGATGCCACTGCAGCGGCGCACTTCCGGGTATACGCGCATCAGCTCGACATAGTGCTCGCAGCGCCCGCCCTGGTAGAACAGTTCCAGATAGGCCTTGATTGCAGCCTCACCCGGCAGCGCCAACTGGGCGTGATAGCCGCTGATCACCCCGCTGTGTTCCAGCTGACGAATCCGCTCGCTGACCGCCGAGCGCGACAGGTTGACCTCGCGAGCGATCTGGCTGACGGGCAAACGCGCATCGGCGCGTAACAGGGCGAGTATCTGCTGATCGAACTTGTCCACAGGTCTTTCTCGACAATAAGGACCTGTTCAGAGGCTCGCGAGCTAGAGGTAAACGGTGGCGAAAAGGCCGAGGAAGCGGAGTTTACGTGTTGTAAATGAGCATTCCGAGGCAGTTTTCAACACCGTTTAGCCGAAGCGCAGCAGCCTGTGAGTAGGTCCGAGGCAATTTGACGGCCAATTCCGTCATTCTGCCGGGCAACGCCGACGCTTCTACGGCGGTGTTTTGCAGGGCCGCGCCCTACCATATCCGGCAAAACGCCAGAGCATACAACATGAGTCGTCTGAACCAGGAATTGGGCCTACTGCAAGGAATTGGCCTGCTAAGTACCTCGCTGCTGGGCACCGGGATTTTCGTGATCCCGGCGCTGGCCGCCACCGCTGCCGGCGAGGCATCTTTATGGGCCTGGATGCTGCTGATCGCCCTAGTGCTGCCGGTGGCTTTTACCTTCGCTCAGCTGGGCCGCCACTTCCCCCATGCCGGCGGTGCGCCGCATCTGATTGGCCGCGCCTTCGGTGCGCGGATGGAGCGTCTGAGCGCGCTGCTGTTTCTCGCCGTGCTGCCAGTAGGGTTGCCGGCGGCGCTAAATATCGCCAGCGGCTTCTGGCAGGCGCTGTTTGATCTCAGCCGTGGCCAGGCCCTGGCGATCCAGCTGGCCACGCTCGTCGCCATGCTGTTGCTCGGTCAGCGCCCGGCCAAGGCCAGCGGAATGATTCAGGGCGCAATTGCCGTGGCGATTATCGCCACCATCGCGCTGATCTGGTGGGTCGGCGACCTGCCCGTCAGCAACCAGCCGCTGCTGCCACCCATCAACGGTTCCTGGCATCTGCTGCCGGCAGCGCTGGGGGTGATGTTCTGGTGTTTTGTCGGTATCGAGGCCTTTACCCATATGGGCGAGGAGTTCAAGAACCCCGAGCGCGACTTCCCCCTGGCGTTGCTGTTTGGCGTGCTGCTGGCCGGCCTGGTGTACTGGGCCTGTTCGGTGGCGGTGCTAAGCCTGCATACCTACGGCGATGTGCAGACCGATGCGGCATCCATGCCGCGCATGCTCGACCTGCTGCTGGGCGACCAGGCACGCTGGATCGCCGCCACTGTGGGTTACCTGGCCTGCTTCGCCTCGATGAACGTCTATATGCAGGGCTTCGCCCGACTGATCTGGAGCCTGGCCGACGAGGGCAAGTTGCCCGCCAGCCTGGCCCAGCGCAACCAGCACGGCGTACCGGCCCGCGCCCTGCTGCTGGTTATCCTCAGTTGCGCCCTGTGCGCCAGCCTGGCCAGCGTGCTCGAGCTGACGGTGGATGACCTGATCCGCTACGCCAATGGCAACTTCGTGGTTATCTACCTGCTCAGCATGGCCGCCGGCTGGGTGCTACTGCACGGCATCTGGCGCTGGCTGGCAGCATTCAGCTGCCTACTGTGCGCCCTGGTGCTGCTGATGCTCGGTATGGATGCCGGGTATGCCCTGGGCTTGCTGGTGGTGCTCGGGTTACTAGACCGCTGGCGCGAGCAGCGCAGCATGCGCCTGCTTGCTGCGCAGAGCTGAAATGGCGGGTTAACCGCGCAGCTGCAAATTACCCGTCAACAGCAGATCACGGCGCTTCTTACGGCTGATCTGCTGATGCTTGCACAGCGAATAGACTCGCTCAAAACCCACACGATCAATCCCCAGATACTGGTCCAGAGCGGCATGTACCAAGTGGTCATAACGCGCTTCGTCGATATGGTCTTGAACCAGACGCAAGAACAGAAAGGCAAACTGGAAACCCAGAGCCTCCGACCAGTACGGCGGATGGCCGATATAACAGTTCTCCAGATCAACCACCTTCATCGCGTCCAGACGCTGCGGATCAAGCATGATATTGCCCGCCCACAAATCAAGGTGGCAGACATGCTTTTCATGCAGCTCACGAATCAGGGCAAAAGCTCCCTGCAGAAAGGCCTCAATCTGCATCTGCGGCTGAGTTAGCCAGAACTTGCCATCGACATGCCCGTCGAGCATGTCACTGATCAGAAACAACTCACGCACAGGAAACAGCCCCTGCCGGCGATAGCCGAAACCACGCAAGCGTGGCACGGAGGCACCTTGACGCCAGGCATCGACACTGTTCATCAGCTCAGCTATCGGCCAGTCATACCCGCCCAAACGCCGCTGGCGACCCAAGGTCACGCGCAGTCGCGAAGGCAGACTTTCCAGCTCAACAGTTTTTACGAACAGACGCGAGCGCACACCGCTCATGCAACCGGAAATGCTGCGGCGCAATGTGCCATTGTCGCGCTGCGCCAACAGCGTGGAGATCGGTTCAAGGATATCCGCCGTACCTTCTTCATCGAGGTGCAACGTCAGGTCGCCACTGACGACGCTATGGGGAAAATCTTGCTGGTAGGCCTTGAGGTAACGCATCCCTGAGTCCGGTTTATTTTTTGAGGTTGGCGAAACTATCGACTTAGCTGCAGTGTCTCGACTTGTTTTTCATATTTCCGTCACATTTCAGATAAACGCCACAGGCTCAAATCCCGCACGCAACAAACCAATAGCCAAGGCATTCCGGCTATCCTCAGCCAAGCTATCAGCAAGGACTGACCATGCGCCGCATCCTTCATGATCTGAAAATCCTGATCCTTACCAACCTGTGGATAGTGCCGGTAATTGCGGGCTTGGTTGGCGCGCTGTTCTATTTCGCCGCGCCGCCGCCACCAATGCATGCGCGTATGGCCACCGGCGCCGTGGGCGGTGGCTACCATGCGTTTGGCGAGCGCCTGCGAGCCGAGCTGGAGTTGCAGGGCTTTAGCCTGGAGCTGGTTGAAAGCGCAGGCTCCGAGGACAACCTCGGCAAACTTGGCAGCGGTGAGGTGGAACTGGCGCTGGTGCAGAGCGGCCAGGAACTGACCCTGAGCGACGAAGCGCGCGGCAAGCTCAATGGCCTGGGCGTGATGTACCGCGAGCCGCTGTGGCTGTTTCTCGGCGATAAGGTCAAATTCGAGCGACTGGCTGATCTGATGAAACTGCGCCTGGCGGTTGGCTCCCAGGGCAGCGGCACCCAGGCGGTGACTGCAGCCTTGTTCGCGGCCAATCGTATTGAACCTGCGCAGTACCCCAAGCGCTGGCAGCAGTTGGGTGGCAGCAGCGCCGCCGATGCGCTGATTGCTGGCAAGCTGGATGCGGCCTTTTTTATCGGCCCGGCGGAAAACGCACTGATTCGGCGCCTGGCGGCGGAACCCAAGGTGCGCCTGGTCAGCCTGCGGCGCACCGAGGCCTACCTGGCGCGCTTGCCGTATCTGAGCCAGCTGCAGGTGGGCGAAGGTATGCTCGATATGGCGCACAACACCCCAGATCGCGACATCGTCACCCTCGGCCCGGTTGCCACTCTGGTAGCCGGTGAGGAGTTCCACCCGTCACTCACGCCGCTGATTCTCGAAGCAGCGAAGACCGTGCTGAAGAACGGCAGCCTGCTTGATCCGGCCGGCAGTTATCCGGCCAAACCGCCGCTGTCGCTGAACACCCTGGGCGAGGCCGATTACTACTACGACAAGGGTCTGCCGATCCTGCAGCGCTACCTGCCGTTCCGCATCGCCTCACTGGCCGACCGCTACATCATCCTGGCCATCCCGCTGCTGGTACTGCTGTTCCCGCTGTTCAAGGCCGTGGGGCCGATCTACCAGTGGCGCATCCGCGCGCGCATCTACCGCTGGTACAAGCATCTGCGCGAGATCGATCAGCAGCTGTACAAGGGCAAGCTGCCCAGCGACCTGGACGCAGAGATCGCCCGCCTGGAGCGTTTGGAAGACGAACTGGCGCGGGTCGAAGTGCCGCTGTCCTACTCCAGCGAGCTGTACCAGCTGCATATGCACCTGCGCTATATGATCGAGCGCCTGAACGCGCTGAAACAGCGCCAGTTGACGGCCAGCTAAGCCCGCAGAACAAGCCGCCGCCCACAGTTATTGCAGACAAAGAAAACCCCGCCAGAGCTGAGCTCTGGCGGGGTTTTGCATTTCAGCCGATCACTTGATCCAGTGTTTACCCCAGTGAGTGATGTCGTAGCTCTGTGCACTACGCGCCACACTCTTCTCGGCCGTAGCGGCCTCGATCTGGTCATCCACCACCTTGGTGGAGAACGACAACCAGCTGGTCACAAAGGCCATCGCATCGCCGTTGATCTCCAGAGCACGCTGCGCGATGTTGTTTAAGTCATCGCAACTGGCGTGGTAGCAAGGGTCCAGCGCGATACCCGCCGTGCCGCCATAACGGGTTGCCTGCTCCGGGGTCTTCAACACCTCAGCACCGGTAAACAAACCACCGAAGGCGATGCCATCAAGGAAGAACTGCGCGTAATCCGAGCGGAAGGTGATCTCGTCGCCCTCAGAAGGCAGGCCGCGCAGTTTGTAGTACTCCTCAAACAGCTTCTCGATGGCACCAGAACCGGGGGGACCTTGCAGGCCGAACGCAGAACCGTCACCGTCATAGATGAAGTAGGCGAAGTTTGGCGAAGCGATCATGTCGAAGTTCAAGTACGCCTTGATCTTGCTCTTCTGCTCGGCCGGCAGCTGGCTGACATAGTAAGTCGAGCCGACCAACCCCGACTCCTCAGCCCCCCACCAGGCGAAGCGCAGCTTGTTCTTCGGCCGTACTTTCTGCAGCTGCAACGCCAGCTCCAGCAACGCGGCACTGCCTGATGCGTTGTCGTTGATGCCCGCGCCTTCATACACGGAGTCGAGGTGAGCCCCGGCCATCACCACATTGTTGGCATTGCCGTGGCGGCTCTCGGCGATCAGGTTGAAGGTTTGCGTGCGCTCGCGCACCACGTCAGCCAGCATGCGCACCTGAGTCTCTGTGCTCTGCGCCAGGCCAACCCCGACATCGTAGGTGGCGAAGAACACCGGGACTCCCCCGGCATAGCTGTCGCCTAGAGTGGCGTTGAGCAGACCCTTGCGGTCCTCGTTATCGCCCTGGTTGAAGATGATTACCCCTGAGGCTCCGGCCGCAGCGGCGTTCTCAGCCTTTATCTGAAAGTTACAGGTACCGCGCTGCAGCAAGGCGATGGAACCGGAGGGGAAGTCGACAAAATCCTCCGCCTCACAACCACTGCTGGACAGGTTGCCTGCACCAAGCGCGATATCCACAGCCGCCACTGGCGCACTGACGTCACCGTCTTCGGTTTGCGACAGGTAGGTGAAATCCACATCCCACTCAAACACCGCTGGCGTCGGCGCCAAGGCCTGCAGCTCGCCGGGCCCTTGCGGGTAATAGGCGGTGAAGGGGAACGGCTGAACCTCTACGCGATAGCCGGCACTTTCCAGGGTGGATTTCACGTAGTCGATTGAACGCTGGTAACCCGGCAAACCTGCAGCCCGATTGCCGCCATTGGCTTGGGCAATGTCCTTGAACATCTGCAGGTGAGTGGAGGTGTTGCTCGCCTGCATACAGCGCGGCAATCCCAATGTCGTGCTGTTGAGCAGGCCAAAACGACATTCCAGAGGTCCCAAGCGGGTCGGGCTCCAAAACGCATTAAACAGTTGGCTACTACTTTTGTTCGACTCTGCGAGCACCTCGCCCGAGATCGCCGCCAGTAGGCTTCCCACTATTAAGCCGCTTTTCACAATCTTGTTATGCATGCTGCCTCCAATCCATATATGGAGCTTTTAGGTGCGGCAGCGCTTGTGACACCGCCGCGATAGGTCCCTTTACTGCGTCGTGTGGACGCTACATAACCTAGACGTGGATATTCATCTGCGCGAATCGATATCTACAATTTTCTTGAAAATAAGAACTTATCGACGAACATGAGAGCAATTGGCCAGCATTGAGCCATTAGCTTATTGAGCTCCAGAAGCAGGTTTCGGGCACGTTAACCGCCCGGCATGGCACGTGGGCAGATGGAGAGAGACCTGTACTCAGGTAAACTCTGCGCACATTTTGTAGATCGGCTCTGTGTTGGCCTCGCCAACAACCGATGAGCCATCACACACCCTGCGACTGACTTGAAGACCTAGCCCCATGCCGATCCGCCACTGCATCGTCCACCTGATCGACAAGAAGCCCGATGGCACGCCAGCCGTGCTGCATGCCCGGGACACCGAACTGGCCGCCTCGCAAGCCATCGAGAACATGCTCGCCGACCTCAACGAGAGCTATAACGCCAAGCAGGGCAAGGCCTGGGGGTTTTTCCATGAGGAATCCGGGGCGTACCCGTTCAGCGGCTGGTTGAAGCACTACCTGGACGAGGGCCAGAACTTCGCTGCGTTCAGCCGCAAGGCCGTGGAGCAGCTGCAGAAGCTGATGGAAGAATCCAACCTGTCCACCGGCGGCCATGTGCTGTTCGCCCATTATCAGCAAGGCATGACCGATTACCTGTCGATCGCCCTGCTGCACCACAGTGAAGGCGTGGCGGTAAACGAGACGCTGGACGTAACCCCAGCCAAGCACCTGGATCTGGGCCAGCTGCACCTGGCGGCGCGGATCAATATCTCCGAGTGGCGCAACAACGCCAACTCCAAGCAGTACATCTCCTTTATCAAGGGCAAGAACGGCAAGAAGGTCTCGGAATACTTCCGCGACTTTATCGGCTGCCAGGAAGGCGTTGACGGCCCGGGCGAAACCCGCACCCTGCTGAAAGCCTTCAGCGACTTCGTAGAAAGCGAAGACCTGCCGGAAGAACAGGCCCGCGAGAAGACCAAGACCCTGGTCGGCTACGCCAGTAGCCAGGCCAAGATGGGCGAACCGATGACCCTGACCGAGCTGTCCGGGCTGATCGACGAAGAACGCCCGCAAGCCTTCTACAACCATATCCGTAACAAGGACTACGGCCTGTCGCCGGAGATTCCGGCAGATAAGCGCACGCTCAACCAGTTCCAGCGCTTTACCGGACGCGCCGAAGGCCTGTCGATCAGCTTCGAGGCGCACCTGCTGGGCTCGAAAATCGAGTACGACGAAGGCACGGATACCCTGGTGATCCGCAACCTGCCGACGCAGCTCACCGATCAGCTTAAGCGCCGCAAGAACTAAGCATGAGTCGCCTGCCGGATAACCTGTTGGATGCCTGCCGCTGTGACCCGGCAGCGCCCTTTGCCCAGGATCCGGCGCGCGATTTCAGCCTGGATAAGCAAACGGCCAACCTGGCTCTGGCAGAACTGCGGCCCTGGCTCAACCAGCAACAGCGCATGCTCTGGGCCAACCGTCGTAACGCCCTGCTGCTGATCCTGCAAGGCACCGATTGCTCCGGTAAGGATGGGGTGATTCGCCGGGTGATCAGCAGCTTCGATCCCCAGGGCCTGCGTATCCACAGTTTTCAGAAGCCCGACGCCTGCGAACAGCGCCATGAGTTTCTCTGGCGCTACCAGCGGCGTTTGCCAGGGCTGGGTCTACTCGGGGTATTCAACCGTAGCTACTACGAAGGGCTGATCAGCGATCCGCTGGATGGTCTGTGCAGCGCCGTAGAGCTGCCCGCGCGCCAGCAGGCGATTCAAGCCTTCGAGGCGCAACTGATCAGCCAGTCGATTCAGCCGCTGAAATGCTTTTTGCAGCTATCAAGGGATGAACAAAAGCACCGCTTGCAGGAGCGCCTGCAACAACCGCATAAACGCTGGAAACTGCACAGCAGCGACCTGCAGTCCTATCGCGAATTCGACCTACGCCAGCAGCGCTGGGCCGAACAGTTAACGGCCAACCACAGTGACGCAGCGCCCTGGTATGTGATTCCGGCGGATCATCGCTGGCTGCGCGACTGGCTGGTGGCAAGCCTGCTGGCCCGCGCGCTGGAACGCTTGCAGCTGGACTGGCCAGATACACCGCCGCCGTTTAGTTTGGAAGAATTGCAACGCAGTTAACCCACGATTCACCAGACCATCAACACAAGAAGGCAAAGGAACGCCCATGAAGAAAGTCATCCTGCTGCTGAGCGCTGTAGCGCTTTTCCAACACTGGGACACTGTGCAGCAATGGCTTCAACCACCGCTGGCCGATCGCCCAGGCGAAGTGGTGCTGTATGCCACGCAATGGTGCGGCTACTGCGCGAAAACCCGCGAGCAGCTGGCGCAGGACCAGATAGCCTACCGGGAAATCGATATTGAGAAAGACCCAGCCGGCCAGGCAACCTTCAAGGCCCTGGGTGGGCGCGGCGTGCCTTTGCTGGATATCAAGGGCACGCTTATTCACGGCTACGACCCACAGGCGATGCGCGCCGCGTACTGAAACCTCGGCGCGCAACAGATCGTAAAAACGTGTTTACAGCGCCTTGATGGCAAAGCCCAGACGCGGGAAATGCACGTGCACGGTGCCGGCGCGCTCATCCTCGCGGCGCAGGATCAGTTCTTCAACACCAGCGAACACGAGCTCGCCCTCCACCGGATCGACGCCGTAATCGGTGGCGGCAATCTGCACCCGCTGACCGACCGCGAAGCCGTTGGGTTCGACAAACTGCTCATCCGGCAGGGCCGCCGGCGTCGCCGCACGGGCGATCGCGATAGCTTCTTCTGCGCTCAGCGCACTGGACGCACCGTGACCGAAGCCCAGCACGCGGCCTAGCCAGGCGCTGACATTCGGATAGGCGTCGACCAGCGGCGCGGTCACCGGGGTGCCTTTGAGGAACCACAGGCAATGGGCCAGGGAGAAGTCAGCAATCGACGGCTCACCGAACAGGAAATCGCCCTCCTCGCGCGCCAGTTGCTGCTCCACCCGCGCCATCAGCGACGGCCAGTTGTGCTTGGCGACCTCAGCAGATAGACGCGTGGCGCTGCCGCCGCTGAACAGGCCGGCACGGTCGGCGATAAAGGCCTTGATCGCCTCCGGCGGCAGCTTGCCGAAACGCACGGCCACCGACTCCGGCTGAAACACCAGGCTCACCGCATGCTGGAATATCAGCGAATCAACCCACTGGGCAAAGCTCGCTGCGACGAATTCCTGACCCTCCGGAAACAGCGACGGGGTGGCCTTCTCCGCGTCCAGACGACGTGCAATCAACGCGGTATCACAGTAGATATCGGCACCCACCTGCAGCACCGGGGTCTTGCGATAGCCGCCGGTCAGCGCCAACAGATCGGGCTTGGGCATGATTCGCGGAATGTCCACCGAGCGCCAGGACAGCTGCTTGAAGCCCAGCATCAGGCGCGCCTTCTCGGCAAAGGGTGAGGCATCGTAGTGGTGCAGGATCAACTCGTGCATAACAGGCTCCGCTGCAATCAGATAAAGGAACCAGCTTAACCCTGCACAGCGCTGCGGCCTACCCGGCTAGGCTGATGATGCTTTATCAGCCGCAACGATAACCGCGGTCGCCACCAGGGCTTCCTTGGCCGCTTTGGCCAAGGCCTTGATCGCCCGCTCGCGACGCAGTGCATCGCCTTTGCCGGCACAGCTTTCGATATACACCAAGGCCTGCGCCGGGCTGGAGTGGAAAAAGCGCGCGCCCTTGCCACTCTGGTGCTTGGCAAAACGCTTGTGCGGATCGTCGCTGATGCCGCAGTACAACGCGCCATTGGCCGCCCGCACCAGATAGACAAACCAGGGCTTGGCGGCGGGTGTTTCAGGCGCAGAAGAGGAGTCAGGCATCAGTTAAATCGGCAGGTAATAAGCAAGGTCGCCGAGCTTAACGGCTCTTCCGGAACGCCGCCAAACCTTTACCCGCCTGCTGGCGAATGGCGTTCTGCACAAACGGCGCCCAACCCAGCAGTTGACCTTTAAGGCCCAGTGCCTGACCGGCCCAGCGCCACAGATCGAAGTGATCGCGATGCTCGCTGATTTTGCCGTCGCGAAAGCGGAAGTTAGCTTCGATATGGTTGACCACCTGATTGCCCGTCTGGCTGAAGGTGTAAGTGGCTACCCAGCGCGCACGCCCGGAATGATCATCCGCCGCCACGCCGTCAAAGGTCAGGGAAAAGCCCTGAGCCTTGGCGCAGAGCATGCGCCACATATCACCGGCAGCCGCACCGCGCAGGTCGGTAAACACCGGGTCGCTGAACTGCACGTCCTCGCTGTAACAGCTGGCCATGGTCTCGGCATCCAGCTGCTGGAAGGCCTGGTAGAAACGGGTGATTAGCGCGGCGTTAGGGTGAGTCATGGGGCGAACTCCGGTAGGGAACGTGCGAGCAGTATTGCCGTTAAATCACCACCACGCGATTGGCGTAAAAGACACACTTGTGTCAATAATCGCCAATCCTTTATAAAGCCTGAACACCTCATGCTGAAAATCGCCCTGTACGTCTGCCCGCAAACCGTGTGCTCCAGCCTGAGCATGGCCATGGACGCTTTTGTCCTGGCCAACCGCCTGGCCGAGCAACGGCTGTTCGAGCTGCAGCGCATCAGCCTGGACGGACTGCCGGTTGATCTGGGCTTTGCGCAGATTCAGGTCGATGGCGACCTAAGCCTGGCCGAGGATGCCGACCTGATTCTGCTCGCGGCCAGCGGCAGCGCCGTCGACAGCACCCTGGCCGACAACGCCGCCTTGCTGCCCTGGCTGGCGCAGCGCCCGCCACATCAGCAACTGGCCAGCCTGTGCAGCAGCGCCTTTCTCCTGGCCGCCGCTGGCGTGCTCAACGGTCGCCGTGCCACCACCCATTGGGCGCTGGCCAGCGAGTTCCGCGAGCGTTTTCCGCTGGTCAAGCTGCAGATCGAGCAATTGGTTTGTGAAGACGGCCATCTGCTCAGCTCCGGCGGTGCACATGCCGGGCTCGACCTGTGCCTGCACCTGATCGCCCAGCATGGCGGCGACGGCCTGGCGCAACAGGTGGCCAATGCCCTGGTCTTCGACAGCCAGCGCGGCCTGCAATCGCGCTTTGCCCCGCTACTACCATCGGCCAGCAGTGATTGCCAGCTCACCCCCGTGCTGCAGTGGCTGCACCGCCATCACAGCGAAGCCATTGACCTCAACCGTCTGGCCACGCAGGCCAACTGCTCATCCCGCACCCTGTTACGGCGTTTCAAGGCCAGCACCGGGCTGACGCCCAACGACTACCTGCAGCGCGTGCGCATCAGCGCCGCGCAGCACGCCCTGCGCAGCCCGGCATCACTGGAGCAGATTGCCGAACAGGTCGGTTACGCCGACCGCGCCACCTTTGCCAAGCTGTTCAAGCAACTCTGCGGGGAAAGCCCAGGGGCGTTTCGCAAGCGCCTGCGCCAGCCAGGCTAAACGTCGCAGCAACGTATCAAGATGCCGCGCCAGCGCTTGTCGAAAAAGACCATAAAGTCCAGAATGGATTTAATTGTTTAATTCGTTACGGAGCTGCCCATGTCGACCACCCCTTATGTGCTGGATAAAACCGCCGCCGAGCAGCTGCTGGCACAGGTCGATGTGCACCAGGCCATGGTCGCCATGTTCCGCGAGCTAGCCGCCGGTAATGCGGTGCAGCCGGGGCAGCAACTGGTGGAGTTTCCCAATGGCGGCGGCGACTTTATCAACTACCTTGGCGTGCTCGCCGGGGCCGGCGTTTACGGGGTGAAAACCTCGCCCTATATCGTCCGTGAGCAAGGCCCGCTGATTACCGCCTGGACCCTGCTGATGTCGATGCAGACCGGCCAGCCGTTGCTGCTGTGCGACGCCGGCAGCCTGACCACCGCACGCACCGCCGCCACTACCGCCGTCGCTGTGGATGCCCTGGCCACGCCCCAGGCCAGCCGCCTGGCGGTGATCGGCAGCGGCGCCGTGGCCCAGGCGCATGTGCATTACGCCAAGCAACTGCGCCCCTGGCAAAGCATCCGCATCTACTCGCCAAGCCTGGCCGGCAAAACCGGCGCGCAGCTGCTCAAGCTGCAGCAACTCGACTCGCGTATCCAGCTGTGCGCCAGCCAGGCGGACGCCATTCGCGATGCCGACGTGGTGATGCTCTGCACTTCCTCGGCGAAACCACTGCTCGACCCAAGCGAGCTGGATAAACCGGCGCTGATCACCTCAATCAGCACCAACGCGCCGCGCGCCCATGAAGTAACGCCCGCCAGCCTGTTGAATATGGATGTCTACTGCGACTACCGCAGCACCACGCCAAACAGCGCCGGGGAGATGTGCCTGGCCAGCGAGCTGGGCTGGAACAGTGCCAGTATCCTGGGTGATCTGGCCGAGCTCGTCAGCGGTAAGGCCGTTCGCCCGGACTACCGCCGTTCGGTATTTTTCCGCTCCATCGGCCTGGGTCTGGAAGATGTCGCCCTGGCCCACGCGCTCTACCAGCTCAAGCAGGAGGCCTGCTGATGCAACAGGCGGACTACCTGATCATCGGCGCCGGTATTGCTGGTGCCTCGACTGGCTACTTTCTCGCGGCCCATGGCAAAATCATCCTGCTGGAGCGTGAGCAACTGCCCGGCTATCACTCCACCGGCCGCTCCGCCGCGCTCTACACCGTGGCCTACGGCACGCCGCAAGTGCGCGCCCTGACGGCCGCCAGCCGCGCGTTCTACGACACGCCGCCCGCAGGCTTTGCCGAACACCCGCTGCTGACCCCGCGCGGCGAACTGGTGGTGGATTTCACCGGTGACACCGCCGAGTTGCAGCGTCAATTCGAGAGCGGCAAAGCCAGCGTGCCGGAGATGCGCCTGCTCAGCGCCGATGAAGCCTGCGCCATGGTGCCCGTGCTGCGCCGCGACAAGGTACAGGCCGCCATGCTCGACCCCAGCGCCGCCGATATCGACACCGACGCCCTGCACCAGGGCTACCTGCGCGGCATTCGCCAGCAGGGCGGGGAAATCCACAATAGCTGCGAAGTGCTGAACATCCAGCGCGACGGAGACGCCTGGCTGGTTGACTGCGGTAGCACGCAATACCGCGCCAAGGTGCTGATCAATGCCGCCGGCGGCTGGTGCGACCAGATCGCCGCCTTGGCCGGTGTGGCGCCCATCGGTTTGATCCCCAAACGCCGCGCCGCCTTTACCTTTAATGGGCCGGAAGGCATCGACTGCCATGCCTGGCCCTGCGTGGTCAGCCTGGACGAATCCTTCTACTTCAAGCCCGACGCCGGCCTGCTGCTCGGTTCGCCGGCCAACGCCGACCCGGTCGAGCCCCACGATGTACAGCCGGAAGAGCTGGATATCGCCCTGGGCATCTATCAGATCGAAGAACACACCAGTCTGAGCATACGCCGCCCGGCACATACCTGGGCCGGCCTGCGTTCCTTTGTCGTCGATGGCAATCTGGTCGGCGGCTTCGACCCGCAGGTGGCGGGTTTCTTCTGGGTCGCCGGGCAAGGCGGTTACGGCATCCAGACCTCCGCCGCCATGGGCATGGCCTGCGCCGCCCTGGCCCGTGGCGAATCGCTGCCCGAACACTTGCGCCAATTTGGCCTGACGGAAGCCATGCTCTCCCCTGCCCGCCTGCTCAAATAATCAGGCGCAGCGCCCGAGGATGACGCCTCGGGCGCTTTGCGGCACACTCGCAACGCCTCCCAAGCCCGAAGAGTTAGCCGCATGACGCCGCCCCGCCCTGCCCCCGAGCTGGACAACTACCGCACCATCGCCGACGCCATCGCCACGCTGTTCTTCCCCCACGCCGAAGTGGTGCTGCACGACCTGCGCACGCAGAAGGTCGACTACATCGCCAACAACATCTCCAAGCGCGTGATCGGCGATGACGCAGCGTTAGAGGACATGCTCAGCGGCGAAGTCGACGAACGCACCATCGGCCCTTATGAAAAGCTCAACTGGGATGGCCAGAAGATCCGCTCGGTCAGCAGCGTACTGCGCGACGCCAACGGCACGCCCATCGCCGTACTGTGCATCAACCTGAATATCTCGATGTTTGAAACCGCCAAGCAGGCGCTGGAGCTGTTTCTCTCCTCCAGCAAGCTGGTGCCACAGCCCGACGCACTGTTCCGCGACGACTGGCAGGAGCGCATCAACACCTTCCTGCACAGCTGGCTACGGCAACGCCAGCTTGGCCTCAATCTGCTGACCCGCGATCACAAACGAGAGCTGGTCGAAGCCCTGCACGCCGAAGGCGCCTTCAAAGGCAAAAGCGCCGCCAACTATGTGGCCAACGTGCTGAATATGGGCCGCGCGACGGTGTACAAGCATCTGAAAGAGATCAGGGGCGAGGCCTAAAAACGCCGATTCAGGCACATCGCCCGAGCAATGCCCTTGCAGCCCGGGCTAACCGACTAATTATCAAGATGAATTAACAAGCGTCTACACACGCAACCAAGGATGGATATGAGCCCAAAAACCTGGAGCCACCTAACTCCTCAGTGCCCTGGAAGAACAAGGGAATGGGCCTTATGAATCCGTCAAACAAGGCTTTTGGCATGCTCCGAGTACTTGTCTATTTAGCGGGAGGAGTCTTGCCTGCCCTAATCCTGGCCTTGCTCAGCCTCCTGCTACTGGGGGATAGAATGGGCTCACTGCTCTGCATTTCAGCATGGTCAGGAACGATCGGTCTTATACTGGCCTCAGCCTATGTTCCTGCACGCTATGATCCGCGCGGGACACTATTGATCTGCACCCTGCTGCTGATTGGTCTACTGGCCATATCGCCGTTGCTGATAATCATGCTGAAAGATCCAGGCACCTCCCTTGGTCTTCCACTGCTCAGCGCCGCCATTACCGGCCCGGTGTTGGTAGCAGCCCATTACTTATACCGCGCAATGTCAAATTTCAGCGCCAGTGAGCGCCGTTTTGCTGGGCTGATCTGTGTACTGGTAGTCGGTCTACCGGGGCTGTTCTACCTAATAAAGCCAAGCCCTTCCGAACAGATCATCCATGCCACAGCACAGACCGATGAGATCACCCTAATCATTGAGCGTGACACACCAAAACAGAGCACAACCATGGGGCTGAGCTATATAAGCAAGCTACCTTACACAGCCATTCACTATGAGAACCGCACCTACAAGCCTCAGCCTGCACAGTCACGAGTTTCCTTCCCGAGGAAGGGCGCAAGCTCGCGCTATGTCGTAAAGGAGCGTATTCAGGTCAATCCGCATAGCAGCGAATGGCCAGATCAGGTTACTTGGACGGTGCATGATCAACAAACGGGCCAACTGATGGCTGAGAGAGAGTTATGGCGTCGCGGCACGAGCGAATGGTCGAAAGACACTCCGAGCGGTTGGCAAGGTGACCATGCAGCGGACTTTATTCGTGGGGTGCTAAAACCGGCCTCGCCCGCTAGAAGCAGGCACGGATACCCTCACTCCGACTTCCGCCTTGAAGAAGCTCCGGCAAAAGACGTCATCACGCTCACAGCTATTGAAAATCGGGTTGTAGGCTGCGCCGCTGGCATTGAACTGATAGATGACAAGCCGCATACCTATATGAAATCTGCCGATCCTGACTGGCGCTTTGAAAGCCACTTTCGTATCAGTCAAGTGTTCTGTATAGACTCAGATATTTACGTGATCTCACAACTGCTGGCGCAAGACATTTATATCGATCACCTAGATCATCAAGGCAATCTCAAAGGTCAGTTCTCCACTAGCGCTCCTAGGGGTTTACATCATGACGGAATCCGACTCAGGCATATTTCATCCTTTCATGCAGACAAAGATGAATTGCATCTACAACTGGCCTTTCTAAAGGACATGCCGAATGTAGGCTCGCCGGCCTTAGCTAGTAGGCAGGTCATCATCCATATTGCACGCTCTCCCGGCGCGGTCGCGCAACTGACATCAAGCGACTGAAATACTCAGCGACCCTACTTTGCCAACGCTTCGATGGCTAACCGCTGCTGACGAGCACACCAGGACCCGCTACATAACGGCATGAGGATACAGCGCCCAGTTACACTGCGGACTTTACCCAGGAGAGCAGTCGATGCAGCAGGTTGCGGTTTACGGTGTAGGCGATGCCTCCTATCTGGCTGCCGGCGGAATCGAGGGCCTGCGCCGCCTGGTTGTGGACTTCTACCGGTTGATGGATGAGCTGCCCGAGGCCGCAGAGTTGCGCCTGCTGCATGGTGAAAGCCTGGCGCTGGCAAGTGACAAACTGGCCTGCTTTCTCAGCGGCTGGCTTGGTGGCCCCAAGCTGTTCAGCGAAAAATATGGTTCCATCGCCCTCCCGGCCTTTCACGCCCAGTGGCCGATCAACGAGCAGCTAAGCCAAAGCTGGCTCAGCTGTATGGCGCAGGCCATCGCCCTGCAGCCCTTTGCTCCGGAGTTTGCCGAGTACCTGCTGACCCAGTTGCGCGTGCCGGCACAGCGCATTGTGCAGGCCAGCCGTAATCGGCACGGCTAGCCCGAGATATAAAAAAGCCGCGCAGTGCGCGGCTTTTTTATGCCCGGAGGAATCAGTCGCCGTAGATATCGAAGGTGAAGTACTTGGCCTGAATCTTCTGGTATTCGCCGCTGGCGCGAATCGCCTGGATGGCGGCATTCAGCTTGCCGAGCAGTTCAGCGTCGCCCTTGCGCACGGCAATACCGGCGCCTTCACCGAAGTATTTCGGGTCGGTAAATGCCGGGCCGACGAAGGCGAAGCCCTTGCCGTTGTCGGTTTTCAGAAAGCCTTCATCCACCGGGATGGCGTCGGCCAGGGTGCCGTCCAGGCGCGCGGATATCATGTCCAGGTAGATTTCGTTCTGCGAGCTGTAGCGCACCACTTCAACCCCTTGCGCGGCCAGCACTTCACTGGCGAAACGGTCGGTGGTGCTCGAACGCTGCACACCGATGCGCTTGCCCTTGAGGTTGCTGAAGTCGGCGGCGACTTCGCTGCCAGCCTTCATCACCAGACGCGCCGGGCTGTAGTAGTACTTGCCGGTGAAATCCACCGACTTGCGCCGCTCATCAGTGATGGTCATGGACGACAGAATCGCGTCGACCTTCTTCACCTTAAGCGAGGGGATCAGGCCATCGAACTCCTGCTCGACCCATTGGCACTCGGTCTTCATCTCGGCGCACAGGGCGTTGCCGATATCCACGTCAAAACCGGCGATCTGGCCGCTGGCTTCCTTATAGGCGAATGGCGGATAGGCGGCCTCGATACCCAGGCGCAAGGGTTTGTCTGCGGCGAACAGACTGGAGGCGATCAGACTCAGGGCGATGCCGCCCGCCAGGACGATTTTCTTCATGCTGTGGATTCCTGCTGAGGGAGGGACAGGCCCACGCCACCAGGCATTGCTGCGCAGGTAGAGCGGGCAACGACGGTTGCTGCAAGACAGAAGAAAGACGCGTCAGGTCTGCACCTGAGCGAGAAGCGATGGCTGAGTAGCACGCATGGACGGGTCATATGCCAGTCTCGATTTATACTTTAAATTCCATACTGGACTTATATGTACAAATCGTCAACCATCCACCAAATAGCTCCAGCACAATCCGCTGACCGGCATCGGTACAAGATGAAATGAGGCTTTCAGGGTTATGCGGCGCAGACGCTTAGCCAAGCCGGCTCTGCCCGCTAAGCCGGCGGATCGTCGTGCAGGTACTCAGAAAAGAAGCGGTCAAGTTGACCGTCGTACTGGTCGAGGCTGTAGAGGGTGTCGGCAGCCAACAGGTCGAGCAGGATCAGCCCATTGATGCTGGAATCCTCCTCGGCGGCGCTGCGCAGGCGTTGGGCCATACCCAGATTAACCTGACGCAGGTTGCGGTAAACCGTGCGCAGCCCTTGCAGGTCCCAGTCCGCAGCCTGGCCATGCTGCGTGCGCAAGTACTGGCCCAGCAGGTAACTGCCCAATACACGAAACAAAGTTTCATCGCTGCCGCTGAATGGCTGATGGAACCAGGCCATGGCCTTGAGCAGCCGGGTATGCGGGCAACCGCTGGCTGCTCCGATGGCCCCCAGCAACGAGCCAACCGCGCGCTGCAAGGTGGTGCTCTGGCTAATTTCCCGGTCACGCCAGCGCACCAGCACCTCCACCGGCTCGAAGGAGGCATGGCTGGAGAGCATGCTGATCGGTTGCTGCAAGGCCGCGGCGAAGGGACAGAGCGGGCTTGCTTCGACTGACAAGGGACAGTGCGAGCACTGCTGGAAATCCAGCCGCGTCCAGGCTGCCGCCTCGGCAGGAGCGGCCTGCCCCTGCAGATCGACGACGTGCTCGAGCGCCTGGCCGTCAGCGAAGGTGAAGCGGTAGCTAATCAGTCTGTCACTTTCGACATGTGGCATGGTCTAACCTCACGTCTTGGCTTAACAGCGCAGGAGATAGCCTCTCGCCACAAAGCATATTTATGGCGCCTGGATTCTGGCTACCCTGAGTGATTCGACTAATACTCTAGCCCAAGAGTCCAGTCATGCTGCTAAAGGAGCTTGCGATGGAAGGATTCACGGCTCAACTGCTCTGCGCCCTGATCGGCAATATCCACCTTGGGATCATAGTGCTGGATAGGAATCTGCGGATTCAGTACTGGAACCAGTTTGTCAGCGAGCGTTGCGCCACGCCCCTAGAACAGGCCTGCGGACGGCCTCTGGTCGAAGTCTTCCCGGAAGCTAATTCCGCCGAATTCAGCCACAGCATCGAACTGGCCCGTGACAAGGGCCGACACGTCTACAACCACTGGCTGCAAATGCCGCCGCTGCAACTGCAGACTGCTGGCAGCGAGCCCAACCTGCTGGCCTTGCAAAGCACCCTGCTGTTCCCCTTCGCCACTCCGGATGCGACCGGCCATTTTGGCCTGGTGGTGTATGACACCGGCGCCGTTACCCAGGGCAACGAACAACTGCGCGCCGCACTCAAGGCTCTGGGCAGCAAACAGGCCGAGCAGGACCAGCTGCTACGCAAGCTGGAAACCGCCAATAGCCAACTGCTGCAATCGGAAAAAATGGCGGCCATCGGCCAGTTGGCTGCCGGAGTCGCCCATGAAATCAACAATCCCATCGGCTATGTGTTTTCCAACCTCAAGACCCTCGACGGCTATGTGCGCGACCTGCTGAAGATCGCCGATGCGGTGGATACGGCAGGCGATCTCGATGAACTGCGTCAACTCAAGCGCCAACTGGAATACGACTATATCCGCGGCGATGTGGCAGCGCTGATCAGCGAATCGGAAGACGGCATCGACCGGGTCACGCGGATCATCAGCGCACTCAAGGACTTCTCCCATATCGACGAGGAGGAATTCCGCCCGGCCGACCTGCACCGCGGCCTGGACACCACCCTCAACGTGGTCAACAACGAGCTCAAGTACAAGGCCGAGGTGATCAAGGAGTACGGCGAGCTGCCCGAGGTCGAGTGCATCCTGTCGCAGATCAACCAGGTGACGATGAACCTGCTGGTCAATGCCGCTCACGCCATGGAGCAGTTCGGCCGCATCACCCTGCGCACCGGCTGCGACAGCGACTGGGCCTGGATCGAAGTTGAAGACAACGGCAAGGGCATTGAGCCCAAACTGCTCAACCGCATCTTCGAGCCCTTCTTCACCACCAAACCGGTCGGCAAAGGCACAGGCCTGGGCCTGGCGCTGTCCTACAACATCGTGCAGAAACATAACGGCCGCATCGAGGTATACAGCCAGCCGAATATCGGCACGCGCTTTCGCATCAACCTGCCGATTCGTCAGGCCAATGCCAGGCCACAACCGGACGTAGCCCAGCCATGAACGCAGCCGAGAACCCGCAACTCGCCACCCTGCTGCTGGTTGATGACGAGGAGAACATCCTCAACAGCCTGCGCCGGGTGCTGCGCAACGAGCCCTACAAGCTGCTGACCTGCAACAGCGGCGAAGCGGCCCTGCAGCTATTCGCCGAGCAACCTATCGACCTGGTGATTTCCGATGCGCGCATGCCTGGCATGGACGGCGCGGCGCTGTTGGCCCAGGTGCAGCAGCACTGGCCGGACTGCCTGCGCATCCTGCTGACCGGCTACGCCGACCTGACCACCACGGTCAAGGCGATCAACGAAGGGCAGATCTACCGCTATATCAGCAAACCCTGGGACGACCACGAGCTGCGCCTGATCATCGGCCAGGCCCTGGCCTTCCAGCGCTCCGAACGTGAGCGGCTGCGTCTCGAAGCCCTGACCCTTGAGCAGAACCTACGCCTGCAGACGCTCAATGCGACCCTCGAACAACGCGTGCGCGACCGCACCGCCGAGCTTGAGCAAACCGCCGACATGCTCGACCTGGCCTACGCCGAACTGCGCAGAAGCTACGTCACCGCCACCGAGGTGTTCGCCAACCTGGTCGGCCAGCGCCTGAGCAAGGAGCAGCAAACCAACACCCAGGTGATCGCCCTGGCCAAGGCCTTCGCGGATTTCCAGCAACTCGACGAAAGCGCCAGTCATGACCTGACGATGGCCGCGGCCCTGTACAACATCGGCAAGCTGACCTGGGCCGACCACCTGCTGCAGAGCCCTTCCGACCTGCTGTACAAGGAAGAGCGGGCACGCTATCGGAAATACCCGGTGGTCGGCGAAAGCCTGCTGATGACCCTGGAGCCGGTGCAGGATGCCGGCCACCTGATCCGCCATCACCAGGAGCGCTGGGATGGCCAGGGCTACCCCGACCGCCTGGCGGGCGAAGCCATTCCCCTCGGCTCGCGCATTCTCAAGCTGGCGGTGGACTTTATCGAACTGCAGCGCGGCTTGGTGCTGGAGCGCCGGCTGAACCGCGACGAAGCCCTGCTGCTGATGCAGAAATACAGCGGCCGGCTCTATGACCCAACCCTTTGCGCGCACTTTATCGAGCTGTGCACCACCCTGGCCCCCGATCTGGCCCTGGCCGATGCCAGCATCAGCGTCCTGGATAGCCGCCGCTTAGAGCCGGGCATGATCCTCGCGCGCGACCTCCATGCGGAAAGCGGCATGCTCCTGCTCAATCAGGGCAAGCCCCTGACCCTCGCGCTGATCGACAAGCTGATTGCCTTCGAAGCCTCCGAAGGGGGGCACTACACCCTGTTCGTGCGCAAGCCTGAAGTCGCGCAGGCGACACCCGAGGAAAGCCATGATGATCAAGATTCAACTGCTGGATGACGACCCGCATATCCTCAGCGCCCTGCAGCGGGTGCTGCGCCCGCATCGCTGGGAGGTGCACAGCTACAGCGATGGCCAGGCGGCACTGGAAGCACTTACCGAGCACGAGTTCGCGGTAATCATTTCCGACTACCAGATGCCCAACCTGGACGGCATCACCTACCTGCAGTTCGCCAAGCAGCGCCAGCCCCATGCCATCCGCATGATGCTCAGCGCCCACGGCGATCGCCAGTCGATGATGCAGGCGATCAACCGGGCGGAGATCTACCGCTTCCTCTCCAAGCCCTGGGACGACTACGAACTTGAAACCGCAATCAAGTCGGCCATCGACCTCTACGCGCTGCGCGTGGAAAACCAACGCCTGCTGGCCCAGGTGCGCAGCCAGCAATCTGCCATCGACCTGCAGGAACAGGAACTGCTGCGCCTGGAAAACGAAAATCCCGGCATCACCCGCGTCAAACGCGACGCCCAGGGCATGATTCTGCTCGACCTCGACGAGCCGGAGTAACTATGCGCGGCGCATAAACCCTGCTGACTATGGTCTAAACGGGATTGATCACCACTACAGGAGTAGCGATGCATACCCGCCACCTGATCGCCGCCGCCTACCTACACGTGCTGGCATTCGCCATGCTCGGTATGGGCGCTATCAGCCTGACCGGTTACCTGCTGCTCGAACAAACGACCCGCCACAGCGTGGTGCTGCTGCCCGACAGCGCGCTGATGTCAGTGCTGATGGGCGGCCTGATTCTCGCCGCGACCCGGCAGGCCATCGCAGCGCGCAACCTGCTGGCCGCCCTGCTGGTCGCACTGACCCTCTACAGCTTGCTGCACAATCTGCTGGCGGGCGGCGCGGATATCGAGCAGTCCTGGCTTAGTGGCTTTTTACGCATGCATAGCGGCCTGGCCCTGAGCATGCTGCTAGCCACCCTGGCGCTTTGCCTGAGCAGCGGCGCACGCCTGGCCAGCCGCTGCGCACTGCTAATTGGCGGCGCGCTGATGGCCCTGGCTGTACTTTCGCATCTGGCTGAAAACTGGCCGGTATTTGGCGTCATCCGTCTGGGCTTCAAATACGACTCGACCCATGTCGCCAACCTTTTTGTCCTGTGTCTGGGCCTGAGCATCATTTTGCTCAGTCTGCGCCCACGCGGAGAACAGGACCTGCTCGACCCGCGCACACTCAGCGCCGGCATCTTCGGCACACTGCTCGCCTGCAGCAGTTGGTACCTGCTGAGCACGCAAGCGATCAACATCATCACTCGTGAAGGCGACCTGCTGCTGGCGAAGACGGCAAGCGCTACGACCCAGGACTTGCAGAGTCACTTGGCACTGATGCAGCGCATGGCAGATCGCTGGCAGATAGTCGGGCGCTTGCCCAGCACCAGCCTCTGGCAGCAGGAAGCGCACAGCTACCTACGCGACTTCCCCAATCTGGAACTGCTGGCGCTGCTCGATCACAACTTCGAGCCAAACCGCGTCGAAGCCCGCAACCCGGGCCAAACCGCCTGGCTGCGGCAGTTTTTGACAGATGCCGACCAGCACAACTGGCTGCAGCAGATGCGCGATAGCAAGCACCCACACATTGGCCAGACCCGCGGCTATGGCGACCCACACGTACGCAATACGCTGATCGCCACCCCGCTGCACTTGCCCGGACAACCGCCGCTACTGCTGGTCGCCAGCCTCAACGTAGCCGGCGTACTGGATAGCCTGCTGGGCCGCGACCTGAAGGGTTTTATCGTGCACGCCCACGAAGGTGATCGGCTGCTGTACGACTCGACCGACGGCCCCAGCCAATACACCACCCCAGTCAGCCAGCACGACCTGCTGCTGCCCCACGGTCAGACCTGGCACCTGAGTGCCTACGTCGATAATCCCAAAGCCCTGAATGCCGCCAAACACCTAGCCACCCTGACCCTGCTATTCGGCCTGACTCTGAGTTTCTTCCTGCTGCTCAGCCAGCGCCTGGCCTGGCTGGCCACCCAGCACTCACAGCAACTGGAAAATGCCAACCATGAGCTGCAGCAGAGCCTGGCTCTGCAGCTGCGCACGCAAAACCTCAACCAGCGGATCATGCAGTTCACCCACGACGTGTTCTGCTCGATCGACCGTCAGGGGCGCTTCCACGAACTCAGCCCGTCCTGCGAGAAGCTCTTCGGCTACTCGGTTGAGGAGCTGATCGGCCGGACCTTTATCGAGCTGGTGCTGGCCGAAGACCGCCAGCAGACCCAGGAGGAAATCATCGCCAGCATGCACGCACGCGCCAGCTACACGCTGCGTAACCGCTGCCGGCATCGGGATGGGAGCATCGTGCATGTGCACTGGACGGTCGACTGGTCCACCCCGGACCAGACGCTGTTTGCCGTCGCCCATGACATCACCCTACTGGTCGAGAACGAGGCCTACGCCGAAAGCCAGCGGGAGATCCTCAGCATGATTTCCAACGACCGGCCGCTGGGCGAAATCCTCGAAGCGCTCTGCCTGATGATCGAGAGTCAGCAGCCCGAAGCTCTGTGCTCGGTGCTGCTGCTCGATGCCACCGGGCAACAGCTATCCACCGGGGCCGCCCCTAACCTGCCGCCGGCCTATAACCAGGCCGTGGATGGCCTGACCATCGGCCCCAACACCGGCAGCTGCGGCACGGCGGCGTTCCAGCAGAAGCTGGTGATCACCGCCGACATCCGTAGCGACCCGATCTGGCAGGACTACCGCGACCTGGCTCTGACCCATGGCCTTATGGCCTGCTGGTCGTTCCCGCTGATATCTCACGATGGCGCGTGCCTGGGCACCTTCGGCGTGTATTACCGCCAGCCCCGGGTGCCGAGTGACGAACAGATCCAGAGTCTGGCCACCGCCGCCCAGCTGGCGGCCATCGGCATCGCGCGAGCAGCCGACCGTCACCACCTGCAGGAAAGCCAGCAGCGCTTCCGCTCGTTGTTCGCCTTCAACCCCGACCCGGTATTTTCCTTCGACCTGCAGGGCAACTTTCTCAGCATCAACGATGCCGGCCAGCAGCTGCTGGGGCTAAGCGAAGCCGAAATCATCGGCCAGCACTTCACCCAGCTGATAGCCAGCGACCAGCAGGCAACGATCCGCGAACACCTGCAGGCCGCCAGTGCCGGCACGCCGCAGCACTATGAAACGCGCCTGCAGGACAGCCAGCACAAGACTCTGACCCTGGACGTGACCCATCTGCCGATCATGGTCGATGCGCAGATCGTCGGGGTATTCGGTATCGCCAAGGACGTCAGCGAGCGCCATCAGACCCAGCAGGAGCTGCAGGCAACCCTGCTCGAACTGGAGCGCAGCAACAAGGAGCTGCAGGAATTCGCTTTCGTCGCCTCCCATGACCTGCAAGAGCCCTTGCGCAAGATCCAGGCCTTCTCCGAGCGCCTGGCCAGCCGCAACACAGCGCTGGGTGACGAAGACCGCGACTACCTGCAGCGCATGAACTCAGCCGCGGCACGCATGCAGGCGCTGATTGTCGACCTGCTCAACTACTCGCGGGTCAACACCCGCGGCCAGCCGCTGCAGCCGCTGGACCTCAACCAGCTGCTCGGCGAGGTACTCGGCGACATGGAGGCCACCATTGAACAGAGCCACGCGCGTATCGAATACCCGCAACTGCCGGCGGTGCTGGGCGACCCCAGCCAATTGCGCCAGGTGCTGCAGAACCTGTTAAGCAATGCCCTGAAATTCCAGCCACCCGGCAACCAACCGCTGATCCGTTTGTATGTGGAGGCGCAGGACGGCGCACACTGGACCCTGTGCATTGCCGACAACGGCATCGGTTTCGACGAGAAATACCTCGACCGCATCTTCAACCCCTTCCAGCGCCTGCACGGGCGCGAGGCCTATGCAGGCACCGGGATCGGTCTGGCCATCGTCAAGAAAATCGTCGAACGCCACGGCGCGCGTATTACGGCCAGCAGCTCGCCGGGCCAGGGCAGCGTATTCCGTATCACCTTTCCCACTCTCGACAAGGCCAGCCCATGACCACAGCTCAATTGGTACAGATCGTGATTGCCGACGACGATCAAGACGATTGCCTGATGACCCGCGAGGCCTTCACGGAGTGCCGCATCCACAACCCCCTGCACTTCGTACATGACGGCGAAGAGCTGATGAACTACCTCAAACGCCGCCCACCCTACGAGGATGCGACGCGCTACCCGCTGCCGGGGCTGATTCTGCTGGACCTCAATATGCCGCGTATGGACGGCCGCGAAGCGCTGCAGGCGATCAAGAGCGATGCCCAGCTACGCAGTATCCCCGTGGTGATCCTCAGCACCTCCTCGGCCGACGAAGATATCCGGCGTAGCTACGCCATGGGTGTGAACTCCTTTATCACCAAGCCGGTGAGCTTTAGCGGCCTGCTTGAGGTGGTAAACAACCTTGGCCGCTACTGGCTGCAGGTCGTCGCACTGCCCACAGACGGAACCCGCAATGATTAAAAACGCATCCGGCTGGAAACTGCTGCTGATCGATGACGATGAGGACGACTTCATCATCACCCGCGACATCCTGCGGCAGAACCTGGACATGCCGCTCGAACTGGACTGGTGCAACAACTTCCAGCAAGGCCTGGAGCTGGTGCTGCGCGAGGAATACGACCTCTACCTGGTGGATTACCGCCTGGGCGCGGACTCCGGCCTGGAGCTGATCGACAACGCCCTGCAGCGCGGCGTGGTCAAACCCATCATTCTGCTGACCGGCCAGGGCGATACGCACCTGGATGCCAGCGCCATCGAGCTGGGCGCCGCCGATTACCTGGTCAAGGGCCAGTTCGACAATCGGCAACTGCTGCGCAGCATTCGCTACGCCATCGACCGCAGCCTGGCCAGTGCCGAACTGACCGACAGCGAGAACCGCTACCGTCTGCTGTTCGAGGCCAACCCCGAAGCCATGTGGGTGTTCGACAAGCAAACCCTGTGCTTCCAGGCCACCAACCTTGCTGCCACTCGCCTGCTCGGCTACTCCCAGGCCGAGTTCAAGAACATGAGCGTGCTGGATATCCGCAGCCAGGACGAGCAGCAGCGTTTTCTCGACTACTACAACAGCCGCCTGCGGGACGCGCCGATTGCCGACCCGCAGGCCGGCGTCTGGACCTACCAGCACAAGGCCGGGCATGAGCTGCACGCCGAAGTGCTGGTGCATGACTTCGAGTTCGACAAGCAGCCCAGTTGCCTGGTGCTGGCCATCGACGTCACGGAAAAGCACAAGATCCATCAACAGGCTGCCCGCCGTGAGCTGTCCTTCCGCAAGCTGCTCAATGACACCCGCGATGCGCTGCTGGTGGTCGATGAACAGGGCCAGCTGTGTTACGCCAATCCGGCGGCCGAGCAGCTGTTCAAGACCAGCCAGGCGCAGCTACAAGAACAGACCTTCGACCTGCCGCTAGACGCCGAGGAACTCTTCGAGTGGCACCTGACTACCCCAGCAGGGGAACCCCTGGATGTAGAAATCCACCTCTCGGAAACCGACTGGGAGGGGCGCCAGGTGCGCTTGCTGTCGCTGCGCGATATCAGTGAACGCAAGGAAGCGGAAAAACAGCTGCGCCTGCTCAAGCGCGGTCTGGCCTCCAGCTACAACGGCGTGGTCATCACCGACGCCCTGGCCAAGGATCAGCCGATCATCTATATCAACCCGGCGTTCGAACGCATCACTGGCTACACCGAGGCCGAGGCGCTGGGGCGCAATTGCCGCTTTCTGCAGAACGACGAACGCGATCAACCGGGCCTGGAGCTAATCCGCCACAGTCTGGCGCAGCAGATCGAAGTGCATGTGGTGCTGCGCAATTACCGCAAGGATGGCAGCCCATTCTGGAACGACCTGTATATCTCTCCGGTGCTCGACGAGCAGGGCCAGGTCAGCCACTTTATTGGCGTACAGAACGACATCAGCGAAGAGAAACGCTACCAGGCCGAACTGAGCTTCAATGCCAGCCATGACGTGCTCACCGGCCTGCCCAACCGCGCCCTGCTGGAAGACCGTCTGCGTCAGGGCTGTCAGATTTCCCAGCGCTACCAACGCAGCCTGGCAGTGATGTTTATCGACCTGGACGGTTTCAAACCAATCAACGACTCGATCGGCCACCATTCGGGCGATCAGATCCTTATCGAAGTGGCCCGGCGCATGTGTACCCAGGTGCGCCCCGGCGATACCGTGGCGCGCATGGGCGGCGACGAATTTCTGGTGTTGCTGCCGGACCTGGCCCGCGAAGAAGACGTGCTGCTGGTGGCCGAGCGCTTGCTCAGCGACATCGCGCGGCCCTATCGGGTAGACGGCCTCGACCTGCACGTCACCGCCAGTATCGGCATCACCCTCAGCGACGGCCTGCTGGCGCAGCCGTCGCAGTTGATCCAGCAGGCCGACCTGGCCATGTACAAAGCCAAACAGGAAGGCCGCAACAACTACCAGTGGTACACCAACGACCTTAATCAGCGGGTCGGCGAGCGGATGACCCTGCGTAACGAACTGCAAAAGGCCCTCGATAGCCAGGCGTTCGACCTCTACTACCAGCCGCAAATCGATGGCCGCACCGGCCGCGTGGTCGGCGTCGAGGCCCTGCTGCGCTGGAATCACCCCGAGAAAGGTTTTATTCCACCGACCCTGTTTATCCCCATCGCCGAAGACACCGGGCAGATCATCCCCCTCAGCGCCTGGGTGCTGGACACCGCCTGCCGGCAGATGCACCAGCTCTGCGAGCAGGGCATGAGCGGGCCGACGGTGGCGGTGAATATCTCCTCGATCCACTTCCAGCGCAGCAACTTCGTCGAGAGTATTCAGGCGGTACTGCACAAGCATCAGCTCAGCGCCGAACGGCTGGAGCTGGAGATCACCGAGGGCGTGCTGCTCAACCATGCCGAGCAGGCGATCAGCACCCTGCACCAGCTGAAAAAGCTCGGGGTAAAGATCGCCATCGACGACTTCGGCACCGGTTTCTCCAGCCTCAACTACCTCAAGCGCCTGCCCATCGACAAGGTCAAGATCGACCGTTCCTTCGTCGAGGAAATCGTCAGCGACCAGCACGACGCCGCTATCACCCAGGGGATCATTTCCATGGCCCACCACCTGCGCCTCAAGGTGATCGCCGAGGGTGTGGAAACCGAGCCGCAGTTCGCCTTTCTGAAGAAGAGCCACTGCGACCTATTTCAGGGCTATTACTTCGCCAAGCCCATGCCCTTCGCCGAGCTTGAGGTGTTTCTCCGCGAGCGCATGCTGACCCAAAACCCGAGCCTGCCACAGTTAAGCGGCAGCGAACCGGCGCAGACCCTGCTGCTGCTGGATGACGAGGAAAATATCCTGCGCTCCCTGGCTCGCCTGCTGCGCCGTGATGGCTACAAGATTCTGATGGCGACCCGCGCCCAGGATGCCTTCGAGCTGCTGGCCAAGCACGACGTGCAGGTGATCCTGTCTGACCAGCGCATGCCGGAGATGAGCGGCACCGAGTTCTTCAGCCGGGTCAAGGACCTGCACCCCGACACCATGCGCATTGTGCTCTCGGGTTATACCGACCTGAAATCGGTTACCGACGCGATCAACCAGGGCGCCATCTACCGCTTCCTGACCAAACCCTGGGACGACGAGCAGCTGCGCCAGATCATTGCCCAGGCCTTTCGTGAGCACCGCAGCAAGGATATGGCACGCGACAGCCAGACGCCGCAGCGGCCCTCAGCCTGAGGTTTTCCAGCGCTCGGCGGCGGCCTGGTCGGAGCAGCGCCCTTCGACCCAGCGCGGGCCATCGGCGGTGTCTTCCTTCTTCCAGAACGGCGCGCGGGTTTTCAGGTAATCCATGACGAAGTTGCAGGCGTCGAATGCCGCCTGACGGTGGGCACTGGTGGTGCCGACAAACACAATCGGCTCACCCGGTTCCAGGCGCCCGATACGGTGGATGATCTCGATACCCAGCAACGGCCACCGCTGGGCGGCTTCGTCGGCAATCTTGCCCAGGGCCTTCTCGGTCATGCCAGGGAAGTGTTCGAGAAACATACCGCCGACTTCGCGGCCCTCGTTGAAGTCGCGTACATAGCCGACAAAGCTGACCACCGCGCCGATGCCCAGGTTGGCGGCATGCAGGGCGTTAAGCTCAACGCCCGGATCGAAGGGTTGCGACTGGACGCGAATACTCATGCTTAACCGCCGGTTACAGTGGGAAAGAACGCCACTTCATCGCCGGCCGTCAAAGGCTCATCCAAGCTGCAAAGTTCCTGATTACGCGCACACATCAGGTTCTGCTCGGCCAGCACATCCCACACGCCGCCGCGACTCAGCAGGTGCTGGCGCAGCTGATCAAGGCTGGCGAACTCGCCACTAAGCTGCTCGCCATCCAGACCCAGGGCTTCGCGGTAACGGGCGAAATACTGCACGCGGATCATGCTTCGTCCTCGACCTTGAAGTGGCCACTCTTGCCACCGACCTTCTCCAGCAGGCGCACGCCTTCGATCACCATGCCGCGATCCACCGCCTTGCACATGTCATAGATGGTCAGCGCGGCAACACTGGCGGCGGTCAGGGCTTCCATCTCCACCCCGGTCTGCCCGGTCAGCTTGCAGCGCGCAGTGATGCGCACGGCATCCGCGCCCTCAGGCGTCAGTTCAACCTTGACGCTGGTGAGCATCAGAGGGTGGCACAGCGGGATCAGATCGCTGGTTTTCTTCGCTGCCTGAATACCGGCGATACGCGCCACAGCGAACACGTCGCCCTTGGGGTGATCACCCTGAGCAATCATCTGCAGGGTTTGCGGGCGCATGCGCACCAGGGCTTCTGCCACGGCTTCACGGACGGTCAGGGCTTTATCGCTGACATCGACCATATTGGCGCGGCCTTGGGAATCGAGATGGGTTAACACAGACAGACTCCAGGCAGGTGTCCGGCGATTGTAAACCCAGGGGTCAGGTTTCGGCACCTGTGAATGCCAAGGGATTCAGACGAGAGGTTATGCGGCGAGGTCCGCACCCGGCCCTGCAGCCGTAACGGCCTGCAGGGCGAGCGAGGTGGAGGGGTGTTACATATGGGTTTCGGCGTACTCGGCGAGGATCGAGCGCGGCACCCCTTGCAGGGTGATATGCACGCCATGCTCGAAGTCTTTGAAGCGCTCCGTCAGGTAGGTCAGGCCCGAGCTGGGCGCCGACAGGTAAGGGGTATCGATCTGCGCGAGGTTACCCAGGCACACCACTTTGGAACCGCTGCCGGCACGGGTGATGATGGTTTTCATCTGGTGCGGGGTGAGGTTCTGGCATTCGTCGATCAGGATCAGGCTCTGCTGGAAGCTACGGCCACGGATGTAGTTGAGCGATTTGAACTGCAGCGGGACCTTTTGCAGGATGTAGTCGACGCTGCCGTGGGTGTTCTCGTCGTCCATATGCAGGGCTTCGAGGTTGTCGGTGATGGCGCCGAGCCAAGGCTCCATCTTCTCGGCTTCGGTGCCGGGGAGAAAGCCGATCTCCTGATCCAGCCCCTGCACGCTGCGGGTGGCGATAATGCGCCGGTAGCGCTTGCTGACCATGGTCTGTTCGATGGCCGCCGCCAGGGCCAGGATGGTTTTACCGGAGCCGGCCGCGCCGGACAGGTTGACCAGATGGATGTCCGGATCGAGCAAAGCAAACAGTGCCAGTGACTGGTAGATATCCCGTGGCCGCAGACCCCAGGCTTCCTGGTGCATCAAGGGTTCCTGGTGCATGTCGAGAATCAGCAGTTCGCCGTGCTTGATGCCCTTGATCCAGCCGACAAAGCCCTGCTCGTCGATGATGAACTCGTTGACGTGCACCGCCGGCAGGTTGTCGGTGAGTTGCACGCGGTGCCAGGTGCGGCCGTGATCCTGGCGGGTTTCCACCTTGTTCACGCGGTCCCAGAAGGAGCCGTCCATATTGTGGTAACCCTGCGACAGCAAGGACACGTCGTCGACCAACTGGTCGGTGTGGTAATCCTCGGAATCGATGCCACAGGCGCGCGCTTTGAGGCGCATGTTGATGTCTTTAGTCACCAGCACCACGTTGAGACCGGGGCGGCGGGATTTCAGCTCGACCAGCTGATTGATGATCTTGTTGTCGTTGAGGTCTTCCGGCAGCCAGGTGACCGGAGTGGCGCTCTTACTCATAAGAATCGAGAGAAAGCCGCACGGGCCGCTCTTGTCACGCTGGATGGCGACGCCGTGTTCCACTTCCTCCGGGTTGGCGCTGCCCAAAATCTTGTCGATCAAACGAATGGCCTGACGACACTCGGCGGCCACACCTTGTTTGCCGGTTTTAAGCTTGTCCAGTTCCTCCAGTACGGTCATGGGAATGGCAACGTGGTGCTCCTGAAAATTCAGCAGCGCGTTGGGGTCGTGGATCAGCACATTGGTATCGAGGGCGTACAGGGTTGGGGCGGTGGGCTTGGAGCGTCCGTGGTCATCCATACTCGGTCACCTTCTTGTAGTAGCCAAGCAACGCAGGGGCGAGTCTGCGCCGCGGAGGGGCCGTCGACTCCTCAGTGCCGAGGCTGAGAAGGCTGCAAAAAGGTGAGGGCCAATGGCCGCCACCTGTCTGCAGGGTTCGGCGGTCTTGCCTTTTAATTACTCCAATTCAGATGACAGAAAAACGTTTTTTTCAGCATTTACAGGTTTATTTGTCGGAGCGACAAATAGCGCTTGGCGCACTGCGCGGTCGCCGTTAAAGTCGGAAGTCCCACCGGCTTTCGAGCCGCGCAGATTTTTCCATTCAGCCCCGCTCCACCCCATGCACATCGGCACAGCGATTGACCTCCACGGTCACATGCACCAGCTCCGCAATCCCCGCTAACCGCACCTTGTAGCGATCCGCAGAACCGTCGCCATGGGTTACCACGCTGACGATGCAAGCGAACTGCGCCCGACCGACACGCCATAGGTGCAGATCGGCCAGTTCGGTGTCTGCCTCCTGAGCCAAAGCAGTGCGCACGCGCTCGACCACCGGGCTGTCCATCTCGCGATCGAGCAGCACCTTGCCGGTCTCGATCAACAGGCCCTTGGCCCATACCGCGATAATTACCGCGCCGATCACACCCATCAGCGGGTCGAGCCAATCCCAGCCCAGCAGCAAGCCGCCAAGCAAGGCGACGATAGCCGCCACCGAAGTCAGCGCATCGGCCAGCACATGGATAAAGGCGGCATGGCGATTAAGGTCCTTGCCCGCCGCTGGCGCTGCGTGATCGTGATCGTGATCGGCATGAGCATGAGCATGCCCGCCGGCGTGACTGTGGCTATGGCCCTGCCCGTGAGCATGACCGTGATCATGGCTATCGCGCAGTAACCAGGCGGAGACCAGGTTGACCAGCAAGCCGATCACCGCCACCCACAGCGCCATCTCGAAGGCAATCACCTGGGGTTGCAACAAACGCCAGAAGGATTCGAACGCCAGCATCGCCACCACCACCAGCAACATCAGTGAGCTGGCGAACCCGGCCAGCACCTCGACCTTCCAGGTGCCAAAGGCAAAACGTGGGTCGTTGGCGTAGCGTCGCGCCAGCAGGTAGGCCAGAGCCGTCAGGCCGATGGCGAGCATATGCGAAGCCATGTGCCAGCCATCGGCGAGCAGGGCCATGGAGTTGAACGCATAGCCGGCGACAATTTCCACCAGCATGGTCGCCCCGGTCAGCGCGGCAACGCGCCAGGCCTGGCGTTCGGCCGTGGTTTCCAGCGGGCGGTAGTCGTGGGATGGCTCCCAGCGTGAATGGTTGCAAGCGGTCATGACAGCTCCTTGAGAGTTCGACCTGGGCAGACTACAACCCCGTGGCGGCCCTTGGGTCAAGCGCCTCAATCGCCCTTATAGGTAGTCTCAGGCGCCAGCAGCTTCTAGAATCGCCGCAGACTTTCAGGAGCACAGCTTATGTTGATGGTGATTTCCCCGGCCAAGACCCTCGATTACGAGACACCGCCTGCAACCCCGCGCTTTACCCAACCCGAACACCTCGACCACGCCCAGGACCTGATCCAGCAGCTGCGCGACTTCACTCCGGCGCAGATCGCCGAGCTGATGCATCTATCAGACAAACTCGCCGGCCTTAACGCCGCGCGTTTCGGTAGCTGGGAGCGGCCGTTCAATCCGTCCAATGCCAAGCAGGCGCTGCTGGCATTCAAGGGCGATGTGTACACCGGGCTTAACGCCGAGGATTTCAGCGAGGCCGACTTCGACTTCGCGCAAATCCACCTGCGTATGCTTTCCGGCCTGTACGGCGTACTGCGCCCGCTCGATCTGATGCAGCCCTACCGCCTGGAAATGGGCACCAAGCTGGCCAACCCGCGCGGCAATAATCTCTATGACTTCTGGGGCGAACGCATCAGCGGTTGGCTGAATGAGGCGCTGGCGGCCCAGGGCGACGAGTTGCTGCTCAATCTGGCGTCCAACGAATACTTCAGCGCGGTGAAACGCAAGGCGCTGAATGCGCAGATCATCGACACCGAATTCAAGGACCTGAAAAACGGCCAGTACAAGATCATCAGCTTCTACGCGAAAAAAGCCCGCGGTCTAATGGCGCGCTATGTGATCAAGGAGCGTCTGACCAACCCGGCCGGCCTCAAGGACTTCACCTACGAGGGCTACGCCTACTCAAGCGCCCAGTCCACCCCCAGCAAACTGGTTTTCTTGCGTGAGCATGCCGAGCAATAGTGCTCGGCAGTGAAAATTTATTATTCACTTGCGAACCACCAATTATTGACGCCAATTAATTAACACAGCTATTAGCCGCGCTATTAATTGGCCACCCGCCTGATTTCGTTAAACTTTTTAACCCCCTCAACCGCAACAACCCTCCTTTATCGCCGACACGCCATTAATGTGCGCCGTCGTATTTATGGCGCCAGACATATTCTGTTAAAAAGTTCGGTGACAACCGGAACTATAAGAAACGCCGGGTACTCAGACCCATGTAAGCGATTTCTTCACCGCCTCAGAGGCGTGAAGAACAGTTGCAAGTTACTGAGCAGATAAGTATCTGCGCGACTGCACTTACTCCAGCAAAAGTCTTATGGCACTTAAAGGAATAGGTTACCTAGACGCGATTCAGCAGAAACATCGAGCCAGAGCCCCGCGCGGTGATCAGCCAAACGTAAAAAAGGGCATGCTTTATATAAGCCCCAACTCTGCACCTCTTATTTAGTGCCTACTTTTTCATGCCCGGATTAATACATTCTTGCATTTTGCAATGCACTCAAAAAATAGCAGTGGCATATAGCCACGCTTAAATTTCGTAATACATGGACGAGGTAAGTGCGATGCGAATCAGTATTTTCGGTTTAGGTTATGTCGGTGCTGTTTGCGCAGGCTGCCTGTCAGCTCGAGGCCATGATGTTATTGGCGTGGATATCTCTTCCACCAAGATAGACCTTATTAACAATGGCAAGTCGCCTATTGTTGAACCGGGCCTGGAAGAGTTGCTGCAACTGGGTAAAACCACGGGGCGCCTGCGTGGCACCACCGATGTAGCAGCGGCGGTGCGCGATAGCGAAATGTCGTTTATTTGTGTCGGTACGCCGAGCAAGAAGAACGGCGATCTGTCGCTCAACTACATCGAAGGTGTGTGCCGCGAAATCGGCCTGGCCATCCGCGACAAGAGCGCCCGGCATACCGTGGTGGTGCGCAGCACCGTACTCCCAGGCACGGTAAAGAATGTGGTGATCCCGATCCTCGAAGAGTGCTCAGGCAAGAAAGCCGGGGTCGATTTCGGTGTCGCGGTCAACCCT
>JAESGQ010000062.1_pt1 | contig 102243 bp, 96 predicted proteins | sample 9266251 | NCBI WGS metagenome assembly JAESGQ01 (sample SAMN17056778, study PRJNA650883) | algae metagenome | isolation source: Kaiparowitsia implicata GSE-PSE-MK54-09C and co-occurring heterotrophs from... | place: USA: Kaiparowits Plateau, Grand Staircase Escalante National Monument, UT ... | reverse complement strand
TCAGGTCATCTGCTCAGGCAGGTAGCCGACAAGTTCCAAGGTCCCCTTCGTCTAGTGGCCTAGGACACCGCCCTTTCACGGCGGTAACAGGGGTTCGAGTCCCCTAGGGGACGCCATTTTTAGTACCAAGTTGTATTGCGGGAATAGCTCAGTTGGTAGAGCACGACCTTGCCAAGGTCGGGGTCGCGAGTTCGAGTCTCGTTTCCCGCTCCAAATAATCAAGAACGCCGCTCATTGAGCGGCGTTTTTGTTTCTGTTGTTTTTGAAGCCTATAAAAAAGCCCGCCGGTTATGCCGTGCGGGCTTTTTTGTTTCTGGCTGAGGCTTAGTGCTTGCTGCCCTGCGCGGGCATGGCCAGCAGCTGTTTTTCCTGGTTCCAGTCGAAGGGTTCGTCGTTTTCTTCGGCGTAGAAGCGGCGTTCTTCGAGGGTCTGGTACATCTCGATTTCTTCGTCCGGCATGAAGTGCAGGCAGTCACCGCCGAAGAACCACAGCAGGTCGCGCGGTACCAGATGGGCGATCTGCGGGTAGCGCTGAAAGATCTGGCTGATCAGGTCCTGACCCAGGTAGAGGCTGGCTTCCGGGTCGCTCGGCAGGTCGCTGAGCAATTCGTCGTAGCGCTCCAGGTACATGGCGTGGCTGTCATCGAGAATCTGCTCGGCTTCGCCCAGGGCGACCAGGATGGTGCGCAGGTGCTGCAGCAGGGCGAGGTGATGGTCGATGTGGGTGTTGGCCATGGGGCAATCCTGTAGGTAAAACGGGCGCGCAAGTATAAGGCTCGCGTCGCCCGCTGTCCCGTCGGTTTAACGCACCTTGCCGGAGCCCAAGGTCAGTTCTTCCTTGGCGAAGTCATCGACATCAATGACTACCCGACGCGCCGCTTCGGCTTGATGCAGGCTGTGCGCCTCTTCCGGGTTGAGAATCCCAGCAGCCAGCGCGGCATCGATCAGGCTTTGCCCTGGCAGTTCCTGGACCTGGCCGGCTTTGACGGCCTTGTGCAGTTTTTTCTGCAAGCCCTGTACGTCCTGCAGCAGGTTCATCGCATATTGCAGGGCGCCCACGGGGTCCTGTTCGGCTTGTGGGCGATAGCAGCCTTCGAGCAGTTCCTCCAGCGCCGGATCGCCGCTGTTGCGACCGATAATGCCGGCCACTTCGGCGTCCAGTTCATCGCTTGGGCCTTTGTGATGGCGGCCCAGCGGCAATACCAGTAAGCGCAGGGCGCAGCCGAGCAGTTTGCTGGGGAAGTTGCTGAGCAGCTCTTCCAGCGCCTGTTCGGCCTTGCCCAGGCTTTCTTCCACGGCCCAGCGCAGCATGGGCTGCGAGTGTTCGGGGTAACCGAGGTCGTGGTAGCGCTTGAGCGCCGCCGAGGCCAGATACAGGTGGCTGAGTACATCACCCAGGCGCGCCGATAGGCGTTCGCGGCGTTTCAATTCGCCGCCGAGCAGCATCATGCTGGTGTCGGCGAGCAGGGCGAAGGACGCTGCCAGGCGGTTGAGCGCGCGGAAATAAGGGCGGCTGATACGGTCGCCCGGCACCTGACTAAAGACGCCAAAGCCGAGGCTGAGCAGCAGGCTGCTGGCGGCGTTGCTGACGGCAAAGCCGATATGTTGCAGCAGCAGTTCATCGAACTCCTGCAGTGCCTGATCCTGGTCTTCGCGACTGGCCAGGGCCATTTCCTTGAGCACGTAGGGGTGGCAGCGAATTGCGCCCTGACCAAAGATCATCAGGTTGCGCGAGAGGATATTGGCTCCTTCCACGGTGATAAAGATCGGCGCACCCTGCCACGAACGGGCCAGGTAGTTGTTCGGGCCCATGACGATGCCCTTGCCGCCATGCACGTCCATGGCGTGGCTGATGCACTCGCGGCCGCGTTCGGTCAGGTGGTACTTGAGGATGGCCGAGAGCACCGAGGGCTTCTCGCCCAGGTCCACTGCATTGGCGGTGAGGATGCGCGCGCTGTCCATCAGCCAGGCGTTGCCGCCGATGCGCGCCAGGGCTTCCTGAATCCCTTCGAAGGCCGACAGCGGCACATTGAACTGCTCGCGAATCTGGCTGTATTGGCCGGTGGCGAGACTGGTGAACTTGGCCGCTCCCGTACCGACTGCTGGCAGGGAGATTGAGCGGCCCACGGACAGGCAGTTCATCAGCATCATCCAGCCCTTGCCGAGCATCTCCTGGCCGCCGATCAGATATTCCAGCGGGATAAACACATCCTTGCCGGAGTTCGGGCCGTTCATAAAGGCGGCGCCAAGCGGCAGGTGACGACGACCGATCTCGACGCCGGGCGTTTCGGTGGGCACCAGGGCCAGGCTGATGCCTAGGTCTTCTTCTTCGCCCAGCAGATGCTCGGGGTCGTAAGCCTTGAAGGCCAGGCCGAGCAGGGTGGCGACCGGGCCGAGGGTGATATAGCGCTTTTCCCAGTTCAGGCGCAGGCCGATCACTTCCTCGCCTTGCCATTGGCCTTTGCAGATGATCCCGGTGTCCGGCATGGCGCCGGCGTCGGAACCGGCCAGGGGGCCGGTGAGGGCGAAGCAAGGGATGTCTTCACCGCGCGCCAGGCGCGGCAGGTAATGGTCACGTTGGGCGTCGGTGCCGTAGTGCAGCAGCAGTTCGGCAGGGCCCAGGGAGTTGGGCACCATCACGGTGGAGGCCAGGTCGCCGGAGCGGGTCGCCAGCTTCATTGCCACCTGGGAGTGGGCGTAGGCGGAAAAGCCCTTGCCACCGTATTGCTTGGGGATGATCAGGGCGAAGAAGCCATGGCTCTTGATATGTGCCCAAGCCTCGGCGGGCAGATCCATCTGCTGGCCGATCTGCCAGTCACTGACCATGGCGCACAGCGCTTCGGTCGGGCCGTCGATAAACACCTGTTCTTCTTCGGTGAGCTGAGCCTTGGGGTAGGCGAGCAGGGTGTCCCAATCCGGGCGGCCGCTGAACAGCTCGCCATCCCACCACACCGTGCCGGCTTCGATGGCGTCGCGTTCGGTGGCCGACATCGGCGGCAGCACGCGCTTGAACCAGGCAAACAACGGTGCAGTGAACAGGCTGCGGCGTTGTTGCGGCAGCAGCAGAGGCAAAGCCACGGCTAGCAGGAGCAACCAGAACAGGCCCATCAGCCAGACAGGTGCATGGCTGAACACGCCCATCAGAATCAGAAAGCCGGCCACTATGCCCAGGGCGGGCAGGGGAGCCGTGCGCCGATGAGCGAGAAAGGCCGTGCCGAACAGCAGGGCGAGTAACCAGAGAGCGAGCATGCAGAATCCTCCATGATGACAATGCGTTTTTTACGCACCATCACGAGCGTAGTCGTCATTGATGGCGACAAGAGCGGTGAGCTTGGCTGAATCGTCGTGACATTGGCTGGACTCGCGTCGCTAGACTGGTTTCTCAGCCATGGAGAAACCTTGATGCGTGAATACCTCGAGCCCGGCCGCTTCATCGATAGTGACCACCCAGCGCTGGTGGAGTTCGCAGAAAAGTTTCGCGGGGCCAGCCGCGATCCGCGTCAGCAGGCCGTTAGCCTGTACTACGCGGTGCGCGATGAAGTTCGCTACAACCCCTATGTGTTCAGCCGCGACGCCGACACCTTGAAAGCCAGTCACGCATTGCAGGTGGGCGAGAGTTACTGCGTGCCCAAGGCCACTTTGCTCGCCGCCTGCGCCCGTCATTGCGGCATCCCGGCGCGCATCGGCCTGGCTGATGTACGCAACCACCTGGCCACTCCACGACTGCTGGAAATGCTCCGGAGTGAAGTGTTCGCCATGCATGGCTACACCGAGTTGTACCTCGAGGGTCGCTGGGTCAAGGCCACGCCGGCGTTCAACCTGGCGTTGTGCCGGGTATTCAAGGTGGCGCCGCTGGAGTTCGATGGTCTGAGTGACAGCGTATTTCACCCGTTCAACCAGCAGGGCGAGCGTTATATGGAATACCTGCACGACCACGGCCAGTTTGCCGATGTGCCGGAGCAGCTGTTCTTCGGTCATCTGGCCGCTTGCTACCCGCATCTGTTTACCGAGGATGCGCTATCGATCAGTGGCGACTTCGCCGCCGAGGCCGTGCCCGGCTGATGTATCGACAGGGCTGATAAGCACCATCGGAAACTGCCGGGTTTAATCTGCGCCGGGCGCTGGTAGGCTGCTGCCCAGCCGTGGGGGCGGCAGTTTTGCGCAAAGATACTGTGGTGGCGATGTTCCAGGCGCTAGACTTGGGCCACTTCGCGCTGCGTGGCGCAGCCCCTCTCGAATTTCTTTTTCTCTGATCAGGTGTGCGCATTTTTATGAGTACTGCTCTGTCCATTCGCCAGTTGACCAAGACCTATGGCAACGGCTTCCAGGCGCTGCATGGCATCGACCTGGACGTGGCTGAAGGCGATTTCTTCGCCTTGCTCGGCCCCAACGGTGCCGGTAAATCCACCACCATCGGCATTCTTTCCACCCTGGTGACCAAGAGCAGCGGTACGGTGAGCGTGTTCGGTCACGACCTGGACAAACAGCCCTCTGCGCTCAAGCGCTGCCTGGGCGTGGTGCCGCAGGAGTTCAACTTCAACCAGTTCGAGAAGGCCTTCGACATCGTCGTGACCCAGGCCGGTTATTACGGTATCCCGGCGAAAATCGCCAAGGAGCGCGCCGAGCAATACCTCAATCAGCTCGGCCTGTGGGGCAAGCACAATGTGCCGTCGCGTGAACTGTCCGGCGGGATGAAGCGCCGCCTGATGATCGCCCGCGCGCTGGTGCATCAGCCGCGTTTGTTGATTCTCGATGAGCCGACTGCCGGGGTTGATATCGAACTGCGCCGCTCGATGTGGAGTTTCCTCACCGAGCTGAACGAGCAGGGCATCACCATTATCCTGACCACCCACTACCTGGAAGAGGCCGAACAGTTGTGCCGCAATATCGGCATCATCGACCACGGGCGGATTGTCGAGAACACCAGCATGAAGGACCTGCTGAAGAAGCTGCATGTGGAGACCTTCCTGCTCGACCTCAAGGAGTCGCTGCTGGTTGCGCCGCAGCTGATCGGCTACCCGGCGCAGCTGCTCGATGGGCACACCCTGGAAGTGCAGGTGGACAAGGCTCAGGGCATTACCGAGCTGTTCCGTCAGCTGGCTCTGCAGAATGTCGAGGTGCTTAGCTTGCGCAATAAAACCAACCGCCTGGAGGAGCTGTTCGTCTCCCTGGTCGAGAAGAATCTGGCGAAGGTGGCGGTATGAGCACGGCTTATCTGAACTCCGAATTCACCGCCAACATGGTGGCGCTGCGCACCATCGTCTACCGCGAGATCCGCCGCTTTACCCGCATCTGGCCGCAGACCCTGCTGCCGCCGGCGATCACCATGGTTCTGTACTTCGTGATCTTCGGCAACCTGATCGGTAGTCAGATCGGCGACATGGGTGGCTTCACTTATATGGAGTACATCGTGCCGGGGCTGATCATGATGTCGGTGATCACCAACTCCTATGGCAACGTGGTGTCGAGCTTCTTTGGCAGCAAGTTCCAGCGCTCCATCGAGGAGCTGATGGTCTCGCCGGTATCACCGCATATCATCCTCACCGGCTATGTGGTCGGCGGTGTACTGCGCGGCCTGGCGGTGGGTTTTATCGTCACCTTGCTGTCGCTGTTCTTCACCAAGCTGCAGGTGCATCACCTCGGCGTGACGGTGCTGGTGGTGCTGCTGACCGCGACCATCTTCTCCCTGGGCGGTTTTATCAACGCCGTGTTCGCACGCAACTTCGATGATATTTCGATCATCCCGACCTTTGTGCTGACGCCTTTGACCTACCTGGGCGGGGTGTTCTATTCGATCACCTTGTTGCCGCAGTTCTGGCAAACCGTGTCCCTGGCCAACCCGGTGCTGCATATGGTCAACGCCTTCCGTTATGGCATTCTCGGGGTGTCCGATATCCGTATCGGCGTGGCCATCGGTTTTATGCTGGTCGCCACTGCCGTGCTGTATGGCGTGTGCATCCGTTTGCTGGTCAGTGGCCGCGGCATGCGTCAGTAGCAAGTGCCTAATATCGGGAAACATTTTTAACGGCTGATCTGCGCGGCTCGGCCGTTAGACTCAGCCTCTACAAAGAATTAGGGGTTGTATATGTTTGCCCGCGCACCTGCTCTTCTCGGTACAGTTTTCTGGCTGTGTTCGCTTGCCAGTGTGCACGCGCAGGCCAATGAAGGGCCGCTGGTCGAGGTGGTCAAGGCCGAGCGAAGCCTGGTGCGTGACGAGCTGGTGACCTTTGGTTCACTGCGCCCTGACGAGTCGGTGATGATCCGCCCGGAAATCGCCGGCCGGGTCGCGCAGCTGCATTTTCGCGAAGGCCAGCGCGTCGAAGCCGGTGCGCTATTGGTAAGCCTGGATGATTCGATTACCCGCGCCGAGTTTGCCCAAGCGCAGGCCAACCTGAACCTCGCGGAAAAGAACTTTCAGCGCGCGCAGATGCTGTTCAAGCGCGGTGCCAGTAACGCTCAGGCGCTGGATGAAGCCAGCGCCGTGCAGCTGGCCTCGCGTGCCAACCTGGCGTTGTCCCAGGCACGCCTGGACAAGACCCGCATCCTCGCACCCTACGATGGCGTGCTGGGCTTGCGAGCAGTCAGCCCTGGCGATTACCTCAGCGAGGGCCAGGACATCGTCAACCTGGAGGTGCTCGATCCGCTCAAGGTGGATTTCCGCATTCCGCAAAAAGCCGTCAGCCAGATCCGCCTCAAGCAGGTTATTGAAATCAGCCTGGATGCCTATCCGGGTGAGCGCTTCACTGGTGAAATTTTTGCCATCAACCCGCGTCTCGACGAAGCCGGGCGCAGCCAGGCGATTCGCGCGCATATCAGCAACAGCGATGGCCGCCTGAGCCCAGGGCAGTTCGTGCGGGTTTCGGTAATTCTCGCCGAGCGGCCGAATGCCCTGGTGATTCCAGAAGAAGCCATCATGCCGGTGGGCGACAAGCTGCTGGTTAACCTAGTGGTCGATGGCAAGGTCGAGTTGCGTGAGGTCAAACTGGGTAAACGCCTGGCTGGCAAAGTTGAAGTGCTGGAAGGCCTGCAGGGTGATGAAACCCTGATCAGCGCCGGTTGGCAGAAGGTCCGTGCCGGCGCGTCGGTACGCACCAAGGTGGTGGAGCAAGCGCCATGACCCTGTCGGATATCTGCATCCGTCGGCCGGTATTTGCCACCGTACTGTCGTTGATTGTGGTGCTGCTTGGCTTGATGGCCTATGACCGTCTGGCCGTGCGCGAGTACCCGAATATCGACGTGCCGATTGTCACGGTCAACGTCACCTATCCGGGGGCCAGCCCGGAGATCATGGAATCCCAGGTCGCCCAGCCGATCGAGGATGTGCTGTCGGGCATCGACGGCCTGGATTTCGTCAGCTCCATCAGCCGCTCGGAAAACACCCAGATCACTGCGCAGTTCCGCCTGGGCAGCAACTCCGATGAAGCTGCCAACGATGTGCGCGACCGTCTGGGTCGGGTGCGCGGCCTGCTGCCGGATGAAATCGCCGAGCCCATCGTGCAGAAGGTCGAGGCCGACGCCCAGCCGGTGATCTGGATCGCCTTCTACAGCGAGCGCTACAGCGCCATGGAGATCACCGATGTGCTGGAGCGGGTAATCAAGGATCGCCTGCAGACCATCCCCGGCGTCTCCGAAGTGCAGATTCGCGGTGCGCGTACCTTCGCCATGCGCATCTGGCTTGACCCGGAGAAGCTTGCTGCACACAACCTCACAGTGCAGGACGTGGAAGACGCCCTGCGCCGGCAGAACGTCGAAATTCCCGCCGGGCGTATCGAATCGCAGCAGCGCGAATTCACTGTGCTCTCGGAAACCGACATGAACACCCCGGAGCAGTTTAATCAGCTGATCCTCGATGACTCGCGCGGTTATCTGCTGCGCCTGGCGGATGTCGGCTATGCCGAAATCGGCGCCCAGGATGAGCGCAGCATCGTCCGTTACAAGGGCCAGCCGGCCGTGTCGATGGGCATGATCAAGCAAGCCACCGCCAATCCGCTGGATATCTCCGATGGCCTGGCCGAGGCCTTGCCAGATGTGCGCGCGCTGTTGCCGGAAGGCATGCAGATGGCGGTGGCCAATGACAACTCGCTGTTTATTCGCGAGTCGATCGACAACGTGTTTATCACCATCTGGGAAGCGGTGGGGCTGGTCATCCTGATCATCTTTATCTTCCTGCGTTCGTTGCGCGCCACCATCATTCCGCTGGTGACCATCCCAGTGTCGCTGATCGGTGCGTTTGCCCTGATGAGCCTGATGGGCTTCACCATCAACACCCTGACCCTGCTGGCGATGGTGCTGGCCATCGGTCTGGTGGTGGACGATGCCATCGTGATGCTGGAGAACATTCACCGGCATATCGAGGAGGGCATGCAGCCGCTGCAGGCGGCGCTCAAGGGCAGCCGCGAGATCGCCTTTGCGGTGATCGCCATGACCATGACTCTGGCTGCCGTATTCGCCCCCATCGGCTTTATGCAGGGCACTACGGGAAAACTGTTTACCGAGTTCGCCTGGACCCTGGCCGGCGCGGTGCTGGTGTCGGGTTTTGTTGCCCTGACCCTGACGCCGATGATGTGCGCGCTTTTGCTCAAGCCGCATCAGGCCGGCGAGCGGCACAACCGCTTATATAACCTGATCGAAGACTTTCTCAATGGCCTGACCTACAGCTACAAGCACCTGCTGGCCAAGGCGCTGAGTGCCTGGGTGCTGGTGGTGGGCGTGCTGTTGTTCACCGTCGTGGCCTGCGTACTGCTGTTCTCGGGGCTTAAATCCGAGCTGGCACCGACCGAGGACACCGGCACTATTATCGGCGTGTTCAACGGCCCGGATGGCGCCACGATCAATTACTCCGGGCGTTATGCCCGTGAGATCGAAGCGGCCTACGCCAGCATTCCCGAGACCAACCGCTACATGGTCATCGCCGGCTTCCCGACGGTGGCTCAGGGCATTTCCTTTATGAAGCTGGAAGACTGGGCCGACCGTTCGCGCAGTCAGTTCGAGATTCGTAACGAGCTGCTGCCCAAGCTGCAGGATATCGCCGGGGTGCGGGCCTTCCCGGTCAACCGGCCGCCGCTGGGGCAGAGCGCGCGTAACCAGCCGGTCAACTTTGTGATTCGCTCGTCCATGGAGTACAGCGAGCTGCAGGGTTATGTCGACGAGTTACTTAACGCATTGCGCGATTATCCGGGGCTGGAAAGCCTGGACAGCGACCTCAAACTCAACGCCCCGCAGCTCAAGGTGGCGATCAATCGCGAGCAGGCCGTGGCAGTGGGCACTGATGTGGCGACCATCGGTCGCAGCCTGGAAAGCCTGTTCGGCAGCCGCCAGGTCACGCGCTTCAAGCAGAACGGCGAGCAGTACGATGTGCTGGTGCAGTTGCAGGGCGTGGACCGTAGCAACCCGCAGGATCTTGATCGCGTCTATGTGCGTGGTCGCGATGAGAGCATGGTGCAGCTGTCCAACCTGATCGAGGTGCGCGAAACCGTGGCGCCGCGCGAGCTCAATCACTTCAACCAGCTGCGTGCGGTGACGGTGAGTGCCAACGTCGGCTCTGGTTACACCCTGGGTGAAGCCTTGGCGCATTTGGAAAATACGGCGCGCACGGTGTTTCCGGCCGAAACTCAATATGACTACACCGGCACCTCGCGGGACTTCAAGGAGTCCAGCGCCGGCATTGCGCTGATCTTTGCCCTGGCCCTGGCGTTTATCTTCCTGGTGCTGGCGGCGCAGTTCGAGAGCTTTACCGACCCGCTGATCATCCTGTTCAGCGTGCCGCTGTCGATGGCCGGGGCCTTGCTGGCGCTGACGTTGTTCGGCGGCACCCTGAATATCTACTCGCAGATCGGCCTGGTGACGCTGATCGGCCTCATTACCAAGCACGGCATCCTGATCGTCGAGTTCGCCAACGTGCTGTTGCGTCAGGGCCATGAACTGCGCGGGGCGGTGATTGAGGCGTCGGTACAGCGCCTGCGACCGATTCTGATGACCACCGGGGCGATGGTGTTGGGTTCGCTGCCACTGGCGATTGCCACCGGCGCGGGTGCGGAGAGCCGTCAGCAGATCGGTATGGTGATTGTCGGCGGCCTGCTGGTCGGCACCTTCTTCACCCTGTTTGTGATCCCGACCCTGTATATGCTGCTGCGCCGCTGGCGGCCGATAAAACAGGAAACGTCTGAGGCTGTGGCCGCCTGACACGTGTAGGAGCTGGCCATGCTCGCGAAATAGCCGGGTCGCGGGCATGGACTGGGCGTCCCCGCCGCTCCTACGAGATCGTGTTAGTCGACCTTAAGCACCAGCTTGCCGAAGTTTTCGCCGCTGAAGAGTTTCAGCAGAGTTTCCGGGAAGGTGGTCAGGCCGCTGACGATATCTTCCTTGGATTTCAGCTTGCCGCTGGCCATCCAGCCGCCCATTTCCGCAGCCGCTTCCGCGAAGCGTGGGGCGTAGGTCATAACCACCATGCCTTCCATGCGTGCGCTGTTGACCAGCAGGTTGAGGTAGTTGGCCGGGCCTTTGACGGCCTGCTTGTTGTTGTACTGGCTGATCGCGCCACAGATGATCACTCGCGCCTTGAAGGCCAGGCGGGTGAGCACGGCATCGAGAATGTCGCCGCCGACGTTGTCGAAATACACGTCCACGCCCTTCGGGCATTCGCGCTTGAGGCCGGCAATCACGTCTTCGCTCTTGTAATCGATAGCGCCATCGAAGCCCAGCTCATCAATCAGGAACTTGCACTTGTCCGCACCGCCGGCGATGCCAACCACGCGGCAACCCTTGAGCTTGGCAATCTGCCCGGCAATGCTGCCGACTGCGCCGGCTGCACCGGAAATCACCACGGTTTCACCGGCTTTCGGTGCGCCGACATCAAGCAGGGCGAAGTAGGCGGTCATGCCGGTCATGCCCAGCGCCGACAGATACAGCGGCAGCGGCGCGCGCTTGGGGTCGACCTTGTAGAAACCCTTGGGCTCACCGAGGAAATAGTCCTGCACGCCGAGGGCGCCGTTTACATGGTCGCCCACGGCAAAGTCCGGGTGCTGCGAGGCCACCACTTCACCCACACCGAGGGCGCGCATCACTTCGCCAATGCCGACTGGCGGAATATACGACTTGGCATCGTTCATCCAGCCGCGCATAGCCGGGTCCAGCGATAGGTAGGCGTTCTTCACCAGAATCTGCCCTGGGCCGGGTTCACCGACGCTGTTTTCTACATAGCTGAAGGTATCGCGGCTGGGCAGGCCGACCGGGCGTTGGGCAAGCAGGAACTGGCGATTGAGTGGGGCATTCATGGCAGGTACTCACTGAACGGAAAGACTGTTGATAGCCCGTAGCGGCGTGATGGGCAAGATTTGCCCGCGGGACGAATGGTGGTTAATCCATTCGAATGATAGGTGGGCTGGGGTGTTAATCACTCATTTCAATGAGGTCATCACCAGCAGTTTGATAGTGCTGCCTTGGAATCATCGAGCTGATTAGACTCAATGCAGTTTTTAATCCTTGCGAGGACACGCAGATGAGCTTTAGCTTTTCCGGCCGGGTTGCCCTGGTCACCGGTGGTGCTGCTGGTATTGGTCGTGCCACGGCACAGGCATTCGCCAACGAAGGCCTGCAGGTGGTGGTGTCTGACGTCGATGTGGCGGGCGGCGAGGCGACAGTCGCGCTGATCCGTGAAGCCGGTGGCGACGCGCTGTTTGTGCGCAGCGACGTGACCCGCGATGCCGAGGTCAAGGTACTGATGGAGCGCACACTGGGTGCCTATGGCCGTCTGGACTATGCCTTCAACAACGCCGGCATCGAGATCGAGAAAGGCAAGCTGGCTGAGGGTACTGAGGCCGAGTACGACGCCATCATGGGCGTTAACGTCAAAGGCGTGTGGCTGTGCATGAAGCACCAGATCCCGTTGCTGCTGGCCCAGGGCGGCGGTGCCATCGTCAACACCGCTTCGGTCGCCGGCCTGGGCGCGGCGCCGAAGATGAGCATCTATGCCGCCTCCAAGCACGCAGTGATCGGCCTGACTAAATCGGCAGCGGTCGAGTACGCGAAGAAGAAAGTGCGGGTCAACGCGGTATGCCCGGCGGTGATCGACACCGACATGTTCCGCCGCGCCTATGAATCCGACCCGAAGAAGGGCGAGTTCGCCGCCGCCATGCACCCGGTCGGGCGTATCGGTAAGGTCGAGGAAATCGCCACCGCCGTGCTGTACCTGTGCTGCGATAACGCGGCCTTCACCACCGGCCAGGCGCTGGCGGTAGATGGCGGCGCCACAGCCATCTGATTTCCTTCAGTAATAAAAAAAGCGCCCATCTGGGCGCTTTTTTTATACCTCGCCATTTCTTTCGCACGATTGGCCACTAAAGTCACTGCAGTGTTCTACGCCGCTGTTCAAGATCGCCCAGCGCTTTGATCAAGGAGTAAGAAAGCCGTGACTGCTGATCCGTTATTGACCCTGTTCCTGCCTATCGCCCTGGGCATCATCATGCTCGGCCTGGGCTTGTCGCTGACCCTGGCGGATTTTGCCCGGGTGGTGAAGTTTCCCAAGCCGGTACTGATCGGCTTGAGCTGCCAGCTGTTGCTGCTGCCCGTGGTGTGTTTCTTCCTGGCCAAGGCCTTTGGTCTGGCCCCGGCTCTGGCTGTTGGTTTGATGCTCTTGGCCGCCTCGCCGGGCGGTACCACGGCCAATCTCTACAGCCATTTGGCCCATGGTGATGTGGCGCTGAATATCACCCTGACGGCGGTCAATTCGGTGATTGCGGTGCTGACCATGCCGCTGATCGTCAACCTGTCGCTGGCCTACTTTATGGAAGGCGATCAGGCCCTGCCGTTGCAGTTCACCAAGGTGGTGCAGGTGTTTGTCATCGTGCTCGGCCCTGTGGCCATCGGCATCTGGATACGCAGCCATTTCCCCGGGTTTGCGGAGCGCATGGAAAAGCCGGTGAAGATCATCTCCGCGCTGTTTCTGCTGATCATCATCATCCTGGCGGTGGTCAAGGATTGGCAGACTTTCGTTGACTACGCACCGCTGGTGGGCGGCGCGGCGTTGGCCTTCAACCTGATCAGCCTGGCAGTGGGTTACTGGGTGCCGCGCTTGTGCAAGCTGAGCCTGCGCCAGTCGATTGCCATCGGCATGGAAATCGGCATCCACAACGGCACTCTGGCGATTGCTTTGGCGCTGAGCCCTATGCTGCTGAATAACGCGACTATGTCCATCCCGGCGGCGATCTACAGCATCATCATGTTCTTTACCGCAGCGGCCTTCGGCTGGTGGGTGAACTTCGCCCATGGCAAAGAATTGAAAGCCACTGAGTAGGTATGGCCGAGTATGAAAAAGCCCGTCACTTGGACGGGCTTTTTCATATCTGCAGGTTGGCTCAGTGCAGCGGTAGTTCAACACCCTCGAACAGCTCTTCCAACTCGACCTTGCTGTGGCATTGCACGGCTTTGGCCATCATGTCGCGGGTCAGGTGCGGGGCGAACTTCTCGATAAAGTCGCACATAAAACCGCGCAGGAAGGTGCCGCGACGGAAGCCGATCTTGGTCACGCTGGCTTCGAACAATTCGCCAGCATCCAGCACCACCAGATCCGGGTCGAGTTTTGGATCGACGGCCATCTTGGCCACGATACCCACGCCCAGACCCAGGCGTACGTAGGTTTTGATTACGTCGGCGTCGGCGGCGGTAAACACCACTTTCGGCGTCAGGCCACGATGGCTGAAAGCCTCGTCGAGTTTGGAGCGGCCGGTAAAGCCGAACACGTAGGTGACGATGGAATATTCGGCCAGGGCTTCCAGGGTCAGCTTTGGCAGCTTGGTCAGCGGATGGCCCTGGGGCACCACCACGCAGCGGTTCCAACGGTAGCAGGGCATCATGATCAGGTCGTTGAACAGCTCCAGACCTTCGGTGGCGATGGCGAAGTCGACGGTGCCATCGGCGGCCATTTCGGCGATCTGCATCGGTGTGCCCTGGTGCATATGCAGGGCCACGTCCGGGTATTGCTTGATAAAGGCGCTGATCACCGGCGGTAGGGCATAGCGCGCCTGGGTGTGAGTAGTGGCGATGGACAGGGTGCCTTTCTTCTCGTTGGAAAATTCCTGGGCGATCTGCTTGATGCTTTCGACCTTGCGCAGGATTTCCCCTGCGGTGTTGATGATGCGCTCGCCCGCCGGGGTGATGCGAGTCAGGTGCTTGCCGCTGCGGGCGAATACTTCAACCCCCAGCTCGTCTTCGAGTAAGCGGATCTGTTTGCTGATGCCGGGCTGCGAGGTGTAGAGGCTTTGTGCCGTGGCAGAAACGTTGAGGTCGTGATGCGCGACTTCCCAGATGTAGCGCAGTTGCTGAAGCTTCATAAAAATCCCTCAAAGCAAAAAGACAGCCGTTCAGGTTACCGGCGTTTTATATAACCATAATGATGATTGAAGCATTAAATCTAGACCAAAAATTAAAAAGTGCTGCGCTTCTTTTAAAGATCACCGCGGCTGCGATGCTGCAGCATCGGCACCAGGTACACCGGTACTTCGGACAACTGCACCAGGCGCGACGCGGTACGCCCCAGCGGAATATCCATATCCGTGCCGTGGCTGTGGCTACCTAGGACCAGCAAATCCACGCCGAGTTGCTGCGCTTCATCGAGTATCACCAGCGGTGGATCGCCCTGTACCACGCGCACCGCCTTGATCAGGTCGAGATCATGCAGGGCTTCGCCGATCTCATCGCGAAAACCCTCCAGCACCCGCTGCTCGATGCTCGCCATCACCGTGCTCAGGCCATTGGTGCGCAGGTCCTTGAGCCGTTCTTCATCCAGATAGGTTTGCAGCACCGACTCGGCAAACAGGCCCATGGGCTCCACGGCATGCACCACATACAGGCTGGCATTGAAGGAACGGGTCAGCGCCAGAGCGTGTTGCAGGATGTAGGGGGCGTACAGGCCGAGGTCAGTGGCATAGAGAATTGAGCGAATCATGCGGCCTCCTTGACTGCCTGACTGGCGGGCCTGATCTGAGCTTAGCAGCGCCATCGATAAGTCAAAGAAAGCCGAGGTTTTGAGGACGAATGGTTATATACGTAGGTAGGGGGTAAGCGGCGAGGGTGGCTGATCGCCCTCGCGCGGGGACTAGAGTTGCGGCTCGTTGCTGATGCCGTGCGGCACATGACCGGTGGGTACGACCTTGTTGGCTTTTTCACAGTGGCCGGTCTGGTCGTCGAAGAACACGTCGGCGCCGAAGGTTTCCAGAATCGCGGCTTTTTCCAGGCCGCCGAGGAAGAACGATTCATCCAGGCGAATATTCCACTCGCGCAGCGTACGAATCACCCGCTCATGAGCCGGCGCCGAGCGTGCGGTAACCAGTGCCGTGCGAATCGGGCACTGCTCTTCGGGGAACTCCTGCTGCAGACGGTGCAGGGCGGCGAGGAACGGCTTGAACGGACCGCCGCCGAGCAGCTCACGGGCTGACTGGCGTTCGTGACTCTGGAAGGCTTCCAGCCCGGCCTGCTGATAGACCCGTTCGGATTCATCGGAAAACAGCACGGCATCGCCGTCGAAGGCGATGCGCAGCTCATTACTCGCCGCCCGCCTAGCGCCGCCGGAAAGGATGGTCGCCGCACCGAAGCCGGCCCGCAGCGCGCTGCGCACATCTTCGGCGTGGGTTGAGAGAAACAGATGGCAGCCGAATGCGGCCAGATAAGGGTCGGGGCTGCGCCCGCCGACAAAAGCCGCGCGGGAGATGCCCAGGCCGTAGTGCTGGATCGAGTTGAATGCGCGCAGGCCTGTGTCGGCGCTGTTGCGCGATACCAGAATCACCTCAACCCGCTGCTGCTTGAGTGCTGTGTTCAGCGCTAACAGTTTTTCGACCAGGGGAAAGGCATCACCGGGGGCGAGTATCTCGTCCTCATGCTCGATCTGGTACTGGCGGTAGGCCGCGACGCCCTGGCTTTCATAGATGCGGTGGCTTTCGCTGAGGTCGAACAGCGCCCGCGAGGAGATCGCCAGTACCAGTTTTTCGCCTAATCCCTTGCTCATGGCTGTGTCCTATTGCGCGCGTTGTTCGAGAAAACGCAGGGTCTGATAAAGCATCTCGGTGCGCGGCATGGCGCAGCCGGCCTGGGCCGCAGCGGCCAACGGCGCGGCATAGATAGCATGCAGTTCCAGCGGGCGCTGCAGGGTGAAGTCGTGGTACATGCTCGGCAGGTAATCCGGCATGCGGTCGGTGGCGCTCAGCAGCTTGCCGGCAAACCCAGCGGGTAACTGATAGCCACAGGCGCCAGCAGCATCCACCACTTCCTGCATGATCGCTTCGATCAGCGCACGGCTGTCGGCGTTGCCCATCAACGCCGTGGTGGCGCTGTTCAGCAGCACGGCCAGACCGTTGTAGGGCACGTTCCACACCAGTTTCTGCCAGCGCGCCTGGTTCAGCTCGGCCATGGCGGTGGAGTCCAGCCCAGCAGCCTGGAACAGAGCGCTGCCTTGTTCGAGGATCTGCTGACGGCTCTCGGCATCGTTCGCCGGGCCTGAGTGATAGCCCAGGTTGACGCTGCCCAGAGCCTGATGCTCAACCACCCCCGGTGCGCTGCGATGGGCGCAGATATAGCAAAGGCCGCCCAGCAGGTGCAGCGAGTCCGGCAGCAGCGGGCGCAGCTCGTCTTCTACGGCAAGGCCGTTCTGCATCAGTACCACCTTGGCGCCGGGCGCAGCGGCCTGGCTGATCAGTGGGGCGAGTTCGGCGTTGCTGGTGGTTTTGGCGCCGATCAGCAGCCAGTCGCACGGCGGCATATCGGCAACCGACTGGTACGCCTGCACCGGTTGCAGGTGCAGGTTACCGTGCAGTGCACTGTTGACCTGCAGGCCCTGGCTGGCGACAGCGGCGAATTCGCTGCGCAGCAGAAAGTGCACATCAAAGCCGGCGCGGGCCAGCATCAGGCCATAAAAGCCGCCAATTGCGCCGGAGCCGATAATGCCGATACGCGGTGCTGCATTCATCAGGGTAATTCCTCTGCGGGGCGCGACAGGGCAGTGTCCAGCGCCTGAATAAGTGCGGCGGGCTGCAGGCTGCTCTGCAATGCGCCATAAAATTGGCCATCCTGAACCACGAATAACGCGGGTAGATGAAATACCTCATAACGCGTCACTAAACCGCCACTGTTGGCCGCGTCGACCCAGGCCAGGCGCTGTATCGGCAGGGGCAAATTAGGCAGCTCACGGCGCGCCCAACGGCAACTGGCACAACCTATGCTGGTAAATATCAGCAGTGAAGTGCCAGGCAAGTCGAGTAGATGGCGATCTGCATCTAAATCGGTCAGTTCCAGTTCAGTCACTATACTGGCCAATGTGGTATCAAATTGATGGCATCCGAGGTAGTCATAGATGCGTCACTTTCTGCGTCATCCCAGTGATATGCCGGTTGAATTAGTGCTGCGCAAACAGGCATTTGTACCCAAAGAGCGGCTCAACAATATCAGCCTCGGCGGTGTGGCTTGCAACTCCAACCGCGCTTTTCGCCGTGGTACGGCCATCGAGCTGCGTATTCCGCTGTTCGGCGAGCATGCGCGCTATCCGGGTCTGGTGGCCTGGTGCCGCAAGCAGGAGGGTAAATACCTGGTGGGTATCGCCTTTGTCGATGAGGACACGCTGTTTCGCGCGCGCATGGTCGAGCAGGTCTGCCAGATCGAGCATTATCGCCATCAACGCGAGCAGGAACTGGGCTGCAGCCTGCCGGTCGAGGTGGTCGCACAGGAGTGGATCAGCCAGCATGCCGCCGAGTTCTCCCGCGCCAGCCTGAATTAGTGATTGCCCCGCCTGCAGGCCGTTGAAAAACGTAGGCGAGGCAGGCAAGACAAGGCAAAAACGGCTGAGGAAGCGGAGTTTACTGTTGTAAATGAGCATTCCGAGGCCGTTTTTAACGCAGTATTGCCAACGCAGGTAGTTTTTCGGCGACCTGCCAAGCCCATTGTCGAGCCAGGCCTATACGCGCTAAGGTTCGGCTTCCCCGCTGTGCTCATATTGCTGTGCTCCGCCACACGGGGATCGCTGGCGGCCGGCACCCGTGACCTGATGACTCTGACTGATGAATAGCACGATGGCTGATTTACCGATTGATGACCTGAACGTTGCCTCCAACGAAACCCTGATAACCCCTGCACAGCTCAAGCGTGAAATTCCGCTGACCGATGCTGCCTTGCGCACGGTTGCCAGTGGTCGTGAGGTAATCCGCAATATTCTCGATGGCAAGGATCATCGCCTGTTCGTGGTGGTCGGGCCGTGCTCGATTCACGATATCAAGGCCGCCCACGAGTATGCCGAGCGCCTTAAGGCGCTGGCTGCCGAGGTGTCGGACAGTCTGTATCTGGTTATGCGGGTGTATTTCGAGAAGCCGCGTACCACTGTCGGCTGGAAAGGCCTGATCAACGATCCATTTATGGATGACTCGTTCAAGATTCAGGATGGTCTGCATATTGGTCGCCAGTTGCTGCGTGATCTGGCTGAGATGGGCCTGCCGACTGCCACTGAAGCCCTCGACCCGATCTCCCCGCAGTACCTGCAGGATCTGATCAGCTGGTCGGCCATCGGCGCGCGCACCACCGAATCGCAGACCCACCGCGAGATGGCCTCGGGTCTGTCTTCGTCCGTGGGCTTCAAGAACGGCACCGACGGCGGCCTGACGGTGGCGATCAACGCCCTGCAGTCGGTCTCCAGCCCGCACCGTTTCCTTGGTATCAATCAGGAAGGTGGTGTGTCCATCGTTACCACCAAAGGCAATGCCTACGGCCACGTAGTGCTGCGCGGTGGTAACGGCAAGCCGAACTACGACTCGGTGAGTGTTGCCGTTTGTGAGCAGGAACTGACCAAAGCTGGCATACGTCCGAACATCATGGTCGATTGCAGCCACGCCAACTCCAACAAAGACCCGGCCCTGCAACCGCTGGTGATGGACAACGTTGCCAACCAGATTTTGGAAGGCAACCAGTCGATCGTCGGCCTGATGGTGGAAAGCCACTTGGGCTGGGGCAACCAGTCGATTCCCAAGGACCTCAGCCAGCTCAAATACGGCGTGTCCATCACTGATGCGTGCATCGATTGGGAAAGCACCGAGAAAACCCTGCGCGGCATGCACGCCAAGCTCAAGGATGTGTTGCCTAAGCGTCAGCGCGGCTGATTGCACCGGCTGTAAGAAAAACGGGCTTATGCGTTATGCACAAGCCCGTTTTTTATTGGGCACGACCTGCGGATATCACGACCTGCGGATATGTAGGAGGCGCTTTAGCGGCGAGCTCTTATCGCTGTTGTCGCGGCTAAAGCCCCTCCCACGTAGCTTCGAGTCCAGCAATACCCATCACTCAAGCGTCTCGCTTGCCCCAGTTAAGAATCGCCAAGGTCAGCAGGCCCGCGACAATCCCCCAGAACGCCGAGCCCACCGAGAACAGGGTCATGCCTGAGGCGGTCACCAGAAAGGTGATCAGCGCCGCTTCACGCTCCTTGGGCTCGCTCATGGCCTGGGTCAGGCCGCCAATGATTGAGGCGAATAGCGCAAGCGCAGCGATGGACAGGATCAGGGCTTTTGGGAGAGCGGCAAACAGCGCCGCCAACGTTGCGCCGAAGATGCCGGCGATGCCGTAGAACACCCCGCACCAGATGGCGGCGGTGTAGCGCTTCTGCGGGTCTTCGTGGGCTTCTGGGCCGGCGCAGATTGCTGCGCTGATGGCCGCCATATGGATGCCATGGCTGCCGAACGGCGCGAGCAGCATCGAAGTCAGGCCGGTTGTAGTTAGCAACGGGCTGGCCGGCACGTCATAGCCATTGGCGCGCAGCACCGTCATGCCCGGCAGGTTCTGCGAGGCCATAGCGACGATAAACAGCGGGATACCGATGCTGATGGCGGCGGCCAGGGAGAAGCTTGGCGTGGTCCATTCCGGCACGGCCAGTTGTAACTCGAAGTGTTCAAAGTTGAGCAGACCGAAAATCCCGGCCAGCACGCTGCCGACGATCAAGGCGGCGAGCACGGCGTAGCGGGGTAACAGGCGTTTGCCCAGCAGGTAGGCGAGCAGCATCGCCACCACCAGCAGCGGCTGCTGCTCGGCGGCTACGCAGATTTCCAGGCCGATCTTGAACAGCACGCCGGCCAGCAGCGCGGCGGCGATGGAGGCGGGGATGCGCCGCATCAGGCGGTCAAAGGTGCCGGTCAGGCCGATCAGCACAATCAGGCCCGAGGCGAATATATAGGCGCCAATCGCCTCGCTGTAGGGTACTCCGGGCAGGCTGGTGATCAACAAGGCGGCGCCAGGGGTGGACCAGGCGATCATAATCGGCGCGCGGTAGCGCAGCGACAGGCCGATGCAGCAGAGCGCCATGCCAATCGACAGCGCCCAGATCCACGAGGAAATCTGCCCGTTAGTCAGCCCTGCGGCCTGGCCGGCTTGAAACATCAGCACCAGCGAGCTGGTGTAGCCGGTGAGCATGGCGATAAAGCCGGCGACCACCGCCGAGGTCGAGGTGTCGGCCAGCGGCCGTAGGCGGGCTTGCGGCAGGTCGTGCATCAGAGCAATCCAGTGTCGGCGAAGATGGGGTACAGCGAGGCTACCAGCAGCAGGGCCATGCCGATATTGAACACGCGCAAGGCACGGGCGTTGTTCAGCCAGTTGCGCAGCAGGCTACCGGCCACCGTCCACAGGCCGACGCTAGGGCAGTTGACCAGGGCGAACAGCGCCGCGATCAGCAGCACATTGACCACGAAGTTTTCCTGCGGCGTGTAGGTGGTGATGGCGCCAATGACCATGATCCAGGCTTTCGGGTTAACCCATTGGAAGGCCGCAGCCTGCAGAAAGGTAAACGGTTTGCCCACCGGTTTTCCGCCATCCTGCGGCGCACCAGAGCCGGCAATCTTCCAGGCCAGGTACAGCAGGTAGGCTGCGCCCAGGTAGCGCAGCACGCTGTACAGCAGCGGTACCTGCTCGAACAACTGACCAAGGCCGAGGCCCACCGAGGCCACCAGCAGCATAAAGCCCAGGCTGATGCCGAACATATGCGGCAGGCTGCGGCGCAGGCCGAAGTTAACTCCGCTGGCGAGCAGCATCATATTATTCGGGCCCGGTGTTACCGAGGTGACAAAGGCGAAGGCGATAAAGGCGAGCAGCAGTTCGGTGGTCATGGCGCGGCACTCAGGGGCAGTGTTGCTCAGCCTAAGGGGCGCGTGGCAGGGCGTCGCGGTACAGCGAGGCGGGCAATGGGCGTAACAGTTTTAAAGTGTTTTCAGAAAAGACCGGTACAGTTTCTCTGCGGTAGCCGTACAGTCGGGCGACCTGCCATGCAAATGACTATGGCAGGCCGGGAATCTGTAGCAGCCTCATCGTCCAGCCAGCGCCTGGTTGACCTTTAGCCAGCCCTGCACTGCGTCGTCACCCACTTCGCCGAAGGCACGTTGCAGCAGCTTGGCCTGTTCGCGGCGCAGCGCCTGTTCCAGCTTGGCGCCTTCGGCGGTAAAGCCGAGCAGGCGTTTGCGCTTATCGTCTTCGGCGGTAAGGCTCTGCACCAGATCCATTTCCAGCAACTGGCGCAGCGGGGTGTTCAGCGCCTGCTTGCTCACACCCAGGTAAGCGAGCAGTTCTTTCATGCTCAGGCCTGGGTACTTGGCGATAAAAAACAGGATGCGGTGGTGCACTCGCGACAGGCCACGGCGCGCCAGCATTTCATCGGCTTTGGCGGTAAACGCCTGGTAGCCAAAGAAGAAGGCTTCCATGGCGGTCTGCTGAGTGATTGGATTTTTAAGGTCAATCATATTGACGTATCCAAGCTGATCGTCGTAGTTTCGGTCAAACAGTTTGACCTATTTTTATTTGCCTTTGCTACCGGTGATATCCATGGCCTTCTCCGAACGTGTTGCCCGCCTGAAAAGCTCCCTGATCCGTGAAATCCTTGCCGCGGCGCAGCGTCCGGAAGTCATGTCGTTTGCTGGCGGGCTGCCTGCCGAACCGATGTTGCCGAAGGTCGAGTGGGTTGACATGCCGACGAGCATGGGCCAGTACGGCATGAGTGAAGGCGAGCCGGCATTGCGTGAGGCGATTGCCAGTGAGGCCCGTGCCCTTGGCGTGCCTTGCGATGCCAGTCAGGTGTTGATCGTCAGTGGCTCGCAGCAGACGCTGGACTTGGCCAGCAAGCTGTTTATCGATCCGGGTACCGAAGTGCTGCTCGAAGCACCGACTTATCTGGCCGCGTTGCAAGCCTTCCAGCTGTTCGGCGCCGATTGCATCGCCGTGCCGCAAGAAGCCGATGGCCCGCAGATCGATGCCCTGCGTCAGCGTCTGGAAAACCACAAGCCTGCCTTTGCCTACTTGATCCCGACCTTTCAGAACCCCTCAGCGGTGCGTTACAGCGAAGCCAAGCGCGACGCCGTTGCGGCGCTGCTCGACGAGTTCGGCGTGACCCTGATCGAAGACGAACCCTACCGTGAGCTGGTGTTCGATGCTGGTAGCGCCACACCGATTGTCAGCCGCCTGCAGAAGGCCAGCTGGATCTACACCGGCACCGTGTCGAAAACCCTGCTGCCGGGCCTGCGAGTCGGCTACCTGATTGCCACCCCGGACCTATTTCCCTATCTGCTGCGCCTCAAACAGTCGGCGGACCTGCACACCAACCGCATCGGCCAGTGGCAGGCGCTGCAGTGGCTGGGCAGCGAGAAATACCGTGGCCACTTGGCCGAGTTGCGCGACTTCTACCGCATCCGCCGCGATGCCATGCAGGCGGTGCTGGAGGAGCACTTCAGCGACCTGGCCGACTGGCAGATTCCCCAGGGCGGGCTGTTCTTCTGGCTGACCCTGAAACAGCCATTGGATACCCGCACACTGCTGGCGCCGGCATTGGCGCAGAACGTGGCGTTTATGCCGGGCGAACCGTTCTTTATCGACCCGGACGCTCATCCTGGCCATTTGCGACTTAACTTCAGCCACGTCGCGCCGGAGCGCCTGAGCGAAGGCCTCAAACGCCTGGCCGAGGTAATCCGTCAGGCGCAAGCGAGCTAGTTGAGCGGTTTCAGAAATATTCGGGAGGAGGGCGATATGTACAAGGTTTATGGCGATTACCGCTCGGGCAACTGCTACAAGATCAAGCTGATGTTGCACCTGCTGGATCAGCCCTATGAGTGGATACCGATGGATATCCTCAAGGGCGAGACCCAGAGCGACGCCTTTCTGGCCAAGAACCCCAACGGCAAGATCCCGGTGCTGGAGCTGGAAGACGGCACCTGCCTGTGGGAGTCCAATGCCATCCTCAACTTCCTCGCCGATGGCAGCGCGTTTCTGCCGACTGAGCCGCGCCTGCGCACCCAGGTGCTGCAGTGGCAGTTCTTCGAGCAGTACAGCCATGAGCCCTATGTCGCGGTAGCGCGTTTTATCCAGCTGTACCAGGGTCTGCCTGAAGCGCGCCGCAGCGAGTACGAGGAGTGCCATGTGCGCGGCCATAAAGCGCTCAAGGTGATGGAGAAGCAGCTGCAGCGCACGCCGTATCTGGTCGGGGAGAACTTCTCGATTGCCGATATTGCGCTGTATGCCTACACCCATGTGGCGGACGAAGGCGGCTTTGATCTGACCCCCTATCCGGCCATCCGCACCTGGCTGGCGCGGGTTGCCAGCCACCCGCGCTTTATCGGCATGCTCGACTGATAGTCCGTCGGGTGAACTGATCGGTGAGAGGCGCTACGCGTTCTCACCGCTCAGTCGCCAGCTCCTTGTAAAAAGCACTTATCATTCAACGATCTATCTATTTGACTGGGTCGCGGATGCCATCTGCTGTTCAGCGCTACAAGCGGCTCCTCTCCGCTGCTCTGGCGCGTTACTTCCCCCATACCACTGCCTATCTGCGCGCCGAGCGTGAAGCGGCTGCGCCGCTAAAAAAGCCTGCGCCACGGGGTAAAAAAGCGGCTGCCAAGGCTAAGCCTGACAGTGGACAGGTGCAGGGAAAACCGCGTCGCGCTGCCAGTAAACCGCGTATCCAAGGCATTTACGGACCAGCCATGTTGGCGGTCGATGCTACGCAGAGTCAGGCCATGCGCGAACAGGTGGCGCGGGCGGTGACGGCCGGCTTGCTCGGTGCACCCTCGGATGAGCAGTGGGCGATGATCCTCAGCAATCACCTGCTGACGCGCATCTTCGCCGGGGCTGGGTCGGGTAAGTCCACCACACTGGTGCTGCGGGTGGCATTTATGCTCTGTCACTTGGGCATCAAGCCCGAGCAGCTGACGGTGATTTCCTTTACCAATGCGTCCTGCGCCGAGCTGCGCGAACAGCTGCTCAAGGTGCTGGGCTTCTTTAACTACCCCTTCGATGCTGTCCAGGCGCGCCAGTGCGTGCGCACCTTTCACTCGGCCATGGGCAGCGTGGCCAAGAGCGTGCTGGACAACCCGCGCTGGTTCGAACAGCTGGATGATCCGCAGGCGGCAAGTCGCGAGTTGGATAACCCGCTAAGCGCTGGCCGCCTGCGACCTGCCCAGCAGCGCCTGCTCAAACAGGCCTATCAGCAGTGCTATGCCGAGCAGCCGGCGTTTCGGCAAAAGGTACACAGCCTGCTGCAGCTGCCCTTGTCGCCGGCTGAGAGCAAGCGTCTGCCGAAGGCGCCGTTGGATGCTTACAAGCTGCCAGGCGAATTCAGTGCTGCGCCGCTGTATGAGGCGTTTTACGCCCAGGCCGGCTTTGCCGAAAGCATCGGTATCACTGTCGCGGCCCTGCAGCCGCAGGCGCTGACGGGCCCGGCAGCTGTACGTGAATTTAGCGAAGCTCTGCTGCTGTTCTGGCCGTACTTCGAGCGTTCTCTGCAGACGCAGGGGCTGATGACCTTTAATGCCGCCTTTGCCCAGCTGACGGCGCGACTAAACGCCGGCGGGCAGGACGTTTCGGCGCAGCTGCTGGCGCCTTTTGGTCATTTGCTGATCGATGAATTTCAAGACATCTCGCCGCAAATCGTTCTGTGGCTGCAAGCCGTACAGCGCACCCAAGCCGGGCAGGGCGCAACCGTCAGCCTGATGGCGATTGGGGATGACTGGCAGTCGATCTACGGCTGGCGCGGCAGCTCGCCGGAGCTGTTTATCGACTTCGACCGGCACTTTCCGGGCAAGGGACGGGCAAAGCACAGCGCAGTGCTGACCCTGGTCAATAACTACCGCTCGATTGAACCGATTATCCGTGACGCCGAAGCGCTGCTGGGCGACGTGCGGCACAAGCAAGCGAAAGCTAGCCATGCGATCAAGGCCACCCAGCCGGGCGATCATGGCGTGCGCCTGATCCAGCGCTTCGACAGCAAGGCACGCCTGCCGGAACTGCTCAAGCAGATCAGCGAGCAGTGCGCCTATGCCGCCGGGCGCAACAGTCGCGAGCGCAATGCGGTATTGCTGCTCAGCCGGCGCAACGAACCGCTGCCGGCCATTACCGCGCAGCTGGACAAGAAACTGCCGGTCAAGGCCTACACCATCCACCGCGCCAAGGGCCTGCAGGCCGAAGTGGCAATCATCCTCGACGATTGCATGCCGCCCGAACCGCACCCGCTGCGCAATGCGCTTTACGCCTATTCGGGCTTTTTCAGCAACAGCTACGACCAGGCCATGCAGGATGAAAGCCTGCGCTTGGCCTACGTGGCGATCACCCGCGGGGTCAGTCGGGTGTTCTGGTACTGCCAGAACACCCAGGGCGCAACGCGCATCCTGGCGGGGCGGGGCAAGTAGAAGTTCCCGCCGGCGTCAGCGCTGCGATGTCGTTGGCAGATTGGCTAAATCACTTTTGCTTATTCACCCAGGCGGGATCGCTGCACTTGTCGGCCAAAGCCGCACGCGGGCTGCAGGTTCGCTGCGGATGGCTGCAAATCCCACCATTTCGTCTCAGTAACCCTCGGGCTAGAGCCTTAGAAATAAATTGACGCAACTTCTGCGAGTGGTTAGTTTTGCCTCCTTTGCGCAAATGCTAATTGTTCGTATTAGCGTTAAATGTGGAGGTTGGAGTGAATGCATTGACGCGTGTCGCTCGTGGGGGCTCCCCGTGGAGCGATATCTATGCACCCACTTATAGGTTCTATTCCCCCGAAGGCGGGGTTGAGGCCAGCGGCTGTTTCCAGGCCATCGACACACCGGCAGGTGAGGATGGTCACGGCGTTGAACGGGCGGTAGAGGCGGCCTTTGCCGAGGCTAGGGCGGCGGGCTTGGGCCAGCCGATGGTGGTCGGGGTGATTCCTTTCGACAAGCAGCAGCCGTCCAGTCTGTTTGTCCCGCGCCACGTTTCGCGCCTGCTGCCAGTCGCACCGCCGACCAGGGTTTGCGGTTTACCCTGCGGTAAGGCCCGCCAATGCACCGAACAGCCGGATCAGGCTGGCTTCAAGCAGGCCGTAGGCCGTGCCGTCGAAGTGTTGCGTGGCGGCCAGGTGAGCAAGGTGGTGTTGTCGCGGTTGTTGCAGCTGGAGTTCGACAACGCACCATGCGCCGCCACAGTGTTCCAGGGGCTGCGCCAGCAGAACCCCGAGGCTTACCATTTTTCCATGGATTTGCCGGATGGCGGCGTGCTGATCGGCGCGAGCCCCGAGCTGTTGCTGCGTCAACACGGTCGGCACTTCACCTCCAACCCACTGGCCGGCTCGGCCAAGCGTCTGGCTGACCCTGCTGCCGATGCGTTGGTGGCGCAGGCGCTGCTGCAATCGACCAAGGACCTGCACGAGCATCGTCTGGTGATTCAGGAGCTGGATCGCCAATTGCGCCCGCTGTGCCGCAGCCTGAACGTGGCCGATGCGCCTTCGTTGTTGAAAACCGCGCGGCTCTGGCACCTGTCGACGCAGATCGCTGGCGAGCTGGATACGCCTGCATCGGCGCTGAGTCTGGCCTGTCGTCTGCACCCGACGCCTGCGCTGTGCGGCTTCCCGACGGCGGCGGCCAAGCGTCTGATCGCCGAGCTGGAGCCGTTTGATCGCGGTGTGTTCGGCGGCATCGTCGGCTGGAGTGATGCCGATGGCAACGGCGAATGGGCGGTGGTGATCCGCTGCGGCATCGTTGAGCACACGCGGGTCAGCCTGTTTGCCGGCGCGGGGCTGGTTACCGCGTCCTGTCCGGAGTCGGAGTGGCTGGAGACCGGCAATAAGCTCGGCACCATGCTCTCGGCCTTCGGCCTGGAACGGGAGGCGCTATGAGTCTGGTGCCGTTCACGCCCTGGCCGGCGGAATTTGCCGCGCGTTATCGCCAGGCCGGTTACTGGCGCGGTGAGTCGCTGACGCAACTGCTCGAGGTTCAGGTGCAGACGCAGCCCGAAGCCATTGCGCTGATCTGTGGTGGTCGCCAGCTGAGCTATGCCGACGTGGATGCGCAGGCCGCTCATCTGGCTCAGCGTCTGGCCAATCAGGGCTTCGCTCCGGGTGATCGGGCGTTGGTCCAGCTGGGTAATCAGGCTGAGTTCTATATCGTCTTCTTCGCCCTGCTCAAGGCGGGTATTGCGCCGGTCAATGCGCTATTCAGCCATAGCCGCCTGGAGCTGCTGGCTTACGCTGGGCAGATCCGCCCGCGGCTGTTTGTCGGCAGTCGCCAGCATCCGCTGTTTGCCGATGACCGTTTTCTCGATGAATTACAGGCCACTATTCCTGAGCTCGGCACGATGCTGCTCGATGGCGATGCCGACCCTGCGCGCGCCCTAAGCGCCTGGCTGCAGCCGGCTGCCGCGCTGTGCGCCTATGCGCCAACGCCAGCCGATCAGGTGGCGTTCTTCCAGCTTTCCGGTGGCAGCACCGGCACGCCGAAACTGATTCCGCGTACCCATGACGACTACGCCTACAGCGTGCGCCGCAGCGTGGAAATCTGCGCGTTCGACCGCCACACCCGCTATCTCTGCGCGCTGCCGGCCGCGCACAACTTTGCGTTGAGCTCGCCCGGCGCGCTGGGGGTATTGCATGCCGGCGGCTGCGTGGTGCTGGCGGCCGATCCGGGGCCGGCGACCTGCTTCCCGTTAATCGCCCGCCACCAAGTGAATGTCAGCGCCTTGGTGCCGCCGGCACTGTCGCTGTGGCTGCAGGCTGCCGCTGAGCAAAGGGCAGAACTGGCTAGCCTGAAACTGTTGCAGGTCGGTGGCGCGCGCTTGCCGGAGGCGCAGGCACAGCGCATCGGCAGCGAACTGGGTTGTCGCCTGCAGCAGGTGTTCGGCATGGCCGAGGGCCTGGTCAATTACACCCGTCTCGATGATGACGAGGCGCACGTCTATGGCACTCAGGGTTGCCCGATGAGCCCGGCGGATGAAGTGCGCGTGCTCGACCGCGCCGGCAACCCGGTGGCGGTCGGTGAGATCGGCGCGCTGCTGACTCGTGGCCCGTACACCATTCGCGGTTATTTCCAGAGCCCCGAACACAACGCCCAGGCCTTCGATGCCGAGGGTTTCTACCGCTCCGGCGATCTAGTGCGGCTGCGCGCCGATGGCTACCTGGAGGTGGTCGGGCGGATCAAGGATCAGATCAATCGCGGTGGCGAAAAGATCGCCGCCGAAGAAGTGGAAAACTTGCTGATGGCGCACCCGGCAATCACCCATGCGGCGCTGGTGGCGATGCCCGACACGGCGCTGGGCGAGAAGAGCTGCGCCTTCGTGGTCAGCCGTGACCCGGCGCTTAAAAGCATTGCCCTGCGCAAGTTTCTGCGTGGCCTGGGGCTGGCCGACTACAAGTTGCCCGACCGTTTCGAACACCTCGACAGGCTGCCCATGACCGCCGTCGGCAAGGTCGACAAGACCCGTCTGCGCCAGCGGATCGCGGCGCATCTGGCTCCTACTGAATTAGCTCCTACTGAATAAGGAAATCCTGCCCATGGCTATCCCGGCTCTGCAGCCCTACAGCATCCCAAGCGAATGGACGCCAAACAAGGTCAATTGGACGCTTGATCCGGCCCGCGCGGTGTTGTTGATTCACGATATGCAGGCGTACTTCGCCGACTTCTGGGAGGCCGACAGCGCCTTCGTTCAGGCCTTGGTCGAGCGGCTGGCAGCAGTGCGTGCGCAGTGCAAGCTGCTGGGCATTCCAGTGGTCTACACCGCCCAGCCCGGCGTGCAAAGCGACGCCGAACGGGCCCTGCTCAACGACATGTGGGGGCCGGGCATTACCCAGCACCCAGAGCGCCAGGCGATCATCGCCGGGCTGGCCCCGCAGCCCGACGATACGGTGCTGGTGAAGTGGCGCTACAGCGCCTTTCAGCGCTCGCCGCTGGAGCACATGCTCAAAGAACTGGGTCGCGATCAACTGATCATCGGCGGCATCTACGCCCATATCGGCTGCCTGATGACCGCCTGCGACGCCTTTATGCGCGACATCCAGCCGTTCCTGCTGGCCGATGGCGTGGCCGATTTCAATCAGGCCGACCACCAGATGGCGCTGAATTATGTGGCGACCCGCTGTGGCCAGGTGGTTCGCTGCGCCGATGTGCTCAGCCTGGGCTGCGCGGCCGCGCCGGCGTTGACCCGCGCCGCCTTGCAGGCGCGCCTGCTGAGCCTGTTGGATGAGCTGGACGAACCCTTCGACCCCGACGAGAACCTACTCGACTACGGCCTGGACTCGATCCAGGTGATGGCGCTGCTCAGTGAGTGGCGCGCGCAAGGTCTGGAACTGAGCTTTACCGACCTGGCCAAGACGCCGACGCTGAACGGCTGGTGGAGCCTGATCGAACAGCATGGCGGTGTCGCATGAGGCGCTTGGGAGTCGCCCAACAGGGCCTGTGGCACGGCTATGTGCTGAATGAAGACCGCGCCATGTTCAACACCGCCGAATGCATCGCCTTCGCCGGTAAGATCCAGGCTGCGCCGCTGATCGCCGCGCTGCGCCAGGCGGTCAGTGAGTGCGAAGCGCTGTCCGGGCATTTCGTGGTCGATGGCGAGCAGGTGTGGTTCAACCCTGCCGAACTACCGCTCAGTGTGGCGCAGGTGCAAATACCGGCCGGGATCGATGCCCAGGCCTGGGTGCAGCAGTGGGGCATGGCCGAGATTCGCCAGCCGTTCGATCTGGAGCGCGAGCTGCCATGCCGCTTCACTCTGTTGCAGGGCGAGCAGGTGGATTTTCTCTACGGCTGCATTCACCACATCGCTCTCGACGGCTATGGCAGCAATCTGCTCTATCAGCGCGTTGCCGAACTGTATGGTGCGGCAGCGCGCGGTGAGCCTGCCGCGCCTTGCGAGTTTGGTGACTACGCCGCAGTACTGACTGAGGATGCCGAACGCGAAAGCCAGGGCCGCACGGCGGCAGCCCGCGACTACTGGCGCGAGCAGCTAGGTGCGCTGCCTGAGGCCGTCAGCTTTAGCGAGCGTGTCGCGCCGATTTCGGCGACCTTCCTTCGTCATTCGGCGGCGTTCCCGCCGGCGCTTTGGCAGGCCCTCAATCAACTGGCCGAGGCCAACAAGCTTGGCTGGCCAGACCTGCTGCTGGCCGCACTGTCGGCACAGCTGCGCCAGGTCAGCGGTAGCGCCGCCCAGGTGCTCGGCCTGATGGTGATGAGCCGCATGGGTTCGGCCTCCTTCAACGTACCCTGCATGCAGATGAACATCGTACCGCTGTGTCTCGATCTGAGTGATCAGGCCAATCTGCTAGAAGCCGCGCAGAGCATCGGCAAGCTGCGCCGCAGCAGCCGCAAGCATCAGCACTACCGCTACGAGTCACTGCGTCGCGACCTCGGTCGGGTTGGCGGCGAGCAGCGCCTGTTCGGCCCGCTGATCAATATCATGCCGTTCGACCGACCGCAGACCTTTGGTGACTGCCCGGCACGCACCCTGAACCTGAGCGCCGGCCCGGTGGAGGACCTGACTCTGGAAGTGCATCTGGGGGCTAACGGTGTGCCGCTGCTGGATTACGACGCCAACCCGGCGTGCTATAGCCAGGCGCAGGTACGCGCGCTGCAGGAGGAATTGTTCAGCCTGCTGGCCGCCTGGTTGCAGGCCCCGCAACAGCCGCGTGATCAGTTGCTGAGCGCCTGGAGCGCGCAGTACCGCGCGAAACATCTGCTCAGCGCGCCGGCCGCCGAGCAGGTAGCCATGGCCGAGGTCGGCAGCGTTTTGCTGGCCATTCGCGCCCAGGCTGAACGCCAGCCTCAGAACCTGGCGCTGTGCCAGGGCGAGCGCCGACTCAGTTACGGTGAATTGCAGGCGCAGGCCGAAACTATCGCCGCCGCCTTGAGTGAGCGTGGCGTACAGCCGGGCGAGCGGGTTGGAGTGATGCTCAGCCGCAGCCCCGAGGCGATTGTTGTGCAGCTCGGCGTGCTGCTGGCCGGGGCGGTGTATGTGCCGCTCGACCCGGAGCAGCCTGACGAACGTCAGCGGCTGATCTGCACCACCGCGCAGCTGGCCCTGGTGGTCACCGAGGCGGCGTTCCGCCATCGTCTGGCCGATAGCTACAGTGGTCCGATCGAACTGGCTGGTGTGCTGCACAGCGCCAAGCGCCTCTGCGCACCGCGTCAGGGCGAGGCGGCGGCCTACCTGATGTTCACCTCCGGTTCCACCGGTACGCCCAAGGGCGTGGAAATCAGCCACCGCGCGCTGGACCACTTTATCCAGGCAGCGCGTCTGCGTTATGGCGTGGATGCCACCGATCGCATGCTGCAGTTCGCTCCGTTCAACTTCGACGCCAGCATCGAGGAGGTATTTGTCAGCCTCAGTGCCGGCGCGACGCTGGTGTTGCGCACCGATGCGTTGTTGGAGTCGATCAGCGCCTTTGTCGAGGGTCTCGAACAGCTGGCGATCAGCGTGCTCGACCTGCCAACCGCCTTCTGGAACGAGTGGGTGGTGGCCCTGCGCGCCGGCATGGTACAGGTGCCGGGTGGGTTGAAGAGCGTGATCATCGGCGGCGAGGCGGTCTATCCCGAACAGCTGATGGCCTGGCTGCGCATGGCCCCGCCAGCGATTCGCCTGATCAATACCTATGGCCCGACCGAAACCACGGTGGTGGCGACTACCTGCGATCTGCAAGGCGTTGCGCCAGCCAGCGATAGCCTGCCGATTGGTCAGCCGCTGGCCGCCGTCACGGCGCTGGTGCTGGGCCGTGGCGAACGTCCGGCCGAGGAGGGCGAGTTGCTGCTGTGCGGCGCGCAATTGGCCAACGGCTACCTTGGCAGCGATTCGCAAGCCTTTGCCAGCTTGCTGATCGGCGCGCAGCAGACGCCGGTCTACCGCACTGGTGACAGGGTGCGGATAGAGGAAGGCCGTCTGGTTTACCTCGACCGTCTGGACAACGAATTCAAGATCAGCGGCTATCGCATCCAGCCCGGCGAAGTCGAGTCGCGTCTGCTGGCCTTGAGCGGGGTCGATGAGGCCTGCGTGCAGGGCCTGGAACTGGGCGGCGGGCTGCGCCGGCTGGTGGCCTTTATCAGTGGTCCGCGGGATGACGTACGCGGCATTCGCCAGGAGCTGAGCAAGCTGCTGCCGGCGGCCATGGTGCCGACCGATTACCGGCACTACCCGGCGTTGCCGCGCACGGCCACCAACAAGCTCGACCGCAAGCGCCTGCAGACGGAGTACCTGCAAGGCTCGCGCGAGCAGGCGCTGGACGATGAGACCCAGCAACGGGTGCGCAGCATCTGGCAGCAGATTCTCGGCGTCAGTGCGATTCAGGCCGCTGACAACTTTTTCGAGCTGGGCGGGCAGTCGCTGCAGACCATCCAGATCGTCAACCGCCTGGCCAGTGAGTTCGGCACGGCGGTGAAGGTCTCCGATGTTTTCGATCACCCGCGTCTGGCGGACTTTTGCCACTTCCTCGACAGCCGCGTGCTGCAGAGTGAAGCGCAGGTGGAACAGGTTTGGTAAGAACCTATTCACGATCTGCTGCGCGTCGGCGCTACTGCGTTAAAAACAAGCTCGGAATGCTCATTTACCGCTCGTAAATTCCGCTTCCTTGCCGTTTTGACCAGCCGGAGGCGGTTACTACGTAGCGCCTTGTATCGCTCTAGCTCGCGAGATCGTGAACAGGCTCTAAGGAGCATGTAGATGAACAGACAAATGGACTTCAGCGGTCAGACCATCTGGGTCACCGGTGCCGGCCAGGGCATTGGACGCAGCGTGGCGGAGGGGTTTGCCCAGTTGGGCGGGCAGGTGATCGGCTTCGATCTGAGTTTTCCCGAGCAGGATTACGGCTTTACCCGCTATGTGCTGGATATTGGCGATGCCCAGGCAGTGCAGCAGGCCTGCCACGAGTTGCTGGGTGCCCACGGGGTGATCGATGTGCTGGCCAGCGTCGCCGGCGTTCTGCGTCTGGCGCCGATCGAGGAGCTGGCGCTGGAGGACTGGGATGCCTGCCTGCGGGTGAATGTCTCCGGGCCGTTCTACCTGCTGCGTCAGCTGATGCCACGCTTCAAGGCCTGGCGGCGTGGCGCAGTGGTGGCGGTGAGCAGTAACGCGGCGCATGTGCCGCGGATGCAGATGGCTGCCTACAGCGCGTCCAAGGCAGCGCTGAGCAGTCTGATCCGCACCGCCGGCCTGGAGCTGGCGACCCATGGCGTGCGCTGCAACCTGGTGTCGCCGGGTTCCACTGATACACCGATGCAGCGCGGCATGTGGCACAGCAGTGACGCGCCGGCGCGCACCATCGCCGGCTTTCCCGAGCAGTTCAAGCTGGGCATCCCGCTGCAGAAGATCGCCACCCCGGAAGAGGTCGCCAGCGTCGTGCTGTTCCTGGCCTCCAACCTGGCCAGCCACATCACCCTGCAAGACATCGTGGTTGACGGCGGCGCAAGCCTGACCGACTAAGAGGTAGCTAATGGACACTAATATCATCGACCTGCTGAACCAACTGGCCCGCCAGGGCGTGCAGCTGAGTCTGAATGCCCAGGGCCAGCTGGTTTCCCAGTCGAGCAAGGACGCCATCACCCCGGAGTTGGGCCAGCAGATTCGCGCTAACCGCGACACCATCGTCACCTGCTTGGCCGCCGCCAACGCCTTTGCCGCACCGATCCAGGCGCAGCATGCCGAAAGTGGCCCGCTATCGTCATCGCAGAGCGGTTTGTGGTTTATCGAGCAGTACGAGGAAAGCTCGCACCTGTACAACATGCCGGTGTATTTCCGCCTGACCGGCGAGCTGGATGTGCCGGCGCTGGCGTTTGCCTTCGACGCGCTGGCGCAGCGTCACGCCAGCCTGCGCACGCGCTTTGTACGCAATGCCCAGGGCCGTGGCGAACAGCAGATTTTGCCGCAGCGGCCGCTGCAATTGGACGTTGAGGATTTGTCCGCCCTCGAGCCACAAGCCCGCGAGGCGCAGGTGGCGCAACGGGTGCGCGAGGAGATCAATCGGCCCTTCGATCTCACCACGGGCGAGCTGACCCGCGTGCACCTGCTGCGCCTCGGCGTGCGCGAACATGTGCTGCTGATCACCCAGCACCACATCATCTCCGACGGCTGGTCGGTGAAGAACATGTTTGCCGATCTGAAGACCGCGTTTCTGGCCTTTCAGAATCGCCAGCCATTGAACTGGCAAGCGCCGGCGCTGAACTACATCGACTACGCCAGCTGGTTCAATTCGCCCCTGTTCCGTGACTACCACGAGCAGTTCAAACCGTTCTGGGTCGAGCGCCTGCGCGGCATCGCCGATGTGCACAGCCTGCCGCTGGACAAGCCACGCCCGGCGCACCAGGCCAGTGGCGGCGAGCTGGTCTTCTCGACCATCGATAACGCGCTGTGGGCGCGTTTCAAGCAGCTCTGTCAGCGCCACAACACCTCACCCTTTATCGGCCTGCATGCGCTGTTCGCGCTGCTGCTGGCGCGTCACAGTGGTGAGCGCGACATCGTTATCGGCACGCCGCTGGCGTACCGCGAGCGCCCGGATATCGAAGGGCTGGTGGGCTTTTTCGTCAACACCCTGGTGCTGCGCACCCAGCTGCCGGAGCTGCAGAGTTTTAGCGATTACCTGCAGGCTTGCCGCAAGGATGATCTGGAGGCCTTCGACCACCAGCTTTACCGCTTCGAGGCGCTTAGCGAAGCGTTGGGCATGGATCGCCACACGGCGATCAACCCGATTTTTCAGATCATGCTGGTATACCAGGCGCGGGTCGATTTCAACGACCTGATTCCCGGTTGCCAGGCGGTCGAGGAAACCTCGCCGGTGCTGCCGGCCAAGACCGATATCTCGGTCAAGGTCACCGAATTGATGGACTCGGTGCGGGTTGACTGGCTGTACGCCACGGCGCTGTTCGAGCACGCCACGGTTGAGCGTTATGCCGAGCGCCTGCTGTTGCTGCTGGAAGCGGTGGTTGGACAGCCCGAGATGGATATCTGGGCGCTGCCGCTGCTCGATCAGCCGCTGTTACAGCAGACGGCTGCGCGCCTGGCCGCGCTGCCTCGCGAATATCCCAATCGGCGCACGGCGCTGGGCTTGTTCGAGGACATGGCGCGGCTGCATCCGCAGCGTCCGGCGCTGGGCATTGGCGAGCAGGCGATAAGCTATGCCGAGCTGGATGCGCGAGCCAACCGCTTGGCGCATTGGCTGCTCAGCCAGGGCTGCGGCCCGGGTACGCTGCTGGGCGTACTGGCACGCCGCGAGAATGCTTTCGCGGTGGCGGTTATGGCCATCTGGAAAATCAACGCCGCCTACGTGCCGCTGGACCCTGCTTACCCGCGTGAACGCTTGCAGCACATCCTTGGCGATGCTGGCATCGAGCTGATCGTCGGCCAGGGCCAACCGCCATTCGCATTGGATACTGGCGTGCGCTGGCTCGATCTGCAGGATGCCAGCCTGCAGGCGCAGCTGGACGGCATGCCACCGACCACCCCGACGCTCGGCCACGATCCGCAGCAGCTCGCCCAGGTGATCTATACCTCCGGCTCCAGCGGCTTGCCCAAGGGCGTGATGGTCGAGCAGGGCAGCCTGGTCAACCTGCTGCAGGACCACGCCCAGCGCCTGCAACTGGGCTGCGAAGCGCGCATGTTCAACTGCATGTCGCTGTCCTTCGACGCCGGCAATATGTGTGCGCTGCTGCCGCTGACCCAGGGTGCGAGCCTGGTCTGGGGCGACCCGGACGAGGGCCTGCTGGAGCAGCTCGCACGCAGCGCCAGCAGCCATATGATCTGCCCCACGGCCTTGCTCGCGACCCTGCCCGAGCGCGCGTTGCCGGCTTTGCAGGCCATCGGCTTCGGCGGTGAGGCCTGTCCGAGCGGGTTGATCGAACGCTGGGCCGGGCGCGTGCGCCTGATCAATATGTACGGCCCGACCGAAGCCACGGTGACTGCGCTATGCAAACATTTGTTGCCGGGCAGCAGCCTGAGTATTGGTACGCCCATCGACGGTATGCAGGCGCTGATTCTCGACGAGCTGGGCAACCTCTGCCCGATCGGCGTGCCGGGTGAACTGTGCCTGGTCGGCCTGGGTCTAGCGCGCGGCTATTTGAACCAGCCGCAGCGCACGGCAGCGGTGTTCCGCGAACACTGCGTGGCCGGCGTCACCCTGCGCCTGTACCACAGCGGCGACCGCGCGCGGCTGCTGGGCAATGGTGAGTATGAATACTTGGGCCGCCTCGATGAGCAGATCAAACTGCGCGGCTACCGCATCGAGCCGGGGGAGATCGAAACCCAGCTGAGCCTCAGCTGTCCGGCGCTGCAACAGGTCAAGGTGCTGGTGCTGCGCGATGGCCAGCGCCAGGCCCTGGTCGCCTACGCGGCGCTCAAGCCCGGTGCAGCTCAGCCGGTGATCGAAGTGGTCTTGCATGACGTGGCGCAGCGCCTGCCGGAATATATGGTGCCGAGCAGCTTGGTGCTGCTCGAACAAATGCCGCTGACCCCGAATGGCAAGCTCGACCTGCGCCAGCTGCCGAAGATCGACCTGGCGGCTGGCGGCGAGCATACGCCGCCGGCCAACCCGCTCGAGGCCGAGATTCTGGCCATCTGGCAGGCCGTGCTGAATCAGCCGCTCGGTGTGCAGAGCGACTTCTTCCAGTTGGGCGGTGATTCGATCCTGAGTATCCAGCTGACCACACGCCTGCGCGATGCCGGCTATCCCTGCTCGGTCAAGGAAGTGTTCGAGGCCAAGACTGTGCGCCGCCTGTGCCGGGTGTTGGGCAGCAAGCGTGAGGCGGTCGCGGTGCAGGCCGAACAGGGCGTGCTGACTGGGGAGTTCCCCTTGCAGCCGATTCAACGTTGGTTCTTCGAGCAGCCCCTGGTCACCCCGCAGCACTGGAATCAGGGGGTATTGCTGCGCCTGCCCGAGGGCGTTGCGGTGACGCAGTTGCGCGGTTATCTGCAGCAGTTGTTGCAGCATCACGATGCCCTGCGCCTGGCGGTGACGCCGAGCAGTCAGCGTTACCTGGAGAATCTGCCGCTGGCGGCCCCAGCAATCCTCGATTACGCCGAACTGGGCGAAGCCGGTTTGCAAGCGGCGCTGACCGAGCTGCAAAGCCACTTCGAGCCGATGCTGGGGCGTAGCCTCAGCTGGGCGCTGGTGGAAAACCTGCCGCAGGGGAGAGGTCTGTTTATCGCCTGCCACCACCTGGTGGTCGATGCGGTGTCCTGGCGCATCCTTGCCGATGACCTGGCGCGGCTGCACCGTGGCGAAGCGCTGCCGGCCAAGACCAGCAGCTATCGGCAATGGGGCCAGGGCTTGCTCGCTTATGTGCTGCAAGCCGGCGCGCAGCTGCGCTTATGGCGCGAGCGCATGGCGGCGATGGACTATCGCATCGCGGACGACTGGATCAGCATCGAGCCGACCCAAGTGCATCTGCTCGAGCTGGAGCCGGCGCTGACCCAGCAACTCAGTCAGCACGCCACCCAGGTGTTTGCCTGTGAGATGCGCAGTCTGTTGCTGGCCGCCTTGACCCGCACCCTGCGCGAGATGGGCCTCGGTCAGCGCCAGTGGATCCTGCTGGAAGGCCATGGCCGCGAGGCGATAGACCCGGGCCTGGACGTCAGCCGCACCCTGGGCTGGTTTACCAGCATGTACCCGCTGGTGCTGGATGATCAGGTGGACTGGGCGCAGCTAATTGCGCAATGCGCCGAGCAGCTGCGCCAGGTGCCGGATAACGGCGTCGGTTATATGCCCTTGCGCGCCAGCCTGGCGGAACCCAATCCCTTACCGTTGCCGCCCGTGGCGTTGAATTACCTGGGCAGTGCGCGCAGTGGCCAGGGCGACTGGCAGCCGTTACCCATCGCACCGGGCCGGCCAAGTGCGGCGGGCAACCGTTCGGCGGAGCTGATCAGCCTGCACGGCGGGATTTTTGATGGTCGCCTGACCCTGCGGCAGATCGGCTGCCTGCGCGGCGATCTCAGCGAGCAACTGCTGCAGCGTCTGCGTCAGCACCTGAGTGAACTGGCCGAGCTGGCTGGGGAGGTGCCGGCATGACGGCCATGCAGCAGAACCTCGGCGTGCCGCTGCTGGGCATGCACCTGGCGCAGGTGTTCGCCGAGCATGCCGGTGCGCCAGCGTTGGGCTGGGCTGGCGACAGTTATAGCTACGCGCGTCTGGCCGCACGCACCGCGGCGATTGCCGCGCAACTGACGACGCAGGGCGTGCCAGTGGGTGCGCGGGTCGGCTTGTACCTGCAACGTTCGGCTGATTTGCTGGCGGCGACGCTGGCCTGTCTGCATAACGGCCTGTGCTTTGTGCCCCTGGACCCGGAGTTCCCCCTCGAGCGCTTGCAGGGGATTGCCGACGACGCCGAGCTGGCGCTGGTGTTGCAGGATGCTGGGGGCGAAGGCCGCTTTGTCATGCCGAGCCTGCACCTGCGAGAAGGTGAGGGAGGCGAGTTGAGCTGGCCGGCGCTGGATGAGCAATTGCCGGCTTATATGATGTTTACCTCGGGCTCCACCGGGCGGCCCAAGGGCGTGGTGATCAGCCGCCGCGCTCTGGCCAATTTCCTCAGTGCTGCCAGCCGTCGGCTGCAGTTGGGTGGCGCGACCCGTTGGCTGTTTATCACCACCCCGGCGTTCGATATTTCCCTGCTGGAAATGCTCGGCCCGCTGTGGGCCGGTGGGGCGCTGGAAGTGGTCGGCAACCCGGCGCACAAGGACCCGGACGCGCTGCTCAGGCTCTTGGCCGAGCATCCCGAAATCAACACCCTGCAAGCCACTCCAGCGTTCTGGCGCATGCTGCTCAAAGCCGGCTGGTCAGGCCGCGCCGGGCTGACTGCACTATGCGGCGGCGAGGCACTGGATGCGCCCCTGGCCGAGCGCCTGGCGCCATTGGTTGGCCAACTGTGGAATTGCTACGGCCCCACCGAGGCCACGGTCTGGTCGCTGATGGCGCAGGTGCAATTGCCGCTTGGCGAGCAGGGCGTGTTGCTGCGCCAGTCTCTCGATGGCTACCGCCACTGGGTTCTGAACGAGGCGGGTGAAGCCTTGGCTATCGGCGCCGAGGGCGAGTTGTGTATCGAAGGGGTGTCGCTGGCCAGCGGCTACTGGGCGCGGGCGGATCTGACCGCGCAGAGCTTTATTGCCTGGCAAGGCCGCCAGCTGTATCGCACGGGTGACCGTGTGCAGCGGGTCGGCGAAGACGCCTATCGCTATCTGGGGCGACGCGACGAGCAGATCAAACTACGTGGCTTTCGCATCGAGCTGGGCGAGATTGAGGTCAGTCTGCGGCGTATCGACGGCGTGCAGGACGCGGCGGTGCGGCTGCATGGCAGAGGCGATGAAGCCTGTCTGGTGGCGTACGTGGAACTGCGCGAGGGCGCTGATCTGGGCCGTATGACCATTCGCCGCACGCTGCAACAGTGGCTGCCGCACTACATGATTCCGGCGCGCATTCTTCTACTCGACAGCCTGCCGAAAACGGCCAGTGGCAAGCTGGATAGAAAGCGCCTGCCGGCTCCGGAGTAACCGGAGCCGAACGGCGTTCAGTCAGTTCTTTAGCGGCTGAGCGTCAGCCTTGCCGAGCAGCTGTTCGATATCGGCAATCACCTGCAACGCGGCCTGTGGGCCGCCGAGGGAAGTCCACAGTGAGCCATCGACTGCGCCAAAGCGTTTGCCCTGGATCGCCGACAGTTGCTTGAATGCCGAGGTCTGTTCGGCCTGTTGCAGGGCTTCCACCGCTTCACCGCTGGTGCTCAGGGTGCCAATCACCAGCCAGTCGGCATCCAGCAATTGCAGCGATTCCAGGCTGAGGGCCATGGAATGGGTGTGGCCGGGGTCCTGTTGGTAGCTTGGGCGAATCAGGCCTAGGTCGCTGATCACGCTGCTGGCGAAGGCATCCTTGAACATGTAGGACGGGCCCTTGGGGTTCCAGCGCACGATGCTGAAAGTCTCGCCCTGGTGAGCCTTCAAGCGTTCGCGGGCTTCGGCGGCGCGGGCGTTGTAGCGCGCCAGCAGCGCATCGGCGGCAGCGCTTTGGTTGAGCGCGTTGGCAGTGCGTTGCAGGCTTTCCTGCCAGGGTTTGGCCCAGGCGAAGGTGATCACTGTGGGGGCGATTTCATTGAGGATCGCCAGTTGCTCCGGCTTTACCGGGCCGGTAAGAATCAGGTCGGGCTCCAGTTCCAGCAGGGTCTCCAGGTTCGGGTTGTCGATATCGCCGACCACCTTGATCCCGGCCACCGCTTGGCTGTCGAGGTAACGCGGCGGCGCGGCCTGGCCACGGCCGTTGATCGTGCCGACCGGAGTGATGCCCAGGGCCAGCGCCGCATCCAGATCCAGTTCGCTCAAGGTGATTACCCGTTGCGGCGCGCTCGGCACAGTGACCGGGTTGCCGAAGGCATCTTCGACCTGGCGGGTGTCGGCCACGGCGGCCGCGCTTAACAGCTGGCTGGCAAGCAGCAGGGGCAGGCTCCAGCGCAATAGAGTAGTCATCGGATTAGTCCTGTTCAGAGTGGGCGGGCTTGCGTCGGCGTGGCACCACCACTGGGGCGCCGTCATCGGGCGCCGCGAGGATGTCCACGTCGGTGTGGTAGAGCTGGTCGACCAGGGTTTTGTTGATCACCTCACGGGCCGGGCCCATGGCGGCGATACGGCCGTTGTCGAGGGCGATGATTTCATCGCAGTAACGCGCGGCCACGCCCAGGTCGTGAATCACGATCAGCACAGTGCGGCCCTCGGCGACGATATTCAGCACTGCCTCCATGACCTCGGCCTGGTGGCCGATATCCAGGGCGCTGGTGGGTTCATCGAGCAGCACCAGGTCGGTGTTCTGCGCCAGGATCATGCCCAGCCAGGCACGCTGGGCCTGGCCGCCGGACAGCGAAGAGGCGACCTGTTGCCAGATGTCCTGCAACTGCATGGCATCGCGGGCACGGGAGACCTGGTGGGCGTCTTCCGCGCTCCACTGGTTGAACCAGCCCTGGTGCGGATGGCGGCCGTATTGCACCAGTTGTTCAACGCGAATGCCTTCGGCCATCACCGGGCGCTGCGGCAGAAAGGCCAGCTCGCGGGCCAGGGCTTTCATTGCGTAGCGTTGCAGCGGTATGCCGTTGAGTTCGATCTGCCCGCCCTGCAACGGCAGTTGCCGCGCCAGCAGCTTAAGCAGGGTGGATTTGCCGCTGCCGTTGGGCCCGACAATGCCGATCAGCTTGCCTTTGGGCAGCTCGAACGAGACGTCCTGCAGCACGCTCTTGGCCTGGTAGGCAAAGCTCAGGTTGTGTGCGCGCAACTGCGCAGGTCGGATCGGGGGTATTGGCGTGGATAACAGCGTCATCAATCGGAGCCTTTGCGGTCTTTAAGCAACAGGATCAACAGCAGAACGCCGCCAAGCAGGCGGGTCATGATCCCGGTGGGAATTTCTTCGGGCTGTGCCAGCAGGCGCGCCAGGGTGTCGCTGCCCACCAGCAGCACCGCACCACATAACGCTGCCAGCCAGATCGGCGCGAGGTGATCACGGGCCAGCCAGGAGGCGATGATCGGCGCGGCCATGGCGATAAATATCACCGGGCCGCCGATGGCGGTGCCCAGCGCCGCCACCAGAATCGCTACGCCAAGCACTGCCAATTGCAATGCTGCGACCTTGATGCCGAGGTTCTGCGCGGTGGCCTCGCCGAAGCGCAGCAGCGCCAGCGGGCGATTAAGCCAGGCCAGCAGCGGGCAGAGCGCCAGCAGAATCAGTGCAATCGGTGTGACCGTCTGGTAGCTGGCTCCGGCGAAATGGCCCATGGTCCACAGGTAGATGCTGCCCAGGTGCACCAGCGGCTGCGTGGCCATCATAAAATCACCGACGGCGCCGAGCAGCTCTGACAGGGCGATGCCAATAACGATAAACAGATAACCCTGTTCGCCCGGTCGGCGGCACAGCACGAACAGCGCTACCGCTGCCAGCGCCGCACCCAGTGGCGAGGCCCACCAGGGCCAGCTGCCCACCGTCAGATAAAGAGCAAAACCGATCACTGCCAGCGATGCGCCTTCGTTAACCCCGACCATATCCGGGGTGGCCAGGCGGTTGCGTACCAGGGTCTGGATCAGGCAGCCAGCCATGCCCATGGCGAGTCCTGCGACCACCACGGCGGCGACCCGTGGCATGCGGATCTTGAACACCATGATGTCATTGAGTTTGCTGCCCTGGCCGCTCAGCGTGGCCAGTACATCGAGCACGCCCATGCGCCCGGAACCGAGGCTGATGGCCACGATCACCAGTGCCAGCAGCACTGCCAGCACCAGCAGGCTGAGCAGCCAAGTGCGCCGATGCAGCAGCAGGTTCAGTTGGCCCAAACGCAGATGCCAGAGCCCGGAGGGTTGATGGCTGAGCATGCTTATTTCACCGCCAATAGAGAACGGAAGCCGCCGCGCAGAACGATGGCAATCAAGGCCGGCGCGCCTAGCGCAGCCAGCAGGGTACCGACCGGCAGCTCGTAGGGTTGCACCAGCCAGCGCGCGAGGATGTCGGCGGCGAGCAGAAACAGCATGCCGAACAGGCTGGAAAACAACAGCTGGCGCAGCAGCGCCACCGGCTCCAGCAGGCGCGCGCAGTAGGCAGCCAGGAAGCCGACAAAGCCGATTGGCCCGGCCAGGGCGATGGCGCAGGCGGTCAGCAGGGTGGCGGCGAGCAATACGCCAACGCGCACCCAGGTAGTCGAGATACCCAGGGCGCGGGCCTGGATGTCGCCCATCTGCATCAGCGTCAGTTGCCGGCAGAGCAGGGCGGCGAGTACCAGGCCGAACAGCGCCAGCGGGCTGACTGTGGTCACTGCCGACAGCTCGGAGGCCGACAGTGAACCGAGGTTCCAGTAGCGAAACTGCTCCAGCGCCACCCGAGTGGAGAGCAGTAGAAAGTTGGCAATACCGCCGAACACCGCCGCCAACGCCATGCCGGCGAGGATCAGCTTGAGCGGGCTGGCCTGGCCAAGCATTACGCCGATGCCGAGCACCAGCAGGTTGCCTAGCAGTGCGCCGGCACCTGCCCAGAGCAGGTAGCCCTGGGTCGACTCGACGCCAAAGTAGATCAGCCCGACCACCAGGCCGAGCACTGCGCCAGCATTGACACCGAGTAGGCCAGGTTCGGCCAGTGGGTTGCGCGTTGCGCTTTGCAGCAGGGTGGCGGCCAGCGCCAGGCTGGCGCCGACCAGCAGCGCGGCGAGGGTGCGTGGCAGGCGCAGGCTATTGACCACCATAGCCAGTTTGTCATCGGCCAGGCTGCTGGGGTCGCCCAGTAGAAAACCGAGCACATCTGCCGCACCGTATTGTCCGGCACCGGTGGCCAGGGATAGCGCCAGCAGGCCGAGCAGCAACAGGCTGCCGGCGAGCAGGGCGTGGCGTTGCTGGATATGGAAGGTGCGGGTTAGCTGGCTCATGGTTCTACTGGGCAGAATTCGGGTAACCCCGGCGACAGGTGCCGCCGGGGTACGGGTGTTACAGGTCGTAGCTGAAGCCGACGAATACCGTGCGGCCCATCAGGAGGTGGTCGATGGACTGCGCCACATCATCACGTTTGCTATCGGTCAGGTTGTTTACCCCGGCCTTGAGCGCGAGTTCCTTGGTGGCCTGGAACTTGGTGCCCAGGCTGACGGTGTGGTAGGCATCCGATTCAACACTGGAGGCGTTGTTGGGGATGACCAGCATCTGGTTGCCGGTGTACTGGTAGTCCAGGTTCAGACCCAGTTTCGGCAGTGCCTGCCAGTCGAGGCCGATGTTTCCAACGTGCTTCGGGCTGTAGTTCAGCTCGTTGCCCGTGTCACGGTTTTCGGCGTCGGAGTAGGTGTAATTGGCGCGTGCGGTCACTGCATCGGTAAAGGCGTAGCTGCTCTGCAACTCATAACCCTGAATACGCGCCTTGCTGACATTGGTGTAAGTCATTACACGTGGCCGGTAGAGCGGCGGCCGCCAGCTGTCGCTGACGATCATGTCTTCAATCTCGTTGTTGAAGAACATGATGCCGGCTTGCAGGCGCTCGTCCTGATACAGGGTGCCCAGCTCATAGCTGACCGAGGTTTCCGGTTTCAGGTCCGGATTACCGACGATCTGACACATACCACGGCAAGCCAGCACGCTGTAATTCTCGTCGGACTGGGTAATGTCCGGTGCCTTGAAGGCCTTGCCGACACCGCCCTTGAGCACCCAGTTGTCGGTTAGGTTGTAGATGCCGTAGAGGCGCGGGCTGAATGCGCCGCCGAATACTTCGTGGTCATCCCAGCGTCCGGCGAGGGTGATATCGAGGGCGCCAAGGGAAAACTCGTCCTGCAGGTAGACGGCTTTCTGGTCGACTTCGGTTTCCTCGCCGAGGTTCTGGTTGTGCTCCAGGGTGGTACGACGCAGCTCGCTACCAGCGGTCAGCAGATGGCTGCCCAAGGTGGTTGAGATCTGGCCGTCGACGGTGTGGTTGTTCTGCTCCACTTCACCCACGCGGCCGCGCAGGGTGGTCATGATCTGCGAGTCGTCGGTCAGGTCGACCTTTTCGTAGTAGTAGCGCACGCGGGAGTTGAAGCTGTCCCAGTTGCCGTTATGGGACAGACCGACAGTGGTGCGATCCATTTCCTGCTCGTTAGTGACCAGCGGAGCAGGGGCGCCGGCATTGTTCCAGCGTGCCTTGCGCTCATCCTTGCGGTGGCTGAAGTCCAGGTCGATGCTCTGTTGCTCGTCCAGCAACCAGCTCAGTGAGCCGAGCACATTGGCGCCCTGGCGTTTTTCCGTGGCGTCGGTGCCCTTGAGGCTGAGCTTGTCGGTTTGCCAGGCAGCCTGGTCGGTGGATTCGACAATCAGATTGCCCAGCAGCTTGTCCTCAATCAGCGCACCGCTGAGGTAGCCGCTGCTGATGTGACGGTCACCGTTATCACCCTTGGTCGGGTGCTCGTAGCTGTAGGCCACGCCGGCTTCGGTGCTGTTGGTGGGCTGACGCAGGATCACGTTGACCACACCGCCCAGGGCATCTGCGCCATACAGCGAGGACATCGGGCCACGGATCACTTCGATACGTTCAACCGCTGCCATGGGGATCGAGGACAGGTCGAAGTCGTTGGCGTAATTGGAGGTCAGGGCATCACGCGAATTGATGCGACGACCGTTGACCAGCAGCAGGGTGTAATCCGAATCCATGCCGCGAATCTTGATCTCCTTGCGGCCATAGGCCGAGGAGGTATTGATGTGTACGCCAGGTAGGCGCTTTACCGCATCGGCCAGGTCGTAGACCGGCATCTTCTCCAGTTCAGCGCGGGTGATGACCGAGGCGCTGGCGGGGACGCTCAACTGGCTGTGCGCGGTTTGCGAGGCGGTGACGATGCTGTCTTCCAGGGTGACGCTGTTGTCGGCCAGCGCCGCGAAAGGCAGCAGACCGCCCAGTACGCCCACCGAGATGGCGCGACGGCGATTGATGTTTCTGACAAAAGACATGACAGGTTCCATTTGAGTAGGTGTTGACGCGTTTACAGCTGATCACTGGTGATCGGCGGTTTCAGCCCGCCTGTGTTGTTATGCCTGCGGTGTGGCTGGCGTCGTCACGTCGCCGGATACCGCGTTGGAGCAACCACATACCCACCCCCGTGAGTATTCCGACGACCACATAAAAGCCGCTCAACTGGTTGAAGCCCTGAAGCTGGTTGTCTGCGCCGGTGCTCAGGTAGAGCGCCGAGAAAAGGCTGCCGAGCCCGGCAGCGACATTGCTGACGGTGCCCTGAAACGCCATAAAGGCGGCGCGCTGGTGCGGCGGCGGAATCGCTGCGGCAATGGTCATGCTGCTGTTGGTGCGCACCGCGCTGGCGGCCATAAACAGCACGAAGACCAGGTAGATCGACAGGCCAATCGGCGTAGCGAAACCCAGTAGCGTGGTCAGTGCCAGACCGAAGCTGCTGAGCAGAATCACCGTCAGCGCCTGGCCACGGTCGATCCAGATACCGCCCAGGCGCATGGCTGCAAGGCTGGCCAGGCCGCCGCAGAGAAACAGCAGGCCGATCTGCTCGCGCGGAAAATTCAGGTTGAACTGGAAATAGTTGGAGAAATGCGGCACCAGCAGAAAGTGGCCGAATATCTGCAGCGCGGTGATCGCCAGTGCGCCCAGGCACAGCGGTGATTTCAGCAGCGGCAACACCGAGCCGCTGGGCCGCGATGCGCTGACCTGGATGTGCAACAGCAGGTGACACAACAACGCCAGCGCCAAGCCCACACCGCCGAAAACGATAAAGGGCGCTTGCCAACTCCAACGCAGCGCCAGCTCCAGAGCCAGGGGCACCACCACAATAGCTGCCAGAGAAAAGCCCATGCCGATATAGGCGAGTTTTCGCCCGCGTTCGGCCGGCGGGATGATGTCGAGCATGCTTGCCATCAGCAGCGCGCCCATGGGCCCGGCAACCAGGCCGGAGAGTACAAACAGCAGAATCAGCTGCTCGGCGCTGCTGGTCAGGGCGCAGGCCATCAGCAAGGCGAAACGCAGGGTTAGAAGGATCACCAGCGCCTGTTTGCGCTTTAGACGATCCAGCCAGGGCGCGGCCAGAGCCATGCTCAGGGCCGATGCGAGCGTGGCGCCGCCACTGATATAGCCGACATGGCTGGCCTGCATGCCGAGGTGACGAACCAGATCCGGACCCAGGGGCATCACCATCATCAGGCTGCCGATGGAAAGCAGGTTGATCAGCATCGCCAGATGCACGGCTGCTTTCGAGTGTCCTACATCATCCATGTGCATAACCGCTCTAGATTGGGCGCGGGCTGCATCTTAAGTAATGAATCAGTATTTCGCAAACGCTAATCGTTAGCGTTACTATTGACCTTTTGTGACGGATGACGGCATTGCACGCCAAGGATTTTCCCAAGAAGAACGCTGCTGCTGAGGCGCCGAATTTGCCTGCAACTGCTGCTCTAGCGACCTCAACGGATACCTCCGTGGAAGGAGATATGCTGTCCGAGCTGGCCACGCTGTTCAGTGGCGATCTGGCGCGTTACCGCAATGTTTTTGTGGCGGCGGATGATCCGCGCGAGGCCATCAGTGGCGCGCAATTCCTTCAGCCGCAGACGCTGAGTACGTTGATGGCGCGCTTCCGTCCGCAGTTCGCGACGGCCGACCAGCGCGGCTTGGCGTCGATCTGGGCCAATCAGTACTTTATGCGCCTGTTTCCTCCAGTGATCAGTGCGGCGCTGCTGTTGGATCAACGCATGCCGCTGCGGATCGAACAGCTGGCGATCATCGTCGATGGCGAAGGTTTGCCGCTGGTGTTCAAACTGCCTGGGCCGTGCGAGCCGCTGCCGGCGACGCAAAATCCCTTCGAGCGTTTCGCCCACCTGCTCGATGACAATTTGCAGCCCTTTGTCCAGGCGCTCTGCGCCCATACCGGAGTATCGGCGAAAGTGCTCTGGAGCAACGCCGGCAACTACTTCGAGGCTTGGCTCGGGCAACTGCAAAAACGCAGCGAGCAACTTGAGCTATTGCTCGATGGCCAGCGCCTACTGAGCGCCGCGCAACGCCCGGATGGCTCGCGCAACCCGCTGTATGCGCCAATCCGCTATATCGATATCGAGCACGCCGACGGCCAGTTGCACCCCTGGCGGCAGCGCCGTTTGTGCTGCATCCGCTACGTGCTGCCAGGGGTGGAGTTGTGCCCCAACTGCCCCCGGCTCAAGCAGCCTCAGTAGCACTTGCTATGCATCGCGCAGCAGGTCGTGGGTGGGTCGGGGTCGGTAGTCGATTAGATAAATGTCTGCCGAGCTACGCCGCGCGGGCTGCGGTTTTTACCGGGTAGTTGCTCCAGGCGTTGCTGCCATTCTGCGCGAGGGGTCAGGGTAGGGGTCGCTTTCGCCATTTCAGCTGCTGCGAGAGCAGCCTTGGCGGCTTTTGCTTCGGCTCTAAGCTCAGCCAAGGTGGGGGTCTTGCGCACAGGCTCAATAGCGCCCTTTTCAACGCTGCGAAGGCAGAGCTTGCATGACACCTGAGTAACATCCTGGGTGCTGTTCAGGTTCGAACCAGTGCGCCCGCATGCAACATTTTCTTGGGACGCGTAATAGTGAATGGCCAACGTGTTGTCTCCTGCATTTTCGGGCGCGGGATTCTACACGGCGTCGCTGACGCTGCAAGCGGTTGGGTAGAAGTGAGGCCAGGAATATGCAGAGTGTCGTGGCGAGAGTTCGAAAATTTCGCTATTTCCGATATCGCCTGAACTGCCTCACGGCCAGTCTCTGCCTACCTATGGGCCGTCACAACAGCAATGCTCGCTTGAGCAGGTCGTAAAGTCCCTCAGGTACTAGCGGTGATGCAGGGGTGAAACTGGAGCTGGATTGCCACGTGGCCCTGAACGGCGCGCCATCGCTTTCGTGGCCGTCTAGCCAAGGTTTCTCATAGACGTCTGCGTCGTCAAACCTTGCATCGTAGACTTGGACAATCTCGTGCCCTGGTTTGCCTGCGTAGGTGAAGATGCTTTCCAACGTGCCAATAAATCGAATATCGCTGATCGAACGGCCCAGTTCTTCCTGCACTTCCCGGACGATGGCGTCGTGACTTCTTTCGCCGAATTCAATGCCGCCACCAATGGGGCGAAAGAGCGTCATGTTTTCCACAGCATCGTGGAATTGGTTGACCAGTATTTTCCCCTGATGATGGAAAATGCAGAGCGCGAGCGGGCGAATGAAGTGTTCTGCCACGAGTAATAATCCCTTTCTTCTGGTGGTTAATTGATCTAACAGGGCCGAGCTGCAGGTGTTGCGGGCAACCCATCAAGGAAGGCTGCAATCTGTCGGCTACCTCGTAAGTGCACCGTCGGCACCTTCGGGCCTATGTTCATGCGCACTGCGTCGATACCTTGGCGGTAGCCATGGTCGAACTGCCATACGAACTTAAGAAAATCCAGAAATGCCCGGTCGAGTTTCTCTCTACAGCCAGCAGGAAGGTCGGAGCGAGGTCGGTTTAATACGCTACGAACGATAACGCGCGTCAGGCAGGTCAGTCGCGGCGTATCCAGCCAGATGATCAGATCGGCGCTGGGCAGGCGCAGGTCGAAAGTGCGGCGGACGTAGTTGCCTTCGCAGATCCAGGCATTAGTTGTGAGCGCATCGCGGACCCTTTCGCGGAACTGCGCAGCGTCTGGCTCGACCCAGCCAGGCCCCCAGAACAGTGTGTCCAGGTGTACTACGGGCAAGCTGAGGCGTTTGCTCAAGGCACGAGCCAGAGTGGACTTGCCGCTGCCAGCATTGCCCAAGATCACAATCCGTTGCACGAGGGACTTCCAGTCGCAAAAAAAGGACGGCGATTCTGCTGATTATTGCTGGCCTGTCAACTGCGCGGTGACCGTTAATGGACAAATGATGGAGGCCTGCTTCTAGCCATTTTTTGCCAGCTCACGACCATCCCTCCATTCCCTTAAATATCCCGAAACAGGTCATGGGCGTTAAGCAGGTCGTAGGCGATCTGCGGACGCTTTTCCAAACCGCGGCGGATGGCGGTGGGAATGGCCTGGCGGGTTTTGCGACACAGCCCCGGCAATTCATCGATCTGAATCGCGATGCCGCGCATGCTGCGCACTTCGTTGAAACCGGGGGCGACGGCGACGCGTACGCCGAGCTGCTCGTAGATGCGCCGTTGCAGCTTTTCCAGGTCCGCCAGGCTTTCAAGGTTTTCCAGGCGCTCTAGCAGGCGCTTTTCCTCGGTGCGGGTAAGCAACAGGATGCGCACATCGCTGTTTGCTTGCTGCAACAGTTGCTCGCGCCCGCAATCGCAGGCGCCGGGTGGGCAGGGTTGGCGCAAGGGTGGGGTGTTGGTCATGGGCTCCGATCATAGCCAGCTGCGGGGGCATTTGCCCATGCTCGGGTGTGGACAAATGGCCTATTGGGTGGATAATCCGACCCATCAACCGTGCTGAAGAAAAACTCGCACCATGCGTAAAACCCTGTGTACCGCTCTGATCTGGATGCTAATGCTCGCCCTCCCGGCGCAGAGCATGGCGGCCATCAGCATGCAGTTATGCGCGGTAACCCAGCAGAGCGGGGCGATGGCCCAGGTTGATCCGCAAATGGCGGCGCATCATCCGGGCGCGATGGTGATGGCTCAGCCTATTGAGGCCTCGGCCCATGGCGAACACCACGCCAGTGACAACTCCAGCAAGTCCATGCCTATTGCCGATAACAGTCTGTGCAGCCTCTGCGCTTTTTGTGTCGGCGCGGTGGCCCTGAGCACTGTGGTTGCCAGCAATTCCCCACTGCAAGCGGTCGAGCCGTCCCTGGCGCGATTGGATCAGTTTGTCGGTTTTATCGCCGAAACTCCCGAAAGACCCCCACGCCTGTTTCTCGCCTAAGCCAAACCGTGCGTTGACGCACCTGGCGCAGTTGCTGCCCAGGCCCGCGTAACGCGTATTTAGCTATTAGTCGGTGTTTGCCTGCGCAGCGCAGGCAACGCCGCTGCACGCGAGACTATTCGATGATGCGTTTTCTCTTTGCCCGCCGGCAGGCGTTTATCTGCCTGGCATGGCTGCTGCCTGCCGGCAGCTGGGCCGAGTCGCCCGACCCGCTGGACGCCCAGGCCGCCACGCCGGCTTTGCACTACCAATCGCCGCTCAAGGCCTACCAGGGTTTTACTGAGCAGCCGCTGCATGACTGGCGTGAGGCCAATGATTTGGTCGGTCGTATTGGCGGCTGGCGCACTTATGCCCAGGAACCCTGGGAGCAGACGGCCGAGCCCGCTGGCGCAACCGATAGCCCGTCAGCCAAACCTATGGAGCAGCACCATGGCCATCACTAGAACGTGGCGACTGAATGGCTTCTTACGTCTGGCCGGGCTCTGCGGCCCCTTGCTGCTGGCCGGCTGCGCCAGCTTTAGCCAGGATGGTGGTTTTACTCAGGTCGAGCAGGCCAGCCAGGCGCAGTTGGACAAACAGGTGACCTGGGTGAAAACCCCGGAGCAGCGCAGCCAGGTGGCCGAACGGGTCGCCGAGTTGCTGGCAGGGCCGCTGACGGTGGATGCCGCGGTGCAGGTTGCCTTGCTGAATAACCGCGATTTGCAGGCGAGCTTCGATGAGCTGGGTATCAGCGAAGCCGAACGTGTGCAGGCCGGACGTATCCCCAATCCGGGCTTTTCCTTCGGGCGTTTGGAGAAGGGCAGCGAGGTGGAATACGAGCGCGGCCTGCATATCAATCTGGCGCGGCTGATTGCCATGCCGCTGACCTCCGGCATGGAGGCCAAGCGCTTCGAGCAGGTGCAGCGGCAGACCAGCCTGGCGTTGTTCGAGTTGGCCAGCCAGACGCGCAAGGCCTGGTACCGCGCGGTGGCAGCGCAGGAAAGCCTGGGTTTTATGCGCCAGGTAATGGTTTCGGCGGAAACCGGGGCCGAACTGGCCCGGCGGCTGGCGGCGGTGGGCAACTACAGCACCTTGCAGCGCGCCCAGGAGCAGAGCTTCTATGCCGATGCCGGGCTTAACCTGATCCGCGCCGAACAGGCCCGGGTGCAGAGCCGCGAGCAGCTGACCCGCCTGCTCGGTCTGTGGGGCGAGCAGATCGATTTCCGCTTGCCCGAGCGCTTGCCTGAATTGCCGGCTAAGCCTGAGCAGTTGCCGGATGTCGAGCGCCTGGCTATGGCGCAACGTCTGGATATCCAGGCCGTGCGCCTGGACGCCGAGCGACTGGCCAGCAACCTGGGGCTGAGCAAGACCACACGCTTTATCAACGTGCTGGAACTGGGCGTGGTGAATAACCGCTCCAATGAGGAACCGACTCAGCGCGGCTACGAGATCAGCGTCGAGTTGCCGCTGTTCGACTGGAGCGGCGCCAAGGTGGCCAAGGCCGAGGCGCAGTACAGACAGATGCTTAATCGCGCCGCTGCTACGGCAATCAACGCGCGCTCGCAGGTGCGTGAGGCCTACCTGGGGTACCAGGCCAGCCATGACATTGCCCGGCATTACCGCGACGAGGTGTTGCCGCTGCGCGCGCGTATCGCCGAGGAAAATGTCCTGCAGTACAACGGCATGTTTATCAGCACTTTCGAGCTGCTCGCCGATGCGCGCAAACAAATCCTCGCGGTCGATGGGTATCTGCAGGCGCAGCGCGATTTCTGGATCGCCAAGGCCGATCTGGATATGGCCCTGTTGGGCGCGCCCAGTCTGTCAGCAAGCACACCGGCTATGGCCGCCACCGACGAGCCCGCCGGGCACTGATCAAGGATAATTTCCCATGGTTTCACGACGTGATTTCTTTCTCGGTGCCAGCGCCATCGGCGCTGCCGTGGCTACTTCTGCGGTCAGCCGGGTATCCCTGGCCGGCATACCGGAGGCGGTGTCGCAGGGTAGCGCCGACACCCAGCCGCCGCTCCAACCGCAGAGCGGCCGGCCCTATAACCCGGTGGTGACGCTTAACGGCTGGACCCTGCCGTGGCGGATGAACAATGGGGTCAAGGAGTTCCATCTGGTGGCCGAACCGGTGGTGCGCGAGCTGGCACCGGGCTACAAGGCCCATCTGTGGGGCTATAACGGCCAGTCGCCGGGGCCGACCATCGAGGTGGTGGAGGGCGACCGGGTGCGCATCTTCGTTACCAACAAGCTGCCCGAACACACCAGCATCCACTGGCACGGTCAGCGCCTGCCCAATGGCATGGACGGCGTCGCCGGGCTGACCCAGCCGGCGATTCCGGTGGGCAAGACCTTCGTGTATGAGTTCGTCGCGCGCCGCCCTGGCACCTTTATGTATCACCCGCATGCTGACGAGATGGTGCAGATGGCCATGGGCATGATGGGCTTCTGGGTTACCCACCCGAAGGAAAGTCACCCGCTGATCAGCGAAGTGGATCGGGATTTCTGTTTTCTGCTTAACGCATATGACATCGAGCCCGGCGCGGCCACGCCGAAGATCATGACCATGCTCGACTTCAACCTGTGGACCTTCAACAGCCGCATCTTCCCCGGCATCGACCCGCTGGTGGTGCGGCACAACGACAAGGTGCGCATCCGCGTCGGCAACCTGACCATGACCAATCACCCGATCCACCTGCATGGTCACGAGTTCGAGGTGACCGGTAGCGATGGCGGGCCACGACCTTTGGCGGCGCGTTGGCCGGAGGTGACCACGGATATCGCGGTGGGGCAGATGCGTCAGGTTGAGTTCCTTGCCGATGAGGAGGGCGACTGGGCCTTCCACTGCCACAAGAGCCACCACACCATGAACGCCATGGGGCATGACGTGCCGACGCTGATTGGCGTCGATCACCGCGAGATGACGCGCAAGGTCGCCAAGCTGATCCCCGATTACATGGTGATGGGCGAGCGCGGCATGGCTGATATGGCGGAAATGCAGATGCCGCTGCCAGACAACACCGCACCGATGATGACCGGCGACGGCCCCTTCGGCTCAGTGGAAATGGGCGGCATGTTTACCGTGCTCAAGGTGCGTAAGGATCAAGCGCCCGGCGATTACCGCGACCCGGGCTGGTTCAAACACCCGGCCGGCACTGTGGCCTATGAGTGGAAAGGGGAGCTGGCCAAACCGGCGCGTTCGAGCGAGGCCGGCGGGCAATCCATGCCGCTTAAGCAGCCGGTTAGCGAACCGGTCGAAGTGCAAGTGCGTAAACCTAGCGGCCATGCTGGCCATTGAGGAGGTAGACCCATGAAACAAACAGCTTATTTGCCGTTGGCATTCGCCCTGGCGGGCTTGCTGCTTAGCGGCCCCGTGCTGGCCCATAGCGAACAACACACTGCGCAGCACGGCGCTGTCGTAGTCAAAGAGCAGAAACCTTGGGGTATTGCCGGTGACCTTGAGCAGGTCAGCCGCACCATCGAGATTGGTATGAGCGATGCGATGCGTTTTAGCCCCGATCAGTTGGAGATCAAACAGGGCGAGACAATCCGCTTTGTGCACCGTAACCAGGGCAAGTTGCTGCATGAGTTCGTCCTGGGCACTCAGGTGGATCTGGATGAGCACGCGGCGATGATGGTCAAGTTCCCCGGTATGCAGCATGACGAGCCGTATATGGCCCATGTCGGGCCTGGGCAGAGTGGCGAGATCATCTGGACCTTCAATCGTGCTGGCGACTTCGATTTCGCCTGCCTGATCGCCGGTCACTACCAGGCCGGCATGGTGGGCCGGATTCGTGTGCTGGCCGAATAACCCCTTAACCAAGCAAGAGGATCGACTATGAAAAATCTACTGAGTGTTATCGCCTTGGCCTGCGTACTGGCCAGCCCCGCATTTGCCAGCCAGCACAGCGCCGCGCCGGCCACCAGCAGTGCTGCGGCCACAAGTCAGGGCGAGATACGCAAGATCGATGCGGCCAACCAGAAAATCACCTTGCGTCACGGGCCGTTGGCCAATATCGGCATGCCGCCGATGACCATGGTGTTCCAGGTGCAGGACGCCGCCCAGCTGGAGGGGCTTAAGGTGGGAGACAAGGTGAATTTTGTTGCGCAGCAACAGGGCAGCCAGTTTGTCGCGAGCGAGTTGCAGGCTGTGCAGCCTTGAGCTGTTGGGGCCGCTAGGCGGCCCCGATTGCCTGATCAGGCAGCCGCGAAGCGCTCATCGAGATAGGCGATGATCGCCTTGGACTCATACAGCCAGGTGCTCTGGCCGTTTTCTTCGATGCGCAGGCACGGCACCTTGATCTTGCCGCCTTGCTGTTCCAACTCGCTACGCGCTTTGGCGTCGTTCTTCGCGTCGCGCAGGGCCACGGGCACGTTCAGCTTGTGCAGGGTACGGCGGGTCTTGACGCAGAACGGGCAGGCGTGGAACTGGTACAGCGCGAGGTTGCTGGCGCTTTGTGTGACAGCCGCCTGAGCCTCGGGGGTACGCTTGAGCTTGGCCGGACGGGAAATCCAGTCGAGGAAGATGATCAGTTGGCCGAGGCCGATACGCAGTGCCTTGATAATCATGCTGAGGCAACCCTTGGGTCGATAAACTGGGGCGCGCAGCTTACCCGAGTTTTCCACGATTGGCCCGACGCTGGCCTGGGTCCCGGCCGAACGGCATAATCCGCGTTCGATTGCCGAACCTTGCCGAGCCTGCGATGAAACCTGAAGACCTGCTGTTGCTGGTAACCCGCGAGATGCCTTTTGGCAAACACAAAGGCCGCTTGCTCGCCGATCTGCCGGGCAATTACCTCAACTGGTTTGCCCGCGAAGGCTTCCCTCAGGGGGAAATCGGCCGGCTGCTGGCGCTGATGCAGGAGATTGATCACAACGGCCTGTCGGGCCTGCTCGACCCGTTACGCACCAAGCCGCGTGTGCCGTTCAAGGGGCAATAGGCTTTTTACGGGGCAATAAAAAACCGGCTTATGGCCGGTTTTTTATTGCGTGCCGTCCATGGCCGCAGCTTGTGTCGCTCGAGGCGACGGTAAAAGGTGCTTCTGGCAATTTGCATTGCGCAGCAGGCGGCTTACTGCGCCTGGCTGACCTCTGGGGTGAGGGCCAGCGGTGGCACTTCAACGAACTCCAGTTGCAGTCGTTCGCTACTCCAGGCGCGGGTCTGGTTGGTCAGCGCCAGGTCGTCGTTCAGCTTTTGGCCGTAGGACGGGATGATTTCTTTCAGCTTGGCTTGCCACTCGGGGCTCTGCATCTTGTCCTTGAAGGTCTTCTCCAGCACCGAAAGCATGATCGGTGCGGCTGTCGAGGCACCTGGCGAGGCGCCGAGAAGGGCAGCGATGCTGCCGTCGGCGGCGCTGACCACTTCGGTGCCGAACTGCAGAATGCCGCCGTGTTCAGCGTCTTTCTTGATGATCTGCACACGCTGGCCGGCCTGGATCAGCTCCCAGTCTTCCGACTGTGCTTCTGGGAAGTAGTCGCGCAGCGAGTCCATGCGGTCTTCCGGGCTGAGCATCAGCTGGCCCATCAGGTAGGTGCTGAGCGAGAAATTGTCGATGCCGGCGTGGGTCATCGGCAGGATGTTGTCGGTGGTCAGGGCGCTGAAGGTGTCGAGCAGCGAACCATTTTTCAGGAACTTGGTGGAGAAGGTGGCGAACGGGCCGAACAGCAGCACCTTCTTGCCATCAATCACGCGGGTATCCAGGTGCGGCACGGACATAGGCGGTGAGCCTACCGAGGCCAGGCCATACACTTTGGCCTGGTGCTGGGCGACGATTTCCGGGTTGCTGGTGGCCAGGAACGAGCCACCGACCGGGAAGCCGGCATAGCCTTCGCCTTCACTGATGCCAGACATCTGCAGCAGTTTCAGCGCGGCGCCGCCAGCGCCGATAAACACGAACTTGGCGTTGATGGTTTTCTCTGCGCCGCCGTTGGCCAGGTCGGCCACCAGCACGTTCCAAGTGTTGTCGGCGTTACGCTCGATGCCACGTACTTCATGCTGCAGGTTGAGGCTGACGCTGTCCTGCTGGCTTAGCGAGCCGAACAGCTGGCGGGTGATTTCGCCGAAGTTGACGTCGGTGCCAATCGATACGCGGGTCGCGGCGAGCTTCTGCCCGGGCTCGCGGCCATGCATCACCAGCGGCACCCACTGCTTGATCTGCTCTGGGTCTTCGGAATATTCCATGCCGCGGAACAGCGAGCTGGCTTGCAGGGCGGCGTGGCGCTTCTTGAGGAAGTCGACGTTGTCATCGCCCCAGACAAAGCTCATATGCGGCACGTTGTTGATAAACGACGGCGGGTTGTTCAGCACCTTGCGCTCAACCTGGTAGGCCCAGAACTGCTTGGATATCTCGAACGACTCGTTGATCGCCACGGCCTTGCTGATATCGATGCTGCCGTCAGCCAGTTGCGGGGTGTAGTTCAGCTCGCAGAAGGCCGAGTGGCCGGTGCCGGCGTTGTTCCAGGCGTTGGAGCTTTCATCGGCGACCTGATCCAGGCGCTCGTAAATGTCGATGCTCCAGCCCGGCTCCAGCTCGTTGAGGTAGGTGCCCAGGCTGGCACTCATGATGCCACCGCCAATCAGCAGAACATCTACGGATTTTTCCGGCTCGGGGTGCTTGGCGCAGCCGATCACGCTCAGGCACAGCAGGGTCAACAGGAGCTTTTTCATTAAACCAACCATTTCAATCGGTGAAGTCAAAATGACGACCTGCGCCGACACGGGATCAGGCGTGTGGCAATAGCGCGCTAGCCCGTCGGCGAGCGACAGGCGCGGGGCAGGGTGTGCAGGGCGTCGTGTGCATAACGGCAGCGGCCCAAGGCGTGGCGACTGGCGTTGCCTGGGGCTGACTAATGGCAAGTGGCAAGAAGCATGCCCGTCACCGTAAAGCGTTGGACTGCGGCGCGCTGCCGCAGTTGCACTGGGTTGCTCGGCGGTTCTAGGTGGCGTGATCTCGCCATGTTCTGGCGGATTTATTGCGGCTTTTGGCGGAATCTCGCCGCGCACCTTGAGAACGTGCAGGCAGAAAAAAACCGGCGCGGGGCCGGCTTCTTCTGACTCAGGGCTTGATCAGTTATTGACCAGGCTGAGGAACTCGCTACGTGTGGCGGCGTTTTCGCGGAACTCGCCGAGCATCACCGAGGTGACCATGGAGGAGTTCTGCTTCTCCACACCGCGCATCATCATGCACATGTGCTGCGCTTCGATTACCACTGCAACACCGAGGGCGCCGGTGACCTGCTGGATGGCTTCGGCGATCTGCCGGCTGAGGTTTTCCTGGATCTGTAGGCGACGTGCATACATATCGACGATGCGTGCAACTTTCGACAGGCCGAGCACTTTGCCGTTGGGGATATAGGCGACATGGGCCTTGCCGATAAACGGCAGCAGGTGATGTTCACACAGCGAGTACAGCTCGATGTTCTTCACCAGCACCATTTCGCTGTTGTCGGAGCTGAACAGCGCGCCGTTGGTAACTTCTTCGAGGGTTTGCTGGTAGCCCTTGCACAGGTACTGCATGGCTTTGGCGGCGCGCTTGGGCGTGTCGAGCAGGCCCTCGCGGGATACGTCTTCGCCGAGTTGGCCGAGAATCTCGGTGTATTGCTGTTCCAGGGACATGGACAATCTCGTAGGTCTTTCTAAAGGGCGCAGGTTAGGCCGCGAGGGTCGGGCTGGCAAGTGCGCAGGCCGCCAGCTGCATGGGCTTATTCGTCGCGGCCATCCATCATGGTGCGCTTAAGCATCACGTAAACCGCGCCGGTGCCGCCGTGTTTGGCCAGGCAGGAGGTGAAACCGAGCACCTGGGGATGTTGGCGCAGCCAGGTGTTGACGTGGCTTTTGATCATCGGCTTGCGGCCGTCCATGCGCACCGCCTTGCCGTGGGTGATGCGCACGCAACGCACCTCCAGCTTGTTGGCCTCGGCGATAAATTCCCACAGGGTGTCGCGGGCTTTTTCCACGCTCATGCCGTGCAGGTCGAGGCTGCCTTCGAAACTGATCTGTCCCAGCTTGAGCTTGCGCATCTGGCCTTCCTGCACACCGTTGGCGGCCCAATACAGTGGGTCTTCAGCGCCGACATCGATCACGAACTGATCGGACAGACCGTCGACCTTGACCGATTCCACGCGCGCCGTGGCCGCCTGGCGCAGGGTAGCCAGCTGGGCACGGTTGGGTTTCGGTTTGCCGGTGTCGGCGCGGTCATGCTTGATCGGTTTGACGCCGCGCAACTCGGCTTTGAATAGGGAAAAATCGTCGTCTTGCATCTGGGCCTCCGCGAAGGCCGCTAGTGTAACCAAGCTGCTCGGCACTCAGTCGCGCTTTTTCATCAGATGTGGGGCCATGCTCAGGTCGCTGGGGCGGCGCAGGCGGCGTCGGCAGCGGCGCCAGAGCAGCACGCCGAAGACCAGCAATAGCAGCCCGATCACGACAAATACGCTGGCTGTGGCTGGCGATTCGTTCAGTGGGCCGAGCGCGGCAGGTTGGCCGAGCAGGGTGGCGATGCCTGCCATGCTCAGCAGCACGCCGAATGTGGCAAACAGCGCGGCCAGGCCAGCCCCCAGGCGCAGGCGCCAGTTGCTGGCATTGCGTGGGCGCAGGCGGCGTGCATCGAAACCATCGGAGTGTTTCATTCCGATTTCCTCATGCCAATTTCCTCGGTGGTTATCGGCGGTATGACCGGTGTGGGCTGGCGTGGTTCAACTGTGGCGGCCAGCCCGTATCCAGGTTGCGAACTACTGCGCGGCTGGCGGTGACTCAGATCAAGGCGCTGGCGCGTGGCACCACGGCGGCAAAGTTGTCGGCCAGGGCGATCATCTCGGCGCGGTGCATCTCGGCGGCGCTGATCACCTGGCCGTCGAGCGTCGGCAGGTCACGGGTAGCGCAAGCGGCATCCACCACAGTGCAGCGGTAACCATAGTCCTTGGTGGCGCGCACTGTGGTGCTGATGCTCGAATGGGTCATAAAACCGCAGACGATCAGGTCCAGGTGGCCCAGGGCTTGTAGGCGCTCATGCAGGTCGGTGCCGTTAAAGGCGTTGGGCATGCGCTTCTCGACGATGATTTCGCCCGGCAGCGGCGCCGCTTCTGGCAGGTGCAGGCCACGCGGGCCACGGGGGTCGAGCAAGCCGTCGGGGATGCCCAGGTGTTTGACGTGGACGATTGCGCTGCCCTGGGCGCGGGCGGCTGAGAGCAGTTTGGCGATTTCTTCCAGCGCGGCATCCAGCCCCGGTAACTGCAATACGCCGCTGCGGTATTCCTCTTGCGCATCGATGATCAGCAAGGTCGCATTGCTCAGGCTGGCGGGGGCATGGCCGCGGCCAGTGAGGGCGAACAGCGTTTGTGGGGTGGACATGGCAGGAACTCCAGGCTGGCATGGACAGTCCCACCATTGTCCGCCTGTGCTGCGCTGCTGTGAACCTTTGTGGTCGATGATCTTGCGTGTCGCCTATGCGGCGAGCAGAATCGGGGTGCTGCCGAGGAACGGCGATTTCAAGCAAAGGAGCTGCAATATGAATCTGATTGCATTGTTTTCCGAACACTTCTGGCTGTTGTTTGCCGTGGCGATTTCCATCGCTGTGCTGCGTGAGCTGCGCCTTGAACGGGATTAGTGGCTGCCCGCGTTAACCGAGCCGCAACTTCATCAACAAGCGCCAGGGCATGCCCTGGCGCTTTCGTTTCAGTACAGACCAAACAGTTCGAACTGCAGGTACCAGATACCCAGCGAGCCGAAGAAGTTGACCAGAATGGCCGGCAGAAACTTCAGGTGCACAGCAAAGCTGTAAGTCTTGTCCAGTGACATCGCCATCACCCCGGCGGCCGAACCGACCACGGTCAGCGAGCCGCCAATCCCCACCATCAGCGCATTCAGCGCCCACTGATCGAGCCCCAGCTGTGGGTTGGACATCAGCGCAGCCGCTTCCACGGGCACGTTGTCCATCACCCCGGACGCCACCCCGAGTACCACGTTGACGGCGGTGGGGTGCATCACTTCGAACAGTCGCGAGATATACGACAGCCAGCCGACGTGGTTGAGGCAGGCCACCGAGGTGATGATGCCGATAAAGAACAGCAGGGCGTTCCACTCGACCTTTTGCAGTTGATCCTGCCAGGGCAGCTCGATGCCGCGGCGCATCAGCAGCCAGGCATACAAGGCGACGATGCCCAGACCAATACCGATGGCGAACTCGATGCTGACTTTCAGCACGATATTGCACAGCACCGCGCCAAACACCGCGAAGAAACCGACTATCGCCAGGCCCGCGCCGCCGGGTTTGAGCGCGGACTCGGCCTGGTCAGCCACCTGGATCAGGCTCTGGCCATCGAGTTTGCGCAGGTAGAAGAAGTGCAGCGTGGCGGCGAACAGTAGCCAGCCGATCAACGCCGAGGGGATCAGTAACAGCAGGCCGGCGATGCTGATTTTGCCGGCCAGCACCACCATCAGGCTGGTCGAGGTGCCGAGAAACCACACCCCGGAGTTGGAGGCGACCACGATGTTGCACAGCGAAATATGGGTGTAACGCTGATTGGTCGAGATGTTCTTTACCGTCTTGCCGAAGATCATCGCCGTGGTGATGTTGTTGAGAAACGGCGAGAGCAGCGCCGACAGCGCGCCTGTGGCCCAGAACATGCCGCGTGCGCCGAGGCCCTTGCGCATCAGATAGCCATTGAGTGCGGTGAAGACGTTCCGCTCGTTGAGCAGCTCGACCACCATCCACATAAACGCCATAAAGGCGATCAGGCCGAACAGTTCTTCCTTGATCTCGCTCTGCGCATGCAGGAAGAACTGAAAGCCATTGGGGTCGTAAAACGCGTAGTGGGCACCGATAACGATCAGACCGGACATCATGAACATCGCCGGCTTGAACTTATCCATCTCCAGTTGTGCTTCAAAAACGATCAGCGTCATGCCAATCAGGAATATCGCCAGCACGAGCAAGCCCGTGATCGAGAAGGGATCTATGACCATTTTTAGGGATGTCTTGAGAAAGGGAGGGAAGGGTTAGAAATTGGTAACAAAATTATACTGATGAGCATGATGCTTGGGCAGGTCTACTTTATGACTGTGGCGGCCTTTATGGTCAGCAATGCGTCGCGCCGCTAGATCAGCGCTGCGCTCGACGCAGGCAGGTGCGGCAGGCTGCTAGAATGGCGCACTTTTTTCTGCGGAGAGCTGCCGTGACCGACGCTACACATACCTACCCAACCCGCCTGCGCAGTGTGCGCGACTACATTCGCTGGGCGGTCAGTCGGTTTCATGGCGAGGAACTGTTCTTCGGCCACGGCACCGACAATGCCTGGGACGAAGCCCGCCAACTGGTACTCGGCGCCCTGCATCTGCCTTACGACATTGCCGACAGCTACCTCGATTGCCGCCTGGAGGACGACGAGCATGCGCACCTGCACGCCTTGCTCGCACGGCGCATCGACGAGCGCGTGCCGACCGCTTACCTGCTGGGCGAGGCCTGGTTCTGCGGCATGCCGTTTATTGTCGATGAGCGCGTGCTGATTCCGCGTTCACCGATTGCCGAACTGATCGAACAACATTTCGAGCCCTGGCTGGCGATGGAGCCGGCGCGGATTCTCGACCTGTGCACCGGCTCGGGCTGCATTGGCATTGCCTGCGCCTATGAGTTCCCCGAGGCTGAAGTGGTGCTCGGTGATCTGTCCTACGAAGCGCTGGAAGTGGCCAATCAGAATATCGAACGCCATGGACTGGATGAGCGTGTGTACACCGTGCAGGGCGATGGTTTTGCCGGGCTGCCGGGCCAGCGTTTTGACTTGATCGTTTCCAACCCGCCTTACGTGGATGCCGAGGATTTCGCCGATATGCCGGCCGAATACCAGCACGAGCCTGAGCTGGGCCTGGCTTGCGGTGACGATGGCCTGGACCTGGTGCGGCGCATGCTCGCCGAGGCGGCGGATCATCTGACTGAAAAGGGCGTGCTGATTATCGAAGTCGGCAATAGCCAGGTGCATGTCGAGGCGCTGTACCCGGAAGTCGATTTCACCTGGCTGGAATTCGAACGCGGCGGTCACGGCGTATTCCTGCTCGCCGCCGCGCAATGCCGCGAGCATCAGGCGCTATTCCGCCAGCGCCTGAATGGTTTAGCGTAGCGCTAGATGCCGGCTAAGCAAGGCGCGCAAGGCAGCCGGCTTGACCGGCTTGGGCAGGAAGTCGAGGCCGGCGGCATGCACCTTAGCGATCAGCTCGGGGCGGCCGTCGGCGCTGATCACCACGCCTGGTAGCGGCTCGCCCAGGCGCGTGCGCAGCCAGGCCATCAGCTCGGTGCCGGTTTCACCGTCATCCAGGTGATAGTCCACCAGCGCCAACTGCGGGCGGACGTTTTCACTCAGCAGGTGTTCGCACTCCAGGCGATTGCGCGCCGTCCATACCTGACAACCCCAGCGTGACAGCAGGCTGTGCATACCGGCGAGGATGCTGTCCTCGTTGTCGATGCACAGCACCTGGATGCCGGCCAGCGCCTCGCCATGCTGCTCGGGCTGGCTGACCGGCACGGGCGGCTCGGCGTGCAAGGCCAGGGGAATGGTGACGCTGAATACGCTGCCCTTGCCCGGCCAGGAACGTACTTCCAACTGGTGGCCGAGCACTCGGCACAGGCCATCGGCAATTGCCAGGCCCAGGCCCAGGCCTTTTTCGGCGCGGGTCTGGTGGCTGTCCAGGCGTTTGAATTCCTCGAAAATCACCTTGCGCTTGTCGTCGGGAATGCCCGGGCCGCGATCCCAGACTTCCAGGCGCAGCTGTTGGCCTTTGCGGCGCACGCCGAGCAGCACACGGCCCTTGGCGTAGCGGAAGGCGTTGGTCAGAAAGTTCTGCAGGATGCGTCGCAGCAGTTTGATGTCACTGTCGACCCGCAGGCGGCTGCCGCGCAGGCGGAAGTCCACGCCGTGTTCGGCGGCCAGCACCTTGAATTCCGCGCCGAGGGTGTCGAACAGGTTGTTCAGCACAAAGGCGTGGCGGTCCGGGGTGATGCGGCCGTTTTCCAGGCGTGAGATGTCCAGCAGGTCGCTGATCAGGTCTTCGGCCGAGCGCAACGAGCTGTCCAAATGGCGTACCAGCTCACGGGCATCGGCAGGCAGGGCATCGTCTTGGTGGGACAGGGCGGCTGAGAACAGCCGCGCGGCGTTCAACGGTTGCATCAGGTCATGGCTGACGGCGGTGAGAAAGCGGGTTTTCGACTGGTTGGCGGCCTCGGCCACACCCTTGGCTTCGGTCAGCGCCTGGTTCAGTTGTGACAGCTCCTGTGTGCGCTCGCTGACCCGTTGTTCCAGGCCTTCGTTGGCGTCCTTGAGCGCGCGCTCGGCTTCGCGGAATTCGGTGATGTCGGTGAAGCTCATTACGAAGCCGCCGCCGGGCATGGGATTGCCGATCAGCTCGATCACCCGGCCGTTGGGGAACAACCGCTCGGAGGTGTGCGCGGTGCCCTGGCGCATCCAGTACAGGCGCTTGCTGACGTGTTCCTCGATATCGCCGCCGCCGAGCAGGCCGCGCTCGGCGTTGAAGCGAATCAGCTCGGCCACCGGTCGACCGACATAGACCTGGCCGTCGGGGTAGTTGAATAGCTCAATATAACGGTGGTTCCAGGCCACCAGGCGCAGCGACTGGTCGACCACGCTGATGCCCTGGGTGATGTTCTCGATGGCGCCCTGCAGCAGCGCACGGTTGAACTGCAGCACTTCCGAGGCTTCATCGACGATGCGCACCACATCCTCGACCTGCATTTCGCGGCCTTCGATGGCTGCCTTGACCACCGCGCGGGTCGATGAGGCGCCGAGCACACCGGCCAGCAGGCGTTCGGTGTGGGCGATCCATTCACTGTTGGCAGTCTGGTTGGGGTCGAAGCCCTTGCCCTGGCGGTAGGCGAAACGCATAAAGCTCTGCCGCGCACGGTCTTCACCGACAAAGCGGTTGGCCAGCAGCAACAGGTCGCCGACCTGCACCGCGAGCATGCTGCGGTTGCTCGGCTTGTTGCCCAGGTCATGGCCGATAAAGCGCCCGGCCTGCCAATGCTCAGCCACCCGGGTGCGTGAGAAATAGGAAACCCAGGCAAACAGCAGGAAGTTGCCGGCCAGCGACAGCACCACACCACGGGTCAGCGGATCGACCTGAAAGCCAATCGGCCCGTACAGCAGGGTGTGTATGCCCGGTAAGGCATCCACCGGCCAGCCCAGGCTGCGGGATACCAGCGGCATGACCAGGGTGTAGAACCAGATCAGCGCGCCTACGAACAGCCCGGCGAATACGCCCTGGCGGTTGGCCTGCTTCCACACCAGTGCGCCGAACATCGCTGGGGCCAGCTGGCCGATGGCGGCGAAGGAGACCTGGCCGATGGTTGCCAGGCTGGCGTTGGAGCCGAGCAGGCGGTAGCACACATAGGCCAACAGCAGAATCACCACGATGCTTACCCGTCGCGCGGTGAGCATCCAGTAACGGAAGGCCTCGAAGGGCCGTTCGGTGTTCTGTCGGCGCAGCAGCCAAGGCAGCAGCATATCGTTGGAAATCATCGTCGACAGCGCCACCGAGGCGACAATCACCATGCCGGTAGCCGCCGATGCGCCTCCAATAAAGGCCAGCATGGCCAGCGCCGGGTGGGCTTCGGCCAACGGCAGGCTGATTACGAAGGAGTCCGGGGTGATGCCGGCTGGCAGCAGCATCTGTCCGGCTAGCGCGATGGGCACTACAAACAGCGCCGCGAGGATCAGGTAGGCGGGGAATACCCAACGCGCCAGGTTGAGGTCCTTGGGCTCGATATTCTCCACCACCGTTACATGGAACTGTCGCGGCAGGGCGATGATGGCGATCATCGCCAGGCCCGTCTGGGTCATCATCGCCGGCCAGTTAACGGTTTCTGCCCAGAAACCCTCCAGCTCGGCGCTGGCCTTGGCCTGGTCGAACAGGTCGCCAAAACCGTTGTATAAGCCATAGGTGACAAACGCGCCGACGGCGAGGAAGGCCAGCAGCTTGACCAGCGACTCGAAGGCAATCGCCAGAACCATGCCTCGGTGGTGTTCGGTGACATCCAGGTTGCGTGTGCCGAACAATATTGTGAACAGAGCCAACACCAGCGAGACGATCAGCGCGGTGTCCTGGGCGCCAGTGCCATTGGCACCCGCGCCGGCCCCGCTGAGCAGGTTGACCCCGAGCACAATGCCTTTGAGTTGCAGGGCGATATAGGGCAACACACCGACCAGGCAGACGAGGGCTACCACCACCGCCAGGGCCTGAGATTTGCCGTAGCGCGCGGCGATAAAGTCGGCAATCGAGGTGATGTTTTCCTGTTTGCTGATCATCACCATCTTCTGCAGCACCCAAGGCGCGAAGACCAGAATGATGATCGGCCCGAGGTAGATCGGCAGAAACGACCAGAGCTGCTCGGCGGCCTGGCCCACCGCGCCGAAAAACGTCCAGCTGGTGCAGTAAACCGCCAGTGACAGGCTGTAGACCCAGGCGCGAACCTTCGGATGCATGGGCGTGGCGCGGCGGTCGCCGTAGAAGGCGATGGCGAACAGAAGGGCCATGTAAATCAGCGCAACCGCGGCGATCAGCCCGCTAGACAAGGTCATGCAAACTCCGAAAACAAACTATAGGGGGCTGCCGGGGTCTTATCTGGCAGCGCAGCGGCTGCCCAGAGCCTACTGCATATGATTTGTCCCAGTCTCGCAGCAAAGTGACGGTGCGTCAGGCACGACCAAGGTCGCACTGGTGTAGAACTTGTTGCTGTTGTGGATTGTGCACACTTGCCGGCCCTGTTAGCGTGTCGCGCCTGCGACTCTGTCCGAGGAGGGACCCTATGTTCAAGCCGCAACTGATTACCCTGCAACGTGGCGGATTGCGCATCGAGCCCATGGTCGATGCCGATATTCCGGCGTTGGTAAGCCTGGCCGAAGCCAATCGCGCGGAGCTGGTGCATATGAATGGCACCCAGCGTCTGGACTGGTACCGCGAAGGCCTGCTCGAACAGCGCGAGGGGCGCGCTTTGCCTTTTGCCATCCGCCTGGGTGAGCAACTGGTGGGTACCACGCGTTTTGCCGACTTTGTCAGCAGCCTGCCGGCCGCAGAAATCGGCTGGACTTGGCTGGACCGCAGCCAGCACGGCACGGGCCTTAACAGCACGATCAAGTACCTGATGCTCAAGCATGCCTTCGAGAACTGGCGCATGGTCCGTGTGCAGCTGAAAACTGCGGCGAGCAACCTGCGCTCGCAACGCGCCATCGAAAAGCTCGGGGCGCAGCGTGAAGGCGTGCTACGCAACCATCGTCGCCTGGCTGACGGGCGCCTGGACGACACCGTGCTGTACAGCATCACCGATCATGATTGGCCGACCATCAAGCAGCAGCTGGAGGCGCGTTTCAGCGGTTAAAGCATGGCGCAGGCGAGTACCGAGCAAACACGCTTCTGGCAGGCGCGCGAACTGGGCGGTATCGAGCTGCTGCACGCGCACTATATCGAGCAACGTTTTTCGCCCCACGTGCACGAAGGCTTTGTCTTCACGGTGATCGAAGAGGGCGCCCAACGCTTTCGCCACCGTGGCAGCGAGCATCTGGCGCCGGCTGGCAGCATGGTGCTGATCAACCCGGATGAGCTGCACACCGGCTCCAAGGCCCATGACCAGGGCTGGCACTACCGCGGTTTCTACCCGGACAACGCGCAAGTCTGCGGCGTGCTGGCGGAGCTGGAACTGGGCCAGCAGGGCATGCCGTCATTCGCCCTTAGCGTGCTGCATGACCCGCAGCTGCATCGTCAATTCGGCAATCTGCATCAGCTGCTGGACAGCCAGGCCTCGGCGCTGCAGCTGCAAACCGCCTGGCGTGAGGCCATTCTCCTGCTGTTTCAGCGTCATGCGCGTTTGCCGCAGGGCCTGGTGCCGGGGGATGAACCCCGTGCCGTCAGCCGCGCCAAGGAAATACTGGCCAGTCAGCTGGCGGCGCCGCCATCACTGGAGCAACTGGCGCAGGCGGTGGGGCTGTCGCCGTTTCATTTCGCTCGAGTGTTTCGCCGCGCCACCGGCCTGCCGCCGCATAGCTGGCTGATGCAGCGCCGCCTGGAGCAGGCTCGGGCGTTATTAAGGAATGGCTGTGCGCCGTTGAGCGTGGCGATGCAGCTGGGTTTTGCCGACCAGAGCCATCTCAGTCGGCAGTTCAAGCAGGCCTACGGCGTTGCGCCGGGGCAGTATCGTCAAGCCCGTGCCATTTCTTAGCAGCCCGCTGAAAACGTCGGCGAGGCAGCCGAGACAAGGCGCTACGTTAGTAACAGCCTCTGGCTGGTCAAAGCGGCGAAGAAGCGGAGTTTACGAGCTGTAAATGAGCATTACTCGTTTCACTCGCCCTTCGGGTCGCGCTAAAGCGCGTTAGCCGCAAGCGGCTAGCTGAGCCTGCTTTTAACGCAGTATCGGCAACGCAGGTAGTTTTCAACGGAGCTGCTAGCGTGTGGCAATCCAGATCAGCAGCCCCGCCTGAAACACGCAAAAGGCCACCAGGCAGGTGATGGTGAAGCGCAAGCCGCCGTCTTCGCGTTTGAATACATCGATACGCGCCTCAAGCTTGCGCACTTTTACTTCCAGTTCGCGAAGGCTTTGATCGGCCTGTTGCAGCATGCTGGCGGCGTCCAGCAGTTCGACGATCTGCACCTTTTCCGTATGCCAGTCGCCATGCAGCGAGCTGACCCGTGGCGCGCCGCATTGCGCCTTGATCTTCAGCGGGTCGAGGTATTCGACCACAAAGCCCTGGGCTTGCAGGCAGTGGTCGCGACGGGCGCGGGCTTCATCGCTGAAGGCGTCCTTGCTCGCCAGCGGGGTGTTTTCCACCTGGTAATGAGCGAAGTGCTGGCGTGCCCAGATAATCCCCTGAGCCAGCATAAAGCGCCCCAGGCCACGGTTTTCCGGCTGTACCAGCAGGCCAGTGTCGGGGCCGAAGCGCACGGTGCGCTGTTCATGATTGGCCCAGACTTCGAAGATGTTCTGTTCTTTGCGCACGCGCTGGCCGGGCAGCTGCAAGGTCAGGCGCAGCAGACTGTGCTGCTTGCCCAGGCGTTCGACGCGGCCCAGCTGGATAAACCGCAGCGGCCGCGCACCCGTGTGACGGTCAGTGGGCAGGGCGGCCAGGCGTAGCAGGCTGAAGTGCTCGGGGGCAAGCTCGGCCCAGGGATGGGCTGGCTCGACGACTTCCTGCGGGGCAGCGTCGTTGTCGGTTTGCGGCGCGGGGCTGTCGGTCATAAGCGGCGGTCCTGTGCGCGACACCTTAGGGTGTCGCCTGATGCGCTTATCGGCCGCCGCTCGGCTAACTGGAGGCTGGCTTTTTGCCGCTGCGCTGAATGAACTGGGCGATCTGCTCGCCCAGCCCTTGTGCCAACGGTAGCCGAGGATTGTCATAGCTGGCCAGTTGCGCGGTTAAATCCAGCGCGCTGATGCGCAGCATATGGTTCATCCCGGGGATGATGAGCAGCTCGGCATCTGGCTTGGCCGCCTGTAGCGCCTGGGCATCGGCGACGCTGACCTGAATATCGTGGCTGCCTTGTACGATTAGTGCCGGGATCTGCAGACGGGCAAAGGCTTGGCCGGGGTTCTGCTGCAGCAGCGAGATCAGATAGGGCTGCACGCTGGGGCGAAACAGCACCTGCAACTGCTTGGGCACCTTGGGGCTGAATTGCCCGGCCAGCAGGCGGTCGAGTATTTGATTGCTCTGCGCCAACAGATGCGGCGGCAGGCGCGCGGCCAGTTGCTCGCGCAGCAGCTGGTCAATTGGCCGTGAACTGCCGGCAATTGCCACCAGGGCATCGGCCTGGGCCTGTTCGGCTGCCAGGCTGGCAATTAGCGCGCCTTCGCTATGGCCGATCAGAATCAGCCGATCAAACGCCGGGTTGGCCCTGAGCAGCTGTGCCCAGCCCACCGCATCGCTGACATAACCCTCGACACTGAGTTCGCGTTCATCCGGCGTGGCGGCGCGGCTGGCGGCCACCCCGCGTTTGTCGTAACGCAGGCTGGCGATGCTCTGTTTGGCCAGGCTCTGGGCCAGGCGCTTGAGGCTGTCGCTCTGGCCGCCTTCGGGGTTGTTGCCGTCACGGTCGGTGGGGCCGGAGCCGGCAATCAGCAGCGCGACGGTAACCGGCGTGGTGCTGCTGGGCTTGAGCAGCGTGCCATGCAGCGTGCCCTGGTCTGTCTGCAGACGCATGGGTTGTTGCACGCTGCTGTGGGCGTTGCTGCTCTGTGCGGCGTCGGGGGCGGCTTGCAGCAGGGTGCTGCAGAGAAGAAGGGGCAACAGAAGAGCTCGGGTCATGGATAGGGACTGCCAGGGGTGAGTCGATTGGACGTTTATCCGCCCTGAAGGTTCGAGGATGATCTGTACGGACGCCACGGGTATACTCGCCGCCTTTACTCAAGTGAGGTTCTGCGCCGGCTGGCGTAGCCTCGGAGCTGATTTTCGCGGAGCGTTTTGCACATGTCCGGCAATACCTACGGCAAGCTGTTCACTGTCACCACCGCTGGCGAGAGCCATGGCCCGGCGTTGGTCGCCATTGTTGATGGCTGCCCGCCGGGGTTGGAGATTAGCCTGGAAGACCTGCAGCGTGATCTTGATCGGCGCAAACCGGGCACCAGCCGACACACCACCCAGCGCCAGGAAGACGACGAAGTTGAAATCCTCGCCGGCATCTTCGAGGGCAAGACCACCGGTTGCTCGATTGGCTTGTTGATTCGCAATACCGACCAGAAGTCCAAGGACTACTCGGCGATCAAGGACTCCTTCCGTCCGGCCCACGCCGATTACACCTATCACCACAAGTACGGCGTGCGTGACTACCGTGGCGGCGGCCGCAGTTCGGCGCGCGAGACGGCCATGCGCGTCGCCGCCGGTGCCATCGCCAAAAAGTACCTGGCCACCCAGGGCATCGTGATTCGCGGCTATATGAGCCAGCTGGGGCCGATTGAAATCCCGTTCAAGAGCTGGGAGTCGGTTGAGCAGAATGCCTTCTTCAGCCCCGACCCGGACAAGGTGCCGGAGCTGGAAGCCTATATGGACCAGCTGCGCCGTGATCAGGATTCGGTCGGGGCGAAGATCACTGTGGTTGCTGAGGGCGTGATGCCCGGCCTGGGCGAGCCGATCTTCGACCGCCTGGACGCCGAACTGGCCCATGCGCTGATGAGCATCAATGCGGTCAAGGGTGTGGAAATCGGCGCGGGCTTTGACAGCGTGGCACAGCGCGGCACCGAGCACCGCGACGAGATGACCCCTGAAGGGTTCCTCTCCAATAACGCCGGCGGCATCCTTGGCGGTATCTCCAGCGGCCAACCGATTGTTGCGCATCTGGCGCTCAAGCCGACCTCGAGCATCACCACGCCGGGGCGCTCGATTGATATTCATGGCAACCCGGTGGATATCATCACCAAAGGCCGTCATGACCCCTGCGTGGGTATCCGCGCCACGCCAATCGCCGAGGCGATGATGGCTATCGTGCTGATGGACCATCTGCTGCGCCACCGCGCGCAGAATGCTGATGTGCGGGTCAGCACGCCGGTGCTGCCACAGCTGTGATCAGCGCTGCTGCGCGGCCAAGCGCGTCCCGCAGCACGTTGCCGGGTTTATGCCCAGCATGAGCCCGGCATTGCCTTACTGGCGGCTGTCCGGTTTCTACTTCTTCTATTTCTCGCTGCTCGGCGCCACCGCGCCGTTTCTCGCGCTGTATTTCGACCACCTGGGGTTTTCTGCTGCTCGGATTGGCGAACTGATCGCCATTCCCATGCTGATGCGTTGTATCGCGCCGAATATCTGGGGTTGGCTGGGTGACTACAGCGGGCAGCGGTTGGCCATCGTGCGTTTTGGCGCGATCTGCACGCTGCTGTGCTTTGCCGGCATCTTTGTCAGCCAGAGTTATGCCTGGCTGGCGCTGATCATGGCGCTGCATGCGTTCTTCTGGCACGCGGTGTTGCCGCAGTTTGAGGTCATCACCTTTGCCCATCTCAAGGCGCAGGCCGCGCGCTACAGCCAGATTCGCCTGTGGGGCAGCACCGGTTTTATCGTCGCGGTGGTGGGCCTGGGCAAGCTGTTCGAGGTGCTCAGCCTGGACGCCTACCCCTGGGCGCTGATCCTGATCATGGGCGGCATCGTGCTGAGCAGCTGGTGGGTGCCCAATGCGCAACCGCAGATGCGCCCCAATACCCAGGACCAAGGCGGCTTTCTCCAGCAGCTGCGGCGCCCGGGGATTCTCGCTTTCTACCTCAGCGTCGGGCTGATGCAGTTGAGCAACGGCCCGTACTACACCTTTCTCAGCCTGCACCTGGAAGCCCTCGGCTATTCGCGCGGGGTGATCGGCCAGTTGTGGGCGCTGGGCGTGCTGGCCGAGATCGTGCTGTTTATGGTTATGGCCCGGTTGCTGGCGCGCTATTCCCTGCGTACCGTGCTGCTGGCGAGTTTTCTGATTACCGCTCTGCGCTGGTTGTTATTGGGTAACCTGGCCGGGCATCTACCAGTGCTGCTGTTTGCTCAGCTGATGCATGCTGCGACCTTTGGCAGCTTCCATGCGGCGGCCATGCATTTCGTTCAGCGCAGTTTCGCCGACCGTCAGCAAGGCCAGGGCCAGGCGCTGTATGCCGCGTTGGCGGGTGTGGGCGGGGCATTGGGTGCGTTGTATTCGGGTTACAGCTGGCACAGCCTCGGCGCCGCCTGGACCTTTGCCATCGCCAGCCTGATTGCCCTGACGGCTGCGGTGATTACCGCGTGCTATATGCGTGATGAGCGGCCCTAGCTTTTATTTGCCGAATTGAACACCTGAATTAAAACCGTACGAGAGCCCGACCATGAGCAGCCTGACCGTCTACCACCAGTCCTCGCCCGAGTACCCGAATAAGCTGCTGACCCACGTCGAAGACATCGCCAGCACCCTGGCCGCCGTCGGCGTGCAGTTCAGCCAGGTGCAGGTAGCGCAGCCGGTCACGGCCGGCACTGCCAGCGATGAACTGATGGCGGCCAGCCGCGTGCAGATTGACCAGTTGATGACCCTGCACGGCTATGCTAGCGCCGAGGTTCTGAGCCTGTGTGATGAGCGCGGCGAGGGCAGTGAACTGGCCCGTGGCCTGCGTCAGGAGCAAAGCTGTCAGCCGGCCCATCTGCATTACTACCTGGCCGGCCGTGGCCTGCTGGCGCTGCATATTGGCGAGTACGTCTACAGCCTGTTGTGCGAGAAGAATGACCTGTTGCTGCTGCCGGCCGGCACGGTGCATTGGTTCGACGGCGGCGAGCATCCGCGCTTTGCCGTGTTGCGCCTGTTCGATAGCCCGCAGGTGCCGGTTTTTGTGCCTGTGGAGGGTGATTTTGCCGCCGCGTTTGCCGGGCTGGATGACTGCTGAACGAGCAAACTGCTGAACTCTTGTAGGGAGCGGCTATCCTACGAAGGCGAAACCTTCGCATAGGAGCGTCAAATTATGGGTTCAACATTCAACGGTTTGCTGGGTCTGGTCATTCTGGCGCTGGATATCTGGGCGATTCTCAGCGTTATCAAAAGCAACGCCGAAACGGGTATCAAGGTGTTGTGGATATTGTTGATCGTCTTGCTGCCGGTGATCGGCCTGATCATCTGGGCGCTGATGGGGCCACGTGGCACGGTCAAGTTCTAGCAGGCTGTTGAAAAACTACCTGCGTTGGCGATACGGCGCGTGGCTGTTGGCGCTGTATCTGCTGAGCGGCGCGGTTCAGGCCAGTGATAAGCAAGCCTGGACCGCGCTGCGTGAAGGCCGCGCCGTGCTGCTGTTGCGCCATGCCACAGCGCCCGGCACGGGTGATCCGGCGAATTTTCAGCTGAATGATTGCCGCACTCAGCGCAACCTCAATCAGCTTGGTCGTGAGCAAGCGCAGCGTTGGGGACAGTTGTTGCGTAGTCAGTGGATCGAGCCGCGTCTGCTCAGTAGCCGCTGGTGCCGCGCCCAGGACACGGCCCGCGAAATGGGCTTGGGCGCAGTCGAAGCGCTGCCAGCCCTGGATTCATTCTTTCAAACACCCAACACCGCCCGTGAGCAGACCGCTGCGCTGATCGAACAGATCAATGCGCAACCCCGTGGTGCGCCGTTGGTGCTGGTCTCCCATCAGGTCAATATCACCGCGCTGACTGGCATTTATCCGGCGTCTGGCGAAGGGCTGATTCTGGCCCTACCGCTACAGGCTCCGGCGCGTTTACTGGCGCGAATTCAGCCCTGAATCGGCGCGTGCTTTAAATACTCAGCAACCGCTGTTCCGGCAGCTGCGCCCCTTCCAGTTTGAGCAACAGCGCTTTGCGCGGCAGGCCGCCGGCATAACCGGTAAGGCTGCCGTCACGGCCGATCACCCGATGGCAGGGAATGATGATGGCAATCGGGTTGGCGCCATTGGCTGCGCCGACGGCGCGTACTGCCTTGGGCCGCGCGATTTCGGCGGCAAGGGCGCTGTAGCAACTGGTGCGGCCAAACGGGATGGTCTGCAGCGCCTGCCATACGGCTTGCTGAAACGCCGTGCCTTGCGGCGCCAGGCGCACTTCGAAGCGCTGCCGACGCCCGGCGAAATACTCATCCAGTTGCCGGCACACCTCATCCAGCTCATCGGCGGCGCGGCTCCAGTGTTCGCTGATATGCCAGGGCTTGTCATCGATATCCATCAACAGTTTTTGCAGGCCGGTTTCGTCGGCGACCAATAGCAGGCGGCCAATCGGGCTGTCGTGGTAGCGGTAGAACATCGGTTCAGCCCTCTGAATAGTTGTGCCACAGGTGCGCGGCGGCATAGGCGCGCCAGGGTCGCCAGGCTTCGGCGCGGGCCTCGAGCTGTTTGGCGTCGATGCCATTCGCGCCCCACACCGGCGCCTTGAGCAGGCCCAGGTCGCTGGCGGGAAAGGCATCGACCTCGCCAAAGGCGCGCAGGGCAATATATTCGGCGGTCCACGGGCCGATGCCGGGCAGGGCGCACAGCTGCTCGACAAAGTCCATGTAGCCGGCCTGCAGATCCAGGCGCAGGTCGCCGCTGGCTACCTGCGCGGCGAAGTGTTGCAAGGTCTGCACGCGCTTGCCGGGCATGCCGATGCCATCCAGATTGGCCTCGGCGATAGCAGTCGGGCTGGGGAACAGCCGTTGAATATCGGGCGCATCGGCAAACTGCAACGGCTCGCCCAGACGGGTAACCAGGCGGCCGGTGATCGTTACTGCTGCCTTGACCGTAACCTGCTGGCCAACAATGGCGCGCACGGCCTGCTCGAACGGCTCGAAAGCAGTCGGCAAACGTAAGCCGGGATTACGCGCAACCAGCGGGCCGAGCTGCGCATCGTTGGCAAAATGCGCGCTGATCTGCTGCGGCTGGCAGTCCAGATCAAACATCTTGCGTACCCGCGCGGTAAGTGTCGCCAAACAGGGCTGCAGCGATTCGCTGTACTGCAACTGCAGCGCGTGCTGATCATCCAGCGCCTGCACGCGGAACCAGCCACGTTGGCCATCGAGGTGCACGCTGCGTGCGTAACTTTGCGGCTGCAGGCTTTCCACCCCAGACAGGGCGCGCAGGGCAAAGTGCGCGTGGAATTGTTGCCACCGCCAGGGCGGTTGGTAGCTGAGTAAGAGGGTGTGGGGTGATTGGCTCATGGCCGAACAATAACCGTCGTTCGGCTGGCTGTCAGCGCAGAACTGACTTTCAAACTGGAGTGGTCGAGGCTTTACCCTCTCCCAGCTGTGGGAGAGGGGCGCTGAGTAGCTAAGCGCTGGCCACCCGCTGATGCAGTTGATGCGACAACTGCTCCAGCTGCTGGCCCAGATGCACCAGAGACTCCTGGGCATCCAACAGTTCGGCGCTGGCAGCGCGTTGGCGTTGACTGGCGTCACGTTGTGCGGCGCTGTTGTCGCGTACGTGCAACAGTTGCTGGTGGGCGCGGGTAAGCGCCTGGCTGTGTTGCAGAATTGAGCTGGAGAGGTTGTCGGTCAGCCCGGCGTTGCTGCTTAGCGCAGTGCCGACATCGCTGACCTGGGCCGCGCCCGTGTCGATGATTTGCTGTGACTGGCCCAGTACGTTCTGCACCGTATCGGCGGTTTCGTTGCTGCGCCGCGAGAGGTTGCGTACCTCATCGGCAACCACGGCAAAGCCGCGGCCATGCTCGCCGGCGCGGGCCGCTTCGATGGCTGCGTTAAGCGCCAGCAGGTTGGTCTGTTGAGCGATGGCACTGATCATTTGCATGGATTCGGCGATGCGCTGGTTGCTCTGCTGAATCGCCTGCATGCTGGCCTGGGCATCTTCCATGCGTTGCGCGCAGGCATTCACCTGGCTGCTGCTGTGCTGAGTGTCCTGGCTGAGCTGCTGCATGTGGTCGGTGCTGGAGGCGAGGCTGTCCAGCACTTCATGCAGGGCCAGATCCAGTTGATGCATGGCGTCGGCCTGCTGTTGCACATCGGTGTCGATGCTCTGGCAGCGCTGGCGAATGCCGCCAAGGGTCTGTTGCAGCTGGCCGGCCATTTGCAAAAGGTCGCTGGCGGTGCTGCGTACTTCATCGACGATGCCGGCCAGTTGCTCCTGGTTGCGCGCGGCGCGCTGGCCGAATTCACGGGATTCGCTAAGCGCCAGCTCAGCGTCGGCCAGCGCCTGGTTGCGCAGCTGTGCGCTGTACCACTGCGCCAGCCACACGGTCAGCACTGGCAGGATAAACCCGGAGTAGGTGTTCACCGCCGCATCGCGGGGGCTCAGTTCGAATACCGGCAGGCTCGCACCGCTGCGTTCCAGGCGGATCAGCCAGAACACGAACAGTACCTGCACCAGGCTCCAGACCATGGCGCTGCGAGCGCCGGCCAGCAGGTAGGCGAAGACGATGATTACCGCCGGCCAATAGATATGCGCCGAGTGCAGACCGCCCAGCTGGTAGATCAGCAGCATCGAGTAGCTGGCCATGCACGCCAGCGCCATGTTTGCCGCCACGGCCAGCGGCAGCACGGCGCTGCGCATGACCAGCAGCATCAGCGGCATGCCCAGTACCAGCAGCAACGAGCCGTACATCAGCGCCTCGTTGCCCATGCGGCCCCACTTGATGCAGCTGTACAGGCCGATCACCACGCTGCATAAGCCGCTGAAGGCCAGGGTGCGGGCCAACAGAACGCTGGTCTGGTCGGTCAAGTCATGTGGCAGGAACTGCCCAAGGAAACCCTGTCGCATGAAAACTCCAGTCAGTAGGTTGTTCAGCAGTATCGGCGTAAATGGCCGCCGGCTTGAGGGTGGAAAGTGCCAATTTGGCGGATGAAATGGCAAAGTGCCACCCTGACCGACGACTTGTCAGTCGCGCTTTCAGGTCATTGCTTGGCGGTACTGGCCGGGCGTCTGGCCTTTCCAGCGTTTGAAGGCATGTAGAAAGTTTGACACCTCGCTGTAGCCCAGGCGCTCGGCAATCTCCTCCTGGCTCAGGCTGGCGATGGCCAGCAGTTCTTCGGCCAATGCCTGGCGCACTTCCTCCTGCAACTGGCGAAAGCTGCTGCCCTGGTCTTCCAGGCGGCGGCGCAAGGTGCGGCTGCTGAGATTCAGCTCGTTGGCAATCAGCTCCATATCCGGCAGCCGGCCGGGTGTGCTGAGTAAACGATCACGAATCTGTCCGGCCAGGCCGCTGCGCACTTGCCGTTTGGCCAGCAGAGCCTGGCATTGCAGCTCACAGAGTTGCGCGTTGTGCGGATTGGCGCGGGGCAGGGGCAGGTCGAGCAGATGACGGGAAAAACTGATGCGGTTCTGCGCGCAGGCAAACTCTGGCAGCAGACCAAATTGCTCAACAAAACGCGTTGGATCAGCGGGCGCTGGTATGCTCAGCTGCACCCGGCTTAGTGGCACCTTGGCGCCGGTCAACTCTCGCTGAATCACCATCACTGCGACGGCATCACGCAGCAGGAGGAAATCGCGCACCTGGTCTGGCAAGTGGCTGCCATCAAGTTCTAGATGCGCCTGGCTGGTGCCTTCGCGCAAGGTGATGCGGTTGAAGGCGAAGGTCAGGTCCAGGTAACGCAGGCCAAGGTCGGCGGCCTGGCGGAAGGTCTGGCTGCTGAGCAGGGCGTAACCCCAGATGCCGTAGGTGGTCAGCTGATAGCGCAGGCCGGCTTGCAGGCCCAGGTCGTATTGCGCTGGCAGGGCATCGATCAGGTTGCGGATCAACTGCAGCTCCTGCGCGCCTTCGATTTCACTGTGCAGCTCGGCCAGCTGCAGGGGGCTGAGGCCGGTGTTGTGCAGGCAGCGTTCGACACTCAGGCCATGGTCGATGCCCAGCTGGGTCAGCAGTTGCACACTGGTGATGCCGCGGCGTGGCTGGGTGTGTGGGGCGGCTGACATGCAGTTGTCCGATGGTTTGTCCGAAAGTCACAATCAATTGGCCGACTATGCCATAACCCGCCACGCGGCAGGCAAGTAGCATCCTGGCATCCGCACTGTTTGCGGTTGGGGATAGAAAAATGAATAACACTTCCCAGAACCAGGCCCCGTTGCGCGTGCTGATTATCGGCAGCGGCTTTGGCGGCCTGGGCATGGCCATTCAGTTACAGAAGGCCGGTATCGAGGATTTTCTGCTGCTGGAAAAAGCTGCAGACGTCGGCGGCACCTGGCGTGACAACAGCTATCCGGGGGCGGCCTGCGATGTGCCGTCGCACCTGTATTCGTTTTCCTTCGAGCCGAAAAGCGACTGGAGCCGCAAGTTCGCGCCCCAGGCGGAAATCCACGGCTACATGCTGCATTGCGTGGCCAAGTACCAGCTGCGCTCGCGCATTCGCTGCAATGCCGAGGTGGCCTCGGCCGCATTCGATGCAGCCGCTGCGCTGTGGCGGGTAACCCTGAGCAATGGCGAAGAACTCTGCGCCGAGGTGCTGATCAGCGCCTGCGGTCAGCTCAACCAACCTGCCTATCCGGCGTTGCCGGGGATCGAGCAGTTCGCTGGCGAGGCCTTTCACTCGGCGCGCTGGCGGCATGATCTGGACCTGACCGGCAAGCGCGTGGCGGTGATCGGCACCGGCGCCTCGGCGATTCAGTTTGTCCCGCAGATCCAGCCTAAGGTCGCGCAGCTGCAGCTGTTCCAGCGCTCGCCGGCTTATGTGCTGGCTAAACCGGACCGCGCCTATCGGCCTTGGGAGTTGGCTGTAATGCGGCGGTTGCCCTGGCTGCAGCGCATCGACCGTGGCCTCAAGTACCTGCAGCACGAAGTGCGTGGCCTGGCGTTTATCAGCATGCCGTGGCTGATGAAGCTGTTCCGTTTCAGCTTCGAGCGTCACCTCAAGCAGCACATCAGTGATCCGCAACTGCGCACCCAGCTGCAGCCGAATTACCCCATGGGTTGCAAGCGCATCCTGATCAGCAATGATTACTTCCCGGCCTTGGCGCAGCCCAACGTGACGGTTGTCAGCGAGGCTATCAGCCGCGTCAGCGAGAGCACAATCATCACCGCCGATGGCCGTGAACACCCCTGCGATGTGTTGATCTACGGCACCGGCTTTGCTGCAACGGATTTTCTCGCACCGATGCAGATTCGCGGGCTCGACGGGCAGGAGTTGAACCAGGCCTGGCGTGACGGCGCCGAGGCCTACAAGGGCATCAGTGTCAGCGGTTTTCCCAACCTGTTTATTCTCTACGGGCCGAATACCAACCTGGGGCACAACTCGATCATCTATATGCTCGAAAGCCAGTTCCGTTATGTGCTCGGCTGCATCGATTTGCTGCGCCAGCAGGGCGTACGCTACCTCGACGTAAAGGCTGCGGTGCAACAGCGCTACAACCAGCAGATGCAGGCCAGCTCACATCAAACGATATGGGAGCAGGGCTGCTCAAGCTGGTACAAAACCGCCTCCGGCAAAAGCACCAATAACTGGCCGGGCTATACCTTTACTTATCGCCTGCAGACCCGCGCACCGGAGCCCGATGACTATGAATGCACCCGTTGAATTCACCGCACCTGCGGCCGATCAGGCGTTACTGCGCAGCGTGCTGCGTACCGGCCTGCGCCTGTTGTTTCGAAGCCTGGTGCGCCCACCGATGCCGATTGCTGGGCAGCGTGCGGTGCTGCGCCTGCTGACCGCAGCCAGCCCGGCGCCGCGTGGCATTGCCCGTAGCGCTGGCACCTTGGGCGGCCGGCCGTGTGAGTGGCATCGCCCGCAGAGTCCACGCGGCACGGTGTTGCTCTACCTGCATGGCGGCGCTTACCTGATCGGCGGGCCGAACACTCACCGAACGATCTGCGCGCACCTGGCCAAACGCGGGCAGATGGAGGTCTGCGCCCTGGATTACCGCCTGGCGCCGGAGCATCAATACCCGGCGGCCCGCGAGGATGCGTTGGCAGCGTTTCAGGAACTGATCACGCTGGGTTACAAGCCTGAGCAGATTGTGATCGGCGGTGATTCGGCCGGCGGCAACCTGAGCCTGATCACCAGCCTACGCCTGCGCGACCTGGGTTTGCCGCAACCGGCGGCGCTGGTGTGTTTCTCCCCGGTCACTGATTTTTCCTTCACGCAGACACACGAGCCGCCAGCGGGCGACCCACTGCTTCATCCAAAATGGGCGGCGCAGGCGTTGGCGCTGTATTGCCCGGCCGGGCTGGCGCCTGACGATCCCGGCATGTCGCCGCAGTATGCTGATCTGCACGGCCTGGCCCCGCTGCTGATTCAGGTGGGCGAAGACGAAATTCTGCTCAATGACAGCCTGCGCTTTGCCGACAAGGCCAAGGCTGCCGGTGTGGATGTGCGCCTGCAGCGTTATCCGGATTTGTGGCATGTGTTCCAGGCGTATGCCGGCATGCTCAAGGCCGCCGATTTTGCCCTTGCTGAAGTGGTGAGCTTTCTGCGTGAGCGGGGCTGCTGAGTGAACAACATTTTGATTACCGGCGCCGCCTCGGGGATCGGTGCGGCGACGGCCAGGCTGTTTCATCAGCATGGCTGGCAGGTCGGCTTGCTGGATATCAACCACCAGGCGCTGGCCAAGCTAGCGGGCGAGCTGGGTAATGTCTGGCATGCCGAGCTGGATGTGAGTGATCCGGCGGCAGTGAAGGTCGCCCTGGCGGACTTCTGCGCCTTGCATGGCGGCCAGTTGCGCCTGCTGTTCAATAGCGCGGGAATTTTGCAGTGCGGGCACTTCGAGGAAATCGAACTGAGCGAGCATGCGCGCATCCTGCAGATCAATGTGCAGGGCCTGCTGAATATGACCCACGCGGCCTTTCCCTACCTGAAAGCCACGCCCGGCGCCCAGGTGATCAATATGGGCTCGGCTTCAGGCGTCTACGGCGTGCCGCATCTGGCCAGCTATTCGGCCTCCAAGTTCGCTGTGCGCGGGTTGACCGAGGCGCTGGACCTGGAATGGACCAAGCACGGCATCCGCGTCGGTGACCTGATGCCGCCGTTTGTCAGCACGCCGATGCTTAACAACCAGCGCTTCCAAGCCCCGGTATTGCGCCGCCTGGGCGTCAATCTTGAGGCCGAAGCCGTGGCTCAGGCTGCCTGGGCGCAAACCCGCAGCAGGGCGGTACACCGGCCGATCAGTCTGCAATTCAAGCTGCTGTACTGGTCCGGCCAGCTGACGCCCGTTTGGCTGAGCCGGCGCATCATGGCCTGGTTAAGCCGTGAGTAACTCTGCGGATGTATTGCTGTAACAACTTTCGCTGGGCAAAGACTGTCTGATGGGACTAGTCTGCAACTAACGCTTCTGACTTGTTCGCTCTGAACAAGCCTGCGTTGACCAGTCCTGGTTTCAGGTCTGGCTTATGACATATCAAGCAGCGTGATCGCTTGATTCTCGGGCGGCACTGCAATCGGTGCCGCAACACCGCTGAGGCTCTGGCGGAAGCAATGGGAAAGCGTTTACCAGGTCGTTGCACTGCAGTATCGACACCTAGTTGGTTCTTTAGCGTCCTGTAAATTTATCCATCGCCTGAGGAGGTCACTTCATGAGCACAGCCTTGCACGATGATGTCAGTAACGGGGTTTTACGGCGGATGAAGGAGGGTGGCTTCGACTTTGCCAGCTTCCATCCCATCGAGTTCTACGCCCTATTCCCGGATGAGGAGCGGGCCCGTATGGCGACCCGCAAATTTCGAGGTGAGTCTTTACACGCCCTGGTGACCGAGCGTGATGACGGTTTATGGCACCTGCAAGTCAGTAAAGTAATGTTCGCGACATACCACGGCATCGATGACTTCGAGCATGACCTGGAGTCCGTCGTGGCGCCGCTTGGCGGCAAACTGGATGGGTGGGGCGTTACCCAGGAGATAAGGCAGCCCTGAAGTCTGCACACTGGCCAGCCATAAGCTGGCCAGTGTCATTTCAACCCCCGCACACTATCCCCAGCCAATCGTCCCTCGACCCCAGCCTGCGCTTTGCTTCAGACTTGGCGCATGACCGATATCCTGATTTTTACCCACATTGATTACTGCCCGCCGGCCCACCTGGGCAAGGTGCTTGAGCAGGCTGGCCACGCATTTACGGTGCTGCGTGCCGATCTTGGCGAACTGGACGGCATCGACCTCGACCGCCCCAAGGCCGTGGCGATCATGGGCGGGCCGATGAGCGTCAATGATCCACTGCCCTGGTTGGCCACTGAGGTCGCCGCGCTGCAGCATTTTATCCGCCGCGATATCCCGCTGATCGGCCATTGCCTGGGCGGCCAGCTGCTGGCCAAGGCCCTGGGCGCAGAAATCAGCCGCATGCCCTATACCGAAAGCGGCTGGCAGCCGCTGAGCCGTATTGATCAGGCGGCGCCCAGCCCCTGGCTGCAACACCTGCCTGCGCAGTTCCCGATTTTCCAGTGGCACGGTGACAGTTTCGCCATTCCCGAGGGCGCGCAGCCCTTGCTCAGAAGTCCCTGGTGCAGCAACCAGGCGTTTGCCTGGGGCGACAAGCTGCTGGCCCTGCAAGGCCACCCGGAAATGGACGAGGCCCTGGTGCGTCAGTGGCTCGGTGACTGGCACCACCTGCTGGATGAAACCCAACCCAGTCAGCAGAGCAGGGCGCAGATGCTTGAAGACCTACCTGCCAAGGTTGCCGAGTTGAACCGCGTCGCCGAAGGCTTTTACCGGCATTGGTTGCAGCTGGCCGGGCTCTGATACGCGCATTCCCTGCCGCGCTTACGTAGGCGGCTGCAAACCACAGCCATCACGCGCCTTAAAATGGCGCGCCCTGCGACTCGGCGGTCACGATTGCGCCCTGGCTTGGTGCGCTGCCAGTCAGTTAAATACTCAAGTGATTGATTTAAAGCATTTTTGTTGTATGGCGCGGGCCTTGCAAAGCTGTCTCCATGTCCGGGTGACAAGGAGTACGGCATGGCCCGCACCTTTTATGACGAGATGTACGACGCGAGTGGCGCTGTCCGCCCGCACTACCAAGCTTTTGCCCGCTGGTTAGCGGATACGCCGGATGAACTGCTGGCCCAGCGCCGCCGTGAAGCCGACCTGCTGTTTCACCGCGCCGGTATCACCTTCACCCTGTACGGCGACGACCAAGGCACCGAGCGGCTGATCCCGTTCGACATCATCCCGCGCAGCATCCCCGCCAGCGAATGGCGCATCGTCGAACGCGGCTGCATCCAGCGCGTGCAGGCGCTGAATATGTTCCTCGCCGACCTCTACCACGACCAGCGCATCATCAAGGCCGGTATCGTGCCCGCCGAGCAGGTGCTGGCCAACGAGGGTTACCAGATCGCCATGCAAGGCCTCAACCTGCACCGCGACCTCTACGCCCATATCGCCGGGGTCGACCTGGTGCGCGATGGCGACGGCAGCTACTACGTGCTGGAAGACAACCTGCGCACCCCGAGCGGCGTCAGCTACATGCTCGAAGACCGCAAGATGATGATGCGTCTGTTCCCCGAGCTGTTCGCCGCCCAGCGTGTGGCGCCGATTGATCACTACCCGAACCTGCTGCTCGACACGCTCAAATCCTCCAGTCCGCTGGATAACCCCAACGTCGTGGTGCTGACACCGGGGCGTTTCAACAGCGCCTATTTCGAACACGCCTTCCTCTCCCGGGAAATGGGTGTGGAACTGGTCGAAGGCGCCGATCTATTCGTGCGTGACGACAAACTCTTTATGCGCACCACGTCCGGAGCCAAGCAGGTAGACGTGGTCTACCGCCGCCTCGACGACGCCTTCCTCGATCCGCTGGCCTTCAACCCGGATTCCATGCTCGGCGTACCCGGCCTGCTGGCCTGCTACCGCAGCGGCAATGTGGTGCTGGCCAACGCCATCGGCACCGGGGTGGCGGACGACAAATCCATCTACCCCTATGTCGACGACATGATCCGCTTCTACCTCAGTGAAGAGCCGATCCTGAAAAACGTGCCGACCTTCCAGTGCCGCAAGCCGGCCGAACTGTCCCACGTGCTGGCCAACCTGGAACACCTGGTGGTCAAGGAAACCCAGGGCTCCGGCGGCTACGGCATGCTGGTCGGCCCGGCAGCCACCAAGGCCGAAATCGAAGACTTCCGCGCCCGCCTGATTGCCCGCCCCGAGGCCTATATCGCCCAACCGACCCTGTGCCTATCGACCTGTCCGACTTTTGTTGAGCGCGGCATCGCGCCACGCCATATCGACCTGCGGCCATTCGTCCTGTCCGGCAAGGAAACCCGCATCGTCCCCGGCGGCCTGACCCGCGTCGCGCTGCGCGAAGGCTCGCTGGTGGTCAACTCGTCCCAGGGTGGCGGCACCAAAGACACCTGGGTGGTGGAGGACTAACCATGCTTTCAAGAACTGCCTCTGATCTGTACTGGATGTCGCGCTATCTGGAGCGCGCGGAAAACCTCGCGCGCATGCTTGAAGTCAGCTACTCGCTGTCGCTGATGCCGCAGGACGGCCGTGGCGATGGCCTGGAAGAACTGGCTCTGCCGCTGCTGATTACCGGCACCCTCGACGATTACCTGGAGCGCCACGGCCCGCTGCACGCCGAACGCATGCTGCACTTCTTCGCCCTTGATGCGACCAACCCCGCGAGCATCTACTGCTGCCTGCAAGCCGCGCGCAGCAACGCCCACGCCGTGCGCGGGCGGATCACCGCTGACATGTGGGAAAACATCAACGCCACCTGGCTGGAAATCCACGGCATCGCGCAGCAAGGTCTGAGCCGCTACGGCATCAGCCGTTTCTGCGAATGGGTCAAGGAGCGCTCGCACCTGTTCCGTGGCGCCACCTTCGGCACCATCATGCGCGGCGACCCGTACCGCTTTATCCGCCTCGGCACCTTTATTGAACGCGCCGACAACACCCTGCGTCTGCTCGATGCGCGCTATGAAATGCTCGGTGAGGACATCGACGAAGTCGACGGCCGCCCGGCACGCAGTTACTACCAGTGGACCGCGCTGCTGCGCGCACTGTCCTCGTTCGAGGCGTTTGCCGAGATCTACCGCGGCTCGCCCGGCACGCGCAAAGTCTCCGAACTGCTTTTGCTACGCGCCGACGTACCGCGCTCGCTGCGTGCCTGCATGGACGAACTCAGCCTGATGCTCGCCAGCCTGCCCGGCGACAACGGCCGCCCGGCTCAGCGCCTGGCCGCCGAACTGGAAGCGCGACTGCGCTACACCAGCATCGAAGAAGTACTCGACGAGGGCCTGCACGCCTGGCTCACCGATTTCATCCTGCTGGTTCGCCAGCTAGGCCAAGCCATCCAAAGTTCCTACCTGGAGGTCGCATGAGACTGTCCATCAGCCACGACACCACCTATCACTATGAAGATCAGGTGCGTACCAGCATCCAGTACCTGCGCATGACCCCGCACGACAGCGAGCGCCAGCAGGTGCTCAGCTGGGAGTTGACCTTGCCGCGCCCGGTGCGCGCGCAGCTCGACCCCTACGGCAATATCCTGCATGTGCTGACCATGGATGAGCCGCACGAATCCATCGTCATCGGCGCCCGTGGCCAGGTGGAAATCGACGAGGCGCGCGAAGCCGAACACGAAAGCCAGTCGGCCCTGCCGTTTCTGCGCTTTACCCGCCTGACCGAGGCCGACGAAGCCCTGCGTGAATTCGCTAAGCTGCAGAGCCGCAGCCGGCCTGACCGCAGCGGTCTGATCGACCTGATGCATGCGTTGAATGCGCATATCCGCTATCAACCGGGCGCAACCGCCGTGGAAACCAGCGCCAGTGAGGCCTTCGCCGGCGGCAAGGGCGTTTGTCAGGATCATGCGCACGCCTTCCTGGCCTGCGCGCGCAGCCTGGGCGTGCCGGCGCGTTATGTCTCGGGTTATCTGTTTACCGACAGCGAAGACCACCTGGCCAGCCATGCCTGGGCCGAAGCCTGGCTGGATGACGCCTGGTACAGCTTTGACGTGACCAACTGTTTGGCCAAGCCGGAGCGGCATTTGAAGTTGGCCGTGGGCCTGGACTATCTGGACGCCTGCCCGGTACGCGGCATGCGCCGGGGTGGCGGCATCGAGCAGATGCATGCACAGGTGGAGGTTGCCCCGCTGGTGCGGGTCCAACAGCAGTAGCTTTTAAAGCCCCTCTGCCCGCTTGCGGGAGACGACTGCATGGATGCAGAGGTAGGGCGACGCAGGATGCTAAAGCCGAGGGCTGGGGATAGGGTTTTAATGGCGTACGACGCCGGCCTTGAATGAGGCCTGTTTCGTAGGGTGGGTTAGGGGCGCTGATCCGAGATTGATTGTTCTGCTCAGTGCTTGAGCGCCACGTAACCCACCAAGCGGTGGTCACCGTTGCACGTATTCTCGTTAGGGTTCGTAGTACAGCCCGCCTGCTGCTGTCGGCTCTAGTTTTGGTTTCGCCCCTTACGGGCGAGTCACTTTTTCCAGCCGCGGAAAAAGTAACCAAAAACGCTTGCCCCGACATCCGGCCCTGCCTGCGGCATGGTACGTTCACGTCATCATTGCTCGAGGGGCCCGCCGCGAAGGGCCATCCCTGGCCCATCGCGGCTCTCGCGACATCCATGTCGCTCAACCCCTTCCACAACGATTCTGTTCACCCTCCTGAAGGGGCGTTTGGCGTCGTCTGCGCGTTTCTCGCCGTTTAACTAAAGGAAAAGGCCTGTTATTACGGAAATTTGATGGGTATCGCGTTGTTTAACCTGCGCGGCCCGACCCATCCTACGAACTGGCGGGCTCTGCGAAACCTGTAGGAGCGGCGGGAACGCCTAGTTATCGGCCGCGATGTTTTTGTATTCACCTCGATTCGCGGGCAAGCCCGCTCCTACAAAGGCTGCACTTTGCGCGCCACCATATGTCGCAAATACTCAACCAACTCCCCCAATTCCGTATCACTCAACACCTCAACCGCAAACCCCGGCATTTTGCCCTGCGGCCAGCGCCGCAAATTTTGTGGGTCGCGGATATAGCGGGTTAGAAAGTCGCCGCTGAAATACTCCGTCGGGTTATGCGGAATATTCAGGTCGGGGCCGAATTGCGAATCGCCTGCGCCATTCAAGCGATGACAGGCCATGCAGTTCTTCTGGTATTGGGCAAAACCGGCTTGCACCGCCGGGCTGGCGTTGGCCGCTGGCAGTAGTTGCGGGAAGCGCTGCGCTACCGGGGCCAATTTACGGATGGTGGCCAGCTGGAATGGCCATTGCTCCGGGCCGATCTGGCTGGCGGCCGGGTTTTGCCAGACGAGATAAAACGGCCCGGCGCTGGGTTTGCCGTTGCCCAGGGCGGGCCAGGGTTGGGCTGGTTCTTCGATGGCCAGCCAGGCTTTGCTGCCAGTTTGGCTAAGCGCGGGGGCGGCGGAGAGTTCGGCGGCAAAGCCGTCGCTGGCCACCAGTTGCAGGTGATCACCCGGCTGTACGCCTTCCAGCAGCGCGGCCAACGGCACGGCGCGGTAGCGCATGCTGCGTTTGTAGCTGACGTCATCGCTGATCTCGACGCTTTGCGCCTGCGGGTGGGCGAGCAGTTGGGCGCTGCTCAGGCGCTGGCTGCCGTTGCCCAGTTCCAGGGTCAGTTCGGCGGCGTGCAGGTGGCTGAAGGGTAAGAGGGCGAGCAGGGCGATGCAGAGGGTGCGTTTGTTCAATCCTGCGACTCCAGGGCGAGTTTCAGTTCGTCATAGCCGCCAGCGTTGATCAGGTTGCTGTAACCCATGGCGCGCAGGTTTTCTTCGGCGATGCCGGAACGGCGGCCGCTGCGGCAGTAGAGGATGATCGGCGTGTCTTTGTCTGGGGCGAGGGCGCTGATACGGCTGGCGATCTGTTCATGCTCGATCTGCTCGGCTCCGGGTAATGCGCCTGCGGCGAATTCATCGGCGGTGCGTACATCGATCAGCACGCTTTCCGGTGATTGCAGGGCGACAACGGCGGCGCTGAGTTCGGCTTCGCCGGCCAGCAGAGGCAGGCTGACCAGCAGGCTGAGGGTGGCAAATAGGGTGCGCATGGTGTGCTCCTTAGGGTGATTGAAATCACCCTAGCACAGGCGCCAGCTTTCAAGCGGTTGCGGGGTTGTGCTGCCGCTGCCGTGCGCACTCCACGGTGGCAGGCAGGGCAGGAAATCAGGGGTTTAGCTGACCAAACGGGTCAGGTTGGGAAGAATCAGAATGACTGTGGTGGCAAACACGATCATGCCTGCCTGACGCATTTTCACTGGATTGAACATGGCGGTTGGCCTTGTTGTTTTTTGCGGGTGGTCGTCGCTGTCCTGCGTAATGTGCGGATGCGACGCCACGCCTCGTGTTGATCATTCAAGCCGTCCCGGCAAAACCCGGCGACGACGCCTACAGCAGCCGACCTGCGCTCTATTTGCCGGTGGCTTGATTCAACTGTAGGGGCGCGCAGCGTCGGGCTATAGACGCCTTGATTACTAAGGTGTGCGGGCTAGTTGCCAGCGGTTATGACGCGGGGCCTGCAACAGGCAAGCGGGCCTTGAGCTAGACGCGCTTGTTGGCCTTCGCCCAGTGATTGACCGTTTGTCTGAGCTGAGCGGTCAATAGGCCTGAGCACTTCGGTCATTGAGACTGCTCTGGTGCGGCGTATGGTAGGCGCACTTAACAAAAACAGGCGTGGGCCCCACCTGCGCCGCCAGCCACCCTCCATTGGAGGTCTGAGGACGCCATGACCGAAGCATTTATTTTCGATGCAGTGCGCACGCCCCGCGGCAAAGGCAAGAAGGACGGCGCGCTGTACAGCGTCAAGCCTGTCGACCTGATCGCCGGCCTGCTCAGGGCGCTGCAAGCGCGCAATAACCTGGATACCAGTCAGGTCGATGACATCGTGCTCGGCTGCGTAACGCCGGTGGGTGATCAGGGCGCGGACATCGCCAAGACCGCGGCCATGGTTGCCGATTGGGATGTCAGCGTGTCGGGTGTGCAGCTCAACCGTTTCTGCGCCTCGGGCCTGGAAGCAGTGAATATGGGCGCGATGAAGGTGCGTTCAGGCTTCGAAGACCTGGTGGTGGTTGGCGGCGTCGAGTCGATGTCGCGCATTCCCATGGGCTCCGACGGCGGTGCCTGGGTGATGGACCCGGCGACCAATATGCACACCCATTTCACCCCGCAGGGCATCGGCGCTGATCTGATTGCCACCCTGGAAGGCTTCAGCCGCACGGACGTCGACAGCTTTGCCCTGCGCTCGCAGCAGAAAGCCGCCCGCGCCAGCAAAGACGGCTCGTTCAACAAATCGCTGATTCCGGTGGCGGACCAGAACGGCATCGTCCTGCTCGATCACGACGAATTTATCCGTGGTGAATCCACCCTCGAAGGCCTGGGCAAACTCAAGCCGAGCTTCGAGATGATGGGCCAGATGGGCTTCGACAGCACCGCGCTGCGCGTTTACAGCCATGTCGAGCAGATCAACCACGTGCACACCCCAGGCAACAGCTCCGGCATCGTTGACGGTTCGGCCCTTATGCTGATCGGCAGCGCTGAGAAGGGCAAGGAACTGGGCTTGAAGCCGCGCGCGCGCATCGTCGCCACTGCGGTAACCAGTACCGACCCGACCATCATGCTTACCGGCCCGGCGCCGGCCACCCGCAAGGCGTTGGCCAAGGCCGGGCTGAACGTCAATGACATCGACCTGTTCGAGGTTAACGAGGCGTTCGCTTCGGTGGTGATGAAGTTTATGAAGGACATGGGCGTCAGCGAGGACAAGGTCAACGTCAACGGCGGCTCCATCGCCATGGGCCACCCGCTGGGTGCGACCGGTTGCGCCATCCTCGGCACCCTGCTCGACGAGCTGGAGAAGCGCCAACTGCGCTACGGCCTGGCCACCCTCTGTGTGGGCGGCGGTATGGGCATTGCCACGATTATTGAAAGAGTTTGAGGCGGAGATAAGAAAAATGACTGACGCCATCCGTTACGAAAAAGGCCAGGACAATATCGTCGTTCTGACCATGGACATGCCCGGCCAGAGCGCCAACACCATGAACGCGGTGTACCGCGAAGCCATGGGCAAGATCGTCGAGCGCCTGGAAGCCGAGAAGGACTCTATCGCCGGGGTGATTGTTACCTCCGCGAAGAAGACCTTCTTCGCCGGCGGCGACCTGAATGAACTGATCAAGGTGACCAAGGCCGATGCGCCGGCCTTCTACCAGATGATCCTCAATATCAAGGGCCAACTGCGCCGCCTTGAGTGCCTCGGCAAGCCGGTGGTGGCTGCGATCAATGGCGCGGCCCTGGGCGGTGGCTGGGAAATTGCCCTGGCCTGCCATCACCGTATCGCCCTGGACAGCTCCAGCATCCAGCTCGGCCTGCCGGAAGTAACCCTCGGCCTGCTACCTGGCGGCGGTGGGGTGGTGCGCATGGTGCGCCTGCTCGGTCTGGAAAAAGCCCTGCCGTATCTGGCCGAAGGCAAGAAGGTCCGTCCGGATGCCGCGCTCAAGGCAGGCTTGATCCATGAACTGGCTTCCGACAAGGATGACCTGCTGGCCAAGGCCCGCGCCTGGATCGCCGCCAACCCGGCACCCAAGCAGCCGTGGGATGTCGCCGGCTACAAGATTCCAGGCGGTACGCCGTCGAGCCCGAACGTGGCGCAGATGCTGGCCATCGCCCCGAGCGTATTGCGCGACAAAACCAAGGGCTGCTTCCCGGCGCCGGAGAAGATCATGTGCGCCGCCGTCGAGGGTGCCCAGGTCGACTTCGACACCGCGCAGATCATCGAAGCACGCTACTTCACCGAGCTGACCACCGGCCAGGTGGCGAAGAACATGATTGGTACCTTCTGGTTCCAGCTCAATGAAATCAACGCTGGCGGCTCGCGCCCGCAAGGTTTCGAACCCTACGTGACCAAGAAGGTCGGTGTGCTCGGGGCCGGCATGATGGGCGCCGGCATTGCCTATGTGTCGGCGGTGGCCGGCATCGAGGTGGTGCTCAAGGATATCTCCATCGAGGCCGCCGAGAAGGGCAAGGATTACTCGGTCAAGCTGCTGGAGAAGAAAGTCGGCCGTGGCCAGATGAGCGCTGACAAGCGCGATGGCATCCTGGCACGGATCAAACCTACTGTTAGCGATGCCGATTTCGAAGGTTGCGACCTGATTATCGAAGCGGTATTCGAGGATCGCGACCTCAAGGCCAATGTCACTGCCGCTGCAGAGCGCGTGGCGCGGGCGGATGCGGTGATTGCCTCCAACACCTCGACCCTGCCGATCACCGGCCTGGCCAACGCGGTGCAGAAGCAGGACAAGTTTATCGGTCTGCATTTCTTCAGTCCGGTGGACAAGATGCCGCTGGTGGAAATCATCAAGGGCGAGCACACCAGCGACGAGACCCTGGCGCGCGGCTTTGACTACGTCATGCAGATCAAGAAGACCCCGATCGTGGTCAACGACAGTCGCGGCTTCTTCACCTCGCGGGTGTTTGGCACCTTCACCAACGAAGGCCTGGCCATGCTGGGCGAAGGCGTGAGCGCGGCGATGATCGAAAACGAAGCGCGCAAGGCCGGCATGCCGGTCGGCCCGTTGGCGATCAGCGATGAAGTGTCGATGAGCCTGATGAACCATATCCGTCAGCAGACCATCAAGGACCTCGCCGCCGAAGGTAAGCAGATCCCCGCGCACCCGGCGTTTGCAGTGATCGACATGATGCTCAACGAGTACAAACGTCCGGGCAAAGCGGCGGGTGCGGGCTTCTACGATTACCCGGCGGGTGGCAAGAAGCACCTGTGGCCGGAGCTGAAAGCGCGTTTCGAGAAGCGTGATGCGCAGATTTCGCAGATCGACGTACGTGATCGCATCCTGTTTATCCAGGCCATCGAAACCGTGCGCTGCGTGGAAGAGGGTGTGCTCAAGTCGGTTGCCGACGCCAATATCGGCTCGATCATGGGCATCGGCTTTGCCGCCTGGAGCGGCGGCGCGCTGCAGTTTATCAACCAGTACGGGGTAAAGGACTTCGTCGCCCGCGCCCAGTACCTGGCTGAGCAGTACGGTGAGCGCTTCCTACCGCCGGCGCTGCTGCTGGAGAAGGCGGCGAAGAACCAGCTGTTCTAAGCACTGCCTGCGGCACATCTAAGCCAGCTCTATAAGCTGGCTTTTTTGTTGCGACTGATGGCCAGTTGCCGTTGGCTTGTCTAGGCTGTGGTTTTTTTGGGAGCAGAACATGAAACAGGGACTAACCGGCGCGCTGCTGATGGCATTGCTCGGCACTGCGCAGGCTGACGATGAGCGGGTGTATCTGGTTGCTCTAGCTAATCTCGGGGGCTCGAACCTGGCACAGGTGGTGTTTCTCCATGAGCCGGAAATTACCCAGCTTGAGGTCTGCGAAGAGGCTCGATTGAAGGGCATACGTGAGCGTGATTGGGCGCGTTATCACCATATCTTTATGAGCCACCGCATGAAGGGCTATACCGTGCAGTTACAGTATCGCTGTGTGGTCAGCGAGCAACCCATCGATTCCTGGTATGACAAGGCCAGGTACGACCACGCCTACCTCGTGGAAGTTGACGCGACTGCCCGCATGCACCTACGTCAAACAACCAGCTTGGCGCAGTGCACGAGCACCCTAGAAAGTATGCCGCAGGCTCAGCGTCAGCAAGCGTACTGCGCCAAGGCCAACCAGAAGCTGTTGGCTGCGCAGTAGCGTGTTCAAGTAAGAGTCAGGTTGATACGATCAAGGAGCGTTGTATGCAGAGTCTGAAAGTTTGCGCTTTAGTGCTGGTCGGTTTATGCACTGCGCCGGTGTGGGCGGATGACTGCGCCAATGCCATGGATCAGTTCACCCTCAACCAGTGCGCGGCGGCAGAGTACGCCGCTCAGGACAAACGCCTGAATCAGCTCTACGGCGATTACCGCAAGCGTCTGGATGATGGACAGAAGCAGCAACTCAAGGACGTGCAGCTGGCCTGGATCAAGTTCCGCGACCTGGCCTGCGCGTTCGAGTCGGCTTCGGTGGAAGGCGGTTCGGCCTATCCGATGGTACTTAACGGCTGTCTGACGCAAAAGACCGCCGCGCGGGTCAAGGAGCTGGAGCAGCTGGCCGTCTGTGAAGAAGGCGACCTCAGCTGCCCGATGCCAGCGCAATAGCTGTCAGCAGGCCTGGCGGCCGCAGACCAGCTGCTGGATAGCCTGACGCTCGCTCAGGTGAGTGGGCATACGCAGGGTGGTCAGAGTCCCATCGTTAAGCTGGATGGCCAGCTCGGACTCGAAGTGGATGCCACTGTCGTCGACAGTGGCGTAGGTCACGCCATAGACGTTCTGGTTGCTCAGCGATTGGGCGATGCTCATGGCGTTCTCCTGATTTTGGTGTGAAGTTATTTACCGGCGTTTTGGTCGGCCTTGAGTTGTGCGGCTTGCACTTTCTCGGCTTGGCGCTGGCTGCTCGCGCTGTGGTTGCTGTTAAAGGCCGATGCGGCAAGCAGGCTGGCGATGGCGGAAAAACTGGTCATGCTGATGTCCTCTGGTAAGTGGGGCGCAGTGCCCGATGGCCAGATCATCTGCGCGTGCCGCTATCGACAGAAGTGAATGGTGCTTATGGTGACTATCGAGGGCGCTGATGGGCCCTGGGTAATTGGTCGGGTTTAGCCCGTAGCTATTGCCTTGCAGCCTGTCAGCAGGCACGCTTGCGCGCTGGAAAAACAACCCTCCTGCGCTCTAGGTAACCGCCCATATGCCGCTGCAGATCTGCATCCTGGAAACCGATGTTCTTCGCCCTGAATTGGTCGACCAATACGACAGTTATGGCCGTATGTTCGAGCAGTTGTTCGCCCGTCAGCCAATTGCTGCCGAATTCAAGGTGTACAACGTGATGGAGGGGCATTACCCGCCGGACAGCGAGCGCTACGATGCCTATCTGGTGACGGGCAGCAAGGCGGATTCCTTCGGTAGTGATGCCTGGATCCAGACGCTGAAAACCTACCTGCTGGAGCGCTACAACTGCGGCGACAAGCTGCTGGGTGTGTGTTTCGGCCATCAGTTGTTGGCGCTGCTGCTGGGCGGCAAGGCTGAGCGCGCGGTGCAGGGGTGGGGTGTGGGTATCCATCAGTACCGCATGGCGAGCAAGCCGACCTGGATGAGCCCCGATTTGGAAGACCTGACCCTGCTGATCAGCCATCAGGATCAGGTGACCCAACTGCCGGAAAACGCCACGTTGCTGGCTAGCAGCGAGTTCTGCCCGATTGCCTCCTACTGCATCGGCGATCAGGTGCTGTGCTTCCAGGGCCACCCCGAGTTTGTACATGACTACTCGCGCGCGCTGCTCGATCTGCGCCAAAAGCATATCGGTGAGCCTGCCTACTCCAAGGGCGTCGACAGCCTTCAGCACGACCACCAGGGCCACACCGTGGCCGAATGGATGATGCGCTTTGTCGCCCAGGGCCGTGCCGGCCTGGCGGAGTAACACTTGCTTGCACGAAAAAGCCCGGTCAGTGACCGGGCTTTTTTATGGCGTGCCATCCATGGCCGCCATTCTGCGGGCCGCCGTTACGTGACGTTAAACATCGCTCTATAGCCAGCCGGAACGCTTGAAGCTGGCGTAGAGCCCGACGCAGCCGGTGGTGATCAAGCCGAGCACGCCGAAGTAACCGTACTGCCAGGCGAGCTCGGGCATGTTCTGAAAGTTCATCCCGTAGATTCCCGCCACCGCTGTGGGAAAGGCCAGAATCGCCGCCCAGGCGGCGAACTTGCGCTGGGTGACGCTTTGCCGTGAGGACTCCAGCAGCAGGCCAATCTCGATGGCGTGGTCGGCCATCTCGCGCAGGCCGGTGAGGTCTTCCAGCAGACGGTTGACGTGAATCGCCACGTCGCGGAAGTAGGGGCGCATGTTCTTGTCGATAAATGGAAAGTCCAGGCGCTGCAGCTCTTTGCAGATTTCTGCCAGCGGCCCGATATAACGACGCAACCGCAGCAGGTCGCGACGCAGGCCCTGGATGCGCTCGACATCGGCCTGGCTCAGTGGGTTTTTCAGCACGTGCTGTTCCACTTCTTCAAGCTCGACGTGGTAGTTGTCCATCAACGGACGGTAGTTCTCGATCACGAAGCTGAGCAGGGCGTAGAGCACGAAATCTTCGCCGTGCTCAAGCAGCAGCGGACGCGCCTCGCAGCGTTGGCGCACCTGGGAGTAGGGCGCGGATTCGCCGTAACGGGCGCTGATGATGTAACCGCTGCCGGCAAACAGCTGGGTTTCGACAAAGGTCAGCTCGTCGTTGACCAGGATGGGCGAGTAGAGCACCAGAAACAGCGCATCGCCGAAGGTTTCCAGCTTGGGCCGGGTGTGCCGCTGCAGGGCGTCTTCCAGCGCCAGTTCATGCAGGTCGAATTGCTGTTGCAGGCTTATCAGCTCCTCTGAGCAGGGATCATGCAGGCCGATCCAGACGAAATGCCCCGGTTTCTTCGACCATGGCTTGCCTTCGTCGAGGCTGATATTGGTGACTTTCTTGCCGTTGCTATAAACGGCGGCGGCAACAACGCGGCCCATGGTGTTTCCTTATTAGCGGTGACCTCAGCACGCAGCTTAGCGGCTTGCTCGCCGCTGGTGTGACTGACGGCTGCTGCGCAGGTTGCATCAGGCAATAAAAAGCCCAGCGCGTGGCTGGGCTTTTGGGCGTTGCTGATTGCGTCAGGCGCTTTGGCTGAGCTGCTGATCCATGGCATCGATGCACTGCTGCATCTGCATGCGACAGGTTTCGATCAGCTGCGGCAGATCATCCTGGCTCAGGCCGGCGGTGGGGATGGCCGGCAGCGAGCGGATCATGATCTCGCCGCTGTTCCAGCGATTGAGCTGGATATGGTTGACGTAGGTGCTGACGCACACCGGGATGATCGGCACACCGGCGGCAATCGCCATCTGGAATGCGCCTTTCTTGAATGGCAGCAGACCCTTGCCGAGGTTGCGTGTGCCTTCAGGGAACACCCAGATCGAGGTGTCCTTGTGCTTGAGCGTGTCGGTGGTGGTAAGCATGGCCTGCTTGGCGCGAATGGCATTGCCACGGTCGAGCAGCACGTTGCCGGCCAGCCAGTACAGCTGGCCGAAGAATGGCACCCACTTCAGGCTCTTCTTGCCGATGCTCACGGTGCGCTTGGGCACCACGCGGCCGAGCACGTAGAGGTCGTAGTTGGATTGGTGGTTGGCGATGATCACGCAGGAGTATTGGTGTTCCAGGCTGTGCACATCGGTCTTCAGCTTCCAGCGCAACAGCCACTGCGCGGGGATGCTGTAGAGGCGGGCGCACAGACGGCTGTTGTCTGGGTTGAACGGGCGGCAGATGCCAAGCAACAGGCCGAGGATGCCAGCGAGGATAAAGTGCACGCCCATCGCCAGCATGCGCAGAAGAAAAAGCATTTGGTACGCCCGTCATAGGAAAAAGGCGCGCAGTGTACGGGCGTGCACTGCTTTCGGCAATTGATGCTGATCAGAGGTCGTTACCGCTTGTTGCGTCCTCGCCAGAGCCGCTATCGGTGGCAGGCAGCAGGTCAATCGAGCTGTAGCGCTGGGCCAGGCGGGCGATGCTGCCATCCTGCTCAAGGGCTAGCAGGGCCTGATCCAGCTGTTGCATAAAGTCCTGTTTGTAGGGGTAGGCCTGTTCATTGATGCGGGTATAGCCCAGATGACCGTGCTCGCTGGACAGCTTCGGCCCCTCAGTCAGCCAGCTCAGTCCACTGTTGGCAAACAGGCCTTCGTTGCGCATCTGCTGCAGCTCCCAGAGGATCGACAGGCGATCATTGATAAACACATCAATGCGCTTGCGTCTGAGTTGCAGCAGGTTGGTGCGGTTGTCCGTGGCGTAGCTCTGTTTGACCTCGCCAGCCGCGAGCATGGTCTTGTAACTCGGCGCGGCAATGATGTTGAAGCCTCGATTGAGACCAATGCGTAGGCCTGCGTAGGCGGCCGGGAAATCATCGATGGCGCGTTGCTGAGCCAACTCGGAACGCACGAAGGCCACCACGCTTTCTTCCAGAATCGGCCGTGAGTAATCCATCCATGGGCGTTCCACAGGGCGATGGTAGGGCGGGAACAGGGCAAAGGCTGTGCCTTTTTCCAGTGCCGCCAACCCGCGTGGCCAGGGCACAGGGCGGATACTCACGCGATAGACCGGCATCTGGGCAAAGGCCGCACGCAGGATGTCGCTGTACAGGCCTTTGGCTTCGCCGTTTTCGGCGTAGCTGTAGGGCGGATAACTGGCGTCACACAGTACCGTAACACTGATGGGCGTTTGCGCCTGGGCGATGCCATGCATGGCCAGGCACAGTAGCCACGCTACGAGTATGCGCATGCCCAATCTCCTTATCGGTTGGCGCAGGCTGCACGCGCAGGTGCAGCCAGATGTATGGGAACTCAGACCTTGAAACGCCCGAGCAGATGATCCTGCTGGCCGACCTGTTCGACCATTACGGCGCACTGGCGCACCTGCTCCTCGGCGCCAGCGGCTACCTCATGGCTGATGTCACGGATATTGGTGGTGTTGCGGTTGATCTCCTCGGTGGTGGCGCTCTGCTGCTCGGCGGCGGTGGCGATTTGCAGGTTCATGTCGTTGATCCGGGTGATGGCATCGCTGATGCGCCCGAGCATGTCGTTGGCCGCGCCAGCTTCTTCGGCGGTCTTGCTGGCGGTATCGCGGCTCTGCTGCATGCGCGATTCAGCCTGTTTCACCCCGGATTGCAGCTGATCGATCATCTGGCGAATTTCCTGGGTCGACTGTTGGGTGCGCGAGGCCAGTGAGCGTACTTCATCGGCAACCACGGCAAAACCCCGGCCGGACTCACCGGCGCGCGCTGCCTCGATGGCTGCGTTGAGGGCGAGCAGGTTGGTCTGGTCAGCAATGCTGGTGATCACCGACAGGATCGACTCGATGTTGTGGCTGAGCTTGGCCAGCTCGTTGATCGCATGGCTGGTTTCGTCCATTTCCTCGGCGAGGTGCTTGATTGCCTCGGTGGAGCGCGACACCACGCGCACGCCATTCTCGGTTTCCTGATTGGCCGCCAGCGCTGCCTGCGCCGCAGCCTGTGCGTTGCGCGCGACTTCCTCTGCGGTGGACGCCATTTCCTGCATGGCGGTGGCCAGCTGATCGAGCTCCTGCAGCTGTTGCTGCAAATGATTAGCGGCCTGGTTGGCTTCGCTGGAGGTCAGGGTGGTGCTTTCACGTACCAGCCTGGAGCTGCCCATAACCTCGCTGATCAGGCTCTGCAGGCTTTGCAGGAAGCTGTTGAATTCTTTGGAAACCAGGGCAATTTCATCGTTGCCGGCGGCAGGCAAGCGGCGGGTCAGATCGCCTTCACCGCTGTTCACCTCATGCAGGGAGTTGTGCAGGTGATCAAGGGGCTTGAGCAGGCTGTTCATCAGCACGCCCAGCACGATCAGGCTGATGATCACTCCCAGCACGGTGCCGATCACCGCGCGCCAGCTCAGGGCGTTGGCTTCGGCCATGACGATGCTCTTGTCCAGCACCACGCCGATATACCAATCCATGCCTTTGAGATTGGGCAGTGGGGTGAAGGACACCAGCAGGTCCTTGTCGCCGCCATTGGTTTCCTGCAGCTCCTTGTTCAGGGCTGGGCTCTGGCCGTCGAATAGTTCGCTGTAGCTTTTGCCGTTCAGTTCTGTGTTGGGGTGGGAAATGATATTGCCGTTGCGCGTGAGCAGAAAGGCGTAGCCGGCGCCGTTGAAGTCCAGCGTGTTGACCGCGTCGGCGACGGTTTTCAGGCGAATGTCGCCACCCAGCACGCCGAGAAATTCGCCAGCATTGGTGATGCGGGTAACGGCGGAAATCAGGGTTTCCCCGGTGGTGGAATCCACATAGGGTTCGGTCAGTACCGCCTGGCTGCCGGCTTTACCGGTGGCGTACCAGGGGCGTTGACGGCCATCCCAATCCGGTTTTGGCTGCCACTCATCGGTGTTCTTGATCGGCTTGCCATCGCTTTGCAGGGTGCCAAACACCAGGATGAACTCGTTTTTCAGCATGGGGCTGTTGACGATGCGCTGGGTTTCTTCGGGGCTGTAGTTGCTGTCGATGCTTTGCGACATCAGATCCATCAGCTTGAGTTTGGCGTTAAGCCAGTTCTCGATCTGCCGCGCCAGCGCGTTACTCGACTCGGCGATGCTCGCCGCCACCTGGTTATGCAGGGTTTCGCGAACTTGGCTGACTTGCGCCAGTGACAGCAGGCTGGTGGTAAGGAACAGCACGATGGCCGCAGCCAGACCAACCTTGTGGGCAATCTTCATAACACGCTCCCGGCGGCAATTTCGAATAGATCGTTGGGCGCCTCTGCTCCTTGGCCTTACCTGTTAAAAGTAATACAGCCTGGCCAGATTGCTTGCGGGCTCGCCACTGTTTTGCCATTAAATGCAAAAGCCCGGCACATGGGCCGGGCTTTGCGCTGTTGCGGGGTGTGCTTACACCATGTGCTTCTTGTCCAGCTCGACTGCCTGGTCGAGGGCTTCGAGCAGCGCCTTGCGCACTTTCAGCTTGGTGTTCTTGTGCGCGGTCATGTTGATCTTCTTCATCTGCTGGGCAACCGCCAGGGCAGTGGCGTGCAGTTGCTCGGCCGGTACCACCTTGTCGAGGAAGCCTGCATCCACAGCGCCTTGCGGATCGAACATCTCGCCGTTGATTACCGAGCGGTGGAAGGCCGATTTGCGCAGGCGGTCACGGGCCAGCTCGATGCCGGCGTGGTGCATGGTCATGCCGATCTGCACTTCGTTGAGGCCGATGCTGAACGGGCCTTCGACGCCGATGCGGTAGTCGGACGAGAGCAGGATAAAGGCACCCTTGGCCACCGCGTGGCCCGGGCAGGCGACGATGATCGGGAAGGGGTGGGCGAGCATGCGGCGCGCCAGGGTGGAACCGGAAGCCACGAGGTCGATCGCATTCTGCGGGCCGGAGGTCATCACCTTGAGGTCGTAGCCGCCCGAAAGAATGCCCGGCTGGCCGGTGATGATAACGATGGCCTTGTCCTCCACGGCGCGATCCAGAGCCGCATTGAAAGCGGTGATCACATCCGGGGAGATGGCATTCACCTTGCCATTACACAGGGTCAGGGTGGCAATGCCGTCGTCGAGTTGGTAGTTGATCAGGTCGCTCATGGTCGGGTTCCTTGTGCTGAAGTGCAGCAGACGTTACTCATCCGCACCGGTCAGGTAAAGCACGATGGCTGACTGGCTGGTCAGCGATGGTGGGCAGCTCGGGCTATGGAGGCGATCAAGATCGCCAATTGGGCTGCACAGCTTGCTTGCACTTAAGGTCGCCACCCTATTAGGAGTGACCGACATGCCTGGTTTAATCAGACTCATCAGCTTCTGGCGCGCTGCATTGGCCTTGTTGCTGATGGTTGGCTTGCTCTGGCTCGCGAGTGACCAACACAGCCAAAACCCTGCGGGTGTGCTGGGGCTGTTCGGCTTCGGCCTGTTTATCTCGCTGGGCTTTGTCCTGTTCGGCCAGCAGCGATTCGAGCCGAGCACGGCGAATACCTCGGCCGAAGACCAGCATCTGGCATAAGCGCATGAATTTTTTGAAGAAAGCTTTTGCCTTTGCCAGTCTGTTCGGCTAGATTAGCGCGCCTCGACAGACAAGCAATGCTTGTCGAGACCCGGTGAAGTGTCCGAGTGGCTTAAGGAGCACGCCTGGAAAGTGTGTATACGAGAAATCGTATCGAGAGTTCGAATCTCTCCTTCACCGCCATATTGATTCAGCTAAGGCCCTGATAACTAACAAGTTGTCGGGGCCTTTTGCTTTCTGGCGTTTGGTGGTGTCGATAGAGTGTCGAAAACCTGTGCGAGAGCCGTTTGTTTACGTCACTTCCCGGCCAGCGGGTTAAGTGTCAAAGCATCCTGCAGGTGATCGGGTGCCAAGTGTGCATAGCGCATGGTCATGGCCACGCTGGAGTGTCCCAGGATCTTCTGCAGTACCAGGATGTTGCCGCCACGCATTACAAAGTGGCTGGCAAAGGTGTGCCGCAGTACATGGGTCGCCTGTCCGGCCGGTAGCTTGATCGAGGTCGTTTCCAGTACCCGGCTAAAGGTCAGCATGCAGTTGCTGAACAGGCCGTGTTGTTTGAAGTAATCCTGCAGCTGCTTTTCCAGGGCGTTGCTGATCGGGATGCTGCGCGTCCGGCGCGACTTGGTATTGGCGAAGGTCACCGCGCCATTTTTCACCCGTTCAGGCGTCAGGGCTTGAGCCTCTCCCCATCGCGCACCCGTTGCCAGGCAAACACGAGCTACCAAGCCAATTCCCGGCGTTGTGTCGCGCGCATCCAGGGCGTCTAGCACTTCGTTGATTTGCGGTACGGACAGGAAGGAGAGGGGCCTTTCCTGCAGGCGTAGCGGGCGTACTTTGGCCAATGGATTGGGATAGTCGATATCGTCCAGCCGTAGCAGTTGGTTGAACACGGTTTTCAGGTAGCCCAAGCGATTGTTCAGGGTTTTACCGTGGACGCCGGCTGCCAGTTGGTGACGCCGTTTCTCACAGTACGCATTGGCCGTAAGCGTGACGGCTATGGGATTACCCAGGTCTTTTGCGAGTGCAATGAGGATCTGCCGAACACGTTCACCGTCGGCAAGCGTATGGCCGTGCAGGTCATAGTGACGATCAACCAATTCAGAAAGCCGCCGCTTATCCTTTGGCTTGGGTGACCAGCTAGGCGATTCGATGCACTTAGTCCGACAGGTGGCCTCAAACCTCAGCGCCTCGCCCTTGGTCTTGAAGGTCTTACGGAAGCGTTTGCCCTTGATCGGTTCTACATCGACCTTCCAGCGCCCGTCTGGCTGTTGCTCTATAGCCATTAAACGGCACGCCCCCACCTGACGTTGCGCTCTTCCAGCAGGTTTTTGATGTGCTTGTATATGTCGTGCTCGCTCATGTCCTTGGCGGCATAGTGATCACGAATGACCGGCCAGCATTCCCAGGTTTGCAGCCGGTCAAACGCCTTTTTTGCGCCCACGCGTTCCCTTGCCAACAGGCTGACGAAGTTGCCCAGGAACAGTTCGACGTTCTTGCCCGAGAAGCCACGGGAGGTCTTGTAGTAGCGCTTGTATTCGGTGTCTTCGAGCAGGGAATCAACAGGTAGGTCCACGCGCACGTCCTCGCGAATGAGTGTCCAGATGGGGGAGAAGTAACCAGGGCGATCCATCAACTTGAACTGGCGCAGGCCATAGCGCCACAGACCGTCCAGATGCCCGGCAAAGGCTGCAAACGAACGGGTGTCGATGGCTTCACCGGTTTTCACATCCAGGGAGCCGCTGGCGAATTGCTGGATGATCGAGTGGTGATAGCGCAGCTCTACGCGCCAGACGGTTTGCTTGGGGTTGTAGTTGTCTGGGTCGGCCGCATCGAAGCTGTCACGGCGCTTCCAGACGCTTTCCCAGTAGTCGAGCTTGTCGCAGGCCTTGGCCTGTTCGGTCTTGTTGTAGATGCAGATCTGCACGCCACTGGCAGAACCAAACATCGAGGTTTCGCCACGGCCGTAGG
>JAESGQ010000070.1_pt1 | contig 105267 bp, 115 predicted proteins | sample 9266251 | NCBI WGS metagenome assembly JAESGQ01 (sample SAMN17056778, study PRJNA650883) | algae metagenome | isolation source: Kaiparowitsia implicata GSE-PSE-MK54-09C and co-occurring heterotrophs from... | place: USA: Kaiparowits Plateau, Grand Staircase Escalante National Monument, UT ... | reverse complement strand
CTAAATTAGAATCTGAACAGGGCTTTGGAAATGAAAGAGAAGAGAGCGGCAGCGGCGGCGAAAATGACAACGTGCGAAGCATGCCCAAGCGCGAGCTGCCATTGGGCATCGTCCTCGATGCCTGCCCGAACATGCTTTGGCTGGTTAAAGGCGGCGGCGGGATCCGCAATTGGCGAGAATTCCTTGCCACGGTGGAAACGGCGCGTCCGGTCCTCGGCATAAGCGTAAGCGCATGGGAGGAAGCAAAGGTCGCAATGGGCGAGCAGCAGGCCGGGATCACTTTGGCGGCTATCCACCAGCGGGTTGAGCAGATCAAATCGCCCGGCGGATATCTGCGCAATCTCACCGAGCGCGCCAAGGAGGGCAAATTCTCGACCTGGCCGATGATTATGGCTCTACTGCGGGCCAAGCTTGATGCCGCAAAGGCAGGTGGGACCGGTGCGGGTGACGCGGAAACCCAGTTCGCGGCAGCCCAGAGGCTCGATCGAACGGGTAAGCGCCTCGAAATCAGCGATACGCTTCGCCGGAGCATCGACAAGTGGGACGAGGAGACCTAAATGAGACACGTCGAGGGCTGTTTCGGTCCCTCCGAGGGCGTTGGTAGGACAGGGGATCGCCTCTTTCCCCGGAACTTGTGCATTTGTGGGGAATTCCCTATATTATGAGCACTATGAGCAAGCATCTGGTTTCAGTGCTGACGACCGTCAATGCGCCCTACAGCAATCAGCTGGATGGTGCACAGCTCGCTCATTGCCTTTCGAATGTCGAGCTCGCCAAGGATTTTCCTGGTCAGGTTAGCTCCTTTCTGGGTGAGGTTCCGGTGGCCCAGCAGACTAGCTTTGCTGCTGAATTCGGCATTGAGCTTGAAGCACTGAAGGCCTTTGCATCGGACTTTGCGTCGTGGTCAGGCGAGACCTATAAGCTCGCGGCCTAATGGTTGAGCCACATAATAGCCGGCCGTCAGACTGGCCGCGTCTCTTCGCCATTGCCTGTGACCTCCTTGATCAGGTTCAAGAAAGTGCTGGTGGCTATCAATTTGGATGGTCGTTCGGCGGCGGCACGGCCATGATGATCCAGATCGGTCACCGGGAAAGCCACGACATCGACATCTTCATCGATGATGGTCAGATCCTGGGATTCCTTGATCCCGGTAAGGCCGATCTCAGCTTCAAAGAAAAGCCCGCCGACTATGTTGGTGACGGCGCCAGGTTCCAGAAGTTTGCATTCCCTGACGTGGGGGAGATCGACTTCATCGTTTCGGGACACCTGACCCAGACACCCTTTGAAGCTCGGCAGATCGAGGGTCGCCAGGTGCAACTCGAGACCATCCCTGAAATCATCACCAAAAAGGTGTATCACCGAGGAAGCGAAGCCAAGCCGCGAGACATTTTCGATATCGCCGCCGCAGCGCGAACACACCGAGACGAGGTCGTCAATGCCTTGCGGGACTTTCCCGACCAGGTGCAAGCCACATTGGCACGACTGGACAAGCTCAATCCGGATTTCGTCGCCCGCACGATAGGCCAGCTCATGATTCTACCCGCTTATCAGAACTCGGCCGGAGAAAGCTTGGCAGTCACCCAAGACCTGCTTCGGGAAGTCGTCGCCCAGTAGGGTAGGGGGCTATAGACCCGCAGCCTTGGTAAGATTGATCCGGAAACGGTCGTGCCGCCGCTGGTACCGGCGTGTCATCTCGGCCGAGGCATAACCGAGTTGCTTTTGCACATAGCCGCTCATCGACCTCGGCTGACGAGGCGAGACCGGCACGCAGCGAGCGTCATGTGGCAGGAGGCATAATTGATGCCGCGCGCGCTGATTAACGGGGATTCGAAGATATCGCGATTGCCGCCACGGCTCGTGTGCACGAGCTCGTTGTGTTGACCCGCAATCTGCGGCATTTCGAGCCGTTGGACGTCCAGGCAATTGTTCCGTTCAACACGCTGCCTGAACTGCAGTAGGGTAGGGCCCTACGAACGGCGCGGCGCTGGCTCTTTGTCCATCCTTTCGCCATTGGCTCGAGCGCGGATGTGCCGATCGAAAGCCAATACCAAAACGGTCCTCCCTGCCTGCTTCCACAAAGACAGGCGAGTCCTCCTAACCTCGCCGGGTTAATTGGCGTCTTGCAGCTGCTCGGCGATCGCTTCGTCGATGAAGTGCTCGAGCTCCTCAAAAACCGCCGCAGCAATGATATCCCGCTCGGCGTCCGTCGCCCATTCGCCCGCCGGAACGCCGTAGCGGCAGGTGCGCAACTTGTGGTCGCTACGCAAAGCAAAACCACATTGGAACTCCAGGGCGCCGCCTTCGGCCACGAGCTCTACGAGGAGCGATTCGAGATATACAAAGTACCGCTTTGACAGCTCCTCGCTAAGCCGATCAATGGTCCCCTGCATCGGCGGCCCCCGTGTCTTGGTCTGAAAGTCCGCCGCTAGGGGCGGGGTTGTCCTCGTGGGCTGCAACCAGTCGCTCAAGCCAGCTCGCAACGGCCGGTGGGACTGGCTCGTAGCCAAAGTACCAGGCCATGACTACGTCCGTTGGACAGTGCAAGACATCTGCCAGGGTCAAGGTTGACCAGTGCAGGGTTCTCAAACTTTTCTTCAGCTGGCCAGCGGTCATCATATAAGGCCTCTCTCCCTTCGTCAGATTGCAAACGACGCTACCGAGTCATTGTCGCTGACATAACCAATGTGACAATGGGTATTGCAAGCAGAAGCAGTACCGGGGATGAAGTTGCCAATTTGTGATCCGCGCGCCGATAGGCTGGCGCGCCAACTTGCGGAAAGGGGACAGGTAGCTCTGACCGAAGCGGTCAGTGATGCCCTTGACGCCCTTACAGCGGAAAATTCACAGGTTCCCTTGGCCGAACGTCTGAGGAATATCTCTCGTCAGCTAAAAGCTAATGGGGCTGCTGGTGGCCATGAGATGACCAAGGAGGAGATTAACGATTTGTGGGGTCATTCCTGAACGCACGTTCGTCGTCAAGACGGTCCGGCCATTCCAAGAAGTCTAGTGCAGGGCAGGCTTCATCATCTCGGGCAGGACCGTGGTGTCCAGTAGCAGTCTCAAAGTGGCAAATCGTATGGCTCGTCGCGCAGCCGCTCAAGATCGATGTTGCCGCCCTGTAGTGGCGACCCCAGCAAAAACTGCGCGAGCGTACCCTTCCTCGCGGTCCTTCGCTCCCATTCTTCAGCCGACACGACGACTACAATTGGTTTGCCGTTTCGATTGATGGTTTGTGGAGAAGACTGCGCGCGCTCGATAAGCTGCGAAAGGTGGGCCTTTGCACTTGCGACTGTCCAATTGGTATCTTCTTGGGGAATGGGCCGCATACGAACTTCTGATGGTCAGAATGAGTATTGTGACCATATAGGAGTGGCCATGGCCCGGCGACAGGGTAGGGCTCGCTTTCACCCGGAGCCCTTTAGCGGCCCCCAACGATAGGGTAGGGGGCTATAGACCCGCAGCCTTGGTAAGATTGATCCGGAAACGGTCGCGCCGCCGCTGGTACCGGCGCGTCATCTCGGCCGAGGCATGACCGAGTTGCTTTTGCACATAGCGCTCATCGACCTCGGCTGACGAGGCGAGACCGGCACGCAGCGAGTGTCCGGAGAACTTTTCCTGACGCTCGTCTTCCGAGAGATCGCCGCGCACACCTGCAGCAACGGCCGTGCGCTTGACCAGACGCGCGACTTCCTGGTCGCGGAGTCGGTCGGGTCCCACCGTCTTGCCCCCGCCGGTCACGCGTCGGAAGACAGGGCCGTGGGCAATTCGCCCCAGTTTCAGCCAGGTTTCAAGCGCCACTACAGGGCACGTTCTATCGGACGACCCGCGTCCAATCTCAACTTCACGCCAGCCGTTCTTGCCCCGCAGGGTCAAAACCACCCCGCGCTCGAGGATATCAATCCAGCCCCGTCCATCCTCGGTTTGCCCCTGAGCAACATCGAGCCCTACCACTTCCGAGCGCCGTAGCCCGCCGGCAAAGGCGATCAGCAGGATGGCACGATCACGCAGGCCGCGCAGTGTGCCGCGATCCAGCGTCTCCAGCATGGCTAGAAGGTCCTGGGGTAGCACGGCTTCCTTCTGTACCGGGGGGCGGCCGTGGGTGTTCCGAATGCCGTCGAGGACAGTGGCAATATGGCGGTCGCCGCGGTCGAGCCGTTCGCCCAGCTGGCGATAGTGCCAAGACAGCGCGGAAAGCCGCCGCTCGATGCTGGAGACGGCCGCCGGCTTACGGTTGCCCGTCGCCTCGCCAGAGGCACAGGCGGTGATGTAGAGCCCCACGACTTGCGGATCGGACGGCAGATGCGCAAGACCCTGGCGCCGGCACCAGGCGCAGAAATGCCTCCAATCGGAATCGTAAGCCCGGCGCGTATTCGGCGAACTTGCCGCCTCGACATACTCCCGGGCGCGATCGGCGAGCGTCTCTAGATGTGCCGGCAGGATAGGCGCGATCTGCGGGGCAGGGGACACTACCTCGGCCGAGGCGTCGGCATCCTCGTTTTCGGCTGTTTCGACCGCGCCGCTTGGGGCTGGTGAAATTCCGGCGGGTGCCTGCGTCCCCTGGGGCCGAGCAGAGCCATCCCGCAGATCTTTGTCAGCATCCGCGTCGCGATTTCGAGCTGTCGTTTTTCCTGGAGGAGCGGACTGCATGTTTTTGTTCCGTAGCAACAGATGCATCGTGACTGCGCGGATTCCGCTCGGCTGAGCGGAACTTTAGCCTGATTTGCGTTAGATGGCGATCAGACTGCTGTTCGGCGAGCGTTTGCCTAGGCAATTTCGATGGCGGTGTGCACACAGTCATTGCCCTTAAACAGCAGCGGCACGCGATCGGCGCCCGATAAGCGGAACCGCAGCCCGGCTGATGCCTGCTGGTTATTGGGCGGGCTCTGGATCAGGTACCACCAGCCCAAGGTGGCGGGCCCGATTAAGCAGCGCCTTGACCGAAGAGGGCTGCCATTGCCGAGCGCCGCGGGCCGTGCGCTCGTGCATGGCCTCCAGGTGGTTGCAGATGCCCTGCAGGGACAAATCCGGATCGGCTACGGCAATGCCAGCAACTAGTGTCATCAGCCGGTCTTCCGGTGGGCGTCGGGGTGAGCGCTTGATCAGCTCTGGCTCTGCCAGCTTTTCAGCGACCAGCCGGTGAACCGCGCGTCGCAGGCGCTCGATTGTCCAGCTTTCCCCCTTGTGGTTGAGAACCCGCACCACATCCTCCCAACTGTGCTGCGGCCGCATACGGCGCACAGTAGGCAACCAGAGCTGCGCCGTGACGATGAGTTCATCGAGATAGGCTTGCCGACGGGCATCAGCGACGGCGCGCACGGCCTCTGGACGGCGTTCCCGCAGGCCAGGGTTGCCTGCCAGTCGGCCGCGCGCTTTGGCAGCCTGCATCCCCGCTTTGGTCCGTTCAGCGATCAGGGCTCTCTCTAGCTGCGCGACAGCCCCCAGCACCTGCAGCGAGAACATGCCCTGCGGTGTCGAGGTATCGATAGGATCGCGCAGCGAGCGAAAATGCGCGCCTTTGTCTTCCAACCGTTCAATGACCTCGAGCAGGTGGCTGACCGATCGCGCTAGGCGGTCGAGCCGCACGACGACCAGAACGTCGCCGGCGCCGATGTCGGCCATCACCCGGGTGAGCACCGGCCTCGAGCGTGAAGCACCCGATCCGTGTTCGTGGTGGATGATGCGGCACCCGGCCGCCTTGAGTTCATCGACCTGGGCGTCGTTGAGCTGGTCTTCGGTTGAAACGCGCGCGTAGCCGATCAAGCGGCGGGGCAGGGGAGGGGGTGCGGAGTAAGTCGAGGATCTGGCCATGGCGCGGAAACCCTAGGGGCATTCTTGCAAAGTCGCAATGTGTTAGGAATGAACCCTTTGCACGCGTGTTTTAGCGACCTTCAAAGAAGGGCGTACACGCCATAAACGTCGCTTCCACGGCACAAGGTCATCCGAGCCTGAAACGGCGCTCCTGGAGCCTGTGACAGCGAAATCTAGCGGTTTGCATCGGGTTGTCGGCGCAGGAAAGCGCCTGTTGGCTCGGGCAGCTTCTAGCGGGCGGATTGGACACAAAAGCCCGGCAATTAGGGGTCTTGCGTTATTCCAGGTATTTCCGTAAATTACGGAACATAGGAGGCAAACATGACTTCAATTGTCACTGCCGCACAGGTATCTAAGAACTTCGGAGCTTATCAGGACGCCGCCGTTCGGGATCCCGTCATCATTACCAAGAATGGCCGACCCCGGACGGTTTTAATGGCATACGAGGACTTCGTGCGCTTGTCCAAACGTGACCGGCGCGTCCAGTTGACGAGCGAACTGACGGCATCTGAGATCGCCGAGGTTGAACGCTCGGAAATGGCGCCTGGTCACGAGCATCTTGACGACGAGCTCGCACCGCATGCTACCGACTGAAATTAGGGTCGGCTACGTTTTCCGATATGCCTATCTCTGGCAGTGGCAACACGCCCAAGGTCGCGAAGAGGGTGACAAGGACCGTCCTTGTCTAGTGCTCGCCATCGTCACGACCGAAGAGGACGGCTCGCCTATCGTAAGAGCGCTTCCCATAACGCATTCCGCGCCAGGCAGTCCGGGCGATGCCATCGAAATCCCGCAGCCAGTTAAGAGCCGGCTGGGACTGGACGACGACCGCTCATGGATCGTCCTGACTGAAAGTAACCGGTTTGTCTGGCCAGGGCCTGATATTCGGCCCACTGACACAGATAGCGGTTACTTCGGCGCCATTCCGCCAGCTCTCTTTGAGGCCGTGAAGCGCAGATTTGTCGAGCTGGCCAAGGCGCGGGGTCACACCAGCGTGGCCCGCACGGAATAGAGAGACCAAGCACGGCAGGGCGTTCTTGTCCCGTAGGTCTCCCCGGGGCAACCCACACTGAAACTGGGCCTCGCTCGAGAAGCGCGGCCCGGTCCCCTCTATGGGGCACAATTCCGACAGGTATGGGCGTTTGCTGAGGCCGAGCAGAGCCGTGCTGGGGTTCGTTTTAGGAGCTCGCGTCGAGATTTCGGCCCTTTCTCCCTAGGTCGCAAGTAACGAATGATAATGCAAGATTATCGGTCATTTTGATGCGCCGACGGGTAAGGCGGATATCTGGCATTTCTCTGGCATTAAGCGCCGTTACATGATAGCCTGCCGGTATGAGATCGCGTGCTGATTTGCTCCCTGCCGACACTCCGCCGGTGCCAAAAGTGCCGGTATGGGCGCGACCCCGTGGTCTGGTTTTGCACGATGCCGATGCGGCTTACCTGGCCGGCGCGGCATTGAATTGCTTGGATAATCTGGTGCGCCAGGATTTTTCCTGGGCCGGCGCCTGGCGCCAGCGGCTGGCCCTGCAGAGCGCTGCCGCGGCGGTCAATTTGACCGGGCGACGCGAGGACGAATCCGCCCTGCGCGACGCCCATTTTCTGCGCGGGATGGGCGACGATCCTGGCCCTTCCGGTCACCTACTGATGGCCTGGCGCCGACTAGCCAGCCGCACGACGCACTGTGACGAGGCATCCGTGCGCCCGGTCGCCGAACAGCATCTTGACCTGACCTGGGATGACGCTCTCGCCGAGGTGGTCGCCAATGCTGGGGACATGATGGTGTCATCTCGGCCGGCGCCGACACTGGCGGCCGAGATCGCCGCCGCCGTCTATCGGGCCCGGCCCGATGCTGAACTGTTGGGCTTCTGGCTCGCCGACATGCTGCTCGCCCAGAAGTTGAAGTGGCCCATTCCGGTGCCGCTGCTGATGGGACAAGTGACCTCGGCCGTTTTCACGTCGGGCGAAAACCGCAAGCGCATCCGGCCGGGAGGCGAAGGCTGGGGCAAGGCGGTATTTTTGGCCTACGCGACGGCGGCCGCACAAGCCTGCGATCTTGGGATAGAGCTGTCCCACCGGACGGCAAGACTGACGGAGGTGGCGCCGAAGCTGCGGGCCAAAGGGTCTGGCGACGTCATCAAACTACTGCTGACCGACGACGCGGTGCCGGGCTCCTGGTCGAGCCCAAAACTGTCGGCGCGCGGCGCCAGGCGGTTGTTCGATCGGCTGAGTGAGTTGGGCGCGGTGCGTGAGCTCAGCGGCCGGCCGACATTTCGGCTCTACGGCTTGTGAGGCAAGGCAAAACAATGGCCAGGCGCAAACGGACAGATGCCGAACCGCCAATCTTCGATGCCGAACTGGTCGATATGCCGGCCGACCTGCGCTGGCGCGAATGGATGAACCGCATCGAAGCCGTACTGTTCGCGGCGCCAAGGCCGGTGGAGCGCGAAGCCTTGGCCCGGGTTGTTGGACGCGACGCCAGCATTGACCTGCTGATCGACGACATTCGCGAAGGGCTGCGCGGCAAGCCCTATGACGTGGTCAGTATCGCTGGGGGCTGGGCCTTCCGCACCCGAACCGCCTATGCCGATGCGATTGCTACTTCTGCTGCCGTGCCGGACCGTGCGGTCGATCTGACCCAGAACGAGGCCATGGTGCTGGTGTCGATCGCCTATCACCAGCCGTTAACGCGGGCAGGGGTATCCGAGATTCTCGGGCGTGAGGTGTCGCGTGACGTGATCGGGGCGCTGCGCGACAAGAACATGATCACCGCAGGTCCACGCAGCCCGACCGCCGGGGCGCCGTTCACCTATGTGACGACCAAGGGGTTTTTGGATCATTTCGGGCTCGATACGCTGCGCGATCTGCCGGATCTCGAGGCGCTGCAGGATGCCGGCTTGTTACAGGAAGGTCCCGGCACACTGGAAGACGGATTGTCTATGGACTCCCTCGACGAACCAGCGGGTGGCTTCGAGGCAGATTCCTTGCCTTGAGGGTTCTGAGCAACTGTTTTCGTTTCGAGGTTCGGTCACCTTGCCGGGGGGTCTCGCAGCAGTGCCAATAGTGCCGGGTTGATGTAGAGGCTTTCCCGGCCGACTTTCATCGGCTCCAGTAGCCCATGTCCCGCCAGCGTCTGGAGGTAAGTTGAAGCCGCCTGTCGCTTGGCGATGCCGGCCGCCACCAAGTCACTGATGCGGCAATAGGGATTGACGAAGATCACCTCAGCCAGCTCGCGCGAGTATATCTTTGGCAACTCTTTGCGGATTTTCTCAGCCGTTTGGTCGAGCAGGCTGCGAATAGCGAGAATACGCGCGGTGGACCACATAGCTGTCTCGCGCACCGCTTCAAGCATGTAGAGGATCCAGGCCTCCCATGCCCCATCGGTCGTGACGGCGAGAAACCCGTCGTAATAGGCGCGTTTGTTGGCGATAATGTACCGGCTTAGGTAGAGCACCGGGATGTCGAGCAAGCCTTTATCGACGAGGTAGAGGAGATTGAGGACGCGGCCGGTTCGACCGTTGCCGTCAATGAACGGATGGATAGCTTCGAACTGATAGTGCATCACGGCTAGGCGGATGAGTGGATCGATGTCTTCAGCTTCGTGAATGAAGCGCTCCCAGTTCGCCAGTTTGTCGCGCAACAGACTCTGGCCCTCAGGCGGGGTGTAAATCACTTCGCCGGTGGCGTCGTTCATCAGCGCCGTTCCCGGCGTTGCCCGGATATTCAGCTCGACGCCCTTGATCGTGCTGCAGACGGCAATTGCCGTCGACGTTGACACCGGGCGAAGCCGCAGCATCTCGAAGCCTTCGCTGATGGCGGTGCGATAGCGAAGTGCTTCCTTGGTTGCCGGGTCGGCCTGTGCACCTGACTCATTTGCGAACTGGAAAAGCTTGTCGGTGGTCGTGACGATGTTCTCGATTTCAGAGCTAGCTTGTGCTTCCAAGGGAGGAATGGAGTTAATCAGCACGGCTTGGTTGGGGATAAGCTGCCCAGAAATCTTGAGCTCAGCTAATGCTGCGCGCGCAGCGATGCAGGCTTTCAGAATAGCCTTCGTCTCGATATCTCCGGCCGGGGGTAGCGTCGGCAAATCGTTATAGGGAATGTTCGGCCGAAACGTCATGTCGATTACCTATATTCGATCGACACGTCGCCAAGACATGTCGTCGTCATCGACATATCGAAATAACATGTCGATCAAATTAACAAATATCGACCGATAGCCCTTGGATCAATACGATGGCTGTGGTGAATCCGCCACCCCAAGGCTGTCGCCATTGCCTGCTCTGGACGCCTTGCGCCGCTTCCGGTCTCTAGACGAGCGTTTAGGAACTCACATAAGCGGACATGGGTGCCTTGCCGAGCAAGTGAAATTCGGAAATCGGCGTCGTCGTCCATTCCGAGCGGCGCCGTCTTTAAGTTGTTGAGTATGGCAGCAATATCTTCGTCGCTTACCGCGTCGCCGGTGATGATGCCAGGCTCGCCTCTGGCATCGCCCTCGCGCAGGAACTGCAGCGCACCGACGCAGTCGCGGCCAATGGCGGACAGCATGCTGAAGGCGTCCGTGCCGCCCGCGTCAAAGCGGCGGCCACGCTTTCGCGCACGGGCTTGTTGTCGGTCAACAAATTGTCGAACACGGCGATCACCGGCTCGCCGACATAGCCGTCCTCGCGGAGCGGCAACGACAGCGAAACCGGGATGGCATTTTGCTCCTCCAGCCAGCTCGGCGCATAGCGAAAGCCGATCGCGCCGCTGGAGGCCTTAGTCAGGGTGCCGACGTCACGTCCGTTCAGGACCACACTGAGTGGCGCGTTTGATCTCCGCCGCGCCATTATATGAGATCCTCAATTTCAGAGGGCAGTGACTTACGGCGCGGCTGCACGACCAATTCGAGATCGAGGGCCGCAAGCACGTCGGTCAGCGTTTTCAACCGCGTGCCGACTTCGCCGCTTTCAAGGGCTGAGATCGTCGCCTGGCGGAGCTGCGTTTTCGCGGCGACGTCGGTTTGTGTCATGCTGCCCTTCTTGCGATAGCGTCGCAGGATGGCGCCGAGCTGTTGGGGTGATCGTGCAATGTCCATGATGTCCTCTGACAATCATTATACGCACTGGCGTATATCAAGGCAATATACGTTCTAGAGTATATCTGCCACATATACGCTATGGCGCATAAAGCCAAAATATCTGCCATAGCGTATAATTCACCGCAGAACCGACATGATGACCCAATCCACGGCGCTTTCGTCAATGCACACCGCGCGCTGAGCCCGGCTGTTGCAGCCGCGGGCCCCAATGCCGACTTCGCCCGCGCCGACCTGCCGACCATCTTCGATCTCGTCATCGGCAACCCGCCCTTCTCGGATCGCAGCGTGAGGTGTCACGTGACGTCATCGGGGCGCTGCGCGACAAGAACATGACGCAGCCCGACCGCCGGGGCGCCGTTCACCTATGTGACGACCAAAAGGTTTTTGGAGCATTTCGGGCTCGGCACGCTGCGCGACCTGCCTGATTTGGAGGCGCTTGAGGATGCGGGACTGCTGAACGCCACGGCAGACGGGGAGCAGGCTGAATGGCTGCTTTTTCGTGTCGCCGACGTCGACATATCATCTGCCGAATAGCTCTCAGTCAGCTTTGTGCGGTCGCCTTCACGTCGTGCTTGGGTGGTACACCGCGATCATTCAGAACGAAGTCGAGCTCTGCAGTGCGCCGCTGTGACAGACCTGCCTCCTCGGCGAACTGGGGCCACGCGTCGACGGCCTCACGTACCTCGTCGATGATTTCTGTGGCTGCGCTTTCCTTAATTCCGGCCGTTCTGGCCTCCTCAAGGACGTGACCTCGACCCGGAGTTCGACCTTCGCCGGCTATCGCCATATTGTGCTCGCCGCCCGGGCCGATCGAGAAGGTCAGGTCATAGGCAGGCGTTGGCGACCACGTTCCGGCGGCATCCATCTGGAATGCATGATTCTTTGAATGGTCGTCGCGATTTCTCGCGAACACGTTGAAGGCCATCCTTCGGAACATCCGCTCCACATGGCGCTGATCGCGGGTCAACAACCGCGTCGCCTTGAGCAGCATTGAGTAGTCGACTTGGGGAGCCCGATGGTCGGCATGCAACAAGCCGCTCAAGGTATGAATGTGGATTGGGCCTTTGGCCCCCCGATCAAAGCGTCGAGCCGCGAAATAGCCAACTCCGCTGGCACCTTTGAGCAACGCCGTTTCCGCCATGTCGACGCCGGCCGCGCCGGCCATGAGGGAGTAGGCATACTCCTCCGCACCAATTTCCCGAGGATCGCTGTCCGCACGGAATTTCACCAGCCACGCCTCATAGCCGGCGGACAATCCTTCATTGCGGTCCTGGATCAGCCGGCCGTTTGTCTTGTCGTATCCTACAACGATCTTGGGTCTCACACCGCCCAAACCACCTTGGGCCGCCTGGAGCCCGTCGATGTCAGCGGCATCCATTTCGCCGTCCACCAGTTCGGCCTGCTTTGCCAGCCAGTCGAGGTCTATGGTCTTGTCAGCCACCTCTTTCAACGCGCCCGCTGGTGTGTAGCGCAGGGCTCCCATGCCGGTCGTTCCCACGTACGAGAGCCGGTCTAGCGGTGACAGCGTGGTGAAGTCGTAACCCATGCGCTGCAGCCGCCGGTCCAGCAGCTTTCGGCCCCAACCGTCAGGCAAGCTGTCGTTGAAAATCCCATGCAGTCCTTCGAAAGGTGCGTTGGGCGCCGCCTGCACGCCTCCTTCAAGCTTGAGGTTGAAGGGGGACAACAGGAGACGGCGCTCGATGGCCTCGGGGGCATACTCGAAATAGCTCCGCCGCTCTCGGGTTCGCCAGGCAAGTTTGCCGACCTTAATGAGTTCACTATCAAGCTGGATGGCGACATCGAGGGCGCCGACGTGGTCGATCTGCTTCACTTGAGACGCCCACGCCTGCGAACAGGCCCTTCGATAACGTCATCTATCCGCATCAGGGGAGATGGTGGGAACAGTTCGAGAAACTCCTTTTCAGCTCCCAGGACGAAAGCGATCCGGACTGCCGTCTCGAACGACGCCTTACCGGTTCGCTCGAAGAGCTTCAGGGTACCCAGGCTGACGCCCGCGCGGGCGGCCAAGCCATCCTGGGTCATGTTTCGAGCCAGCCGCAACTGTCGGGCACGGCGAGCTGCAGCGCCAATGACCTCAGAAGGAGACGTGAAGCTAAGAGATAACATAATAGCCTATACATAATCTATATCTCATTAATAGGCAATATATTATCTACAAATCCCTCCCTCTTATGTCTCAAAACTCAACCCATCCTATCCCGGCGCGCTCGGGGCACCGCTTTGCAGACGAGCAGCTCCCGACTCGATTTCGGCCCCCTCGGGAGCCGCGTCAGCACGCTGGCAGGGTGAGCTCAAATTCCTTTCGGCCGAAGATTCCCACGTCAGCACATCGGTCGACGGTACTATCGCGGTCCATGATAGTCACCATACGCAGAACGGCCACTGTGCGGTCGATAGGTATCGACAAGGGTTTTGGCCATTTTCGCCAGGGCATTGCGTTCGGCCTGTGTCAGGTTGTCCGTGGCGTTCTTGGCGAACACCGTGATCGGAAAGACCGGGATGCTGGGGCCGCACCGCTATCGCGACAAGCGATCTTCGTCGTCAATCAGTGTGAGACGACATGGCGGTGTGGCGCTCCATGTCCAGAGAACCAAGTTGAGGTCGGCCATGGTTGCGCCGGGAGCGAAGCTGCTGACGAGCAATCCATTGTAGCCTGCCGCGGCGAGACGCCGGGCGAAGGCTTGCGTCTGTGCTTCTCCGGTCGTCTTCATCTGATCCCGCCACCGCCCGTCGCGGAGCGCGACCGCATCCATACCCTCCGCCTTGAGGGCAGCATCGTCGCGGCTGTCGAAAACTCCCTCGATGTCCGCGTCATAAGACACCAGCGTCGTCGGTTGCAGACTGCCGGCCTGGTTGGCTTCGCGCAATGCTGTCATGACCGACAAAGACAGGTAGAGTGCTGAAGTGCCCTTCCGGTTAAAGCGGCCGCCATAAAGCTCCGCACCACGTCCCGACATCTGTTCGCGCCCATAGATCGGGTTCAGTGCCCGGTATAGTGCCCCTTGGAAATGCACTGACAGAGCTAGGCGTGGACGCCGGCGTCGACGGCGTCGATATAGTCGAGCACGTCGTCGGAACGGCCGTCACGGACGAGCTGCATTGCCGTCTGCCCCGAAAAGCCTGGCAGCGGCTCGGAGCGATACCAGGCGTAAGCCATCAGCGCCGAGCCGAAGCGGGGCTCGACCTTGTTGACGATCTCAGTCATCTCGCGCAGTCGGCGCTGCGTCTTGTCCGAGCTGATACGATCCTTTCGCTGGATCGCATCCTTCCCAAGTCCAGCCGTGCGCGCGATTTCCTCGCTCGTCGTGCGCAAGGCGGCCGCGATCTTGCGGGGCGAGAAGAGACCGCCATCAGCATATTGGGCCAGGCCCATCGCGCATACTCCAGTTCCGGCGCCAATCAATATGACGCAATATAGCGTCAGAGTTGGCGGAATGCAATTAGAGTGGGGTGGGCAAAGGGAAACCAAATTCACCGCGCCGCTCATACCAGCGGCGCAGTCCGCGGGCGATAGCCACCTTGTCCCAGAAGGTCCGCGCCGCCTCGATCGTGGTGACGTCCGGTACGGCGAGATCAACGCCGGCTGCGTCCCCGGCCACGTAGGGCGATATCGTCAGCGGCCCGTGGGGATCGAGCGCCGATTTTGCGCCGGATTCGAGACGTATCGCCGGTCGAACATAGGCGCCATCGCGCGGTTCCACCTCCGGATACCAAAGCAGCAGGGTCTGCCCATCAGGATCGGCGTCATCAATTTCCATGCGACCCGCGCCGTCGGTGACGTCTGCCAATTGGGCGGCGAGGAACGCATTGAGCGGGCCGGTGATATAGGCGCAACAGGCATTGCGGATCGCGTCGAGTTTGGCGCGGCGCTTCTTGTTCGACAGCGCCTCGAGCTCTTCGACCGACGCGGGCTCCTCGAGGTCATCGCGGAACACCGTGACGTCGATATCCTCGGAAAAGCGCTTGATGAGGCCATAGCCCTTCGAGAGTGACGTGCCGCCCTTGAAGAGCAGCCGCGGCTCACCTGGTGGCCGTTCGTGATAAAGCGCGTTGAGGGTCCAGCAGACCCAGAAGTCCTTTTCGACATTGCCGACCGGGGCGCCAATGCGGTTGGCCGTGGCGAGGAATAGATCGAGCCGGTCACGAGGCGGTGCGGCAATAATCTGACGGTAGGCTGCGGTGGTCACGGCTTGCCCTCCGGCCCAGCTGTTGGGCTGAGGAGTTGGCGCAGGAACTCCTGCATCCAGATTGGCACGGCGGAAAGCCCGGCGTGCAAGTCCTCGCGGACCGCCTCTCCGTGCTTGGGGTCAGACAGAAGCTTCCGCAACGTCGCCGCAATCCGCTTGCGCTCGCTGTCCTGGGTCAGCATATCCTGCATCCAATGCAGGGCCTGGACGACCCGCATCCCCGGCCGATCCGCCCAATAAAGACGACTCGGGGCCGCATAATTGAAGTGGATTTCCTGGCCGCCGAGTTTGATCGGCTTCAACCTCGCATCGACCAGCACCTCGATCCGCGCGGGGACTGCGGTTGTGAGCCCAAGATCGTTGGCGGCCGTCATGCCATCGATGACGGTGCGCGCGTTGTCGCGGCGCGTCACCGCTCGGATCACGGCGCGGTAGTCCGGCACGGTAGCCCTACCGGTCAGAGTATTTGTCCGCGGGCGATCATAGAGGCCACGGTCGATCCGGCGAAGATTCCCGGCGGCTGCTAGGCGCTGCAGGGTTTTGTCGACAGCGGCGCGCGCGCCGAGATCGGCAAAGTCCCCCGGAGTCCTGACCTCCTCGGGCTTGGACTCGATGCGCGTGAGCACGCGCGAGCGAATATCGGTATCGTGTTCGGCCATTGCCATGTCCGAAATATGCGACAAGTTTCGGACAGGAGATCCCTGCCTGCCCAAGCGCAAGCACTATACGGTATGAGATATCAAGCAATGATGACGATATCGAATCGAGTATCGAGAGCCCGTAACGAAGTCCCGGAGCTGGCCGGCGAACCGTATCGCCGCGAGCTTCATCCGACCGATGCCCCACACGTCTCCGACCGCGAAGTCGGCCATGACGCGCTTGCTCCGCCGGATCGCTGAGGTCCAGGACGCCTCCGGGCAGCTTCTTGGCGGCCCTCTCGGGAGCACTTCAAATTCAAGCTGTTCACCGCGCGTGAACTCGCCTGCATCGAGTGGCACGATGCTCCCGCCGGTGCATTGAGGTTCAGCAAAATTGCCCCGCATCATCTGGACGCCCACACCGAAGCTGCGCCCGCGCCAACCATCGACTTAGACTCGAGATGACAAATGGAGTAGCCGGCCAGACTCAGTCACCGCAAAACCTTCAGCATATACGGACAGCGACGGTTACTTTGACTAGGATCTCGCAAATGCCAGAAGAGGCGCCGTGTCATGCGCGTCAGCCTGCTTTAACGTCGCAATGTAAGCCTTACGCAGCTCGCTCGTATTGTCCTGTAGGTTCCCGCCTCCCCAAGAAAAGGAGGCACCGCCTAAACTCTCTACCAGGAGGTCGGCCATCATGCGCGAATGCCGACCGTTTCCGTTCGGAAAGGGATGCACGGCGACGATGCGATGATGAAACTGGATCGCCAGTTCGTCCGGCGGGAAGGTCTTGTTCTCGATCCAGTATCGAAACGTATCGAACAAGACCGCGCTCTCATTGGCAATCATCCAAGGCTCGACACCGATGTTGAGCGTGCTCTGCCGATATCGGCCTGCCCATTTCCAGACCTTACCGAACATCATCTTATGCAAAGTCCGCGAAAAATCGTCGGTTGCGATTGTCAGCGGCTTCTGACGGCGGCGTTGGGCCCAGGCCAGTCCGGCAAGGATGTTGTCCTGCTCCGCAAGGTTGAGGTCTGCCCTCGTAGTAACCCAGGTCGGGATCAGGCCCTTCTGGTCGTCGACGGAAAGCGGCGTGGCATGTTCGGCCTCCTCGTAGAGGTCGGTCATGCCTCGCTCCAAAGGTCACGATCGGCAAGTTCCTCGCGGATGTACTGGTCGACCCTTTCCTCGAGGTCGCGGTCGCTCGTCGCCTGGTCTTCAAGACGCATGGTTTGCGCAACGCGGGTGATCGCCTGCATGGCAATCGCCCGCGCACGGCGGCGAACCGTATCTTCCAGTGAGGTGTTGGGCACTAATGCATAGACAAGGGTTGCATCCAGCGCTCGGGCAAGCTTTCCCAGTGTCTGCAGTTGAATCGTGCCGGCCACCTCCGACTTCTCCAACTGCTCAATATTTTGCGGGGAGGCGCCAATTCGCTTGCCGAGCTGAGCGCCGGACATACCAAGTCCGTCGCGCATCGCTCTGATCCATCCCTTGGGAGGAGGCGATATCTGTTTCATGGGCCTCGCCACGGCGAGCCGCTCGTCAAGACGCTTTCGTGCTCGGTCATTGAGCTTTTTCATGATCCGCCGTCCGATATGTATCAAGTATTAAATTGATAACACAGTCGCGACAATCAAGCTACACCTTGTTGATTGCGATTTAATATCAATGTATGGATTGATAGCAAATCGCGACACATCAACCTGTGGGTTGATGCAACTTTGACGTGTCGTTGCCAATTGTCCCGGTGCCTCGCGGCCCCGACTAGGACCCACGAACCCGCGCCGGCGCTTCGAGTAGTGGGATGGACTTGATCAGCACAGCCTGGTTCGGGATAAGCTGGCCTGATAGAGGCGGCAAATCGTGTAGGGGCGGTCCGGCTAGAACGACATGTCGATCATTCTTCTTGCAATCGAGGTAGAAGGCCGCCGCCACTCGTGAACGCAATGCTGATCATCACTCGAGCAACTTGAGCATGTCTGACGCCCCTCCCAAAGATCAATCCGCCCGAGCGACAGGATCACCAGGATGACGGCGGATCGAGCTCTTTCGACGGGTCCATTCGGTTTTCTCCGCTCGCCTCTGCGCCGCTCTAGATGCGGCTAACCCGCAGTTTTGATGGCGCCAGGCCGATGCCAAAACCGGTCTGAAGGTTCATAAGCATAAAGTGAAACCACGCGCGGAAGATATCACGGAATGACCAGCGGCATACACCACGTCACCGGCATCACCTCCAATGTGCAGGCCAATGTCGATTTCTATGTCGGTTTTCTCGGGCTAAGACTTGTGAAGCGCACCGGAGGCTATGCAGACGCCGAGCAATTGCATCTTGTCTATGGAGACGACCTCGGCAGTCCCGGCTCGCTGCTGACGTTCCTGGTCTGGGAGGCCGCAGGCCGCGGCGGTACTGGCATCGGGCAGGTATCCGAGGTGGCATTGGCGGTGCCGCCCGTTTCGCTCGGCGCCTGGATCACCAAGGCGCTCGCTGCCAACATTCCGCTTGAGGGTCCGGTTCGTGAGTTCGAAGAACCGGTCCTTCGGCTGAAGGATCCGGACGGGCTGATCGTGAAGCTGGTCGGCGTGGAGATGGCAACCCCAGCGCCACTTCTGAACGCGCCTACAAGGCTTCGGGGCATCACGCTCCTGACAGACAGAGCGATAGAGACCGCAAATTTTCTGACACGATTCGGATACACGACAGACCGGCGGTCAGGGGCGACACAGCGCATGCGTTCCCAAACCGATATCGTCGATGTCAGGGAGGTGTCTGGCTTTATCCTTCTGTATCCGGCGCCGGTGTGCCCGACCATGTCGCCTTTCGCGCACGCGACATCGATGAACTCCGCTCCATGCGGCTTTCGCTAAAGGATTACGGGCCGACTGAAGTACATGATCGGAAGTACTTCGTCTCACTATACGTACGCGATCCCGCCGGCATCTTGATGGAATTTGCGACCGACGGGCCGGGCATGACCATTGACGAAGCGCCTGTCGAGCTTGGGCGGACCTTGTTTCTGCCGCCGCATGATGCCAATCGCGCGGAGGACTTGAGGGCCATGCTTCCGCAATTCGCCCTTCCCGGCGAAGAGAGGTTTCCGGCCCGCGACCTCCCCTTCATTCATCGTTTTAACCGACCGCAGAATCCAGACGGCGCGACCTTGGTGCTGCTGCACGGCACCGGCGGCAATGAAGCCGATATGATGCCGATCGCCCGACGCATTGCCCCGAATTCGACGCTGCTGGGCGTGCGTGGCCGAGCGACCGAGGAAGGAACCAACCGCTGGTTCCGCCGCTTCGATGCTACGACGCTCGATCAGCAGGACATCCATAGCGAAGCAGAGGCCTTCGCAGCCTTTGTGGAAGGCGCCGTAGCGAGCTATGGGCTTGACCCTGATAAACTCGTCTTCCTTGGCTATTCCAACGGCGCCAATATGCTGGCGGCGGTCATTCAACTTCATCCGGGCGTTGCACGCCGCGCGATCCTGCTGCGCGGCATCCAGCCCTTGGAGAAACGACCGGACGTGGATCTCTCGGACACGAGCATACTGGTGCTTACCGGACGTGATGATGCCTTTGCTCGCAACGCGCCAGCCCTGGCGGACGCACTTATGGCTCAAGGAGCGCGCGTCGACAGTCTGGAGCTCTCGGCCAATCATGGGCTGGTCGCTGAAGATGTCACTGGCTCAACTGAATGGATTCGGCGAAATCTCTCCCCAGACCGATAAACCCTGCTTCAAGAACAGCCTGTTCTGATCGAGCGGGCAGACTTGGCGTTCGCCTTTACGGATGACCGCTCAAGGTCAGCCTCTGCGCGCCTCCGTCCCCACAAACTCCGCAGGTAGCGTTATGCGGTAACGCTTGTGCAGCTTGCCCCTTCAACCAGCATGCGGTCGCCGCTGCCGAGGTCGATAGCAGTTCCATCGATGTATTTGCGCCATGCATGCGCATGCCGGTCCGCGAAAACGAAAAACAGGCGTTTGGTTTTGATGCTGCGGCACATCTGCAAAAACTGCATCATCAGTTTCGGGCGGACGTTGCCCATCGATTGGAAAAGCACGTCGAGATTGTGAAAGCTCTCGTGGTTCGGGGTTTCGTCGATGGTCTCCAGAAGTGCACGCTCCGGTGAGGACATCGCCATTGGCCAATCCCACGGGCTCGCTGCGACGTCTGGTGCGCCATTCTCGAGCGAAAGTCGGTGTTTTCGACCCCCGGTCCTGGAAGAGCAAGCCCTGGCGGACGACGATCTCTGCGATGAGGTTGAGCTATGGAAGCCAAGACGGGGCGTCGCCGTGCACGTAGAGCCTGCGGGGTCCCGACGTTCGTACGTAGTGCGTGAAGCCGTGAAGCTGCATCGCCGATGTTGCGGCGACGCGGAATTTGAAATGCATAAGCCATAGATCGGGGAGGACCGGTATCTTCCAGTCGCGCTCCGCACCGCGACCGCCCCCTAGCGTGGCCGGCGATACAGGCTATGTAGCGGGCGCTCGGTGCCCAGTAGTGACTGCAAACGCTCACCTTATCGGCGGCCCAATATGTCTAGTTTCACTGGACATAGGTCCGCATTTTCAAAGTGACCAAGTTCGTAAACAAGGTGAGATGAGCCTGTGCAAAGCCCCTGGGCTTTCCAACCAGGCCATTCAACTGCGCAACGGGTATACGCCCGAGCGTGGTTCAGGTCCCCACGCTCGGGAAACAGGTCTCAACGAGCAGGATAATAGTGCCTTTTATATGAGGCGTTATTGGCAAAAGGGTGCCGTAGTGACCATCATGTGAGGCGCAACTGCATCGGTCGCTTGACTTTTGGTAGCGCCTCATATATTAGTCAGTAGCCGCAAATACTGACGCACTGAATTACATCCGAGGCACTATCGTGGAGCAGAGTCAGGCAATCCGCCACCAATTGAGCCGGATTGGTGAGCGAGTCGCTGGAATACGTCTTTCTCGGAACTTAACCCAATCGCAGCTCGGCGAGCGTGCGGGGAGTTCGCGAAACACCATTCGGCGCCTCGAGGCGGGTGAGGTGGTCTCGCTCGAGACATTTATTCGCGTATTGGCCGCGCTTGATCTCGAACCGAATCTCGACGCCATGTTGCCCGATCCGAGCGTGCGACCTGTGGACCGTGTTCGCCTGCGGGGGAATGAGCGTCAACGCGCTCGTCCAGAAGAGAAAGCATCGCCGAAGGCGTCCTCTTGGGCATGGGACGAGGAGAATGATGATTGACCGATGCGACAGTTCGTTTATGGGGGCGCGACATCGGCGCTGTTAGCTGGCTCGACGACCGGCAGATCGCAGTCTTCCAGTACATGCCGGAGTTCTTGGGCAGCGGCATTGAGCTCTCCCCGATCGCAATGCCCTTGCGCCGAGATCCATACGAATTCCCTTCACTGGCGAAGGAGGCTTTTAAAGGGTTGCCCGGCATGCTGGCTGACTCATTGCCTGACAAGTTCGGCAACGCATTGATCGATGCCTGGCTGGTAGCTGGCGGGCGAACAGCGAACAGCTTCAACCCTGTTGAGCGCCTCTGCTACATAGGCACTCGCGGCATGGGTGCGCTCGAGTTCCACCCAACAATTCTGAAGGCCGCAACCAGATCGCGCCGGCTGCAGATCGAAGATCTGGTCGATCTTGCGAACCAGGTGCTGAATTCGCGGGAAGAGCTTAGCGGTGTCTTGGCAGGCGACGAAGGAGACCGCGACACCCTAGAAGAGATCCTGCGCGTTGGCACGTCCGCCGGCGGCGCGCGGGCCAAGGCCATCCTAGCCTGGAACGAGCAGACCGGGGAGTTCCGTTCCGGACAGATCAAGGCTGGCGAAGGGTTCACCTATTGGTTGGTAAAGTTCGACGGCATTAGCGAGAACAGGGATAAGGAGCTCGCGGATCCTCAGGGCTTTGGTCAGGTCGAATACGCGTTCTATCTGCTGGCTCGGGATGCGGGCATCGACATGACGGAATGCCGGCTTCATCGGGAAGGCGGTCGGGCCCACTTCATGACTCGCCGGTTCGATCGCACCGCAAAGGGCAAGAAACTGCACATGCAGTCTCTTGCCGCTCTGCGCCATTTCGACTTCAACTCAGCTGGCGCGTACTCCTATGAGCAGGCCGTGGAGACCATTCGTATCTTGCGTCTGCCGCTCACCGACATCGAACAGCAATTTCGACGCGCCGTGTTCAACGTAATGGTGCGCAATCAGGACGACCACGTGAAGAATATCGCGTTTCTCATGAACCAGAATGGAGAATGGCGCCTCTCGCCGGCTTTCGATGTCAGCTACGCATACAATCCGCGAGGGCACTGGACTAACCAGCATCAGATGACACTAAACGGGAAGCGAGACCTGTTCCAGCAGGAGGACCTGTTCGCGTTTGGCCAGTTCTGCGATTTGAAAAAGAGCTCGATCAAGAACATTATTCAGGAGATGCATGAGAAGGTCGTTTTGTGGCGAACCTATGCCGAACAGGCAGGTGTTCCTGAGCACATGGCCCACGCGATCGAAAAGTCGATGAGAACCTTTTAGCGTTGCAGCCGAATAGGCCTTAGGTCGGAGCAGACGTAACGATGCTCGCCTTCCTGTTCACGATCCTCAAGATGAGGGAGCTTTCATGATCTTGCCGGGAAACGTGTTGTGGCGCCCCGGATGATTCAGAGGTCAGCAGCGTCAGGTCAGCACGCTTGGGCGCCGCCAGTTCGCGGTCGTCCATCTCGTAGAGGAGTTCACCGTCCGACAAATAACCAAAAGATGCTGACGCGCCGCAGGGGACGGCTCTGAGAGAATGCACACCGTCGGCTTCAGCGTGACACTCGCCTGAAGGCTGACAGTCCCCGTTCCATTCCGAACAAGACCGTCTTGCTTAGGTGCCTCGCTGATGTAGACTTACCGGGAAACGAGGAAGGCATGCTGATGCCGGACGCCGTCCTACCAGTCACTTATTGGGTGCACGCCTCCCAGCAGACAAGTCGGGCTCGGCTTCACCGACACGATTGTGCTTTCTGCAATTCTGGAACTGGCATGGCGCGGCGGCCCGCCGTCCCAGGCGGACCACTCGTCTGGTCAAAACACGCTTCACTAGCCGATGCCCGAATTTTCATGTCCTCGTTGCCACACTTGAACAAGACGGATTGCCAAGCATGCATGCCATTGGCCACAGGTGCGATGGAGTTTTGAAGCGGTTTCGCGCGTCGTAGTTGGCACGCCGCCGCACAGCACGCGATAGGGCCCTAGTCGGTAGTTCGACTCTGGCTGCCGGCAGATTCTGATAGTGGGGTCTGTATTGCCGGAAGGCTGGTTTGTCTCCCGCCCGTTTTGGCCGGAGTCTTGGGCTGTCCTTTTTTGAGAATTCGCTGGGCCCGCCAGAACGGGCAGCGGCGGCGAAAGCACGGCTTGCCCAGGTTGTTGCTGCGGCGGCAGCAACCGATGTGGTGTGTAGTCTGCGACGGGCAATCATTTGGCGCCCGCCCCGACGCCGGCGGAGAGAATGCGACCAACCCCGAAGACTTGAAGTGGAGGCCGTAGCGAAAGCGCTGTTCCCACGGAGATTGGCAACGGCACCCCCCTTTCTCCAAGACCGCAGAGAAACGCTCAGCGAACTGCTCGAGAGCGCGATGGCAAGGCGGCCTCTCGAAAGAACGGTAAGCAACCAAAGCGCAATGTGCCCGTTAGCGATGCAGCGGGGGCAATTCTCGGAGGAGAATCCGCATGAAGTCCCTATCAATACTTTCTTTTCTTACAGCTGCTCTTTTGTTGTCAGCTGCTCCCGTAACGTTTGGCCAGACCGGTGCGTCCGGAACGGCCGGGGGAACGGTAAGCGGCTCCGCTGGCGCAACCGTCGGTACCGGCACAGCGGCTGGCGGAACCAGTGTGTCGGGCGAAGTTGATATGTCGCTCGATGCGAATGCCGATGGCACCGTTGATGCCGCGGAACAGGCAGCCGGTGTAAATGCAGGTGGCGGTGTGGATTTATCGCTCGACGCCAACGGTGATGGCACCGTAGACGAAACAGAAGCTGCGGCCGGCGGGAATGCAGGGGGCAGTGTAGATGCTTCTCTCGACACCAACGGCGACGGCACTGTCGACGAAACAGAGGCTGCGGCCGGCGGGAATGCAGGGGGCAGTGTAGATGCGTCTCTCGACACCGACGGCAATGGCGTCGTTTCGGAAGAAGAGGCTGCGGCCGGCGCTGCTGCTAGTGGAAGCGCATTGTGTAGCAGTGTGGATCTGACAGTCTCGACCAACACCCAGGCAGCAGACGTTTCTGCTGCGACCAACGCTCACGTTCTTCGCTTGTCGGATTGCGAAGACGGCGTCGCGGGCTCTTTCTCACCCGACGTGCTAGCGGCATTGACTAGTAACGAGGCCATCGACCGGGTCTTGCAGCAGGAGACCGTGAGCGCAGGTGAGATTATCGGCCTTAGCGTCGAGGAGCAGACTGTCCTAATCTATGTTCGCGATGACGACGACGCCGACGACATCGAAGAAAACACACCGGCCGCTCAGTAAACCGCCGTAGCGTGAAAGCCAACCGCACACCTAAGCCCCGGCGGCAGCGCCGGGGCTTTGACCTTACGAGCAGCCGGTAGCCTTCCTGACCCCGATAAGGTAGCCGGTGCGTGCAAACGGCGTTGAGGGATATCGGAAGCCCACGACGCCATAGCGGCAGGCGATTCGTCACGCGTGGCTCGACGGCCCATTCGATGCAACCGGACGACCTGGTCATCGATCGCACAAGAAGCTCCGTTCTATGCAAGCAAGCTTGGAGTTGACGGATAAGCATGCCGATCTGCCCGGATACGAGCAGGCTTGGTCCAAGTGGGCCCGACCGGTTCTCACCTATTGGGGGGAGTGACGAAAGTGCGACCCTCACGTCCGCCGTCATTTGTACGAGTTGCCACCTGATCTCATTGTCGGCGGTTTCTGGGCGATCTGGAGTCGCCAGACCGGCTGCATTGACTGCATAGGCCGCCGCCCAAGCGCATGCGCACCCATATGGCAGACCGCCGAGGCTTGACCAGCTGCTCTGGCTGCGGCCGCTGCCGCGGGCGACTTCGTTTCACGGGCGGCGCTACCGCCGCCGAACCGTTGGCGGATTTCCGATGCAGTGTCCAACTCGCCGCGAGCGAAGGCCCGCGTCCGCGCAATGGCGGCACGAGGGCGGTCAGCCTCAAACACCACAGAACCCGCTCGGCGCACGTGGCGGCCCATTCGGCGACCAAACGAGGATCAGGTTCACGGGGCCCAGAACGAACAAATGTAATTCTATGCCTGCTACCGCTCTGTGCGCCGCCAAAAATACGGCGCGCAGAGTACTCATCCGGAGTCCAGGCTGCCACTGATCATGTCCGCGGCCAGACTAGCGTGTCGTGATCGGGATGCTGCCTGTTGCTCTCGGCTATGCGGGGGAGATAGCCAAGGGGATCGACCGAGTATGTAGGCTGATCGCCGGGCAACTCCGACAGATGGCCGTACCAGGCCACTCGGCTTTCATTGCCGTACTGGACAACGGGAGGCGTGGCGCTGGGGTCATCGAGGCAGCCTACCAGGATCCCGATGTCGTCCGCGTCGGGATATTCAAAGATCATCGGAGTACCGCAATCCCGACAGTATCCGCGTCTGGCCAAGGCCGAGGAGTGAAACCAGGCCAGCTGACCGCGTGTGATGCGGAAATGCGTCTTGAGAACCGGGCAGATGACGGCAAAAGGGCCGCCGACGGCCTTCTGGCACATTCGACAATGGCAAACGTGCACATTGTCCGGCGTCATGTCGCAGGCAAGGCGCACTGCACCACATTGGCAGCCGCCCGTGAGCGGCAAAATTGGCTTGGCCATGGTACCTCCTCGATTGTCCACGGGTTGATCGCCATTGACGGTAAGCAAGTGGCCATACCGCGCCCAGCAACTATGCCTCGACGCCGTCATCCTCGGCTGGCATCGGTTTCAAAACAGCGCTCGATATCGCCTTACCGGCACATGCCTAGCTCGATATGCTGCTTTCCAGGGCACTCAGCAGATTACTGATCGTGAAGGGTTTTGCGACGACAGTGACGTTTTCCGGTCGATTGTTCATGGCTTCAACTTCGGCATAGCCAGTGATGACGACGGCTGGAAAATCCGGACGATGCAGCCGCGCTGACGCGATTAGCTCCAACCCCGTCATCAAAGGCATCGCATAGTCCGTTAGCAACAGGTCAAAGGCCTGAGGGTCCTGTTCTATCAGGGCCATGGCCTCTGCGCCGCTCGAAGCCGTCTTCACCTCGAACCCTTCTTCCGTCAGTTGCATCGCGGTCAGGCTTAGCAGAGTACGGCTGTCGTCAACGACCAGCAGCCGGGCCAGGGTCTTGCGGCCGACGTGATCTAACATTGGCTCGACAGGCGCCGGGACCTGTTCCCGCGCTTGAGCTCTCGGTAGCCAAAGCTCCACGTCGGTTCCCGCGCCGTCGATACTCCTGACCTGGAGGAAACCGCCAGATTGTCTTGCGAAGCCATAAGCCATGCTCAAGCCCAGGCCGGTACCCCGTCCAACGTCTTTTGTCGTGAAGAACGGCTCCAGCACAAGCGGCAGCACGTCCGCAGGTATTCCGACGCCCGTATCGGACACTGTCATCACAACAAACTCACCTGCCGCCAGATCCTTGGATCCAGCGTGGGTGCGATTGGTGACTCCCACCGTTATGGCTCCACCTTGTGGTAGCGCATCTCTGGAATTGATGATGAGGTTCATAAGGGCAAGTTCCAGCTGCGAAGCGTCAGCGAAGGTGTCCCACAACCCGGTCTGCATCTCCCACCGCAGGGTAACCAACCCGCCCAGAGTGGGAGCGAGCATTGAATCCAAGGACCGGCAAATCGGCACGAGCTCCACTACTTGCGGGCTTAGGTTCTGACGCCGGGAAAAAGACAGCAGTCGGCTGACAAGCTGCTTGCCCTGTTCGGCAGCATGCCGTGTCATCTGAAGCACTTCCAGGCTCTTGCCTTCCAGCTTGCCCCTCTTTTCGATGAGACTAAGGCCGCTCAGTACCGATGCGAGCAGGTTGTTGAAGTCGTGTGCTATCCCGCCTGTCAGTTTGCCGATCGCATCCATCTTCTGCGCCTGTAGCAGTTGATCCTGCATGAGCCGCTGCTCTGTAACGTCGCGTATTGTCCCGGCAACGGCTCCGTCAGCCTCAAGCATGACTCCCTGATCCAAAAAAGTTCTATAGGCCCCGTCGGCGTGCAACCAGCGATACTCGCGCGTGCGCGTTCCGTCCGCGAAATGCGTCCCACCAAAACCGCTTTCCGGATGAAACCTGGATGTCCAGAGCGCTTCGTCACCCGCGAAATCGGTGGCCTCAAAGCCAGTAATGTTCCTGATATTGCCAGCAACATACTGGCGCGCAGCGTCGCCGGGGGGCTCGACATAGACCGCGACAGGCAGCGAGGAAAGGATCAATTCCTGACGGGCCTCGGCCTGCCGCAATGCCGTTAGTGCCGCAAGGCTTTGCGCTTGTGCGTCAAGTTTTTCCTGCAATAGACGCTGTTGATCCGCGCTTGCCCGCTCTATCTCGATGGTCTTCTCGTGCAGACTGACGAACACCGAGACCTTGGACCGAACGATAGTGGGATCAAACGGCTTGAACACGAAGTCCACTGCGCCGCTGTCATAACCGCGCAGCAGGTGGCCATCCTCCTTGTTGATCGCCGTCAGGAAAATGATCGGGGTATCTCTCGACTGCTCCCGCGATCGAACCAGGTTCGCCGTCTCATACCCATCGATTCCGGGCATAAGGACATCCAGCACGATCACCGCAAAACGCTCTCGAAGTAGCCAACGCAAGGCTTCTTCACCCGACGACGCCTTCACGACATCGGCTATGTCATGCAGTACCTCGGCCAGGGCGAGCAGATTGCGCTCGTCGTCGTCGACGATCAGCACTTTGGCACGGGACGGGGCTGAGTGGGTCAGAATGGGGTCGATGTGCGAACTTGCCAGGCTCATAGGCTTGCCATCCCGGAGCGGGCCTCGGCCCGTGTCGAAGCAGTGCGGGCTTTGGTCCGGCCGATCCAGACCCGCAGAAGGGCCATCAGCAGATCGAGGTCTACCGGTTTTGCGATATAGTCACTGGCGCCGGCCTCCAGACACTTTTGCCGGTCTCCTTTCATCGCCTTGGCCGTGACCGAAATCAACGGCAGCTCGCGAAATTCGGGACGGCGCCTTATCTCCCGCATCGTCTCGTAACCGTCCATCTCCGGCATCATGATGTCGATCAGGGCCACGTCGATATCATGATGTTGGTCAAGCAAGCCAATGCCATCACGTCCTCGCTCGGCGTGCATGACATCCATGCCATAGGTTTCCAGGACGCTGGTCAGAGAATAGATGTTTCGAATGTCATCGTCGACAATAAGGACCTTGGCGCCCGCAAGGTCGCCCACGTCCTGGGGAGCCCCGTCCGCCTCCGGATCTGCCCCCGCAGGCAGCATGTCGGAGACGACTTTTGCGAGTTGGGTGGGGCTGTCAGCATGACGGACGTTCCCCAGGGCACTGTTGCGCTCCAGAGCACGAAGCGTCTCCGGTCCGGAAGTCATAACAACCAATTTGGCGGTTGAATCACCGAAAATGTTCGCCAGTTCCGCGATCAAGTGATTGTTTTCTTTGTGCGACTGACCAAGACCCACCACGACGGCATCGAATTGGGCCAGAGACGTTGCATCCGAGTTTGCCTGCAGACGCGCCATCGCAGTGACGGCCGTAATGCCGTCGCGTAGCGCATCCACCAATTCCAGTCGACGGTTGGAGTCAGTGTCCGCTATCAAGACGCTCCGCTGCGTCCTGCCCCTGCTCGCCTTTATTTCGGAGAATACTCGGTTGAGATCGTCCGTCGACACCGGTTTGGTTAAGACGCTCATGGCGCCCTTGTCACTGAGAGCAGCAATTCTTTCGGCGCCGGAGATGATGTGAACCGGGATAGCGCGCGTCTTTCGGTCATGGCGCAGCAAGTCGAAGAGGACCCAGCCATCAATATCCGACAGTCCCAGGTCAAGCGTGATGGCGTCTGGCATCAGCTTGCGGGCCAACGCCAGTGTACCCGACCCGGCATTCGACAGCACGCCCTTCAAGCCAGCAGATCGCGCGAGGCCCAGCAGAATTTCACCGAACGTTTGGTCGTCCTCGACAATCAGTACGACCCGGTCGCCAGCGTCGATGTTGTCGCGATCGTCGGCAAACGCCAGCGCAGGACTCTCGAGATCACCCGGCTCCGATACCACCGCGGGCAGCGCGCGTGGCAGGGCCACCGCCTCAGGGCCTTCAAATGGCACGACGAGGGTGAAGGTGGAGCCCTTGCCGGGGGTGCTTTCGACCCTTAGTTCCCCGCCGAGCAGGCGGGCGATTTCGCGGCTGATCGAAAGACCAAGGCCCGTGCCTCCATATTTGCGGCTGGTGGTGCCGTCGGCCTGCTGGAAAGCTTCAAAGATCAGCTTCTGCTTGTCTTCTGGGATGCCGATACCGGTGTCGGTTACCATGATTGCCAGGCCTTCTATCTGGCGGGCAACCCCGTTATGCGATCCGCGCTCAGGCTTGAAGTCCAGGCGCACTTCGCCTTGCGCCGTAAACTTGAAGGCGTTGGACAGGAGGTTGAGCACCACTTGCTGCAGACGTTTTTCGTCAGTTCGCACCCCCTCCGGCAGCCTTGGATCCACGTTGATTGTAAAACGCAGACCTTTGTCGGCAGCCAGCTGACGGAAGGTACGCTCCATGTGCTGTCGGAGACTGGAAAGCGGCATTTCGCCGATATCAATCGTAACAGTACCTGACTCGATTTTGGACAGGTCAAGAATGTCGTTGATGAGACTGAGAAGGTCGGTGCCTGCCGAATTGATGGTGCGGGCGAATTCAACCTGCTTGTCGTTGAGGTTGCCCTGCTGGTTGCCGGCCAACAGTTTCGAGAGGATGAGCAGGGAATTAAGGGGCGTCCTTAGTTCATGGCTCATATTGGCCAAAAACTCGGACTTGTATTTGGACGTCAACGCGAGCTGCTCGGCCTTGTCCTCAAGGGCGCGACGAGCCATTTCGATTTCCAGATTCTTGTTCTCGACCTGCTTTTTTTCGTTCTCAAGCAGTTGAGCCTTTTCCTGCAACTCCTCGTTGGTGGTATGCAGCTCTTCCTGCTTCTTGGTGAGCTCCGCTTGGCGGGCCTGCAGTTCGGCGGTCAGCAGTTGCGACTGTTTGAGTAAGTCCTCGGTGCGCATCGTGGCGGCAATGGTATTGAGCACGATGCCAACAGACTCCATGAGCTGATTGAGGAAGGATTGGTGGGTGTCGTTGAATTCGGCGAATGAGGCGAGTTCGATAACGGCCTGCACGTCGTCTTCAAAAAGTGCGGGCAGGATGATGACGTTGGCCGGGTCCGCCGTACCCAGTCCGGAACTGATCTTGAGGAAGTTGGGGGGCACGCGATCGAGCAGAATGGCGCGCTTGTCTGCGGCACTCTGGCCTACCAACCCCTCTCGCAGCCCAACCTTGCCCTTAATGCTGGCATTGCTCTCTGCGCCGTAGCTTGCGGCGAGTTCGAGAAATGTCTCCGTATCATCCCGATTGGTTACGTAGAACACCCCGTATTGCGCGTTCACGAGCGGCGCTAGCTCGCTCATGATCAAGCGGGAGACTGTTGCCAGATCGCGCTCGCCCTGCAGCATGCGCGAGAAGCGCGCCAGATTGGTCTTGAGCCAATCTTGCTCGGCGTTCTTGAGCGTTTGATCCTTCAGATTTCGGATCATTTCGTTGATATTGTCCTTGAGCGCTGCCATTTCCCCGGAGGCCTCGACCGCGATGGACCGGCTCAGGTCTCCCTTCGTCACCGCGGTCGCCACGTCAGCAATGGAGCGTACCTGCCCGGTGAGATTGGCAGCCATGGCGTTGACGTTATCGGTCAGGTCGCGCCAGAGGCCCGCTGCGCCCGGAACGCGGGCCTGTCCGCCGAGCTTGCCCTCCACACCCACTTCGCGCGCCATATTGGTGACCTGGTCGGCGAAGGTGGCGAGCGTTTCGATCATCCCGTTAATGGTGTCGGCTAGCGCGGCGATCTCGCCCTTTGCATCCACGGTCAGTTTGCGTTTGAGGTTGCCCTGCGCCACAGCGGTCACCACGTCGGCAATGCCACGCACCTGGTTGGTGAGGTTGGTCGCCATCAGGTTCACGTTGTCGGTAAGATCTTTCCAGGTGCCGGCAACCCCTTCCACCTGGGCCTGTCCGCCCAGCTTGCCTTCCGTACCCACCTCTCGCGCCACGCGGGTCACCTCACCGGCGAAGCTGTTAAGCTGATCCACCATGGTGTTGATGGTCGACTTCAATTCCAGGATCTCGCCCTGCACGTCCACGGTGATCTTCTTGGAGAGATCGCCACGCGCTACAGCGGTGGTCACTTCGGCGATGTTGCGTACCTGACCGGTCAGGTTTTCAGCCATCGAATTCACGTTGTCAGTGAGGTCCTTCCAGGTGCCTCCCACGCCCCGGACCTGTGCCTGTCCGCCCAGCTTGCCCTCGGTGCCCACTTCGCGGGCCACGCGGGTCACCTCGGATGCGAAGGAATTGAGCTGATCCACCATTGTGTTGATGGTGTCCTTGAGTTCGAGGATCTCGCCACGAACCACCACGGTGATTTTCTTGCTGAGGTCGCCGGAGGCAACCGCAGTCGTCACCTCCGCAATGTTGCGCACCTGACCGGTCAGGTTTGCCGCCATCGCGTTGACGTTGTCGGTCAGGTCCTTCCACGTTCCGGCCACGCCGCGAACCTGCGCCTGGCCGCCCAGCTTGCCATCACTCCCCACCTCGCGGGCCACGCGCGTCACTTCAGACGCGAAGGAATTGAGCTGATCCACCATCGTGTTGATGGTGTCCTTGAGCTCCAGGATCTCGCCCTTCACGTCGACGGTAATTTTCTTGCTGAGGTCGCCCGAAGCCACCGCCGTGGTCACCTCGGCAATATTACGCACCTGACCGGTCAGGTTATCCGCCATCAGGTTGACGTTGTCCGTCAGGTCCTTCCAGGTGCCGCCGACCCCTTCCACATGGGCCTGGCCACCCAGTTTACCTTCGGTGCCCACTTCGCGGGCCACGCGCGTCACTTCAGATGCAAATGAATTGAGTTGGTCCACCATGGTATTGATGGTGTCTTTGAGCGCCAGAATTTCACCCTTGACGTCCACAGTGATCTTCTTGGAGAGGTCGCCCGAGGCCACCGCGGTCGTTACTTCGGCAATATTGCGAACCTGCCCGGTCAGGTTGGCGGCCATCAGGTTCACGTTGTCGGTAAGATCCTTCCAGGTGCCGCCGACCCCCTTAACGTCGGCCTGGCCGCCAAGCTTGCCCTCGGTGCCCACTTCGCGCGCCACGCGCGTTACCTCCGATGCGAAGGAGTTGAGCTGGTCCACCATGGTGTTGATGGTATCTTTCAGCTCAAGGATTTCACCCTTCGCCACGGCCGTGATTTTCTTGGAGAGGTCGCCCGAGGCCACGGCGGTCGTAACTTCGGCAATGTTGCGGACCTGACCGGTGAGGTTGTCGGCCATCAGATTCACGTTATCGGTGAGATCCTTCCAGGTGCCAGCCACACCGCGCACCTGCGCTTGACCACCAAGCTTGCCTTCGGTGCCCACCTCGCGGGCCACGCGCGTCACTTCGGAGGCGAATGAATTGAGCTGGTCCACCATCGTGTTGATGGTGTTCTTGAGTTCGAGGATCTCCCCTTTCACGTCAACCGTGATCTTCTTGGACAGGTCGCCCGAGGCCACGGCGGTCGTCACCTCGGCAATGTTGCGAACCTGACCGGTAAGGTTGTCAGCCATCAGGTTCACATTGTCGGTGAGATCCTTCCAGGTGCCGCCCACGCCTTCCACACGAGCCTGCCCGCCGAGCTTGCCTTCGGTGCCCACCTCCCGAGCCACGCGTGTCACTTCCGATGCGAACGAGTTGAGCTGGTCCACCATGGTGTTGATGGTATTCTTCAGCCCTAGGATCTCACCCTTTACGTCCACGGTGATCTTCTTTGAAAGATCGCCCGAGGCCACGGCAGTCGTCACCTCGGCGATGTTCCGAACCTGCGCGGTGAGGTTGGTGGCCATCGCGTTGACGTTGTCGGTCAGGTCTTTCCAGGTGCCGGCGACACCCTTAACACGCGCCTGGCCGCCCAGTTTTCCTTCAGTACCCACTTCACGCGCCACGCGTGTTACTTCAGCAGTGAAGGAGGCGAGCTGGCCCACCATGGTGTTCACGATCTTGCCGATGCGCAGGAACTCGCCGCGCAGGGGACGGCCGTCGATTTCCACCTGCATAGTTTGGGTCAGGTCGCCCTTTGCCACTGCGCCGATCACGCGGGCCACCTCCGCGGTGGGCTGCACCATGTCCTCAATGAGCTCGTTGATAGAGCGAACGCTTGCTTCCCAGTTGCCGGTTGCATTGACGACATGACCCCGTTCGCCAATCCTGCCGTCTTTGCCTACCACGCGCCCCAGGCGCTCGAATTCGCTCGTCAACTGACCATTGAGGTCGACGATCTCGTTAAAGGTCTGAGCGATTTCTGCATCGATTCCGTCGAAATCCTCGGGCAGGCGCACGGAGAAATCGCCACGCCTGAATGCCCTGAGCGCCGCCAGGATATGCCGACGCTCAAGCTGATCAACTGATGCCACCGCTGCCAATTTTGTCTCCCTTAGGCCGAGTCCCCGTGCAAGGCTGCACCTCGGCAAAATGCCAAATGGCCGGGTTTGGCGTTGGTTCCGCGGTTACCTCAAAAATGTTGTTTCGATGGGGTTGCTTTCGCCTTTAAGGGCGCATACCCCCGAAAAGCAACCTGATGGAACGTGTTCTTGGACCCACGCCTCCTCGACCTATTGAGCGGGACGATCGCCTCCGTGTGGGGCGTGGAAGTCCTGCTGCTCATGCGACAGCAGCCGCAGCGCTATTGGAAGCGCGAGGACCTGGTAAGTGAGCTGCGAAGCAGCAGTCTTGTCGTGGACCAGTCCTTGCACCAACTTGAGCGCGGCGGGCTTGTGGTGAGCGACGAGGATGGTTCGGCAAGGTTCGCGCCAGCCACCTCGGATCTATCCTACCTAATCGATCAGCTGGATGTGGAATATCGGTCACGACCGGCCGTTGTCCGCCGTGCAATTGTTTCCGGTTCGGGGAGCAAACTCAAATCCTTCTCGGATGCCTTTTTGATCAGGAAGCCCCTTGAATGAGTATTTTCCAGGCTGCGATTTATACTCTCTGTTTGGCGACCTGTGTGGGGTGCGCATTTCTTTTGCTGCGAGGCTACAGGCGGACTAAGACACGCCTGCTAATGTGGACAGGAATTTGCTTCTGCCTGCTGAGCATCAATAATCTTACAGTTTTGCTCGACCTGATCGTTTTCGTGGAACAGGACCTACAGGGATGGCGGCATGCCGCATCCTTGGCCGCTGTTTCGACCCTCATCATCGGCCTCGTCTGGGAGGCGGAATAGTGTTCGGTTTTCTTTCTGGTCTGATAACCGCCGGCTTTCTTGTCTCCGGCCTGTTCTTCATACGTTTTTGGGTCCGTAGCAGGGAACCACTGTTCCTTATGTTTGCGGCCGCGTTCGTGCTTCTGGCGGCCAATCAAGCTCTCCTGATCGTCGCCGGCATTGAGGTAGAGGACCAGACCTGGCTGTATCTTCTAAGGCTATTGGCCTTCGTGCTGATACTATGGGGCATATGGCAAAAGAACAGGTCTCGCTGACAAAGGCCAGCCAGCTTTGGTGTCCTGAGCCGGGCAACAACACCACTTTTCTAGTGCAGAGTATCGAGCGATGATATCGCTCGCTGGGACCAGGCGATTTATCGTCTTTCGCCAGGCCGGGGACCTGCGGACATCCCCCCTTGGCGTCAGCGGCCCCGACATCAGCGGCACCGGCCCTCTAAACAATGCAGGGCCGAAAAGCGAACTGTCAGCGCCCTGCCTAAAATAGTGCCCTCGTTGCTAAAGTGATCGGGACAATGCCATGGCTCCTGCCCGGTGAACACGGCGCGTTAGTCGAACAGCTTCAATTCCGATGCAGCCGCGTTGGCTTCATCCATGGACGCATCAAGTGTGGCCTTAAGGATGCGAAGCTCGGCCTTCAGCCGGGGAGACAGATCGAGCCCCTGCCACTCACTCAACTTCTGCTGCCACTGAGCCACCTCGACGATCAACTGGCGCGAGCGGTCTGCCGTCTCGGGGTTAATATGGACCGCGGCGCGCTCGGCGTTCTCGGCGAGCTCCACCAACTCGACGGTGCTGATGACCCAAGTTGGCAAGGCGGTTCGTACAATTTCTACTTCGGTTACGACCTGATCGTCGGCTTTATATTCGCGCATATGTGCATGTCCCGCCCCGACGTCACAAATCGTAGGGTCGGGGCATAGGTTCAATCCTCAGATGAGCGGGGAGTTGCCTTGTTGAGAAACTAAAAGTGGACAGCCCCAGCCTGCAAGTTGCGCCGGGGAGCACCCTGCCCGCAGACATAAAGGCGGCGAAGAGTTCGCTACCAAGCCCATGCCGAAAGATCCGGGGCCAGGGCCACAGTATGTGCGCAGCCTCTGCAGCATCCGCTCAGCACACAAGTAGCGTGCAGTTCATCTGGTCCAGCGGTAGAGGCGCGCAGCTTGCCCCGTGCCAGCTTCAGCGGATTTGCCGGTGAGTTTGATCTCCCGTCAGGAACGGGCGCCCGCTAAAGAGGCGGCGCATGGCACGCACCTGCTTTATTTTCCGTGCAAGTTCGCGGCTAAGTGTCTTACTAAGAATCGTTGCGCGCTCAGGAATTTGTATTATGCCGTTTCGCGACCCAAACCACCCCCTGGCACAGGCAGAAAACTTGCGGCGCGCCATTCACGCTGCCGGCGTCGCGCTTTGGTCTTGGAACGTTACTGATGACCAGTTCGCCATGGATGAGCAGGCATTTAGGCTTTGGGGACTGGCCTATTCCCGCGACGTGAAGTTCGAAGATCTGTCAGCGCATATTCATCCCGCTGATCGGGATCGGGTCCGAGACGCCTTTACCGCTACCCGAGGCATTGTTGGCGCCTATGAGATCGACTTCAGAATTTTGGTGGGTGAGGAAATCCGCTGGATTTCTGCGCGTGGTTTAGGTGACGATACCGCGCTGCATAACGGACAGATGTTCGGCATATTTCTCGATGTGACCGGCCGCAAGCAGGCGGAAGAAGGCAATGAGCTGCTCGCTGGCGAAATGAGTCATCGGGTCAAAAACCTGCTGGCGATTGCGACTGGACTTACCAATCTAACCTCCAAGTCAACGGCTACGGCAGTTGAAATGGCCGAAATGCTGACGGGCCGACTGGCAGCTCTGGGACGAGCACACGACCTGGTGCGGCCTTTACCGGGACATCAGGGGCATGCGGCCCTGCTAGGTGACCTTTTGTCGATATTGTTGTCACCCTATGAAGACATGGGAGCGTTTAGCGGTCGCATTCGCGTTGCGGTGCCTCGCATGGGGGTTGGCGAAAGCTCTGCGACTTCGCTTGCTTTAGTGGTGCACGAACTGGCGACAAACTCGCTGAAGTATGGTGCACTTTCTGCGGCGACTGGCACGCTTGATCTGTCCGGCTCGTCCGTTGGTGATGACCTTGAACTCGTCTGGATGGAACGGGGTGGTCCAAAGGTTGAGCCGCCCAATGGGGTAAACGGTTATGGAAGCCGTCTGGTCAACAGGAGCGTTTCGGGCCAGCTCGGGGGATCCATCGCATATGATTGGTCAGATGCGGGTGTGATCGTTACACTTCGGCTGAATGGAAAGCGTCTCGCAACCTAACCCACCAATCATATTTAGACCTGGCCGACCGACGGTTCCTGAAACCGTCGACGGCGCCGCCTGCGGCTTTTCTGAGCGCCGCGTTAAACTGTGGGCGCTGCTTGCTGCCATAAGTCACAGGCGAAGTCGGTTCATGCAAACCAGTTCGCCTCGCACAGGGTGCCTGTGTGTGATTTTGGGTGTCTCACGCGGGACCCGAATAGGCGAACATTCGCCGCGGTCGACTATGGCGACGCTCCTGCTAACAAAGGCTAGATCGCCGTCTTTTTCATCCGCTGGGTGCGCTTGGGCGCGTCGTCTGTCGCTTGCTTGTTCATGATGTCCCCAGTCTGCCTGCCGCCCGGTTCGGCCATGGTACGATGCATCTAGCCTAGTTGGCGGTCGGACAGAAAGCGTGGCATCAGGGCCCGCAATCGAGCCAGTGATAGGCACCCGGCCTGCATTGCGCTCACGCATGTGAGAGCCCCGAGCTTAGGCTCTGTTGGCCGGCCTCTCCCGTTGAGAGTGCGCTTTCACGACTGTGGCCCGAGCGCCAACTGACTCGACGCACCACAGTTCTCAGGCCGGCCACGACAGAGCCTCAAACGTCCGGTTTCAGGATTTGGGCTGCGCGAGCGCCAGTCCAACCGTGAGGGCGGACAACAACGCCGTCACCATCAGATTTGTAACGGATGAGTATGTGTCCACGATGTACCCGCCAACTATGGCACCCGTCATGATGGCGGCCTGGAATGAGACCACCATCAAACTGCCCGAGCTCTCAAGTGCATCTGTCGCCGAGCGAGAAAGGTTGGCTTGCAGCGCCACTGGGGCCATGCCGAAAGCAAATCCCCATAGCGCCACAAATGTGAAAGCCACGACAACTTGACTCCCCCAAAGAACCAGGGCGAGTGCCGCCAGCGCCATGATGCCGCCTGTAATGGCCAAAGCGCGACTTGCGTTGATATCGGCCAACTTGCCGCCGGTAACCGTGCCGAGGACGGCTGCTGCTCCAAAGCCGGCCAGGACCAGCGCAATCAAGGTGGTTGAAAGTCCCGCTATCTCTTCAAGAAAAGGACGCACGTAGACGGAGCCCGTCATGTGGCCAGCGATGAGCAGGATGATCGCAAGCATGCCTGACTGTACACCGCGTCGTCTCACCAATTTAACCATGTCGCCCATGCTGTTTCCAGCGGCGGCCGGCATGCTCGGGAGCGTGAGGAGTTGCAGAACTAGCGCAGCGCCCGACAGTGCGGCGGTAACTCCCATCGCATAGCGCCAGCCCATCCAATCACCGATTACAGCGCCCATGGATGGCGCGGCAATGGTCGCCAGCGAAACGCCGAGACTAACCATGGCCATCCCTCGACCAATGGACGCAGTGCCCACCAGTCGGGCAACTACGGCCACCGACAAAGCCCAGAATGCGCTGAGCGCAATTCCCAGGCCGGCGCGTCCAACCAGCAGCAGCCAGAAGTCGGTGGAGAAGGTGGATAGCAGGTTTGATGCAATGGCCAGAATACTGAGCCATACAAGCACGTTCTTGCGGTTTAACCTGCCGATGAGGACATTGCTGAGGAGGGCAGCGATAGCGCCAACAAGGGCCGTGGCGGTGACGACCTGTCCCGCCATGCCTTCACTGATGCCGAGATCTCGCGCCATAGGCGTAAGCAGGCCGGCCGGCAAAAACTCGGCCGAAACCAGTGCAAAGCTGGTTGCCAGCATGGCCAGCATCGCGAGCCAAATTCTGGCGCTCCACCGGCTGTGCGCTGGACGCAAGCCGGCACTGACGTCGTCAAGTTCTAGGGATGTGTCAGTCATAAAGATCTCTCCGAAAGGAGAGGCCTTAATAGCCAATTCGATGCGGACGAAATGTGATCTAAAGTCCGAATTCCATATCAATTCGTCCCGGAATGCGTCTCGCCGCGCCCGGTGGCATGCTCATTACGCGTTTGAACGCTCGGGCGAAACTCGCTTCGGACTCATAGCCCAGCCTCGCCGCTACTTCTGCAACCGTCATGCCATTCTGGCTCAGCCACTCCCGCGCCAGCTGCATGCGCAGCTTTGACAGATACCGCGCAGCGCCCTCCCCCAGAACTGCGCTAAACCGCGCCGCAAATACCGAACGAGACTGGCCGGAATGGGTAGCCAGACTCTCCAGGGTCCAGTTAGCTCCGGGCTCGCGGTGCATCGCAACCAAGGCTTTGCCGATATGTGGATCGCGTATTGCGGCGATCCAGCCCGTCGCCGCGCTGTCATGGCAGTTCACCCAGCAGCGGATGAGCCGTGCGGTCAGAAGGTCTGCCATCCGTGAAAGAATAGTTGCGCTTCCCATGCGTGGCTGGCCGGCCTCAGCGCCCATGGCCTCCAGTAGCGGACTCACCATTGGGTCCTGGGAAGCAACGTCGCACCCCTTGATGATAGGGGGCATCAGGCTAATCAATGGATGGAGCGCATAGGCGCCCAAAGCCATCGAACCGCAAAAAATTATGCTGGCATTGCCATCGCCTTGCTGCACCACCTCGCAGACCTTTCCCCCATGACGGGTGATCTGGCAGCTTGTAAGGGTGCTTTGAGATACGTCAGGCGAACTGGCCAGGCGGTGCGCGACACCTTGGGGCAATAGAATGAGAGTTCCTGCGGACAACTCCTGCCAACCTTCGGATTCCGTATAAATCCAGCAGGGCCCCGCACTGACGAAATGGAAGCGGAGAAAAGGCTGCTGGGGAAAATCGAGACTCCAGGGATGACGGAGTTCACAGCGGCCATAACTCACACCGCGCAGACGGAAATCCTGAAGGATTTCGCTCAAAGCGTCAGAGGATCTGGACGAAAAGTCGCTCATCCGGCCATATATCTACTTTTTGTCCACGCGGACAAGGGCGCTGGCGAAGTTTGCTGATCTCTTGAACGAGCGCAGTGAAGCCGCGAATGACTTCAGCCCGGCGCGCCTGGACGGTGTTTTTTTGTTGCGACGAATTAGATGCCCGAGGAAGTCTGCTCACTATAGGGCGGGCTGGCAAGTGCGCCTGATGCACGAGGGTGTTTCCATGCTAACGGACCGTTCTTCACGCGCATGGAGAGCAGCGTTGATGTCGCCGCCTGTCCTGCTTGGAACTATCACGACGTTCAGGCGCAGTTCAGCCTCGCTGTTGTAGGAGACGCAAAAGAGGAGGACTGAAATGCTTAACCTGCGGGTGCTGGTATTTGTTGGTGTGGCGCTGCTATCGGCGATAGGCGGGGGAGGCACTGCATCGGCCCAAGTTGTCCAGGGCGAGGAACACTGCGTTATCAACGTGAAATCGTCGGACGTACTGAATGTCCGTAAAAGTGGCCGCGCGCGTAGCAAGGTAGTGACCACCCTGCGCTACGGCCAATGCGGCGTAATGGTCACTGGCGCTTGCCAGGCTTCGTGGTGCCCGATCGAAGATGGCCACTATGCGGGCTGGGTCAACAGCCACTACATTTCGATGGTTTCACCAGCGATGTACTGTGTAGCTGACGTTCGCGCCGGCGACGTGCTGAACCTTAGAGCCTTCCCCTCAGCGAGTTCGCGAGTCCTGACTCAACTGCCCAGACGGGAGTGCGGTATCTCGTTCCTGCCTTACGCCACAGCTGGCTGGCAGAAGGTGCGTGTCAGGGGCTACGAGGGCTGGGTAAACCGCAGATATCTCTCAGGGCAGTAGTATTGAGTGCACTGGGCTGCGAGCCCCGTACCCTACTGACGCATTCCATCGGGCAGCGGGCTCGGGCTGAACCAGTTGTGGTCGCACTGCTAACGCCCTTTGTGGATAAAAGTAGGTCTGCAGCCGAGTTCCGTTTTGCTTGACCGGCTGATCCAGGACTTGGAAGTTCGCACCCCCCAATGCCGCCAGGCGCATACAGCAGAGCATGGGCCACTAAGGGCCTCGACGGAGGTTACCAATGCGAGCCTTTGCGCATCGGAGTGGTCCGCGCGGCTCGTATTCGGCCGCTACTCGGTCAGATGCTTCGCCTGAAATGTCGGCTAGAACGAACCCCTCGGAATTTAGCCGTTTCACAAGGTTACTACCTTCGTCGACGCCTGTCGTGAGCGCTTGAGTACCGCTCGCATTGACTGAACGGTTCACCCAGCCGAGTGGACAGCATCGCCCGGTCCCAGGTAGCTTGTGAGCATCCGGGTTGTGATTATTCAGGGGCGCCGGTTTTGACGCCGGAGGGTTTGCCCCTTGGCGACTCAAACTGAGGGGTGTTGGGAATGACTTTGCCAACATTGTTGCTGGTTGGGCTCTCCACGGCGATCTTCGTTGCCGCGGCGAGCGCAGCAAAGGTCTACACCGCTCACCCGGGTTGGGAGTGGCTGGCCGCGACGCTGGCCCTCTATACGATTGGAAATCTGATCATGCTCCGGCTGATCAGCATTCTTGGAATGGGTGTCGCACTTAGCCTCTCCGCGGTGGTCCAGTTGGTCGCGGTCAACCTTGTGGCTGTGCTGCTGTTTGGCGAGAGATTAACTTGGACGCAGGCCGCCGGTGTGGCGACCGCTGTAATCTCTGTGAGCATCTTTGTGATCGGCCCGTATTTGGACAGCCGATGAATGGGTGCCCGTTCCCATTTGCGATCATATCCGCAGCAGGAACGGCAAATCCTGCCGAGATGACCGTTATCCCGCATCTGACGCGCCGGTCGCCGCCCTCTGTGCCATTTCGACATGCACGACCTGTCTGCGCTTTGCTGGTCCCGCGTGGTCCTAGGCGGGTCAGTCTCACCGCCTGCATAGTTTTGGTCATTTCGCTGGCTCGCCCGCGGCGGTGGGTCGTTTGCCGAAGACATAGGGGTCGGCGCTCCTGCTGATGCTCTGCACAACTGGTAGCCCCGCAATCTCCAAGCTCCCGCTTCTGAAAATGCCGCCATCAAGCTTCAGCCCTCAGCTAGTGTGGCCTTTTGTCTCCTTATACGCCCCCAAGGGTTGTGAGCATGCGCGATTGAGAGAAAGGCAGCCCCAGATTAAAGGCACCTGCTGCGCATAAGTCTCACGCGCCAAATTCGGCAGGTGTGTGATGCAACAGGGCGGGTCCAGTCTGCCGACTTTCACTAGGTGAGTTAGTAGGCAGTTCTCGTTCGTGATCCCCTGGGTGCGCGGGAATTTCACACGACACCTGTCAGCCAGGACCACCTGTTAGAAGCGAAACTGTTCGGCTAGCACGCGTTCTTCCAGGCTGGTACCGGGATCGAACAGCAAAGTGACACCGCGGGAGCGGTCCTCCCGGACAGTCACTTCAAGCACATTCTTGAACTCGACATTGTCAGCAACGGCGCTGACCGGTCGTTTTGCCGCTTCGCGGGTAATGAACTTGACGACGGCGCGATTGGACAGAATGGCGCCGCGCCATCGGCGGGGGCGGAATGGGGAGATCGGCGTTAGGGCGAGCAATTGCGCCTCGATCGGCAGGATCGGACCGTGCGCCGAGAGATTGTAAGCCGTTGAGCCGGCAGGGGTGGAGATCAAGGCACCATCGCAGATGAGTTCGTCTAGCCGCGTCTCGCCGTCCACGACAATCTGAAGCTTGGCTGCCTGGTAGGTCGTGCGAAACAGCGAAACCTCGTTCAGCGCTAGTGCAGTCTGCGTTCTGCCTGAGGTATCGAGCACATCCATCGAGAGCGGGTAAATCCGAGTGCGCTGAACGGAGGCCAACCGCTGGTCCAGGTCGTCCTCCGAGAAGACATTCATCAGGAAGCCGACAGAGCCAAAATTCATACCATAGACGGGCAGACCCGCCTGCATGACGCGATGCAATGTCTGCAGCATGAGGCCATCGCCACCGAGCGCAACCACGACGTCGGCCGCTTCCATGGCGTACTCACCGTAACGCAGCCTCAGGCGTGCAGCGGCGTCGTCGGCCTCCGGTGACCCATTGGTTACAATGCACATGCGGTGCTTCGCGTCGCTACGGCTCAATGGAATACACCTCAAGTTCACTGCCCGGCCCGTGCCTAGGCTTGGCTATCCGGGCATGACGCGGGATGGTTGTTTGGGCTGTCGTTTGCCGGCAATTGCAGCGAACAAACAGCCCTTGCGGCGGGGGTCGCGACTTGATTGCCGAGGCGGTCGATCCACGACACATTGGATTTCATCCGTCCTCCGAGGGCCCATGAAGATGGAGGACTAGGTTTCACCTACAACCCAGGACGTCAAGGTCGCGGCTTGGTGCCGGCAGCAGGGTTCGAACCCGCGACCCCCTGATTACAAATCAGGTGCTCTACCAACTGAGCTATACCGGCGACGGGACGCATCTAGCATCACCCGCGCTTGCCTGCAACCGCGCCATCGCCCGTTTATCTGAGTCGACCTATCGTGCCGCACCGCGGTTCGGCACTCGCCTTCGGTCCGTCACTTTGTAGGCCAACCGGCTCATGGCCCAATCCAAACACTTCCGCGGATCTGATAGGGTGCCGTCGTCTCCGGGTTGCGAGTTCAAATGTTGGGTTTTTTTCGACGCCTTTCCCCTATCCCCCTGCCATCGAGGTCTCGTCTCAGGGCCGAAAGCGCTGCAGTGGTCTACGCGATTGGCGACATCCACGGGTGTTACGATCTGCTGCTTGAGTTGATCGAGCGGATTCGCGAAGACGCCAAACACATCACTGGACGGCGTTTCCTTGTGACGCTGGGCGACTATGTCGACCGCGGACCAAGGTCCGCGCAGGTACTTGACTGGCTTTGTGGCCCTGCCCCTGAAGGTTTCGACAGGGTTAGCCTTGCGGGCAACCACGAGGCGATGATGCTGGAATTCCTTGCCAATCCCGCTTCCAGCTCGCCATGGCTGGAATTTGGCGGCATGGACACCCTCAACTCCTATGGCGTGGATGTCCCACGCTTTGTCCGTGCGAGACGACAGGACCGCCTCGCCATACTGAGGGCCAGCATACCCGTGGCACATGTCAACCTACTGACACACTTGCCTTCCTTACTGGAGCTCCCTGAGGTGGTATTCGTGCATGCTGGCCTGCGGCCCGGTGTCGAAATTGCCGGGCAAGTGGACGAGGACCTGCTTTGGATTCGGGAGCCCTTTCTGAGCACCCCCGTCGAACACAGTTCTCTGGTGGTGCACGGTCACACTCCCGCCAGTGAACCGGTTGTAGCAAGTGGACGCATTTGCGTGGACACGGGGGCGTTTGCCACAGGCGTGCTTACTGCGGTGCGGTTGGTCGGGCTCGGACCGCCGACTTTCATCGCGACCCGGGCACGGCTCTAGTGTCTTAAATGGGGCGCGTTCCAGTTCGGCGGCTCGCGACCCCAATTCCGGCGCGCAGCCACGCAACCGTTTACTGTCGCCGTCAGTCCACCAGATGTTGTGGAGTCCACGATGGTGCCAGCAACAATCAGACACTCGCGCAAAGCCGCTGCCTCTGTGCTCCCGCGCCTGATCGGCAATGCCTCGCAGGCGATTGCGGCCAACCCCTGGGGCCACACTTAGCTCGGCGCCCGCTTTCTTCCGATCGCCTCGATCAGCAGCTGCGCTGCCACCATAGCTCCATTGGTAGGAAGGGTGCGAGACACAGCTTCTGCCCGCTCGGCCATCCCCGTCGCGAGGGCCATGGAAAGCGCCGCCACAAGCGACTCGAATGTTGGTCTTGGACCTTCATGCGCAACACCGATCCCTAGTTGGGCCACGCGGGCCGCCCAATAGGGCTGGTCCACGATTTGGGGCACAATGACCTGTGGTGCTCCGGCCATCGCCGCCGTCGTTGTCGTGCCCGCGCCGCCATGATGGATCACGGCCGCCGATCTCCTGAACAGCGCCTGCTGGTTTACTTCGCCGACGAGGAAGCAATCGTCCCGATTGTCCTCCAGCGTCAACCCGGCCCATCCTCTTGTCAGCCCCGCACGACGGCCGTTCGCCCGAATAGCCCGGATTGACGCAGCGGCGATGGCTTCCCCCTCCTGAACTGCAATACTGCCAAATCCGAGATAGACTGGCGGAGTACCCGCTTGCAGGAATGCTTCAAGATCATTCGGAAGCGGACGCTTATCCTGCAAGATCCAATGCGCCCGTTTGGACTGGTTCGCAAAGGTCGGTTTGCCGCCATGGCCACAGGATCGGGTCCGACGCCAGCAAAGGGTTGGTGGTAAACACGTGGTCGCGGATGTGGCCACCGGCAGCAGGCCAATTTCCGTCCGCTGCCGGTTGATGACGCTACCGAACAGCGCGTTCATAGCTGCGATATTGTGGGTCCACAATGCGCGGTGATCAGTCACCTCGGGCGGTGCTGCCTCGCCCGGATAGGGGAACGGCCGGTGATGGTGTGAAGGCAGGAATAGCGGACAGAAAGTCACATGCTCGTAATGCAGACCCTGCTTTTCGGCGAGGCACTGGGCCGCACCCACCGACGGCATCAGGCCCGTCGCTATAACCGCATCGCAGCCCGCGGCTGAGGCGGAGATCGCATCATACTGGGCGCCGATCATTTTCGCCCCATACCCGGGAATGTCCATCGGCGAACGCCGGGCCAGCTCGATCCAATGGCGGACCGGCATAAAGGCCGGCGAGAACTCAACGCCGGCACGCGCTAAGAGCGCGACGAACTCGTCGTCTCCTGGAGCCGACACCACGGCTTCGGCACCGAGTGCCTTCAAGGCCACTGCTAGCCCGACGAATGGCTCCACATCACCGCGCGATCCAAAAGTCGACAATAGCACACGCATCTGCACACTCCCTTTGATTGGGCGAGGCAGGTTTTCTACTGCAGGACCGTGGACTTGAAGCAAGCCCCTTGTGCGCTACATATAATAAGTGGGGAGAGCGTCTATCCCGGGGCGCATTCGGTGCTTTTACTGGGCGGACTTTGGTTCGTCCGGCTTGTGACTTTGCCGTTCGACTTCAGCCACCGCCATAGCCTGCACAACTCAGTATAAGTGCGAAAATATACCGGTGTGCCCAGCGCCCGCTTGTGAACTGGTCCACGATGAGTCAGACCCGGTCATGCTCGGCGGTTACTACAGGAAGTGCGGGCAGGGGCCCACTTGGACCGTCGGCGCTGGACAGGCCGCCGGTTTTCGTAAAACGGCCACTGTGGGCATGTACAGCAAGAATGAGGCGCGTTGCAGATCGGCAGGTGCTGCCCCGTTGGGGTCATGCCGGCGATCTTTGTCGGGTTCATAGGCTGCGTCGCCCGAGCCCGACAAGCGTGCTTTCACTCCGAAGACTACGTGAACCTTGCGGCGGAGGCTGACAACTTCAAGCAGCACTGCGTTGGTAACCGACCAGTAGCAGGGCTGCCATTCCTCCGAAAAGCACCCACTGCGGCATTGGCCATGGGCTTGAGAACCACATCGCGCCCAAAGCGAGGAACAGCACTGCGATCAACGCGAATTGGCCCCCAATCAGTATGGCGACAGGCAGGCGCCAGGCTGGGCGTGCGGAAGCGACGAGCGAGGCGCCACTGCCAATCAAAAGCAAAGCCGTGATCTGGTGCCACATGACATCGACTACACTCTTCACCACAGGGGGCAAGCTGCTCGCCAGAAGCGGCGACATTATTTCGGGCGTGCCGGCAAGGACGTGGATGGCACTTGTGATCAGTGATACGGCAGCAGCGGCCAGAAACCACCACGACACACGCAATTCCGCTTTTACAATGGGCAATGTTGCCTCCCAGCACGGTGAACCATACGGCTCCGTATGCTCTGGCACTGGCAATTGTCTTTGTCCATACGCTGCCGTATGGATGCGGCGGTCTGACGCGGTTTAGAAGTGGTGATACGATGGCATCTGGACGTTATGGACCGCAGGACTGGATCGTTGCTGCGCTCGTAGCACTTGCGGAAGGCGGCATAGACGCGGTCCGGATCGAGAAGCTAGCGCGGCGGCTTAACACATCGAAAGGCTCCTTCTACTGGCATTTCACCGATCGACCCGCTCTTCTAGCGGCTGTGCTGGATTTCTGGGAAGCAGAGGGCACCAACTTGGTGATCCATTCCGCCGACACCCTAGAGCATCCGGCCGAACGGATGCTGGCAGTGGTTGATATCGCGTTGCTCGCAACAGAGAAGGGCGCCGACGTTGCCCGTACCGAGGCAGCCCTGCGCGCGTGGGCCGCAGAGGAGCCGGTCGTGGCCCAGCGCATCGCCCGCGTAGACGAACGGCGTGTGGCTTACCTGGCGGAGATACTTGCGCTCATGGGTTATGACGGCGCCGCTGCCAAGCTACTGGGTACAGGCATCTACCTCGCCCTCATGGGGATGTACGATGCCAGGCGATACGCTCCCATGCTTGCTGACGACCGCGCATTTCGTGCTCTGGTAGAAATCATAGTCTCCTCGGCCCCTCAGCTTTGAAAAGCACCCGCGAGGTGTAGATTGCGCTACGGGCGCTGTGGGGGCGCGTTGGGGGCGCCAGCTCGCAACGCGTCTCCTGCGAGGCCGAGAGCCCGTTTGACTCTGTGCAGTGCACCCAATTCGACCGGATGCACCAGGCCATCAGCCGTGATCACCTGGTGGCAGATGTGGCGGATCGACTGGCGCTCATCGCTGCTAAGGTTGCTGGCCGAGAGGCAGGTCAGGGCCCGCTGGTCGGCGCTATGGGGATCGTAATCATAGGCGCGGCCATACTCTGCGAGTTCCTGGGCGAGCTCAGTGACCGAGAAACCCTTCTTCGCCGTGCTATCGATGAAAGCTCCGACCAGCGATCGCCTCTCAGCCAGCTCAAGCCGGCCATCCGCGTTGGCAATTGCGGCGACGGCGGCGACGAGAACCTGAAAGAAATGTTCGGCCGTCTCACGACCAGTATCCTGATGCATCTCGTGCGCAGCGGCGTCTTGACGGGCCCGGAGCCGGGCGCGGCGCAGGAAAATATCGTCGTTCTGAATATATCTATACTTGCTCATGCGTAACTCCTCTCTATGTGCCGCTCGACGGGCGGAGGGAGTGCGCATGGAGACCTTGGACGACCATCGGGCACCACGCGCAGATGCCCGCGGGACCCTGCCGAGGTGATCCGACATCGCGAGGCGGTCATTGCCGCCGACGCCAGAGAGGGAGACGGTCACGCAATTCGAGATGGTACGGCAAGCTGGTGTAGCAAGTGGGCAGATTAGAAGTATTCGTCAATCGGGCCAGTGCGACGCGGCGGCAATCAGTTCTTGGGCAACCGGGCTTTGGAATTGTCGCTGGAAGGTGAGGGCATAGAACGTCTCCTCGATGCCCGGCAGCCGGACGACTTCGCGCAGGCTTCCAGCATCGAGTTCGTCGCGGACGACGATGGCAGGCAGTGGCGCAAGGCCGACAGCCTCGCGAGCCATAAGGCGCAGCATAGCCATATCATCCACCTCTGCAACAACCGAGGGTACAACGTCGAGTCGGGCACAGAGCGCATCGAAGTCGGCCCGGATGCTGCTAGCGCCAGTCGGCAGGATGACGCCATGCGTCCTGAGGGCCTCGGCTGGCGTGGTCGCCCGGCAATCGAGCGCCGGGGCGCCGAAGAGACTGATCGGTTGACGGGCGAGGCGATGTGCCAGCAAGCCGTCTGCATAGCCTGTGCCGGGCGCGGCATTGCACAGCACAACATCTAGATCTAGGCGACGCAACGTCCCTGTCAGTTCCACGAGACTCCCCGATGTCAGCACGACCTCGAGATCAGGACGCCCAAGGCACGGGCGCAGGAAGTCGATCTGGAAATTGCGCGACAGGGTAGCAAGTGCGCCCACGCGCAGAACCTGGCGGCGCCCCAATCCTACGCGCAGCGTTGCCAAGAGGTCCTCCCCCAAGTCGAATATGGCCTGGGCATGATCGAGGGCGACGCGGCCAGCTTCGGTAAGCACCAGCCGCCGCCCGACGCGCTCAAATAGCGAGTGCCCCAATCGGGCTTCCAAGAGCTGAACCTGGGTGGAGAGGGCGGACTGCGACACCGACAGCCGGCGGGCGGCCCGCGTCAGGTTGCCCTCGCGTGCCACCTCCATGAAATAGCGCAGGTGATGGAAGTTGAGGGTGGCCATTGTTCCTATTTACAGAATGTTACCATCCGATCAATGAATTTTCCAGAACAAGACCGTTGGGATAGACCGGCGCCACCTTATCGCGAGCTAGGTCTATGCCATGCACACCCTACTTTCCCCCGCCATCCTGTTCTTCGTCCTGGGCCTGCTTGCAGCTACGCTCCGCAGCAACCTGCAGATCCCCGAAGCCATCGGTAAGGCGATGGCCATCTACCTGATGGCGGCCATAGGGCTAAAAGGCGGGGTGCAGGTCGCCCAGAACGGCTTCACGTCAGATTTTCTGGCAGCGGGGTTAGCCGGGCTTTGCCTCAGCCTGTTGCTTCCCTTTTCCGCCTACTGGGCGGCTAGGCGCATGGGTCGGCTAGATAGGGTTCATGCAGGCGCCGTGGCCGCTCACTATGGATCAGTATCCGTCGTGACCTTCATGACCGGCATTGCGGCACTGGAGGTCGCGGGGCTGGAGGTTGCTGGCTTCATGGTCGCCGTGCTTGCGCTGATGGAGGCCCCGGCGATCTTGGTCGGTCTCTGGCTGGCGCGCCGCTCGTCGGTGAAGGGGACTGCGGGAATGAACGACCATCTCACCCACACGTTGCGGGACGGATCGATTCTGCTGCTGTTCGGCGGATTCGTCATCGGGCTGGTGGCCGGCCCTGCAGGGTTCGATCCGGTACGTCCTGTTTTTGAAGGGGCGTTCGGCGGCATCCTCTGCCTGTTCCTGTTGGATATGGGGCTTGTCGCTGGGCGTCACCTGGTGCGCGGGGGAAGCGTGTCGACCACGCTCGTCGCCCTGGCGATTGGGCTCGCGGTGACCAATGGCATGCTCGGTCTGCTGGTTGGCACAGCAATAGGGCTCGATACCGGCTCAGCGGTTGCGCTCGGCATTCTCGCTGGCAGTGCCAGCTACATAGCCGCCCCGGCAGCCATCCGCATGGCTTTACCGGAGGTGGATGCCGGTATGCCGCTGACCATGTCGCTCGCTATCACCTTTCCCTTCAACGTTCTTGTGGGGGTTCCTATGCTGACCGCGATTGCAGGATTGCTTGGGTGAGCCAAACTGCACAGGGAACCGAGATCAGCTACAAGACCCTAAACGGCTATCGGCAACTGACCGGACGCCTGCTGAGACATTCGTCGTCAGCACCATGCAGGTTGTCTTTTCGATTCCTGACTGCAGCCAACCCGCTTCGTGCAGCGTATGAGCTGCATGAAAGCATAAACTAAATTCGGGCTCTCCGGGGTCGCCGACAGCCTGACTATCCACGCGAATTTCTACGTTCCGCTGCCAGCAGGACGAGAGCCGCAGGTGCAGCAAAAGCCAGCGCGCCCCAGGAAATGCGCGTGCGCTCCCGTGAAGGGGACGATTGTCTATCCTCCTCGTCATCGGGCCAGGGTTCGCCCACGGTATCGGCAACGTGCGCACCCCGCTGACCCATCGGCGCCCAAGCGCCTGTGGTCGTATCCTGCGTCGACTGGTGCTCGATTTCCGAGTTAAAAACGGCTCCGATGATGACCAGCGTGGCCGAAATCCAAAGCCAGGTCATCAAGCCGATCACAGCGCCAAGCGACCCGTAAGTCGCATTGTTGTCGGTAAAATTGGAGACGTACCAAGACAGCGCCACCGATCCGGCGCCCAGCGCCAGCACCGAAACCACCGCACCGGGTGTGATCCAGCGCCATTTCGCATCTTGTCGGCTGGCGCCCCAGCGATATAGGGCCGCGATCATGAGCGATAGGACGACCAGCATGGTTAAATAGCTGCCGACACGTACGACCCACTCCAGCCCTTCGCCCGGTAGCAGTTGAACTACCAGCGGCATTATGACCACCACGGTCAGCACAAGGGTGGCAGCCACTGCACCTGCGAGAGTAAACAGCAAGGCTGTCGCATTGAGCACGATGAACGAGCGACTTTCCTGCTCGTGATAGGCCACGTTCATGGCCTCGAACATGGCTTTCACCCCCGCGCTGGCGCTCCACAAGGCAATGGCCAACGACACCAACAGGGTCCAGCCAAGAGTGTTATTGGCTTCCGATGTCAGCCGTTCCAGTTGTTCGTTAAGGATGGACAATGCCCCCGGCGGGACGATGCCGCTTAACAATTCGACGTGCTCAAGAACGCTCGCCCGGTCGTTGAATAAACCGTAAAGCGAAACGAAAGCCGTCAGTGTCGGCACCAGCGATAGCAACATATAGAATGTAACCCCAGCTGCGGTGAGCAGGATGCGGCTCTCGCTAATGTCGCCATAGATGCGCCAGACAATATCCTTCCACCCCCGGGGCGGAATCTCACCCGGGCTAGTCGCGCGGCGCCCATGGCCTGGCCTCACGCTAGGCTTGACTCTGCTTGGCATGAAGTCCCCTCAAGAAAAGGGGCGGGCCAGAGGCCCGCCCGTGAGTGGTTAGTAACGGCGGCCCGCGTCGTCCTCGTCGTCGTCCTTGGCGCCAGTCATGCTGTCCCGCGCTTGCTGGTACACCTCACCAGCACGCTCAGACGCCTCGTCATAGAGCGCCTCGGCCCGCTCTCGACCCTTCTCATAGAGATGTTCGGCTTCCTCGCCGGCACGGGCTTTAACCGCATCCGCGGCGTCGCCCAAGAGCTCGTCTTCCTGGTCGGTATGCGGAAGCGCGGAACCAAAGGCGGCTCCGACGGCAAAGGCAAGGGCGCCCGCAACGAGCGGTTGATCGCGGAACTGGGCGACAATGGTCTGGTTGAGCGAGTTCACCTGGTCGCCCATGGCGCGGGTCGCCTGCGCCGCTTTCGCCTTACTGTCCTGCGCCCCATGACGGATGGCATCCTTCGCCCCGCTCATCATGTCCTGGGCCTGCTGCCAGCCGTGCATTGCCCAGCCGCTCGCCTCATCCAGCAGATTGCCTGCTTCGTCGCGGAAATGCTCCACCTGCTTTCCGGTACTGTCGGCAAACCCTCGAAATTGTTTGCCGGTTTCGTCAATGAAGTGCCCGCTGCGCCGGCCTGCTTCATCTGAAGCGGCGCGATACTTTTTGCCAGCATCATCGGCGAACTCGGAAAAATGCCGGCCGCTTTCGTCAGGCTTGTGCGATATCCGGGTCAGACTGGAGCCGGTAATGGTCGCAATGGGATAGTCATCGTCGACCTCTCCACCATAGCCGCGCCGCGCATTAATGCTGTCGTCCCACATGCGATCGGTATCGATGTCGGTAGAAGCCGGTGTCGGTTTGGCCATGAGCCATGCCAGACTGACGCCCAACAACGCTACCGGTAGGGGATTGGCTGTTACATTGCGCTGCAGACTGGCAACAAATTCGCCACCCCCACCCTTGGTGTAGGCCATCAACTCATCAATCAATTGGCCTGGCGAGAGTTTCTCCTGGATCCCGTCGATGCGATCTTCGAGGCGGGCGCGCTGCTGGTCGACTTCGCGTTGCAGCTGCGCGGAACTCTTGTTGTCTTCGTAAGCCATTATAGCCTCTCCTTAACGACTTCAGCGTCGCGACCCAGCGAGGTCGTGGTGCGATTGAGATTGAGATTGGAAGCCTTGAGCGTATCGAGACCTTTCGAAACAAAGATCCAGCCCATGATGCCGACGACCACGGTTACGATGCCCGCCGCAATCGCGGTGGATAAGGTCGCACCCATGCCCTGGGCAACAAAGAACGCGGCGATGATGGTCACCAGCGCGCTGAGCAGGACGCCCAGCGCCCCAAGCATCAATACGCCGCCGATAAGCAGCGAAACCACGCCACCCATCATCTCTCCGACTTTCTCGGACGTCTCTGCCTTTGCAAGCGCGATTTCCTTACGGAAAAGGCCTGAAATGTCGCCAACCAGACCGCCTAGCAATTCAGAGAGTGGTCGATTTTCATTTTCTTTAGACATTGCCGCCTCCTGAATATTCAGTGCTGGACTTGCCATATGCAGGGCCGGAGCCGGTCCCATCGTCACCGCCTGCACCCGAGCGGCCATAGGGGGTGGTGTTAGAAGGCGTGGTCCCGGTGTTTCCAGCAGTTGACGGTTTAGCCTGACCGCGGTGCGCTGAAGCGCCGGCAAAGCGGCTGGCCATAAATCCCGCCAACGCTGCGGCGCCTAGGAAAGCCAGCGGCTGTGAGCGCCCAAACTCTTGTGCCAGCCCCACCAATTCATCAACGCTCTTGCCATTGACGGTATTGCCGAAACGATCGAGCCCACGGGCGAGGTCGCGAGCATAGCGAGCGGTGGTGGCCTGCTCATCTTCCAGTTCATCTGCGACCTTGAAAATGGCCGACGCCACACCACTGATCTGTTCGGCGGCCAGTTTCTTCTGGTCGGTAGCAAAGGACTTTGCCTGTTGCGTGGCACCCTTAATCTGCCCCTCGGCTTCCCGCCTGAGGGCCTCTGCGTCCTTGGCCGCTCTGGCGGTCACGGCTTCGACATCGTGCTGCACCTTTTGGACGGGGCCACTGGTATCCTGCATTGTCCGCTGTTCGGTGTCGGGCGTGCCAGGGTCATGGATGTCCGGGTCTTGTGTGGTCATAGTGATCTCCTCGAGAGTGGCGCAATGGCTACGCCGTGTTTAAGGAGAATGAGATCCGACCAGCGAGGTTCCCGGATCGCGACAGCGTCATCGACGCGAAACATGCTTGAGCCGGGGGGCAATGCCGTAGAGCTCTCGGTAGTTGTCTACCTTTCAGTTCCTGTCCGTGTTCTCCGCCAGGGGGTTGGGCTTGTCACAACTTTTCGCAAAAGCTCATGCGTTAATTTCGCGAAGCTCATGGGTTAAATTGAATAACCTCATGGTTAAGTTGAATATTGGCCGTCACGCTATGCTTACCCCCAGACGCCTGTCGGTGGCCGACCCCGTTGTTGATTTTCAGATGTTGCGGGGGAGCGGAACTTGACGGGCCGGAAAAATGTTCGGCGCAGCAGCGAGGCACTGACGATGAAGAAGTTTGTGGAGGTTGTGCCGGCAGCTGGTTTTGGCCTGATCTTGATTGTGCTGGCGGTCCTTGAGCTCCTCGGCTCTGACTTTCTCGGACTTTGGATTCAGACAGCAGTGGGCGCGATTTCGTTGATTTCCGGGCTCTTAATACTAAGCCTATGCATTACCGGGCCACTCATCTGGGGTGTGCTCTATCTCGTCCGGAGGACGCGCTACAAAGAGCGTTGATGTCGTGGGGCACGGCCAGCCGGTCGAAGCGCATGAACGGATGGACAATGCCGTTGGGTACAGAGAGCAAGTCCTGGTACAGGACGCGGCATGCTCTTCGGATGCCCCGACTTCAAATGATCAGCAAACGCTCGCTGAATCCCCAGCCGACCTTGACCTTTGTCCTTGGCGTCAGTTCCGCGCGCAGAACGCTGTCGATGTGTGAGGCAGATTGAAAAGCTTGTGTCGACCGATGGTTAAGGCTTACGCTGAGAGCCCGGTCTTGCCGCCCACTTGGCCTATGAATATGCCCCCGCTCCAGGTCAGCAGTGACCCGAGGACCCCATCCCTCAGGCTTTTTTGTGCCCGCTAGCCAGGCACCCTCACCGGAACCCGACACCTTTCCGACCGTTGGTAGATGTCAACTCGGAGACGGATCATGGCTTTCCCACCACTCGAACCTCAGCCCGAAGTTATCCCCCCACGGCCCGATGTAGAAAACCCCGATCAGGATCCGTTCCAGTTCCCGCCGGAGCCTGAAGAGGATGACCCTCGCGATCCCGGGGTCATCCCGGTTCCCGAGGATGTTCCGCCGCCGGTTTAATCGGCAGCTATGGCCCAGATCGCTCACTGACATCACGGTCAGCGGTCGAGCACCGGTTCGGCTAGGCCCTCTTTATATGTCGCCGGTTTATAACCGAGGCAGGTCCGCTTTCCGACTTCCATCCCGTTTGCGCGCGCTCGTCGGTCAAATCGCGTCGACTGCTCCGCTCCGCCAGCCTCGCTCCAGTAGACCAAGAACCTCACCAGGGACTCGCCGAAAGCGCGGCGCCAGGCCAGTCGACCACTGCGTTCATGGTCCTCCGCCAGAATGTACCCACTTTATCCCCGTCTGCGCCGGCCGACCTATCCTTCGAAAACAAGCAAGGAGGATGAGCAATGAGACTTGGTCGAAATGGCAAGCGAACACTGGCGCAGTTCTTCAGTGGGGTGGCGGTCGCCTGTTTCGCCGGACTTGTCGTGGCCCCGTTCGCCGGCGGTTCGCTCGAGTTGGGTCAGGCTGTCCTGGGAGCAATTGCCACGGCGTTGGTTCTTGCGGCCGCGATCCTGATATCGACGCGATGAGTTCATCGTGTGAGGCACGCACTGTCTGATCGGCTTGGTACGCGGGGAACACCAGCGATTTCATGGGTTTCCCCACACCATCGATTCCTGGCGTGTTTGACAGTTGCCACCACGGCAAGCAGGCTCCCCGTGAAGAGCGTGACGCCGGGCGCAAGATAGTCGACGCGACTGCCTGCCATCGCGCCCGCTGCCAAAGAGAGGAGCCCTCGCACCGCGCTTGATAGCAGCTGGAACCGAGGTCAGGGTATTGACGTCCACCTGGTCCAGGAGCAGTTCCTGGGCCCACTTAATTGGGAACTAACTACCCGTCGACCTTCGTTTGCCTGGTTCGCTTGGTCGCCCCACTAGGCTTTGCCGGAAGTTTCCGGCCCAGTCCGTTTGACTTCGCCAGCGCAGATCGAGTTGCGGCATAGTTGGGTGCAACCATCGGGTAGTCAGATGGCAGCCCCCACTTGGCGCGGTATTCAGCCGGTGTCATGCCAAGGCCGGCAAGATGCCGCTTCATGGATTTGAACTTTTTTCCATCATCCAGGCAGATGATGAAGTCCGGCGTGACCGATTTCCTGATTGGTACGGCGGGCTCTAATTCTTCGGTCTGCTGCTCGGTTGAGGCCGCTGACAGCGAACGCATCGCCTGGTGGGTACTGGCGATCAACGCTGGCAGGTCTGTGGTGGATACCGAGTTATTCGAAACATAGGCGGAGACGATCTCGGCAACCTGTTCCAGACGGATGGCATGCGTCATCTCATTGTCAGTTGAGGTATTCATTATTGCTATCTCCCGCAGAACTCTCAGCCGGTTCGCGCCAAAGGGGTGTGACCTGCCTGAATAGCCACACTTGAACCACTTGGCTAGTCACACCAGAGACAAGCCAACTGCGTTTGCCTCCGCAGGGAGCTAAGCGAAATACTTATTGGCATGATATTGAAATACTGCAATCATGTCCTAGACAGCCAATCAAACCTAAGCGCGCCGAAATGGTGCCCAGCAACACGCAGGTGCGACAGTGCTCCGTTCAAACAAAACAACAGACCTCAGAGAAGCAGCCGCTCGCGCATTGTGCGAGCACGATGGCCAAGCCCCTGACCTCCAGTTCGAAGGCAGGCCCATGTGGATGAGCTACATGGAAGAGGTGGATGTGGTGTTGGAGGCAATCGGTTGGGCTGAGGAGCCAGCAGAAGGTTACCCCGCGACACGGTGAGATCACGCCTCGTGGCACCGCGACCTGCCTCTTTGCCAGTTTTGTCCCGCAGCCAGATACCTCGCAGCAGTTTCGCGCTTCGGAGCATTTCGCTCATTACTGGGGCTAACACCCCCCGTAGCTCAGAGTCGCGAGTGGAGCTAGACGCTGGGATTCTTGTCCGGCGGAGGTTTATGTTCGATATCGAGAAATCCTGCATCATAAAGCCATAGGTCGAAGCACTCGAGGAGCGCGAGAAGCGCATGCTCGGCGAACTGCAATTCTTCGCCCGGCCCTTGAATGGCCAGGACGGTGCTATCGGTACCGTGAGTTTGCAGGTGCTCAAGCGCAACGCGCAGCGTGTCGAATTTACCGATGAGTCCGTGGCTAGTGACCATTGTAGGAGTCACCAGATACGTTTCGATGATTAACTGAGGATCGAAGTTGGTGTCCGATGTCCTGATCATGGGTGGTGCCACGATTATTCCAGGCCGTCGAGCAGGACCGAAGCAGTGGCCAAAATGAGTAAAGTCAGCGCAGTTCCAAGCAGCATCAGGGCCTCCATAGTTGGCAAGGCAACGTCGGTCTGGGGATTTTGGATGCAAATGTGATCAGCGATCCTCCAAAAGCTCTTCATGGGTTTCTGTTGACGCCGAGCCGCCGTTAGGAAATGTTTCGGTCATGACCCCAGCGGAAGCCGACCAGCGTATACTTTTGAGCCAGACCACGTTTGACGGCTACCGAAAGATGATTGAAAGGTTCCATTGGCCCGTGGAGGACCTGCCTCTATTCGAGGAGGAAATCAAAGTGCTCGAAGCGATTGCGGAGGAGCATCCCGGCAAGATTAATCAGCTCATATCTTTGGTGGCGCAGTGGGCAGCTCTTCACAATCGTCTGCAAGCAAAGATCCACTAGAGATCCTGGCTTCCAACCGCGCTGGCTACCAGCGGATCCTCTTCAGCTCGCAGCTTTGCCGAAATGGGCAAACTGGCCGGGCATGGTGGGCGCGATGTACCAAGCTGGGGATTGGTGAGCTGTAAATCATGGCTGTAGAGCGCGCGCAGGCAGGCGAGGCCATCCTTTTGGTAGGGCCTCGTCCTATTCTCCGGCCTGGGTCACACCTGTTCGCATGAGCGCCGCCGCCGCCTTTATCATGTCCAGAGGCTTGGCGTGCAATGGTACGCCATTGAACCGGTCGGGGATGTTGGCCCGGGCCTCGCTACTGGCGAACACAAACGGAATGTCCCGCTCGAGAAGCCGGTCGGCTAGCTCGTAGACCTTTTCGCGGCCGAGATTGATATTGACGATGCAGGCGTCCGGCTTTTGCTCCTCTAGGGCTATGAGACCTTGCTCCAGCGTCTCCACCGGTCCCAGCGCCATGCCATTGTGGTCCTCAATCTGGTCGACGATATCGGCAGCCAATATGTATTCGTCTTCGACCACAAGGATGCGCCGCCGGCCGAGGTCAATGTCACCCATCGGTCTACTCCTTGATCTTTTCCTCGACAGCCTTCCGGCTGTTGCCCGCAGCCTTCACCGCGTTCTTGACCTCGGTCTTCGAGGCCCCCGTCCTGGCAGCTTCATACTTCACTTCGTGGTCCTGGCCGCCGGCAACCTTGGCGCGATCCTGCTTGGTGTTCGACATTTTCCGTAGCTCCTCGATACAGTGGCAATCCAACGCCTGGGAGTGTGCTCCGGTTCACCAATCTGTTTTTTGAGCCAGGCGCCGGTTTGGTTTGGCGCATTCAAATCGCGAAGTGGCGCCAGTACCCTCGCCGCCCGTAGAGGCCGCACATCGCAAAAATTGGCGCGCGGACGACCTGCCTGTGCTCGCGGGCGACCTGGCGCTTTTTAGCCAGCGCCCGGGCCTTGGGCCAGAAAGCGGCGTGTCTCGAAAGCGGCCAGGCCGCAGGGAGTTCTATCATTGCGCCCCGGCTACCGGTGGGGCATGTGTAGAACAATGGTCAGTGTCCACCGGCTGCCCGCAATGGGCCGCGCTCCATGGTCCCGTTTCGCTCCGCTCTGCATATGCTCTTGGCCGGGGCCCGCTCGGCCGCTTTCTCTTAACCGTAGCTCTAATCATCTCGGGCTTGGGATCGATGTTCCCGCTCAGTGGGTCAATCGCGCGCTATTGTGTTGTCATCTGCGCACTCAGGAAAAGGCAAGCCCGAATGAAGTACAATTTGGGCACTAGGTGCAGAGCGCTTCGGTCTCGTGGAGCCAGGGGCCTGGGCCCGAGATTGGCGTTTTGCGGCTGCCTTGACCAGAGGTATGCAGGGAACTCTTGGGATTGAATGTCGTTACAAGGCGGTTAAAGGGCTTTTCATGAACAACGCTGTGATTACCAAACGCTTCAACGTGCATGTATCAGGCCGGGGGCAGACCCCAATGCTCTTTGCGCACGGCTTTGGATGCGACCAGAATATGTGGCGCTACGTGTCCCCTGCCTTTGAAGATGACTACAGGGTGGTATTGTTCGACCATATCGGGGCCGGCGGATCTGATCTGGGCGCTTACGAGCCTGCTAAATATGCCTCTCTTGATGGGTATGCGGACGATATCGTCGAAATATGTAGGGCCTTGCAGCTCGAGCAAGTCGTCTTTGTTGGCCATTCTGTCAGCGCCATGATTGGCGTCCTGGCCGCCATCAAGGCGCCCGAGCTCTTCTCTCGCCTGGTGCTGATCGGCCCTTCCCCCCGATACATTAACGATGGGGCCTATACCGGCGGCTTCTCTGAGGACCAGATCAACGAGCTTTTGGAGTTCCTGGACAGCAACCACATGGGCTGGTCGCAAGCGATGGCGCCCGTCATCATGGGCAACGCGGACCGCCCCGAACTTGGCCAGGAACTCACCAACAGCTTCTGCCGCACCGACCCGGACATCGCCCGACGATTTGCTAAGGCCACCTTCCTTTCCGATAACAGGGACGACCTCCACCGCGTCGTCACGCCGTCGCTCGTTCTACAATGCTCTGAAGATGTTATAGCGCCACCAGAGGTAGGTCGTTACGTCCATAGCCACCTCAAGGACAGTCAACTGACGATTCTGAAGGCCACTGGTCATTGTCCCAATCTAAGCGCGCCAGAGGAAACCATCGAAGCGATCAAGGCATATCTTTAGGTGCCAGACCGGTCCTTAAACGCAGCCGAATACGATGACCTCGAAGACCTCTTCGAGAACGCGCCCTGCGGCTATCTTTCGCTAGGCAACGACGCGCGCATACGCCGTTGCAACCGCACCCTTGCGCGGTGGCTGGGCGTCGAGGCCACCAGTCTCCTGGGAACGCGGTTTCCTGACCTGCTGACCATTGCCGGGAAAATCTACTTCGAAACGCACTTCGCGCCGCTTCTTAAGATGCAGGGGTTTTTCGATGAAGTAGCGCTTGATTTCGCTGCCGCGGGCGGGAGCTTCCCCGTTCTGGTTAATGCGGTCCAGCGCGAGGCTCAGGGCAACTCTCCCCCCTTCATCCGCGTCACTGTTTTTAAGGCAACCGACCGGCGGCGTTACGAACGTGAGCTCTTGGAGGCGCGGCAGAATGCCGACCGCGCCCGCGAAGAACTGGCCGCGCTCAATGAAGTGCTCGAGCGGCGGGTCACCAATGAAGTTACTAGCCGCCTGCAGGCCGAGGAGGCCTTGCGCCAGGCACAGAAAATGGAGGCCGTCGGCCAGCTCACGGGGGGCATCGCGCATGACTTCAACAATATGCTGGCCGGCGTTATTGGCGCACTCAATCTCATCCAGCGTCGCCTGGCACGCGGGGATGTCGATGTCGACAAGTTCATCGAAGGCGGTCTTGATAGTGCGTACCGTGCTGCCTCCCTGACCCAGAGATTGCTGCAGTTCTCGCGGCAAAGCCCGCTAGAGCCGGTGTCGCTGGACGTCAACAGGCTCTGTCAGGGGATGACCGAGCTACTGGTGCGGACCCTGGGCGAGACCATCAAGGTGGAGACCGTGCTTTCGGCCGGACTTTGGAACGCCAAGGCCGATCCCGTGCAACTGGAAAATGTCGTCCTCAACCTCGCAGTCAACGCCCGGGACGCGATGCGGGATGGCGGTTATCTGACCATCGAAACCAGCAATGCCTATGTGGACGAAACCTATGCCACACAGAATCAGCTGCCCGCGGGCCAGTATGTCCTGATCGCGGTGAGCGATACTGGTCACGGCATGAGCGCGGAAGTGATAGCTAAAGTTTTTGAGCCCTTTTTTACCACCAAGCCCGTGGGTAAGGGCACTGGACTTGGCATGAGCCAGGTTTACGGCTTTGCCAAGCAGTCCGGTGGCCACGTAAAAATCTATAGCGAGATCGGGCACGGCACGACCGTCAAGCTCTACCTGCCCAGGCAAGTCGGGGTGGCCGCGTCTCCAGGCCGGCCCCGGGTGCAGGACGCGCCAAACGGCGGCCAAGAAACAATCCTAGTCGTTGAGGATGATGAGCGCGTGCGCAACTTTGCCACCGAGGCGCTTCGGGAGTTGGGCTACCAGGTGTTGCACACCAGTGAAGGCGAGGCCGCGCTTGTCGTCTTGCAAGCTCATCCACAGGTCGAGCTGCTGTTTACTGACGTTGTCATGCCCGGCATGACGGGCCGTCAGCTCGCCGATCAGGCCATTGCGCTCCGCCCGGACCTCAAAGTGCTCTACACAACTGGCTATACCCGTAATGCCATCGTGCATAACGGTATGGTCGACGCGGGCACGAACTATATGCAGAAGCCATACTCACTCGGAGACCTTGCACGGAAGGTAAGAGGGGTATTGGATGGGTAGATGTTGCGTTGTCATCTGCGCAGCCTCGTCCGCATATTCGCTCAGTTCCTACCAACTGGGCGGCTGGAAAGTGCTCCTCGTGGCACTGGTCCGCTCCCTGAGCGGCGGCGCCAACGGCAGGGCAGGGCAGGAAAGGGATCGTGAAATGCGCTTCCGCGTACTTGCATTCGCCACACTGGGGCTGCGCCCTTTTCAGGCTCATCGTTATCCATCGCGCGTCACGCCGAGCAAATCTAGAAGCGACTCTTCGTGAGCTTTGAAACCTCGCTTTTCACGAAGTCATATGAGACGCTTTCGACGTCAAACCGCTCGAAAAGTTGTGACACAAGCGGCGTTATGATCGCGGCCAGATCCTCTTTGATGTCCTTAACCGACAGCTCGGTTTCAAGCAAACCTTCATCGCTGCGGGACGGCCTGCCTTCCATGATCGGCCCTGCGAGAGGATTAGCCCAGCTTCTCAGTTGGCGCCCGCGAAGCCCTGAGTAGAGCGCGCGCAGTTTCACAGTTAGCGAGAGTGGATCATCCTTGGCGAGCAGTTGCGCAAGGTTGCTCGCGTGCAGGAGGATTTCTCCAAGGCGCCAGATGGGCAAGGTGGTGTCAAAGACGGTGCCGGCAGGGAACGTCTCTTGCCCGTCCTCCTGATAACCACGGATCAGAAACATCCGTCCGGATGGCACACCACGCCAGAAATCGCAATGAGCGGCATCATCGAAGGTCCGCTCCACAACCCCGCTGGGCGGGAGCCAGGCTTCGATAGAGCCATCGACTTCGCGGGGGCGGAATTCTTCCCGCTTCCGGAACATGAAGACCGACCAGGCAGAATACCTTGTGCGAGACGCTTCCCTCAGCATGTCTTCGAACTCTCGTGTCGTCGGCGTCTTCAGCTCACCGCCGAAGCAGTAGTCGACCCGGTAATAGCCATCAGGAAAGCGGGCCGGACTCATGGCGGGTAGGTCTTCAGTGAGGCTCTGCCAGCGTTCAATCGACTCCCGCAGGAACCGCTCCTGCGCACTGGCAGCGATGGGTTCGTCCATTAGACCAACGACACGCAGTATGTCGAAGGCCTTCGCGAGGCTAAGCGTCGTCTCGCCGCGCTCGAAGGCAGCCATAGTAGGTGCACTCACGCCGGCCAGTGCGGCGTGCTCGCGCTTGGTCAGCCCGCCTTCTTTGCGGCGCTCAACCGCTTCATCGATAAGCTTCTGCCAGTTGAGGAGCTCTACTCCTCGAAGAGACGCAGGCATTGGTTCCTCACTACTTCCGCAAAGCGGCTGACAAAGCCATCCGGCGGTTCACCGGATGGTACGTTGATGGGGTTCTTGTCGATCCGCTTCTTCAGGTCCCTAAATGCGAGCTCCACGGCTCGCTCCTGCAGACCGATCTCGGCGCCGAACTTTCGGAACAGAGCTCCGTTTAGCTCTTCGACGTTGCGGGTCTTGCCAAGGATCGAGAGGCCAAAGTTTCTGTCGAGATCGTCGTAGATGGCCGTATTCAGGACGTCATAGACCGGCGACAGCCGAAGGCCGTCCCGTGCTTCCAGAAGCGAAAAATTCTTGAGGTGTGCATCGCAGTTTGCGAGCGCGGCGAACACAATGAGGCGCCGAAAGAGCTTGTCGAGATCGATGATGGGGCGGGCGGAATGCTCACGGATAACCTGAGCGACTTCTTCGTAGCTGCTCCTGTACTTTCCGTCGTAGTTGACGCCTCTTGGTTTCACGAGCACCTGAGCAAAGTCCTCGAGACGGAATTTGTCGCCTTTCTCGGTCCGGTCGAAACGGGTGACAATCAGCGCCACCTCATCTCCAACATGAGCGGTCCTGAACTGCGTCACCTCGTCCTTGCCGAGTATATTCGCCGCCCACTGAAGCGAGCGAAGTTCGTTGCGAACCAAAGATCCTCTGGTCTCTGAATTGAACTTTGCGATAAAGGGGGCGGGGCCGTCCTTACCCGCAGGGACAAACCTATCGCCCTCTTTTACGACCAGCAGTTTTTTCTGTACGCCGGAGAGCGTCCTCCCAGGCGTGGGAGCGCCCTCCTCGATTTTGGGTACGTCTGTCTCCTCGAGCGGACGTACTCCGACCGCCCCGATGCAGTCTTCGCCGAATGCCAAGAGCAACGCGAAATCGTTCTGCTCATCCTTGATGTGGGCGCCTCGTACCTGCTTTTCTCGCAGCCATCCTTCCGGCCCTAAATGCTGGAAAAAAGGATGCAGGCCGTTTGCCCAGTCGTGTTCCCGCTGGGTCGCGGGGAAGCAGCAGGCTACGTCGCCTGTCCATTCCTCGTTATAGGTGAAGCGCGTCCCGCCGGTCACCGTCTGTTCAAGGATGCCGACTGGTTTGCCCTTGAAAAGGACTTCTGCACGGTACGAATTTGTAGTTATGGCTTTATATCTCCGTCTCCTGCGGAACTGAGAGGTGAATCTACATGTATAAGGCTAATATTTCGGAACTTTGTAAAAAAATCAAGCTATAGCTATATTTTTTGATATCAAGGCTCAAAAACGAAGCTACAGGTTACATAATTGTCTGGTTTCGGGGTGCCAGATGCAGGGTGAAAGCTACGGCTTTGAGTTCTACTCTGTTAAGGCCGATCTTGACTCACTAAACTGGGTGCTGCGTGGCCCAATTCCTCATTTGCAAACGTCCGGTTTCCGGACCGCTAACATAAAAGCCTTCCGATCCATATCGCCCGCTGGCTAACACGAAGTTTGTTCCCGACAGCTGCCAGAGCCGAACACCCGGCCAATACTCCTCGGAACAGAGGGGAGGCTGCGCCGTTCTTCAGTGGTTCGCTAGGAGGCCCCTAACATAATGTCGATCATCGGGTATCACGCTTCGCATGAGCAGATAGATCCGGCTTCACTCCTCAAAGCTGTTATCAGAGCAGAGCAGGCAGGGTTCGACGCCGCGATGTGCTCGGATCATTTTGCTCCTTGGAGTGAACGGCAGGGGCAGTCTGGCTTTGCATGGTCTTGGTTGGGGGCGGCACTCCAGGCGACTTCACTGGCTTTTGGTGTCGTGAATGCACCGGGGCAGCGATATCACCCCGCAATCATAGCGCAGGCGGGCGCAACTCTGACTCAGATGTTCCCCGGTCGCTTTTGGATGGCGCTGGGGTCCGGTGAGGCTGCCAACGAGCATATCACAGGTGATCGCTGGCCTGAAAAGGGTGAGCGAAATGCGCGTTTAGGTGAATGTGTTGATGTCATGCGCCAGCTTTTTTCTGGTGCCACTGTTACCCATCACGGACTCGTCACGGTTGATCGAGCAAAATTGTGGACGCGGCCGGCGGTGCCTCCGAAGTTGATCGGCGCTGCTGTTAGCGCTCAGACGGCGCACTGGGTAGGAAGCTGGGCAGACGGACTCATTACTATCAACCAGCCCCACGATACCCTCAAGCAGATCATCGAAGCGTTCCGCACGGGTGGTGGTGACGGGAAACCAATCTATCTCCAAGTACACCTTTCATATGCTGAAAGTGCTGAGGAAGCAGTCGAGATCGCCTTTGAGCAGTGGAGGTCAAACGTTTTCTCGCCGCCACTCTGTTGGGATCTAGAGCTTCCCGAACATTTTGACGAAGCATCGCGCTTTGTGCGCAGACATGATTTGCATGCCTCGGTCCTTATTTCCCATGAGCCGTCCCGGTTTGTGGACTTGCTGGGCGAATTAGCAAGCCTGGATATTGACGGCCTCTACCTGCACCACGTCGGGCAGCAGCAGCAGGCCTTCATTGACACTTTCGGCGAATGGGTTCTGCCGCATCTTAAGGAACACTGACCATGGACATCTCGCAGACCAGTGATCTGTGGTGGAAAAACGCTGTCTTCTACTGCCTCGATGTCGAGACCTTTCGCGATGGGAACGGCGACGGCACGGGGGATTTCCGCGGGCTGACAGACCGCATCGACTATCTTGCCGGCCTCGGCGTCACATGCATCTGGCTGATGCCATTTTATCCTACGGCCAATCGCGACGATGGATATGACATCCTCGACTATTATGCAGTTGATCCGCGCTACGGCTCATTAGGAGATTTCGTCGAATTCCTCAGAACCGCACGCGATCGCGGCATTCGGGTAATCGCCGACCTGGTTGTAAACCATACATCCGCCGAACACCCATGGTTTCAGGCTTCTCGCTCTGACAAGTCCTCGCCCTTACGGGACTGGTATGTCTGGCGTGAGGCGATACCGGAAGGAGCCTCGCAAAGCCTGGTCTTCCCGGACAAGGAGACCAGCAACTGGGAGCTGGATAAAAAGACCGGCGAGTACTATCTCCACCGCTTTTACAACCATCAGCCTGACCTCAACATCGCCAATCCGGATGTGCGGGACGAAATCCGAAAGATCATCGGCTTTTGGCTGGAGCTCGGTCTATCGGGATTCCGCGTTGATGCCGTGCCATTTCTGCTCGAAACAGAGGGTATTGCTCAGGCAATGGACCTCGATCCTCATGACTGGCTGCGGAACTTGCGGAGTTTTCTGGGCCGCAGACGGGGTGACGCGCTGCTCATGGGCGAGGTCAATCTCGAGTACGAAGCCGTGAGGGAATTCTATGGCGATAGTGGAGGCGACGAACTCCACATGTGTCTCAATTTCAACCTCAATCAGGCTCTTGCTCTTGCACTCGTCCGGGAAGACGCGGGCGCCCTCATGCATAACTTGCGTGCCATGCCCACCCTGCCCAAGGATGCGGCCTGGGCGAACTTCATTCGCAACCACGATGAATGGTCGCTCGATAAGCTCACCGAGGCTGAGCGGCAGGAGGTTTTTCAAGCCTTCGGACCCAAGCCTGACATGCAGCTATTCGGCCGAGGGCTGCGCAGGCGTCTACCCACAATGCTGGACGGTAACCAGGCAAGGTTGCGAATGGCCTATAGCCTGATGTTCGCGCTCCCCGGCGCCCCAGTCCTTTTTTATGGCGAAGAGATTGGCATGGCTGAGAACCTCGAGATCGAAGGTCGTATGAGTGTCCGTTCGCCAATGCAGTGGTCTGACAGGGAGAATGGCGGCTTTTCGGAAGCGGCTTCAGACGCGCTTTGCCGTCCACTTATAAGGTCCAGGAAGTGGGGGCCGTCAGCAATTAACGTTAGGGATCAGGAGCGCGATGGAGGCTCACTGCTGATCTGGATGGAGCAACTCATCCGCCACAGGCGGGAAATGCCTGAAATCGCCTTTGGCAAGTGGAGCCTCCAACCGATCGCTGACCCGGCCGTGCTTGCCGTGAGTTATGAATGGGGTGACCGCAGATCGCTCCTTGTCCACAATCTCGACTCTAGCCAAAAACAGGTCAGCTTTCAAATGGCATCGCGGCCTGACAAAGCATCATTTGTTGATCGGCTTGGCGAGGGCGGGATAGACGTTCGCGCAGATGGCACCATTACGCTAGTACTGGGCGGCTATGGGTATAGGTGGCTCGGACTGATTTGATGCGAAGAGCCTGAAGGGACCTTAGCCCTGATTGGTTGGAGCTGCGGTCGGTGTTCACCTTTTTGCATCATCAGACGCGGAACGGTGCCATGGCCAGCGACCGTTGATTTCGACCTCACGGGAGAGGCTTAGAAACGTCCGGATTAAAATTATGCAACCCAGCACCCAGACGTTATTCGGGGTGGGCTCAATCACCACGGTGTTCATAATGTCGGCGGCGAGCTCGAAGTTCCCGGTGGCGCGCCCGGTAGATGGGGAAGAGGATCGCTACGAGTAAACCCGCGACAATTACCGACTAACTCGACGGACTGCGCAGATCCATCTTCTGCGTCCCTATGGAACCAGGCATCCTCTACTATGGCTGGCGGCGGACACCGACTTCACTAAAGATAGCCGAATGACGAGGGACCTCGACCCAGAGCAACTTCAAGTTCAGTCACCTTTTGATCGATCTCTACCCGGCCGAATCTACGCTATATCGGATCGACCAGCCCGCGCTGCATCCGCTCCTCCTCGCGTCGGTCCTTAAGACATTGTTCGACGGCCAAGAGCCAATAGTGCTTCTCAGTGCCCTCTGGGGAACCGTCACGTTCCCAGAGAAAATAGGCCGTATTTCGAACGGTGTTCTCGAATTTTTCGTCAACCCATGGGTCGTCTTCGTGCTTGGTCATTGCAACCTCCGCAGTCAGAACCAACCGCTTCCTCAGAAGGTTGGTTCCGCTTGCCTTGGAGAAGTTTGCCTGTCGGTTGCTCCCGTTCGTCACATGCGGGGAGTTGACCCCATCGACGCCAAAGGCGGGACGACGACGGTGAAATCAGCCGTAATCCGCATCAACTGCAGACGTCCCGCGTCAAGATTTTCGAACTGGGAGGCGGGACGTCGTTTCGACGAAACGGATCAGCGGCACCTCACTCGGCAAGTTCCGCACACCGGCCAGCGAAGTCCATCTCAACATATACCTTTTGCGGGTAAGTGAGCACAACCATACTTTTCTTGGTGCCGACGTCGCGGTACTCAACCGTCAGTGTGTCGTTCTTGGTCTGAAGCCGGATGCCGCCATCATCTGGGTGGACCGACGTGTTCGAGCCCGGCCCAGTCAGCGGCTTGAGGATATCGGCGGCCATCGCAGCCGTCACTGGTGCGGACACCGCCGCAAGGCGCTCTTCGCAAAACAGAAAGAGGTAGGCGGGCGCCTCGGTCGGTCTCGGCATAAGAGCAAGTACAGAACCCTCGTCGTATACCCCAAAAAGCCCGTTCAAACGATCAGCGGGCCCGACCGGACCGTAAAGCGACTGGATCAGGGGTTCGGCCTGCTGCAACGGCATTGCATCGACCACTGCTCGATAAGGGTTAAAGGCCTCACTTTGCGCGAAGCATGGCACCCCAACACAGGCGAGAAACAGCGTGGTAAGACAAAAGCGCATCGCGGCCGTGCCTCCAGACTTTCTACCGAAGATCGACTATTTGTCGTTCGGGCGTTCTGGTCAAGGACGTGTCATATCCGTGTGTTGCGTTGACGAGACTACGGTGTCGGGGCACATACCTTCCTGGCAGTTACGATCCCATTTCAGCCGCTGGCGAGCGCGAAGTTCGTCCCTGAGAGATGGTGTATCGCGCCAGCTGCGGCGCGATTTCACCCTGAATTTTTGGTGTTGGCAGCAGGCAGCTTACTGCATTTTCTATGTGTCTTTGCGGTAGTATGCCTTTTAGTCGCCGAATGAAGGCAACGATTTCCCTTCCCGAGAGGCGACAAGCATGTCGAGATAGTATTCCCAACCCGGCCCCACCTCACCAGCAAGCTTCAAATCAAACAGGTGTTGCACGAAGCGAAGGGTGGTTGTGTCGTCCGACTGGGCTAATGTCAGCTCTATGCGCCAGACGCCGCTTTCATCCTTCATTACTAGGGTGCACTGTAGTCGCACGACCTTGCCCAGGCCTGCCCCCCTCCCAGAGACCAAACCATCTCGCAGCGCTCTCTGAGTTCGTAACGCTGGTCCAAACGTCATCAATGGGCGCGTTGAACTTGCGGGTGAGGACCAGATCGTTGCCAACAGTGTGGCCAGTGGGTTCGGGTTTCATGCGCTTTCCTTGCTGCCGCCTGCGGCCCTGACTTGTCCTGGCGGCCTGTCGCCGACGCTTCACACCAGCGCCCCGGACAGGTCGATCCGCCCCCGGCTCAACGGGGGCGGGACACCGGCCAAAAACACCGCGGGCAGGGGCCTGGTCTGTTCAAATAGGGTCTGGAAGGGGCCGCGATAGGTCTACCTCCCCCAACCGAACCTGGGCACATTCCCGTGCCGAACGGGCATTGTGCTATACACCCATAAGGCTTTGCCCTGGACTTCCAGGCGAACAAGATGCTTGACCACCGTCAACTCGCCCGGCCCTCCAGGCATTCTTTTGGGAAGCCTGTCAACGTCACGCTCCCTCGCGTAAGGGTTCGCTCATAGAACCATGCGTTTACCCCTGTGCTGTATACCCATAGGCCAGACATAAGGCTCGGGGCGCCGGGGGAGAGAGGGGGGTGCCATGGACGAGTCCGATCTTTTTGCCGACGATGGCGAAGACGCTGAAGCGGCCACTCTGACTCAGCAAGCTCTGGTAGGGACCCAACAGAATCTTGGCAAGATGCTGGACATTATGCCGATCGGGCTGCTGATCCATACCGAGCAGGGCATCGTCTATGCCAACCGTCAGGCGTGCAGCTTGCTTCAGACCGGGCCCGCCGAGGTGCGCGGTCACCACCTACTCGACTACATGGCAATTGCCGATGCCGACGCAGTTGCCGAAGCGTTGCGCACCACCTTCTCTGATCCAGAGACCACCACCGATGTAGAATGCGCCGTGCACCGCCCAGATGGCACAAGCCGGTTGGTAAAGCTGATCGCCTGTTCACTGCCGTGGCGCGGCAACCCGGTCATCCAGGTTCTTGCGCAGGACATTACTGATCAAAAGAAGGCGGAGGTGTCTCTGCGGCAGATGACGATAACGGACGAACTGACGGGGGCATACAATCGCCGCCACGCGCTTTATGAGGCAGAATTATACCTAGAAGCAGCCGCCTTGCGGGGCATGCCGCTTAGTGCAGTGATGATCGACATCGACCACTTCAAGCTCGTCAATGACACCCATGGGCACGATGGTGGCGACCAGGTGCTGAAGGCGCTGGCCCGCCTGGCGCATGAGTATCTGACCACGAACACGGTGCTGGATTCGCCTCTGTTTGCGCGCTTCGGCGGAGAAGAGTTCCTGATCCTGCTACCCGGTGCCGTTAGACAGGCCGCCTTTGACGTGGCCGAGGGCCTGCGCCGCGCTGTCGAGAGACAGGCCTTCGAGTTAGCGACCAAGCGGCTTCATATATCCATCTCTGCGGGCACTGCAACATACCGCGCCAGCGATGTCGGCATCGAGGCCATGCTTAAGCGCGCGGACACGGCCCTTTATGTTGCGAAGGCGGAAGGTCGTAACCGGGTCTGCAATTCCGACTAGTGCGGGGTGAGCACGTGACAACTGGCGTTTGAGAGAGGCTTGGTCACCAGCAGTTAGTCATTTCGACAACCGTATGTGTGCGATACCTGCCTCGTGAATACGCTGGCACCAAAGTCGCACCAGAATGGTCGCAGACGCCGGTCTGGAATGTCCGTCCTTGAAACGGGTAAGACGACGCTGTTCCGTCCGCGATGCCGAGCGAATGTGGCTATGTTTCCGTGCCAGTGGCAGCAACTGCATGTTGTTTCAAGCTCCAGTGACGTCGCCTTCAGCTTTGCATCCGGATCATAGCGGCACCAAGCCAACTGCGCTTAAGGCGAGAGGTAAGACGTCGAGCTGACCAGTCCGTGGCGGCCATTTCGATCTTCATCACGCCAGTACTTTGCGAGTAGGGTCGGCACCGCTAGCCGTCCGAGAGGTAATTACTGAACGCCTGATGGGCAGGTGCCTAATTGAAAACAGATTCACATCAACTACATTCAAAATAGAATGCAAATTGATAGTGACGAATTTGCATTGGGTTTGCCAATATTGAAGCATGCCCGTCGACACTGCAACTAATGGAAGAAAAGAACGTCACTCTAAATGGCCATTTAGCCAAAGAGGAGATGTTTATGCGAAGCGCTGTGTCGTTTGCGATTGCCAGCGTCCTGCTGACTGGCGCGATACTGCAATCATCACATGCTGGAGGACTGCTCGGAGACCCTGTGAGAGGGGAGAGCAGCAGATCTCTGGTCACCCTTGGTTCAGTCGAGGCATCCGATAGTGGGCTGGTGAATGTTGGCCTGGCAGGGGGCGGAAGTAATGTCCTCGATGCCAGGCTTGGCGGCGGCCTATCGGACGCGAACGTCTCCGCTGGCGGTAATGGGAGACCCGTGGACGCCAGGGTTGATGAGCTCGGCGGAGGTGTGGGCATCAACACAATCGTCGGTGACCAAGGCACGGTTGGTGTTGGTGTTACGATCGGCTCCAATGGCTCAGACGTTAGTGATCAGGGCAGTGACGGTGGTCCGGATGTCAAAGTTTGGCTGAGCACCCAACTTGCTGGTTCTGGTCTGGGACCAACGTTGCAGAATGCTGTTGTCAAATGCATCGATCAGCACCGCGCTGGGCCGCAGCCACTACGGCACGGAACAAGCGCTCGCTGTCCAGAATCCGGATCGCAACTGACAGTCTTGTGCTTTACCCAACCGGGCCGGGCGTCGGCGCCCGTCCACCCCGGTGGGTCGAGCCTCTGCACTAGAGCGGTTTCATCATGACCAAGTTACAACGCAAAAGAGAAACGGAGGCAGAGAAAGCTCGCCGGCAGCGCGCGCTGGAGCTGATCAAGCGCATTCGCACGGGCAAAAAGACCGTCAACTGGGCAGCGTCAAGTCCCGCCAAATAAGCGGACTCGAAGAGACAAATGCGGCGATTGAGCAGACCGAAGCTCACGACGCAAAGCTGGATGGCATTGTCGAGTATTTAACCTCGATAACGCCGGAGTGGGGGCAGCTTCAATCGGTTATAAGGCACCTTAGTCATATGACTGCCCGACGGTCACCCCCCGCATGGACAGGTTGCCGGGACCCGCACTTTTGACCACTGCATGGATCTTCTTTACCAGCGCTTGGACGGCGCTAGGGCAGGGCAGCGACAGGAAGGGCACGCTTGTGGGCAGTTTTGACGTGAATTTGGAATATGCGTGTCGCGGCCGCCTGGTCGATATCCTTGCCTTCGAGAAAATCGTCGATCTGGTCATAGGTGACCCCATAGGCGTCCTCGTCGGGACGTAGCGGAGCGAGATTCTCCAAGTCGGCAGTGGGGACCTTAGTGACGAGCTCGGGGGGTGCGCCTAGATGGGCGGCCAAGGCGCGAACCCGTCGCTTGTTGAGGCCGGCTAAGGGAAGGATGTCGGCAGCGCCGTCGCCGAACTTGGTGAAGAACCCCATCAGGGCCTCAGCAGCATGGTCCGTGCCGATGACCAGGCCTCGTTTGGCGCCAGCGATAGCGAATTGGGCGATCATGCGCTGGCGGGCCTTGATGTTGCCAAGGATAAAATCCTCGCGGTTAGCGTCTCCAATGTCGAGACCGCTCGATTTGATCGAAACGAGCATCGCGTCAGCGGCCGGCTTGATATCGATCCGTCGCACCTGGTCGGCGCCGATCACATCGAGCGCGCGTTGCGCATCGCCCTCATCGGCTTGTGCACCGTAAGGCAACCGGACTGCGATTAACCGCGCTTCATATCCGGTCGTCTGCAGCTCCTTCACCGCCTGCTGTGCCAGCAAGGCCGCAGCCAGGGAGTCCACCCCACCGCTGATACCCAGCACGTAGCTGTTGAGACCGGATGTCCGCAGATAGGTCCTGAGAAGGTCGATACGCATCCTGGCTTCCTGCTCGACCACGAAATGGGTGGCTACGCCCAGAGCCTGAATGATGGCCTGTTGTTCGCTCATCGATTCTCCTCGCGTTCTTGTCCTCGATCTGCGCAGAATGGACGAAGGATGCCAGTTCCGGAACGATTTCAATCAGACCCGGCTGAAACTCATTGCGCGTCATGCTGCTCCAGCGGCGATAGTAACGCCTCAAGGTGCCGACCGCGTCATCGGATGACGGTGGCGGTGTAAGGCGCGTGAAGATGTGCGTGCCGGATGGAGTTCGACCAAGCCGACTACATTCGGCAGCACTCGCTCCATCCAGGGTGTGTGCCACTCGATTTGCTCGGCAAACACGCGCTGCACGTCTATGCACAGGTGAACCCAGTTTGCCCCGAGTGGTCCGAGGCGAAGCCCTTCCTGCTCAAATGGGACGGCCGCCGATCGTCATGGCGTCACCGCGCCCGTGACGGCGGTGTCCAGATCAAATCCATCAGCGAGCTCGATCCATGCCGGCGCATGGTCGCTCGGTCTTTCCCCGCCGCGAATATCGGCATCGACACCCGCATCGACCAGCCGACCGGACAGATCCGGGCTGAGGAGCAGGTGGTCCATGCGCAGGCCGGAGCTCTTATCGTAGCCACCCCGGAACGAGAAGTTCCAGTAGGTATAGATACCCTTCGCCGGGTGGACAGCTCGGATCGCGTCGATCCAGCCATCGCCGAGCATCTCGGCATAGGCATTTCGGCTCTCCGGGAAGTACACAGCGTCTCCCGCCCAGCGCCTTGGTACGACGGCGTCGATCGGGGTGGGCACGACATTGTAATCGCCGCACAGGACGCTCGGTACTCCTGTGTCGATCAGGCTCTGGCTGTATCCAATCAGTCGATCAAACCATTGCAGCTTGTAGTCGAACTTGGGACCGGGCGCCGGGTTGCCATTCGGCAGATAGAGGCATCCTACAACGATTCCATTCGCTTCGGCCTCGAGGTATCGACTGTGGGTATCATCCGGATCGCCGGGTAGCCCTCGCCGTCGCTCCCTCGGCTCGGTGCCCCGGGTGAGGATGGCCACACCATTGTAAGACTTCTGACCATGCCAGACCGCGCCGTAGCCGGCGCTCTGGAGCGCTTCGACCGGGAATTTGTCGTCCGGGGTCTTCAGTTCCTGCAGACAGACGATGTCGTATTTCGTCCGCTCCAGCCACCGGAGAAGGACTGGTAGCCGAGCGTTGATACCGTTGACGTTGAAGGTTGCGATGCGCGTCATGCTACCTCTCCGAGGCAGAGCAACGGCGCCCGACGCGGCGAGTTCCCCCATGCGCTCAATAGTACCTTTCGGGCCCGGAGCAAGATCCGTTCGAGAGGCTTCAATACCATTTTTTCTCTCGACTTCTTGCGCAACCATCACCAATTTGCCGGAGCGTAACTTGGCTAGCGCAGGTCGTGAGTAAGGATGGCGTTGCATGACCGAAGACGACTTGGGGTATCTGGGACACAGCAAGGTTGCCCAGGTAATTCGCCAGCATAACTGGGCTGAATCTAGTCTTGGGTCGCCCGCCGTGTGGAGCTCGGAGTTGAAAGCGGCCGTGGCCCTCTGCCTGCGTAGTGAGGCCATCGCTGCCGTGTACTGGGGGCCAGCGCACCGCATTATTTATAATGATCAGACAATCGGAATCCTTGGCGATCGCCACCCCTCGGCATTGGGGGCTCCGGCTTCGGAAATCTGGACGCAGACCTGGGCCAACCTCGGTCCGATGATGGAGCGGGTTTTTCGTGATGGCCGCGAAATCCACGGCTCGAACACCCGATTTGCCCTCGATAGCTTGGGGCATCCTCACGAGGCCTACTACAACTACTCCTTCACCCCCATAGTAGACGCGGCAGGCGACGTAGCCGGTATCTATGGGATCGGCAGAGAGACGACGCCGCTGGTCATGGCGGAGCGCTTCGAGTTGCTAAATAGGACCGGGGTGGTTATTGCCGCCGAGACCGACCTGGAGAAGGTTGTTCAGGCTGTGACTGACGCAGGCGTGAAGCTGAGCGGGGCTCAATTCGGCGCCTTTTTTTACAACGTGACCAACGTTCAGGGAGAAAGCTATATGCTGTATTCCCTGTCCGGGGTCCCACGCGAGGCGTTCAGCCCTTTCCCTATGCCGCGGGCCACGGCTATCTTCAAGCCCACATTCGACGGGGACGGCATCGTCCGCTCCGAGGATATCCTTGCCGATTCGCGTTACGGCCGAAGTGGCCCTTATCACGGTATGCCCCCGGGTCATCTGCCGGTGCGCAGCTATCTGGCCGTGCCGGTCAAGTCGCGCAGCGGCGAAGTGCTGGGGGGGCTTTTTTTCGGTCACGCCGAGCCGGCACAGTTCACCGCTGAACACGAACGCCTGCTGAGCGGTATCGCGGCGCAGGCCGCTGTTGCGATCGACAATGCGCGACTGTTTCAGGCGCTGCAGCGGGAGAACAAGGCCCGCGCGGACGCCGAGCTGCGACTAACACAGCTCAACCAGGGCCTCGAGAGCCAGGTAGCAGCGGAGACTGCGTCTCGCAAACTGACCGAGGCCGCTTTAGCGCAAGCCCAGAAGATGGAATCGATTGGTCAACTGACTGGCGGCATCGCGCACGACTTCAACAACCTATTGCAGGTAGTGGGCGGCAATCTGCAGCTGCTTGCAAAGGATGTCGCCGGAAACTCCCGCGGCGAGCAGAGGATCGCCAACGCCATGGCGGGGGTCAGTCGGGGTGCTAAACTCGCCAGTCAACTGCTGGCATTCGGTCGCCGTCAGGCCCTTGAGCCAAAAGCGGTCAATGTCGGTCGCCTTATCAGCGGCATGGACGAGATGCTGCGCCGGACCTTGGGCGAGACGATCGAGGTTGAAACCATTACTGCTGGCGGCCTCTGGAACTGCTTCGTCGATCCCTCGCAAATCGAGAACGCCATTTTGAACTTGGCTATCAATGCCAGAGACGCAATGTCGGCGGGGGGCAAGCTCACCATCGAGGCTGGCAACGCCTATATCGACGACAATTACTCCCGCACCCATGCCGAAGCCACGCCAGGCCAATACGTGGTCATTGCGGTGAGCGATACTGGAACGGGTATGCCCCCCGAGGTGATGGAAAAAGCCTTCGAACCGTTCTTCTCCACCAAGGAGGAGGGCAAGGGGAGTGGGCTGGGACTGTCCATGGTCTACGGTCTAGTGCGGCAGTCGGGCGGCCATGTCCGGCTCTACAGCGAAGAGGGGCAGGGTACCACCGTTCGACTCTATCTACCGCGAGCCATGAAGGACGAGGATCGCGTCGTCGAACGTCCAGCAGGACCAGTGGTTGGAGGCACGGAGACCATCCTCGTCGCCGAGGACGATGAGGGTGTCCGAGAGACGGCAATCGAAATGCTGACTGAGTTGGGCTATCATGTGCTTCGTTCCAAGGATCCTGCATCGGCGCTGACAGTTATCGAAAGCGGTGTGCCGATAGATCTGCTCTTCACCGATGTGGTCATGCCGGGAACCATCAAGGCGCCTGAACTGGCACGTCTGGCCAAGCAGAGACTGCCCGGGCTCCGAGTTCTATTCACCTCTGGCTACACCGAGAACTCGATCGTCCATGGTGGTAAACTTGACCCCGGCGTGGACCTGCTTCCAAAACCCTACACCCGGGAAGCCCTCGCCTATAAGATTCGACACGTGCTGGATCAGCAGCGGGGCGAAGTCCAGCATGCCCAAAACGGGACGCGCCCAGAGATCGTGCCCATGGACGAGGCGGCCATCAAGCCACCGTTGCGCGTCCTCCTCGTCGAAGATGAAGTGCTCATCCGAATTGGGTCAGTCGACATGCTCACCTCCATCGGGCACCTCGCTCTCGAAGCAGGGGACGCGAACGAAGCGCTTCACCTGCTCGGCGAAGGGGACGTGGACGTTCTCGTCACCGATCTCTCCTTACCACATATGGACGGCCTGGAACTCGCCGCAGCTGCTCGGGAAAAGTGGCCCCGGCTTGGAGTTGTCTACGCGACCGGCAGGGCGCGAGGCATCGATGATGTTACCACGCCAGGCAGCGTTTGGCTCACCAAGCCATACGACGCAACCGGCTTGGACAAGGCCGTGAGGGCCGCCATCTCGTGGAGGGAAGGCTCGACGAAATAGGCTGAAGAAGCTCGTCGTGGACAAGGTCGTCGGTTGGGATCGGGTCAACGTTGCCAGATTTCGGGCAACGGCCCCTCTTTGCCATAAACCGGATCTCTGGTTGGCAAATCGACCGCACGCAGCCTGAGCGCGCAGTTGGGACACATTCGGTGATCGGTATATTCGTCGTACTCTTCCTGTCCCTTTGGATAGGCGCCGACCACCCAGAAATCCCAACTGTCCCTGACACGTCGATGGCCCGTCCCTGCTGGCAGGACGAGCACATCACCCCTGACGACCTCAAGCTCACGCCCGCCTTCGCCTCCGAGTATAAGAGTGGCCGAGCCTTTGGCAACGCCGAGCACTTCGTGGGCGTTGGAATGAAAATGGTGGTAGCCATATACCCCCAAGGCCCACACACCGCCCCAATGGTTCTGCTTGAAGAGATGCCGAAAAAAGCTCTCCAGGTCGTCGCCCTGGGCAACCGCCCCATACAGGAGAACCGGCAGATGGCTGTTTGGCATTCTACCGTTTGGAGCGAGGGTGAAACTTTGGCATTCCACATGCCTGGGTTCGACGTGGCTGAACATGGGATGGATCCTTTGACTGCGACGCCCAGTCAGGTTCTCTCGCTAAATGGGGCACAATGCCGAAAAGGCCGGGAGCTAGCCCGGCCTTTAAAGCGCTTCACATTGATTATGCCGCCCTGCGATTTGCGTCCGCCTCACCGAGCTGTGACAGTTTCTCGTCAGTTGCCACTTCCTCGCTGAGCGTGGCATCGAGCAGTTTTACCGCCTCATCCAGTCCGAGTTGGGCGGCCCAGCTTTTGAGCGTGCCATAGCGTGCAATCTCATAGTGTTCGACCGCCTGGGCGGCGGCCACAAGACCGGCATCGAGGGCTGCCGTGTCCTTGTACTCGTCCATGATCGACTTGCCCTCTTCCAGAATTCCGAGAATGGCATCGCATGTCTTGCCGCGGGGGGCCTTACCGATCAGGTCAAACACCTGGTTCAGGCGCTGCAAGTGGCCTTCTGTCTCTTCGAGGTGCTGCTGGAAACCGGCAGCAAGCTCTGCCGACTGCGCGGCCTTGGCCATTTTCGGCAATGCTTTAACGATCTGCTTCTCCGCGAAGTAGATGTCCTTGAGGGTATCAAGGAAGAGGTCGTCGAGTGTCTTCTCTGTCGTTGCCATATCAAACTCCAATATTGGTGGGCGCACTGGCCGAGCCAACGGTTAGTGGCATTCAGTGGTTCCGTTTCTTCAGCTCCTTGCGGAGGCGCAGAACAAACGTGCGACTGGGCGCCAATCCGCTGTGACCGAAACCGACATCTTAACTGCAGCTGCAAGCGCTCTACGAAACCTGCGATCGATCGTGGTCTGGATTCACTGCCTCTGGCCGAAGGCGCCACGACCTACCTATGGGCCAAGTAGACCAGGCCACGTAGGTTCGGTGGGCAGGTACCTTCGGGCCCAGCTGTATCAGCATCCCCATGATGGCCCTGCCAAGGGGCAGCCGTCGATCACTTCGGCGTCTGACTGACACACCGGTTAACTTTTGTAGGGCTGAATGGGTCTGAATTGGAAGGCTTACTCCATGTCCTCTCTCGACCAATTTCTTGCTGCTTCGCCTGACGCTATGATCGTTGCTGACGCAGGCGGGTATATATTGCAGTGGAACGCGGCCGCTGAGCGCATGTTTGGCCTCCCATTGGTCGACGCAATAGGTACCTCGCTCGACGTCATAGTTCCCGAACAGATGCGGGGCGCTCACACGGACGGGATGCGTCGCTTGGGGGCAGGGGGTCAGCCACGAGTGGTTGGCAGCGTGGTCGAAGTGACGGCACAGCACGTCGATGACAGGCAATTCCCAGTCGAGATGTCCTTGTCGATGTGGAGTGAGAATGGAATTGCTCGATTTGGGGCAATAATCCGGGACGTATCGATGCGCAGAGCCAACGATGAACGCCTGCAACACCTTGCACACTACGATCAGCTCACATTGCTACCAAACCGCACCTCATTCCTGGAAAAGATTGATGGTGCCCTGGCGCAGGGGGCACCCTCTACTGTTATGCTCGTGGATCTGGATCGGTTTAAAGAGGTCAACGACCAATTGGGCCATGCGGCCGGCGACGCGGTACTCATCGAAACGGCGCTGCGGATCCGACGATGCATCCCGGTGGACAAAGCCACGGTGGCGCGATTGGGCGGCGACGAATTCGCCGTCCTGGTTGCAGGCTCAGCAGACCCTTTTCAGGCAGACGCCGTCGCAACTCTGATCCGGAACGAGTTGAGCCGACCTTTTAATCTGGAAGGCAGCCAAATGTGGGTTGGTTGCAGCCTGGGTATAGCGATGTCGCCCAGCCATGGAGACGACGCCGCCACACTCATCGGTAGCGCAGACTTGGCTTTATACAAGGCAAAGGGTGACGGCGGAAACCGTCAGTGTCTGTTTGTAACGACCCTCAAGGCAGCAGCCAGCGCGCGGCGTCATCTCGAAACGGAGCTCCGAACGGCATGGGACGCTAAGCAATTTGAAGTGCTCTACCAGCCGCAGGTCCGGCTAGCGGACCGTCAGATTGTCGGTGCAGAGGCTTTGTTGAGGTGGAAACATCCCGAGCGTGGTCTGTTGCAGCCCAGCGCATTCATAGCCACCCTCGAGAACAGCAGCCTCGCCGCGCCAGTAGGCGAATGGGTTCTCGAAACCGCATGTCGGCAGGGCGCCATCTGGAACTCAACGGTGGGTGGATTTCGTATGGGCGTCAACTTATTCGGTACCCAGCTGAGGTCCGATCCCCTACCAGAGGTCGTTCGATCTGCACTGCGCCAATCGGACTTTCCTGCTTCCCAGCTCGAGCTCGAGATCACCGAGAACATTATGTTGGGTGACGATGGAGGGGGCAGCGACCAACTCCGGGCACTCCATGACATGGGGGTGGGCCTCGCCTTTGATGATTATGGGACCGGTTACGCGTCATTGGCATTTCTGAAACAATTCCCGATCACACGACTGAAGATCGACCGTGGTTTCGTTAGCAACCTTCGGGCCCGCGGAGCGGACGCGGCCATCGTTCAGGCCGTAATAATGCTCGCCCGCCGTTTTGGCATTTCCGTGATCGCGGAGGGTGTCGAAACTGAAGACCAGGAAGAGCTTCTCAAAAAGTGGCGATGCCCAGAGGCCCAGGGATATCTCTACGGCCATCCTGTAGCCGCAAGTGCCTTTGACTACCTGCTTAGCCCTGCGAAACCCGCTCCTCCGAGCGCTGCGAAACCCAGCGCGGGGATTACGCGCCGACGAGGTGTAAACTAACGATTGAGCAAAATCGGCAACCGCAGTCGCCACGAATAAAAACGGCGCGTGAAAGTTTACCAGACGACCAGGAAGAGGCGACCAAGCCAATGGCCGTGGGGCTGCTTCTGAGCGAGGTGAGGTCCGGCGCCCGGCATTGCGGATGTCCAACGGCAATCCCGTGCCCAACCAAGCCAGTACTTTCGCAAAATTCCCGCTTCGCGGCTGCAGGGCGCCGAGGTCTCTTCAAGAATGGCGCGGACAGTCGACGCAGTCGCAACGCAGGCTTGCGTCCGGGAATTCGTTTCGCCTTTGCCGCCGCTAGGAATGCGCTTTTTGGTTGCGTGCCCAACGAAGTGTCCTGCCCATGCTTCGGCTTTTTGCCCACCGGTTGACGTTGGGCGAATGCCAGAATTAACTGGCCCATCTAAGTGGACACTGGAAACCTGAGTTGTGAAGCAGACTCTCAACCTGACCGCTCGGGAAACCGGGTTGGCCAAGCGCCTTATCGAACGCGGCTACACCCAACCTGGTCTAGTCAGGTCAGTTCCCGCGATGCGGGTCCGCGACCTGGCCCGCGCCTTTGACGACGCGGGAGGCACGCTCCAGTTGACGGTCAGTGAGGCCGAGGCCTTCGCCAGCTTGATGGCGGCCTCGATGGAAAAAAACTCCCGCGATTTCAGCCCCGCCGAAGTCGATGCGATTGAGCAGCTCTTCGTGAGGGTCGAGGTGGCGCTCAAAGTGAAGCTGCGAGCGTAGAACGCCACGCTCCCGTCTACCTTCTTGACTGGCCGAACTCTGCCGTCCCGTTTTTACACGTATGCAGCTTCGATAGACCCACTGCCACGGTGCAGAACGACGCAATCGTGGCGCTGGGACGCCCCCCGGATGGCAAGGAGAAAACGGTCTGGGACGGAAGTGGGGAGCGACACAAGAAGTTCAGCTCCGCCATCCCACAGACTGCGTACCGTGCAGTCTAGCGTGGATTGGGAGTTGTTAATTATAATCTGCGCGCCTTTGAGTACGCGACGCCTGTTTACCCGCCTTTTCTCATCGGGCGTCCAGACTATCGACCGATTACGTCCGGTCCTCTTTGCGTCATAAAGAGCTTGGTCCGCCTTATGCAATAGCGCCTCCAGGTCGTCACCTGGCTGAGCTTCGGCTATTCCAAATGAAGCAGTCGCTTTAATAGGAGGAAGGCTTCCGGGAAAGCGAAGTGCCCCGATAAGAGTTCGAAGCTTCTCTGCTACTTCAATGGCCATGCTCGCTTGAGTGTGCGGCAAAAGGATCGCAAACTCTTCTCCGCCAATGCGCGCAAGTAAGTCACTCTGGCGGAGGCCACTTTGACAGGATCTGACCACACCGGTAAGCACCTTGTCGCCCGCTGCGTGCCCGTATGTGTCACTGATCAGCTTGAAGTGATCCAGATCGAAAGCAATGCAACTCACGGGCGCCTTGTGTCGCGCCGCTAGTGACAGGTGCTTGGCTGCTTCCTCCTTGAACGCGCGGAGGCTCATAGCTCCCGTAAGGACATCAGTCGCGGCCTGTTTCCGGAGCTCGACAGTATGCATCACGGTGGCTGCAAGAAGCTCCAGAATGGCGGCGTCTCGTGCACCGAACTCGCGTGCCGTCCCGTCAATGGCGCATATAGTTCCCACCACCAAACCATCGGCGGTTTTGAGCGGGCTTCCCGCATAAAAACGGATTTGTGGACCTCCCACCACATGTGGGTTGGATGCAAATCTGGCATCCTGGGTCGCATCTGGAACAAAAACCGGGACGCCGGCCATCAATGTGTGTTTGCAGAATGTATCCTGCAGGTCGGCCTCACGCGTACTCAACCCCACCACTGATTTGTACCACTGCCGATGAGCATCGATGAAAGAGACTATTCCGATCTCGACCTCAAAGATGAGGGTGATTAGCTGCGAAATCCGATCGAATTCTTCTTCGGGGGGAGTGTCTAGTATGTCGAGCCGTGCCAGGGCTGCTAAACGCAACTCGTCGGCGCTGACATCGTAGAGTGTGGGCGTCGCTAGCATCGGTTCCTCCCACGGGACTACACATCCCATTGATAGCTGAAGGCCCTTGCATGCCGGTAAATTATGCAGCCAAAGGTCTGTCTTTTCAGCAAGGGCATACGAAGTGAGGGTGTTCTCAACTCAACGCAACACCGGTAGCGCAGGGGCCATACGCTCGTAGTCGCGCACCCAGAACGTCAAACGTTCCCCTGCTTGGTGCACGCCTTGTAGGTTACTGACAATCCGGTTCTCAGCATTTGATCCCGGGAAGCGGCTGCGCACCGCCGATTGCAACCGGCACTCAGGTGAATCGGATGCGCAAGAAATCCTTTTGCACACACCTTCGGTGGGAGCCCCCGTCACGGATGGTCATCAAACCTGGCAGAGGGACTGAACCTTTGTCGCCGTGGGTGCATTGGACGCAGGAGATCTTAAGCGCTCCACCAATGGGTTCCGTTTTGCCCTCACTCATACCCTGTCAAATTTGGCTCAGTCTCTTGGGAGGTAAATTGTGCGCATTTCGATTTGGACAGTGGTCGGCCTAGTACTCGGTTTGGCCATTTGGTGGTTCTATGCTCAAGGGCACGATGCCGCTGGATTTTCCCTTGGATGAAGCTCAATGGCCGAACGTCACACCGCGAAGCTAACGACTAGCATCAGTCGCGCCTTCGGTGGTGCGCTGATCTTTTCAATGCCTGTCCTCATGACTATGGAAATGTGGGATCTTGGCTTTGTTATAGAGCGACCGCGGCTCCTGCTCCTGTTGGCCGCTAGCTTTCCCCTTATGATGTTTCTTTCTCACTATTCTGGGTTTGAAGGCACTTGGGGATGGCAGGAGGATCTGCGCGATGTCTTGATCGCCTACGGCGTCGCAACATTAATGGCAGGTTCGGCCCTCCTTTCGCTGGGTGTGCTGCAATTCGACATGAGCGCGGAAGATTTCGCTGGTAAGATCGCTATTCAGATCATTCCGGGAGCATTGGGGGCCCTTCTTGCTCGAAGTCAGTTCGGAGACGAGTCGAAAGACGCAGAAGGCGATGACACGCTCTTGAGCGAACTTGGGGTTATGGCGGCTGGAGCACTATTCCTTTCTTTGAATGTCGCGCCAACCGAAGAGATGAGACTCATCGCCTATAAAATGACGGCCTTCCATACGGCAGCACTTGTCCCGATCACCCTGCTGGTCATGCATGCGTTTGTTTATGCGAGTGGGTTCTCACAGAAAAATTCGCGTAATAAGTTGACCAGTCGCAGCGCGTTTTTGAAATTTACCGTGCCTGGCTACGCGCTTTCACTGATCGTGGCATCCTACCTACTGTGGACATTCAGCCACTTCGATGGTCTCTCAATAGAACAAGCCATGCGAGTAAGTATTGTATTAGGGTTGCCAGCGTCGATTGGCGCAGCAGCTGCACGCATCATCCTGTAGGTGTCCACATGAACCGTTCGGTCAAAATAAATAGAAAGGCGGACCGGCGTACAGAATTACTTGAATGGGCAATAGCGGTCATCAGCGGCGTTTCTGTAGCAGCACTGTTTGGGTACCTGCTGCTCAGTGCAATTATGTCCTCAGATAAGCCGACGTTCTTCGACACCCACGTGGCAACAATTCGGCAGTCTGATGGTTTTAACTACGTCACCGTATCCGTGACAAACATGGGATCCCACGCCGCAGCCGATATCACCGTAACCGGCAGTGTCGAGCGTGACGGGAAGGAAGAGAGAGCTTCTGCCAACCTTGACTACGCCCCGGCGGAATCCAGGTCGGAAGTGACGCTCGTCTTTTCTGGAGAGGTGGTTCAAGAGGCCCTCGACCTAAGGGTAGAAGGGTATAGAGACCCCTGAGCTTGCATTGTTGAAGATCGCGGTGGACGGCTTCAGGTTAAAGCTCATTCGCGGGAGATACTGTTCCAGGCCCCATAAAGCGTCGAGTGCAGAAGCTGGTATCGCTGGCCAGCGCGATAAACAACGAGGTGCTTTTCGGGCATGATATAGAGGATCTGCCCGTTCTGCCCAATGAAGTAGGTGAAAGGCCCCTGCAGATTCTCGCCGTCTCGGTCCAGCACGTTTTGCAGTGTGTGGTACCCGTAGTGATCGTCTAGGCGCATCGCCAAAGGCACATCGAGGCCGAGAAATTCTCGCCAGAGAGTGTGTGGAAGAAACGGCTTGGCCATTGTTCCGTTCGCGGCAAAGAAAACCCCGATGCGTAGCCAGTCACGCGCGGTCGCGTATATGCAGCAGTAGGCCGAAACGCTGCTTTCAACAGGCGGCTTACGCCAAATGGCGCCTTCGGCGCCAGCGGGCAGCCAGATTTTTTCTGAAAGCAGAGTTTCGAGCGGCTTGCCATACGCGCGCTCAAGCACTGCACCGAGAAGTGCGGTATTGATGTTCTGGTAGTTGAACGTATCGGGCGGTGTTGGTTCCAGCGTGAGGCCATGAACGACGGCGTCCAGCCCTTGAAAATGAAGACGAGCAAGGGGCCCGAAGGGGTTAGGTAGCGTGTCGCTGTCCTTATAACTGCCCGGCGCACCGAAGCTGGTGGTCCTGCTATCGAAATGAACTGCAGAGCGCATGGTAAGAATTTTCCGCAGCGTCATGTCACTCAGGCCTGGCGCTGTGGGCAGCAGCTCTCTGAGGCTCTGATCCAGGCTTTCGATTTTCCCCTCGGAGAGCGCCTTGAAGATCAGAGCACCCACGAGGCTTTTGGCGATCGAGAATGAGTTCAGGCGCGTTTCCGGATTTGTGCCCGTACCATAGCGTTCGAGCACGAGCTTGCCGTCGCGGGCGGCCAGGAGGGCAACGCCGCCGCTCTCGATAAAACGGGAATTCAGGTCGGGCTCGAGCTCCGCTATGGGGGAATTTTGGGGCCAGCTCGGCCGAGGAGCTCCTGGCACTACGGCGTAGTGACCCGCCCCTCGCCAGATCAAGGTCGGAGAACCTTCGAGAACTAGGGTCGTAAGATAGGGGGCAAAGGCGTGCAAGCCAAAGACGCCCGCGAGCATGAAGGCAATCGTGAAAACCAGTAATCTGCGCATGTGCCACCTGAGCGTGCTATTCATATGTAGCGCGAACTGCGTCGGGAATTGAGCATATGCCTTAGCTCGCCCCAGTTATCTTGGAGAAGAGCCGTCTTCTTGATGATGATGCGGAGAGCAAGTCGGTCCCGGGGCACGTAAGGATCGGGTGGGGCGCCTGTGGGCGCCCCTGGGCAGCTCATTTCTTTGCGGTCTCGCCTGCTTCCTTAAGGGAAGCAAACTTCAATGTTACGCCCTCGATGTTCTGATCAAGCCATTCGGCCATGTCGATCTCTTCATTGAGGTTAAGTTCGAGGTCGGCGACAGCATCGTCGTTGCCGCTGGCACCGGCCAGGGCGAGAAGAGACTTGTAAGCGGCAATTTCGAAGTTCTCGAAAGCGAAGTTGGCCATGGAGTTCTTAAGTATCTCATCCGCGGCTACGGCATGCCCGACGGCGGCGAAGGCGCCGGCGACTGAGAGAGCCAGGTCCTTTAGGGAGGACCTGTCTTCGTCAAGGCGTGCCAGAATGCGCTCCAGGCGCTGAATCTGCACCTCCGTCTCGGCCATGTGCTTTTTGAGCCGCGCCTGGACATCGGGATAATTCTCGATGCGGCTGGTTTGCGGCTTCATGATTGAAAGGGCCTGATTTTCCATTGCGTGAGCGTTCTTGAGGCCGGTAACGAATAGATCGTGGGTAGTGGTTGCCAAGGGAACCTCCTTTTAAGAGAAGCCCCAACGGCTGGCGCTTTGGCAAGTTGCCTAAGAATTCGCCCAACGGGTTAGGAACGCTTTTTGCACCATAGCCATTCAGTGCCCGGTGCTCGCGGGGAATGGGCGATGGGTGCACGGTCCGTCTTAGGCCAACCTCGACGAAGATGCCCACCATGCTGTCCGGCCATATTGGCCGCAGGGTCTGCCTGCAGGATCTGCCTGCAGGATCTGCCTGCAGGATCTGCCTGCAGGATCTGCCTGCAGGGTTTCCTCGAGGAAGGACAACTGGGACCCTGGACCGTGCTCTGGACGATACGCGTCTCGAGGATTTGTCCCAGTCCGCCATGCGGAGCTATAGCGGAGTACGCTTCATGACCCTAATCGGGTACCACGCCTCCCATGAACAGTTCGCGCCGAGCGAGCTGCGAGACCTCGTGATGCTGGCCGAGCAGTGCGGATTTCGCTGCGCAAAGTCGTCCGACCATTTCCACCCCTGGAGCGATCGTCAGGGCCATTCGGGTCATGCTTGGTCCTGGCTGGGCGCTGCTATGCAGACATCGTCGCTGCCTTTCGGCATTATTTCCGCCCCCGGTTACCGCTACCATCCTGCCGTGCTCGCTCAGGCCGCCGCAACTTGCGGCGAGATGTTTCCGGGACGGCTCTGGATTGCGCTTGGGAGCGGTGAAGCCATCAACGAGGCCATTACGGGCCAGGCCTGGCCAGAGAAGGCAGAGCGCAACGCTCGGTTGGCCGAATGTGTGGATGTCATAAGAGCTCTGTTCGCGGGGGAGACCGTGACGCATCGTGGTAGGGTCACGGTAATCGAGGCTAGGCTCTATTCCCGGCCAACGGTTCCGGTGCCTCTCTTCGGGGCGGCAGTCTCCGCCAGCACTGCCGCGTTCGTCGGCGAGTGGGCCGATGGACTATTGACGACGTCGGGTGGTGATATCGCGACAACTCGGGAGGTGATTGCCGCGTTCAGGCAAGTTGCGGGGAATGACAAGCCGGTCTATCTGCAGCATGCTTTGAGTTGGGCGTCCACTGAGGCCGAAGCCCTTCATCAGGCTTTGGACCAGTGGGGCCCCGTCGCGGCAGGCGGCGAGGTGAACTGGGATTTGCGAAGACCAAGCGATTTTGACCGCGTCGCCCGAAGCGTAGGTGCGAATGAAATCAATGGGTGTCTGAAGGTTTCTGCGGACATTGGCCGGCATGTGGGATGGCTCGAGGACCTGGCGTTGCTGGGCGCAGACCACATCTACCTGCACTGTGTCGGTCGCAACCAGGCGGCGTTTATCGAAGCTTTTGGGGGGCGCCTGAGTTCTAGCGGCTTTGCGGGAACCCAAGGCAACCCGCACCGTTAGCACGATGAGGCGCTACGCGCGTCAACCGGACATGGTGGCATAGGGAACAGCGCGGTTTTTCCGGTTTCCCGCACTGGCCAACGAAGAGGCAGCCGAGCCCTTATCCCACCCGCGTTGCGCCTCTCCACTTCTGGCCAGGGGAGGCCACACATGCCGGTTCCAGACTTCATAGCACCCATGGAAGCGCGTTTGGCCTCGGTTTTGCCCGATGATGAGGGCTGGCAGTTCGAGCCTAAATGGGACGGCTTTCGGTGCCTTGCCATCAAGTCCGGCAAGTCGGTTGAGCTGTGGGGCAAGTCGGGCAAACCCCTGGGACGCTACTTTCCTGAGGTATTGGCCATGATCGAGGCGGTTCGGTACGATCATTTCGTCCTCGACGGCGAATTGATTGTACCCGTCGACGGTGTCGGGTCGTTTGACGCGCTGCAACAGCGCCTTCATCCGGCAGAGAGCCGTATCCATAAACTATCCTCAGCAACGCCCGCCATGCTTATTGTCTTTGACCTTCTGCAAGTGGAAAAGGTGCGCTGGGACGATCATCCTCTCCGCGAGCGGCGAGCGGCCCTCGAGACTTTCATGCCAGGCGTGCCCCCAGGAAATGGTCTGCGCCTATCGCCAGCAACGGTCGACCGAGCGGTCGCGGAGCGGTGGTTCGCCCGTCTCAGTCAAGAACTGGACGGCGTTATCGCCAAAAGGCTCGGTGATCCCTACGCCAGCGGCGAGCGGGCCATGCTCAAGATCAAGCGCATCCGCACAGTCGATTGCGTCGTAGGCGGCTTCCGGTATGGCACGGGCAGCAATCAGGTCGGCTCTTTGCTTCTCGGGCTTTATAATGCCGAAGGCAAGCTCGACCATGTCGGCTTTACATCAGCATTTTCCAAGGAGGAAAAGCCGGCGCTGACCAAGGAGCTCGAAAAGCTGACGGGCGGCCCTGGTTTCACCGGCAAGGCTCCAGGAGGACCGAGCCGATGGTCGACCGAGCGATCCAGCCAGTGGGAGCCTTTACGGTTGGAATTGGTTGCTGAGGTACGCTACGACCAGATCACCGGCGACCGCTTTCGCCATGGCACTGGTTTCGTCCGGTGGCGCCCGGACAAGGCGCCCGAGACCTGCACCTTCGACCAGCTCGCCCTCCCGGTCGATCCCGACACAATCATCAAGACCATCCTGGCCACTGCCTAGGCGACGCCCAGCGATGCGGGCCGGCCGAGCAGATCTCGGTCTCGCGTTGACTGGTCTGGAGGTAATCTTCGATGATGGCCCGGGCGTTGAAACTAGGCTGCAAGATCATTTCGGACTCCGTCCGATATCGCTCGGATTGCTGACGAGCTCGAGACCGGCCTCTGTCAATTCAGGGCCGCCTTCTTTTTGCTCGATGAGCGCTAGGGAAAGCAGTTTTGCGAAAACCATCGGGTCAACGTTGACCGGCTGCGTCGGGCAGTGAAAGCGAGCGAGAGCCCTCAGTTCTTCGGGGCTGAGATCGTTGGTCATCATGGCACCTGGTCAGATGGCGTCGTCGATGTTCCCAACATTCTCAGTGAGCTCGCGTTCCTTGGCTGCCCGAACATTCTCTGCAGTGCCGGCATCGACATAAGGCCCAAGTTTGCCGGCCCCGCCGACCTTGGTCCATTTAACCCAGTAGCCCGCGGCATCGGACTCGATCTCGACGGTCACCGTGGGAGCGGTCATTTCGCCGCCGGGCGTGAGGTTGGAGTCATCGGTCATCTCTAGGCACTCCTGTCTGAAATGGCATAAACGCTGATAGGCGGGCTCGTTGGCAAGGCAAAGGACATAGGGGAACGACTAATACACCCCAGCCATTTCCTCGTGAAGGAGATGGCCATGACCCAAGTGCCAACTACAGACCAGATCAGGAATGCTATCGACAGCGGAGCAACCGGCGAGAAGGTGGCATTCCCTGATCCTGCTGCCGCTCCGCTCGGTACCGATGCAGAAGCGGGCGGCAACACGCCGACCCGCGCCGAGCGCGCTATGGAAGCGCAAGCTCGAATCGAGCAGCCGCCCCGGGTGCCGCCGAATGGCGTTGCCATTTACCTGGCCGCCATTGCGGCTGTTGGTGCGATGATAGTTCTTATGAGCGTGATTCATTGAGGCCCGCCAACATAATGTGTCCGAACCTGCAACAGCGTGCTCGGCGAGGCAGCGTTAAGTTGGACGCGGGTGAACCGGACCACCCCCCGAGGCGTTAAATCGCAACTGTATGTGAGGAGAGCCAAAAATGTCGAACACCAAGCAGGATCGGGCCAAGGTTGCCGGCGGCCAGGACCACGAAGTGAAGTATGAAGCCGGAAAGACCGGCGCCTCAAAGACGGAGGTCAAGGAAGCGGTCAAATCCGAAGGCAACAGCCGCAAGGCCGTTGAAAAGAAGCTGGCCTCGAAATGACGCGGGATGGGTTGGCGACCGGCGAGGGCACGTCCGGAAAGAACGATGTAGCTGATCCACACCCCTCTTCGGAGGAGGATTATGACAAGATTCCGAGACCCGGGGGAACCAAGACACCCAATGGACCGGATATCGGCCAAAATTCCTATGCCCATGATGGAAAGGCACCGCCGCGTCCAAGGAACAAGGGAGCGGGGCCAAAGTGACCCCGACGTGCGCCGCGGCCAGTGCCCTTGATTGCGGACCGCCGATCAGAGGATCGCAGTCGCTACAGGAGGGTGATACCGCGGTTCAGAATTTGTAGTGATCGTCTCACGTCAGGCGTCATTGTTCCGTTGCATGTGGCGGCACCTCGTTGATCAGTTTTGTAATCGCTGCGGTGAGCTGAGCCGTTGCGAAGGGCTTCTGGAGCATAATGCTGTTCGGCACGCCGTTTGCTGTCCACTCAGCGGCACTGTCCCCGCTCATATAGACTACAGGCATCGTCGGGACGAGTTCTCTCGCACGCTTAGAAATGGCCCACCCGTTTACAGCGGGCAGTCGAATGTCCGTTATTAAGCCGGAAAAGCGACTTGCGTCCCGTTCGAGCTCGGCAAGCCCCTCCTGGCCATCCAAAGCCACAAGAACGTCAAACCCTGCATCGACCAATTCCTGTTCAAGCGGCACTGCCAACAATGCCTCATCCTCGACCAGCAAGAGCATCGGCTTGTCCACCGTCGTCATGATTTCCTCTCCGCCGCAGAGGGCGGCGGGGCTTATACGCGACGCCGCCCCGGAAAGTTCAAATTAATTTTGAACCAGCAGTGGTTTCGGGGAACCGATTTGGCGCCGGTAACTTATTGCAGCAAGCAGCGCCCAACTTTCAAGCGGCGCGCATTGGAAGCCGCAGGCGGTGTGCCCCCACCGTTGGCGGCTTTCTCCTTTTCGCGCCCGACCGCCGGGAAGGCTTCCAATTGTGATTGGCGTGCCTGCCAATGAAACGGCTAGCCTCACGATGACGGTTGGACGGATTCGCCGGGCGGGGGCGCAAATGGATGAGGGCGAATGCAAAAGACGAACGGTCAAAAAGGAAGTATCGGCTGCATTGCGCTGACCACCTGCCTCCTCTTGATTTCATTGCCCGCTAAAGCTCAGGGCCTCCTAGCAGACGATAGCTATGAAAATCTGTTCGTCATGGCAGGACCATTCAGCACCGAGCAGTTCGGAGGAACCCTAGAGTTCTGGGACAACCAGTACGAGAGCAACGCCTTCCTCGGCGCGGGCTACCAACGTATGCTCTATGCCCACCAGGGCGGTGCAAAATTTGGCGTCGAAGCGGGTTTCGGCCTGCGTTTGGGCGTTCGAAGCTCCGCGGAGGTTTGGGCAGGCGGTGTTGCAAGGTTCGATATGTTCAGGTTGGGCGACTTCAGCATCACCCCCGCCCTGACTGCCGGCTTCTCAGTTGTGACCGACACTATTGGTTCCGAAACCGAGCGAGCCGATGCCCTTGGTATCAAGGCGCCATTTCTCTACTACCTCGGGCCTGAGATAGCAGTCGGGCATCGGGCAATACCAAACATAGAGGTGCTCGCGCGCATTCATCACCGATCTGGCGGGTTTGGCACAATCGCGCCCCTTGATGGGTCAAACGCCGCGGTTGTCGGCGTGCGGCACAAGTATTGAAGGCTCTTTAGGCCACGTTTCTTGGAAGACGGACATGCGATTTGGAGAACGCGTTTTCTATACCAGCGAAAATGGCGACCGGTGGATGCTCGTGACCGACGATGACATCGTATCCGTGAGACATATTCCCAACGCGGCATCCGGTGGTACGGGTCGTACGATTGAGCTTGGAGCCTTCTTGACCCAAGAACGCCACTCGGCCCAAAACCAGGCACTGCGAGCGCTTATCTCATCCCTCACGCGCTCGCAAACCGATGGCAGCTGAGGTAACACCCCAATGTGCGGGCGTTTTACCAACGAGTTCACCTGGGCGGAGCTGCATGCGCTTTACAGCCTCAGCGACAAACTTTACCCGATGTTGTCAGCGTCGAATATGCAGCCCCGTTTCAACATTGCCCCCACCCAGGATGTTGACTTCGTCGCATTGAACAATGGCGACAACCTCGAGCTGCTGAGGGGCCGCTGGTGGCTGGTGCCGTTCTGGGCCAGGGAATTGCCCAGGTCCACGCTGTTTAATGCCCGCATTGAGACCGCCGACAGCGCACCCGCTTTTCGGGATGCCTGGAAGTCTCGGCGCTGCCTGATCCCGGCCGATGGCTACTTCGAATGGACCGTCTCGGACGACGACGGGAAGAAGGACCCATGGCTGCTGCAGATGCCAGATGGCGAGGGCTTCAGCTTTGCCGGCCTCTGGGCTCACAACGATTATCTGGGCGTGACCAGCTGCACCATCATCACGGCGCCGGCAGTGCCCGAGATCGCTCACATCCACACGCGGATGCCGGTAGTCTTGCCGACTGAGACCTATGGCGACTGGCTCGATACTGATCTCAAGGGCGCTGACGCGAAGGCTTTGTTGCTGGACAGCCAGATCGATTCCCAGTTGACCTTCCATCGTGTCGCCCGCGACGTGAACAACTCGCGCTATGAAGGCACCGACACCAAGAAGCCGCTCATCAACTCCCTTTAGGATGATGGCGCCGATCTGCATACCCCGGATACAGTTTGATGAGTTTAATTAAGTGGTTGGTAGTCTAAGGGACAGGTGAACTGGACCAATGGCGGACGCCGAAACATTTACTTAACCTACTAGGGGTCACCCTTGCGTCCAATAAAAGGGAGGCGGGTCGTCCGTTGTAGAATGACTATTTTTAACCGACTTTCCGTCCTCACTTTGACAGGCCTGGCGCTGGCGGCCGCGCAGCCGGCCCTCGCTGACGACTGGATCGCCGAAAGGCTTCGTGGGTCGGTCCTTACACTCCAAGATGGCCAATGGGTGCCGCTTCAGCGTGGAGATGTCATCCCGGATGATCGCTACATAAAGACGCTGGGTAATGGACGGGTCCAGTTCACAAGAGGCGCCGAAACGATCGACCTGGCCGGGCACACCATGGTTCAGATCCTTGACAGGGACGGCGAGCAATTCACCAACGTTCATCAGCACTACGGCCAGGTCGCCGTGGAGGCAGAGAAGCGAGACGTGAACCACTTCGCAGTCGTGACACCCCACATGGCTTCCATCGTGAAGGGGACGCAGTTCCTCGTTCGCAGCGGGAGCACAGGAGCAAGCGTCTCCGTTAACAGGGGGCAGGTGAATGTCGCGGACCCCAAGTCCGGGACTAGCGTTGACATCACACCTGGCCAGAGCGCCAGCGTTGATCCCACCGGTGCTTTTACCGTCTCAGCCACGGGTGATGCAGAGCTTCCGGTCATCCACAACTCCGCCGGCGAAGCAATTGAAGCGCAGCAAAGCGGTCGGCCTGAGGGTGTCAGCGCCTCCAACCACGGCGAAGACAACCGCGGCAACGGCAATGCGGGCAGTTCCAGTACCGCCAGCGCCAATGGCAAAGGCGAAACCGGCAGAGGCAACAGCGGACACGCCGGAAATGCAAAGGGCGGGGACAACGACAGTCATAGCGGTGCCAACGCCAGCAACAGCGACCGAGGCAATAGCGGCAACAGCAACGATCGAGGGAATAGCGGAAACGGCAACGCCGGCGGCAACGGCAACGGCAACGCCGGCGGCAACGGTAACGGCAACGCCGGCGGCAACAGCAATGGCAACGCCGGCGGCAATGGGAATGGTGGCGGCTAAAAGAGGGACTAAGGCCAGCGGCCTCTCTTTCGATCCGCCCATGGATTTGGCGGGCCGATGAAGTGCGCCCCTCGCCGCCCCGCCAATCTTGCGGCTTTTAGCGCCGCGAGGCTCGCTGCGTTCAGCTCAGCAGGGCTCTTGATGCCGAGGCGCTTGCACTCGGCGTCTCTCTCATGTTGGCGTCGAGTGGCTTCCTCAATGGACAGGGCCGGTCCGTGATCATAGCCGTAGCCACCACCCATACCTGATGTGCCCTCTGGCGGCTGCACTATGATGTTGGCGCCCCGGCCGCCGCAGTTTTCACATACGAGGCGGCCAAACTCGGACCGATCATGGGTGAAGTCCGCGTCCGGTCCGAAATACTGGATCAGCTGATCCCAGGAGGGCTCCCAGCTGTGGTTGCACCTTGCCAAGCCCGAGCGGCAATAGAAGACGATACGATCGCCTCTGTCTTTCAATTCCCTCAGCGTCGCCATCGATTCCACCCTCTGGCGGATATCGCTAGCACCGTGAACGAAAAGAGCACAAATCACATCCGGCCGCAGAAGCTGCGCCTTTCACAACAGTCCTTAGCGCTGCCGTTTCGGCACGGTAACCCTATTTCGCCACGGATTTGCTCGGCGTTGGCCAGGAACCAATCGTCCGGGAATCTATTTTTGTTGTAAGCACTCAGCTGCAACGGTGATTGAAGCGATGCTTAGGCGACATAGAGTTGTTGATCTAACCTCTGATCCCAGCCGGCCTGACGTGTTGGTAGATGCCAAGAGTCCAGAAGACGCGGCCCAACAAGTTCTTGGCCTAAAACTTGCGCGAAGTGGTCCCCGCAGAAACCTTGCAGCGCGTGTCTATTGGCAGCGTGACGGCTCCCCCACTTGCATGGTGCGTTTATACACACTGGACCCCTAAAAGGGCGGTCCCGTGAGGACTTGCAAGCACTTGCCCCACATGCGCCAATGGGCAGGGGATTTCCCGGAGGCTCAGATGCAGGTGAATATATTCATTTCGAGGCCGGTCGACACAGAGGCGCCAAGACTCTTAGTGCTGCCTTACGGACCCACTGCCGCTGTGCCCCGGCATTTGCAGGGGGTCGTCTGGGACTATGTGGCAACAACCAGCACGGAAGACAAACTGATCGGCGCTGCGTCGATCGCAGTCGAGGAGGGCATTGCGCGAGACGGGTTTGCATTGGTCGCACCGACTGGCTAGCGTCCATCAAACGGCCCGCGCTTCTCAACCTTGCCACCGTCCGAGCGCAGCAGGAGGGTCGAAATGGCAAGACGCGCGGACGAGTCTGATACGCCGGGCATCCTTATCGCGCATCCTCCGGCCTTCCAGGAGGGATGTCTCATGTGTTTGGCACCTCAGCAATCCCCATACTGGCGTCGGCTTAAGACTTATCGGTAAGTTCGACACGCAATCTTGACCAACTGCTAGGGCTTGCTGCCGCTCTCACTTTTTCGATCGCAGGGTAAGGCATCGCTCTACCGTGCAACTGGCAAGAGGCCAGGCGCATTTGATTAGCGGAGGTGATCCATCATGAGCACTAGCCACTATGTCGTGTCGGAGCGGTCGGAGTCCGTATGGCAGTTTAGCCATAAGGGGGAAATAACCGGTCCCTACACCTCGCGCGAGGCAGCGGTGGAAGCGGCAATATCCCAAGCTAGGGCCTCTCTCGATGCCGACTCTGAAGTCTTGGTCCGCGACGCCAGCCTCAAGACGGTAACGGTCTGGCAGCAGAGAACGTCGCCAAAGGGTTGAAGCAGGGAGCACATATCTGCCTGACCCGGCATCGCTGTCCTGATCCGCTGACCTGGGCGCCCCTCTGGATGTCTCGCCAGGTCACCATTGGACTGACGCCCAAATGCGCAAGCACTGGGTCGATCCCTGTGGGTGCCCGGCACAACTCAACATGTCGGACTGGAAGCCCGACTGCAGATGGGAGCATTAACGGCTGGACGCCGACGGCACCATCGATATGGTGGGCGACGTTCTCGAGGTGTCTCCGCCGTCGGGAGGCGAGACGACTAAGCAACTGCCGCGTCAAGAGTTTTTCCTAGACGCGTCAGATTTCCGGACGCGAGTATTGCAGCCCCCAGCGCTGAGGTGGCTGCCGCGACCATCAGCGCCAACCTGTAGTCACCGCCCCCCGCCAGCACCCCGAATGCCCCAGCACCGAACAGGTTGGCCGCAATAGCGACTACGTCCATAAGCGATGTGGATAGCCCGACCCGCCCCCTAATGGCGTCCTGCACATAGGAAATGTTGACACTCATTAGCGCTGCCGTGCCCAGCCCGTTGAGCCCCAACAACCAGAAAAGACCGGAAACGCTGGTAAGTTGGCTCGCCAACCCGATGAACAGCGCCATTATCAGGCCCGCGCCGGCGAGGAGGGTCTCCTTTGTCAGCCGCGTAGTCAGCCAGGCTAAGACCAGCATCAGTGGCGCCTCGGTCGCCGCCGTTATCCCAGCATAGAGCCCCACATCGGTAATCGAGCCACCCAGATCAGCGACGATATAAAGCCCTATCGTCAGGGTCAGCAGTCGCATCGCCCCTGTCATTACCACAAGCCCGATCAGCCCTGCTAGAATCCCCGGACGCAGGGTAAATGCCGACAGCCACGACGCCCCCTCCGCCCGCACCGGTAGGGCCACCTGCACAGCCGTCGTCTTGTCACTGATCAAAAGAGCGAAAATGGCTGCCATCATGAGATAGCTCAGGGTCGAGGCGAGATAGACGTCGAATATGCTAAACCGCGCCGCTACCCAGCCGGCCAGCGGCGGCACGACGATCCAGGCCAGAGTAAAAACCGTGCGCAGCGCCGTCACCATGAAGTCGGCCCGCTCTGACAAATGCCTAGCGTAATACACACGCACATAGCCAAAGCTCTGCCCATAGGCGGCGCTGGCAATCGGCATGATAAGGGCCATCGCCACTGCGAAGCTCGCCTGCGTCGGCCACAGATAAATCAGCCCGTGCGCCAGGATGCCGGCCATGGCCGTCATCAGCACCAGCAGCCGCCTGTCTCGCAACTGGTCGGAAAGGTATCCCAGCCCAAGGGAAACAAAAGTCCCCAGGATGGCACCCGCACTCATGACAGAGGCGAAGAAGCCTGGCGACATGCCAAGCGTCTCGACGCCGACCAGCGAGGCATAGGGCATGGTGGCCGCATAGGTCACACCCGAGAAGAACATGTTCGTCCCGAGCAGCGCCGTCACCGGCATACGCGAATTGGGCATGGTCTCTTCCCCCAGGGCGGCTAGAGCTAACGCTTCGTCCCTAGGCTGTCCAATGAATGGAATCCATCCCAGCCATCACTGAAAGGGACAACCACGACGTACGCAGCCTCCGGCTTTTCACGCTCTGAGGTCAAACAACCGAGTTGGAGTCGCTTGCTAACCGGCAACGAGGAGGGGGACCTGCCTATCAGCGCGCTCCATTGCCGTTTTGTCCGGCTGTCGAGGTGGCGAACTGTCGGCGTGGTTTGCAACAGCGCGCAAATGCGCAACTCATTCTCTTCCCGCCGCTGGGTCTTCAGATGGGGTCTAATAGTGATTGGGCAAGGTGGGTCTCGATTTGCCTCGTCCTTAGATCGCAACTGTCGCCGCACGGCCATTTTTTCGAGGAATGCCGGTTTGCAACCGCGTTGCAAATTCGGAATTGACCTACACGAACAACAGGGCTGAGGGTACGCGATGAGCGACACCAATGATAAGGGAGATGGGGGGAGAACGTTTGACGAAGCTCCACTCGCATCGAGTGAGCTCGATCACATCCGTGGCGAAATCCGTGCCGAGATAGGTCTGCTCAACAGCCGTCTCAACGCCCTGATCTCATCTCAGTCTTTCCTGGTGATCGCATATGGCACTTCGCTAAGTGCCGGCTATGACGATTGGAATGGCTTGTTCACGATAATCGTGCCGCCGCTATTTGCACTTCTCGGTCTGGTGATGGTGCTAGAAGCCCGGCCGGGAATTGCGGCGGCGCATGAAGCGATCGGTCATTGGCGACAACGCGAGAGCCAGCTGATTGGCTCATGGCCACAGCTCCAACCGCTAACGCTCGCTATAGACGAGCAAAGCCGACGGCGCATGGAATTGCGTCAGCACGCAGGAGGACTGTTCTCCATTCGAGCCCCGCTAATCTTCGCATCAGCATGGGTTATCTTTCTGATTCTGCCCTGGGTGTTGCGAGCCTGGGGTTAGGGTGGAGTGGCGCAATACGAAGCTAGGCGCCTGTTGGATGTTCGGGAGCCCCGTGAACAAGTTGGGCCTTTGGTGGTTTGGCTACGGCAAGATAGCGTTCAAACTGCACCAGCACATCAGCGATCAACTGGTCGCGTCCCATTCCCATGACGTCACGAGGGCACCCCTCGGCGCTTTGATTCAGCACCCGCAATACCCCTGGAGAGACTCAGACGCCAGAGCTCCCTGCCCATCGCCCGAGTTCGTCCAAGTCGTCGCCCATATTTGCCCGGCACGGCCATGTTCCCAGAGTCCCCGAAGCAGGCGAGCTAAGTTACGCTAGCCTGGCAGCGTCGGGTGTTGCTCAGAATGTTTGCCCGAAGCCCATCGCCACGCCCATGCCTGAAGCACCTGCCACGTGGCCGGAATCCAGCCGGTATTGCAGTCCAAGCTGGAACTGGCCCGCCCCAACCGGCACCTGATAGCCGGCCCCGAGGTCGAGCTCGCGGCCGGTTGGCTCGAGATCTGCCGCGACCTGTCGCTGTTCGATGCTGCCGTCGCTAAAACGTCCGGTGGGAAGCCGCATGTCCATTGTCCCCGCTTCGATGCGCAGCGGTTGCGAAACCGAAAAGCTGAGCGTGTCCTGGCTGGCAAAGACGCTGCCCATTCTTGCCCCGATCTCGAAGGCGGAGAATTGAACGTCACTCATCGAGGTGACGAGCCCGGTACTGCGCCCCGTTGGTGCGGCGTTGCCATATTCGAACCTGCCGAACAGCCCTAAAGTCGACGTCACCTGCTGATCAAGGCCGAGATGCAAGGTGGCAAGGCTGCTGCCGTTACCCCAGTCGAAGGCCCGGTTGTCCGCCAACCCCAGAAGACTGCCCTGTTCGCCCAGATAGCTCACACCCAGGCTGACACGGCTTTGCTCGCCCACGGCCAGTTTCAACCCGGTTCCAGCAACAGTATTGGTTTTCGCGGCGGTGCCCTGACCGGCAAAGCCGATGGCGGTGATCTCGACCGGCCCCGCGCGCTGTACCGAGGTCGCCGCAATTGTGCCGCGCGCCAGGGAGAAAACTGAAGCGCCGCCGTGGGGTGCTGCATCCAGCGAGGTTTCGAATAGGCTTTTGGCCGAGTTCAGAACCGCCAGGGTTCCGCTTCCGGTCTTCCCGTCGCCAGGACCGGTCGCCAGGACCGAGCGGCGCGACGGCAGCGCACCCCATCTTGGCCGCTCCACTGACGCCAGCAGGCCGGGCAGTATGGACGTGGATTGGGCGGCAACCAGGGCCGACCCTTCCACCGCATAGCCCCGGTTGAGCGCGTCGAAGACAGCGATGTCCGAACCGGATAGCGCCATCTGCAACCCGTCGCCAAAGCTGTTCGGGGTCGCGACGACACTATCGGTCAGGCCGACACGCTCACTGGTAGCGACATGGTCGCCCGACAGTACGGAGACGTTCCCGATGGGACTCAGGGCGGCCCCAATGTCGAGGACGCCGTGCCCCCATTCGCCCGAATAGGCGTGGGTGACGCCGTTGCCGTAATCCACAGAGCCGCTTTCCGTCACGCCCAACCGTCCGAACCAGCTATTGTCGGCGCTTGCGAACAACCGCTTGGTCCATTCCTCGGGTGTAAGGTCTGGAAAGGCCTGGGCGAGAAGCGCCACCGTGCCGGCGATCTGTGGCGCGACATAGGACGTGCCGGTCCCGCCGGAATAGCCGGTATTGGAGGTCGCGCTGGCGGCGGTCGTGGTGCCGTCACCAGCTATGCAGAAACTTGCAGCCAACCCACAGGCGGCGGACAGGCGGATAGCCTTGGTGATGCTGCCCGATCCGTCGACTTCGAAATAGCCGTTGGCCGCGGCGACCCAGGCGCCCTGCAGGCGCCGGTCGAAATAGGGCAAGGCGGCCATGACGTCGCCCGAGGTCATGGCATTGTCATTCGACAGCGCCCAGATCACCACGCCGCCGGTCTGAAACCTGTCCAGCGCATCCAGATAGGTCTGCCAGTTGGCGGAGCCATAATTGCCGATGACCGCATTCAGCCCCTGCGCCACGCTCCGCCCCGGATTGGCCTGCAGATGGGCCTGGAAGTCGGCGGCGGAGGCGCTGAATCCCCAGGAATTGTTCTGAGCAACGGCGCCAAGCGAGGCCGCGTGCAGGGTCCCGGTTGTGACATTGGCTAGATCCAGCGCGGTGCCACCGTTGGGGTTGATGGCGGTCAGGTGCAGGTCTGCACCCGGGGCCACGCCATGCATGCCCTTTCCGTCCTGAATACCGGCGACCAGGGAGGCCACATGTGTCCCGTGGTCGGTACTGGGCAAGGCGCCTGACTGGTGGATGGTCTTGCCAGCAAATTCCTGGTGGGTTGTTCGGAAGCCACTGTCCACGATCGCCACGATCTGCCCGGCACCGGTCAGGCCCGATGACAGCGCAGTGTGAAGATTGTGCAAGGCAAATGCCTGCGACTGTGCGGTTGCCAGGGCGCCGGACGAGGCGCAGCCAACGTAAACGCAATTGGCGTCAGCGCCGCGGAATTCCGCGGATGTGAGGATTTGCTGGGCCCGCACCGTGTCGAACGACACGCCTCGGTTGGCCCAGCTGCTTGCTGGTGGAGCTGGGGGCACCGGCACGGTGGCAATGGCGGTGGAGTCCGAGCTTGGGCCGCCACTAGAGCAGCCGGCCAGCGCCAGCACAACGAACAGCGAGATAAGTCTGAGGGGGCGGTGAGAGTGCATGCTAAGGCCCTGGACCACGTTATGGCCCCCCGGCACGTGATAAGTCAGCCGTTAGCACAGCCGCAGCGGCACGATGATCACGATTTGAACTTCCAGTCCCTGCGAGCGATCACTTCTGGTTTATGGGCGGCGCGGCGATTGAGAACAGGCACGCCCACGCGTTTGCCACTTCACCCGGCGGCGGAGGAAACACATATCTGAAACCCCGGCCTGTCCCGTGTTCCAAGCTCCAGTCTTGTCCAACCGAGTACAGACCGCGGTCGCGCTTTTGGAGGGTCGGTGAGGCCACGAAAACGGCAAGCACTGCACGGTGTCGAAGGCCCGCCCTAAGGCCGATATTCGTTCCTTTCAACTTGCGACAGGCCGACCCATCGGCGGCTCGATGGGGCATGTCTGACCGGAAACCGGCTGCGCCTCGATCGTTCTCCCGCAACGGCCGTCCGCAATTTTCTTCCCCTGCCGGAACCCTACCCACTCGGGTAACCGAGCGGGACCCTGGGCCCCGTCATTCCTCGCGCAGCAAGAAAGCCGCTCTCGGCCGCCCCCCACGCTGTTCCGGCCCTTCGGGTGCGGTCCGATCGTCTCCAGTCTAACGACTGCCATCGAGGCCGCGAAGGGCGCGGCCCGAAAACAAGGAAAGGACTATCACGATGGCCACCATCGGCACCTTCACTACCACCGTCACCGGCTTCACCGGCACGATCAAGACCCTCAACCTCAACGTCAAGGCGCGCATCGAGCGGATCGAAAATCCCTCCGACAAGGGCCCGCACTTCCGCCTCTACTCGGGCGCAGTTGAACTGGGGGCCGGCTGGCAGAAGACAGCCAGGGAAACCGAGCGCGACTACCTCTCGATCAAGCTGGATGATCCCAGCTTCCCCGCGCCGATCTACGCGTCGCTGATCGAGGTAGATGGCCAGGAAGATCTCCAGCTCATCTGGTCGCGGTCCAGCCGCGATTGACCAGTCCCCGCAGCGGCTCCGTCCAACAGGCGGGGCCGTTTTGCCGGTCGAGCATTAAGCCGGGGTCGATAGCCGCGCGTCCTCTTGGCTCTCAAAAGACGAAGAAACAGCGCGACGGCCTCGATCTCATTGTCGAAGGAGTGCTGGACAATCCTGCCGTGTGTGCCGATCCGGCCCCAACGCCGGACAAGACAAATCTGCCCGAACAGCGTTTGCTCGATCGACAGGGCATAGAAGCGGGCCATATTCTGGTCCGCGTCTCTGCGTTCGATATAGAGGCGATACTGCTGCATGATCATGCAGATAGAATCGCGCAGCCGGTGGCAGGCGTCCAATGATAGGTTTGAATCCCCCGACCCGGATCGATTCATTCCAGTGATGGATCGCTGTCGAACGATCAGCCGTTCAGCGCGTCCTTAATCGCTTTGGCAGGCGTAAAGGAGAGCTTTTTCGCGGCGGCGATCTGGATGGTGGCGCCAGTCGATGGATTGCGTCCCTCACGAGCCGGCGTGTCTTTCACTTTGAACTTGCCGAACCCGGGGATACTGGTTTCCGCGCCCGAACCAGCGGCGTCCGAGATCTGCTTGAAGACGCTCTCGACGATCGCCTTTGCCTGCGCCTTGCTCACATTCTGCTCTGCAGCGATCTTGTCGGCGATTTCGTTTGTTGTCGTCATGACTTGGGTCTCCTGATTGGTGTCGTGTTCAAGGCTTGCCCGCAAAGCACCGCCGCGGAAACCGGGACGGGGGAGGTATTTGCTGCAATCCACTGAAATAGAAGGCCCCGACCCTTTTGCGGGCTGCATGCCGAGTTTGGAATGACGTTGGACCTGCAGCGGGAGCACGCCTTCTCAATCCCGCTCCTTCTGAAAGCGGTTCTGACCAACCACTGATTTCATCTCTGCCCGCCGGAACCAGATTGACCGACCGCAACGCAACGGCGCGTGGCCGGCGGTGAAAACTATTTGCTCGTCACCGCGCATGCGCAGGACCTCTTCGGGCAGGATCAGAGGCCGTCCCGTTAGCACCTTGGAGCGCGTTAGCGACGAACCCGACATCTGCGACGAGCGGCTCCGCTGTTCGGCTTCGACCGTCGTGTTGCCGCATCGGCGTGAAATATAGTCCGCCGTGTCCGGGTCGTTGATCGCCGCGAACGACACCCAAGAAGCGGACTCGAACCATTTGCTGGTGGCGTCGCGACCACCATAGGCCTCGCGCATTTGCCCGATTGACTGGAACAGCAGAACCAGACTGATGCCGTACTTACGCCCGGCGTCGCGGGCTGTTTCGAGGATGCGCAAATAGCCCAGCCGTGCCACCTCATCGAGCAGAAACAAGGTGCGTGCCTGCACCTCGCCGTCACGATTGTAGATGGAGTTGAGTAGCGCACCGATGATGGTGCGCGCCAGGCCTGGATGAGCCTCCAAAGTCTTGAGGTCAAGATTGACGAAGACGTCAAGCTTTCCAGTGCTGATATCGTCCGTGGAGAAGCTTGATCCAGAAACCAGCGCTGCATAGTTCGGATAACTCAACCAGTGCGTCTCCTTGACGGCATTGGCGTAGACTCCGGAAAAGGTTTCTGGCGTCATGGCAATGAATGGGGCCACATTCTCCTTGACGAATTCCGAGCCAGAGTTGTCATAAATTCGCTGCAACCGTTCGCGCAGTTTGGGCTCCGGCTCCGCAAGATTGGTGCGCATCTGTCGAAGATGCTGTTTCTCCTTTTCCGTATGACCTGACAGACACACATCGGCGATGAGCGCCGTGATGAGCTGCAAAGCCGACGCCCGGAAGAAGTCGTCACGGATAGAAGCTTGCCTGCCGGTATCGGTCACCACCCAGTTGGCGACCGCGACTAGGTCTTCTTCTCTGCTCCCGGCGAAGCGCCCGATCCAGTCGAGCACGTTAAAGCCGGTAGCAGGGTCCCTAGGATCGAGCATGAAGACATCGCGCCCAGCTTGGCGCCGATGCTCTACAACCATCGGCGCAACTTCGTTGGACGGATCCAGCGTGACCAATCCCTCACCCCATTTGAGCGCGGTGGGCACGGTCACCGATGTCGTCTTAAACCCGCCAGAGCCAGCGAAGACCAGGCCGTGGGTCGAACCAAATGAACCGTCAAAGCACAGCAGCGACGATCGTCCGCCGGCGCCCCATGTTTCCACATCATCGGCACGGAAACTGCGAGCGGCTACTGTGTCCCTATCTACGCGATAGGCTTCACCCACGACAACTCCGCCCGCCTGGGGAAATAGACGCCCGGCTTCCTGAAGAGTCATCCATTCGGCGTCGCCGTAGATCGAACGTTTGCCGTGGATGCGGCGTGGCACCGAGGCCGCGAAGGCGGCATTGCCGCGCATCGCGACCTTCATGGCAAACACGCCGGCAATGGCCGCAACTGTAGCCCCGATGGAAGTTGCAGGGTCGACGAAATTGAGAACGCTGACTCCGGCAGGCACGGAAGCAGCGAAGCTGGACAATCGGAAGACCTCGCGCATGAGGGCGACAGCGACAACCGCGATCATACCGATGAACACGCCGGATCCTGCGCTGCGTATTGCCACGGAGCCTCTAGCCGCAAACAGAAAGATGATCCCCATGGACGCAGCCGCCATATAGGGCAGGGCGATGCCAACTCGACCTAGCATCACCTGAGCATCTGCCGTTGGTCCGAGCGATAGGCACCATTGCTCTATGCCGGTTAGACCGACCAGCGCCGCGAGCATAAGCCCTCCCGGCGCGACCAGCATGGCGATCCTACTTGCCTTCATTGGAAAATGCCCTTTCCCCCATGCATATCAGCCGCTCGCGTTCAGCTTGGTCTGACCTGATGCGAGCTGCGCCATCGATTAAAAGACCCAGCAACAACGCCCGTTTCTCGTAGCGAAGTCCCGCCTTGGCTATTAGTCCGCCGAGCTGGATCTTCTCGCGCGTATCCTTGCGTCGCGCTTCGGCCTCACTTGCCTGTCGCATCCGCTTAAGCCTCGCCACCCGACCCCTGAGACGCGCCAGACGGGACTGATGCACCTGCCTGTCGCCCGGTCCTTCCACCCGGTTTCCGAAATCGAGCTGCGACATCCTCAAGAGCCGCTACCACCTCGCTGTCTTCGATCTCAACCTCGCCGAGACCAGCCTTGAGAGCGAGACGCCCGATGCGTTCCGCCTCTCGCGCCTCGGCGTGCTTGAGCTGGTCTTGCAGGCGGGTAATTTCTTCCCTGATCCTGGAGGCGGGCTTTTTCATCGGGATACTCCTTCGTCTTGAGGATGTTAAAGAACGATCATTGGCCGGGATCGCGCGAAGCGCGACCCGGCAGAAACGATGGGTCGGCGTAGCCGACACTTTGGGCGATCATCCCAGCGTTCCGAAGGAATGCGTCCAAGGGCGCAGTAATACGTCGCTGGCGCGACGTGCTACGCCCGCCCCGATGGGGCAGGGCAGACTGGCGGGACCTAACGTTCGGTTCACCTGTCGGGAGCGACCATCCCTTGGCCATCACCCATTTCACGCCCCAGCTTATCGGTCGTGGCAACGGCCGCAGTGCCGTGCTGTCCGCGGCGTACCGACATTGCGCGAAGATGGAACACGTGGCTGAAGCTCGCACGGTCGACTATTCCAACAAACGCAATCTGGCCCACGAAGAGTTTCTGTTGCCGCCTGGCGCTCCACATTGGGCGCGCCAATTGGTCGCCGACCGTTCAGTGGCCGGGGCCGTCGAAGCGTTCTGGAACAAGGTTGAGGCGTTCGAGAAACGAGCGGATGCGCAGTTCGCCAAAGAGTTCATCATCGCCCTGCCGGTCGAACTCGATAAAGGGCAGAACATTGCCCTGTTCCGGCAGTTTGCGTTCGAGCAGGTGCTGGCGCGCGGGCAGGTCGCCGACTGGGTCTTCCATGACGAGCCGGGCAATCCGCATGTCCACCTGATGACCAGCCTGCGGCCGCTGACGGAGAGCGGGTTCGGGCCAAAGAAGGTCGCCGTGGTCGGGCCAGATGGTCAGCCGCTGCGCACCGCCAATGGCAAGATTCAGTATCGGCTATGGGCCGGGGAGAAGGCCGAGTTCCTGCAACAACGGCAGGCCTGGCTCGACCTGCAGAACCAGCATCTGGCGCTGGCCGGACTTGAGGTCCGCGTCGATGGTCGGTCCTATGCCGAACGTGGCTTCGACATCGTGCCGACCACTCATATCGGCGTTGCCGCCAAGGCGATGCTGCGCAAGGGCGAGAAAGCGGGCCGCGCCGTGGATCTCGAACGGCTGGCCCTGCACCAGGCGCAGCGCCGCCTCAATGCCAGACGCATCGAAGCCCGTCCCGACCTCGTGCTCGACATGGTAACGTCCGAAAAGAGCGTCTTCGACGAGCGAGATATCGCCAGGCTCATCCATCGCTACATCGATGACGCTGGCACTTTCCAGCGGCTGCTGAGCCACGTCCTGGCCAGCCCTAAATGCCTGCGTCTCGACGTCGAACGGGTCGATCTGGCCACCGGCGCGCGAATGCCGCAGAAGCTCACCACCCGCGAGATGATCCGGACCGAGTCCGAGATGGTCAATCGCGCGCGACACCTTGCTCGCGCGTCGTCGCATGGCGTCAGGAAAAAGGTGCTGGCGGCGGTCGTCGCGCGCCACGATCGGCTGTCGGATGAACAGCGGAGCGCAATCGAGCATCTCGCTGGTGGCGCGCGGATCGCGGCCGTGGTTGGCCGGGCAGGGGCCGGCAAGACCACGATGATGAAGGCGGCGCGCGAGGCCTGGGAGGCGGCCGGCTATCAAGTTATCG